>Ga0302319_10007234_pt1 | contig 21854 bp, 16 predicted proteins | sample Bog_T0_2_FD_203319 | JGI IMG/M metagenome (GOLD analysis project Ga0302319, IMG submission 203319) | Peat permafrost microbial communities from Stordalen Mire near Abisko, Sweden - Bog_T0_2 | ecosystem: Environmental > Terrestrial > Soil > Wetlands > Peat | place: Sweden: Abisko, Stordalen Mire... | reverse complement strand
TTTGACGCCACACATCCGAGGTAGGAGCCGTATGCGTTAGCAGCGCTCGTACGGATCTGTGCGGGGGGCGGTCAGCGATGATCGTCCCTACCGCGACTGGTGTGTCACTCCGCTCAAATGATTGATACACAAGGAGTTACCTGAAACCCTACGCCGCCGGTCGGAAACCACGCCCCTCGTCCGGCTTGGCTTTACGCTCTTTGCGTTTGCCTGTAACTTATTGTTTTTCAGGATCTTACAGCGAGGCGACGCATAGCCTGCGAGCGTATTCCGGAGAAGTGAGTGAAGATGTTTTGATGCGTAAAGGCCGGTGGGACACACCGCGCTTCGCGCAGAACAATCCGCTCCGTCCCTGTTTGTGCGCGCGTCAGCGAACCCAGGTCACCCTGCAGGATGGAGTCAGCCACACGACCTATGCGTACAGTGGGAATACGGTTACCGTGGCCGACCCCGGCGGACACTGGAAGAAGTACACGTCGGATGTTTTGGGAAAGGGACGTTCCGCTATGTCCCAGTGCGCAACTTATTGGCGCAGAAAGAGTTAGTGACAGCACTACGATAGTTGCCATCGAAGGCGTTGTCTCGCCGCTCCGGCGTTGAGATCGCCACGAATGCTTGTAACATGTCGTTTATCAATATCTTACGATGAGCCAGCGCGTACTCCCCGACGCTATTCTGGAGAAGCGCGTTAATGTTCTTTGATGCAAAAAGGCCAGTGGGACACACCGTAACGCTCTCCGGCACGCCGACGAATTACGTCAGCGGCGTCCAGTACATGCCCTGGAACGCGATCCAGCAATTCAGCCTGGGTAACGGCATGACCGAGACCCACGGCTACAACGACCGTTTGCAGCCCACTTCTATCAGCGCCGGCGTATGGGCCATCAATCTCTATCCCTGTCCAGGACAAGCCGTCCACTGCTCCGCCAACAACGGGAATATCCTGGAGCAAGACGTGACGACTCCAGGCGTTTCCGGTCTGAAGCAGACCTTCGGTTACGACGCGCTGAACCGGCTGACGGCGGCGACGGAGCAGAACTCGGGCGGCACGGTGACTTGGAACCAGAGCTACGGCTACGACACTCACGGGAACCGCTGGATGAGTGCTAACTCAGGTGTTTCCTTGAGCCCCTTCACGGCTGTGGCAAACAGCAACTTCGACGCCGCGAATCACTTGTACATCAATGGTGCGGGTTACGACAACACGGGCAATCAGACGGCCATCGGCGGTTTCGCCAACACGTTCGACGCCGAAAGCCGGCTGACGGCGAGCACGATCAATGCGACCACCGCGAGCTACGCCTACGATGGGGAAGGACGGCGCGTTCAGCGCATCGCTGGCGGTGCGACGACCCAGTATGTATACGACTCGCAGGGCAATCTCGTGGCGGAGTACTCCACGCAAGTTCCGGCCGTAACGGGAACGGAGTATCTCATCGCCGATCACCTTGGCAGCACGCGCATGACGACCGATGCGAGTGGTGCCTGTCTTGCGCTGCACGACTACCTTCCCTTTGGCGAGGAAATCCCCACCGGCACGGGCGGGCGCACCGGCTGCTACGGCAGTTCAGATGCGGTTCGTCAGCAGTTCACCGGCAAAGAACGCGACTCAGAAACCAACCTCGATTACTTCGGGGCAAGGTACTTCTCGGGGGCGCAGGGAAGGTTTACGAGCCCGGATGAGCCGTTTGTGGACCAGTACCCCTCGGACCCGCAGAGCTGGAACTTGTACAGCTATGTCCGGAACAACCCGCTGAGTAACATTGATCTGGACGGCAGGGATTGCATCACATCGAGCAATCAGACCGACAGAAGCGTTACGGTATCGGTCGCGTCCGGCACGTGTGGATCGGGCGGGGGCGCCTACGTACCCGGAACGGTCGACATGAGTTCGTTGACCTACAAGGGAACCGGCGTCGGCTATTCCTACAATCCTTACGACAGCAACAGCTTGGCAGGCAGCGGCACGATAAACCTGGGACCGGTCGCGCCCAGTGACGCACTGTCATCTTACGGGCAAGAGTTCTACAACCAAATGTCGAGTCGGCGACAACCTTCCAATCAAGCCATGGGAGCCTTTGTGGCGGGGCAAGCGATGTTCGCGACTGCGTTTGCCAGCACGTACGCGGTGCCAGCGGTGATCGCAGCCGTAGGTGGGACAGGTGCCACCCTGGCGCCTGGTGTACTTAACAAGGTCCATCACATTTTTGCGGACGCCGGCCACAACCTCGGCGATCTCGTCGAGAAGTACGGCAGTCCAGCGGAAGCTTATGTGGCTCTAGAAAGAGCCACAACCGCGCAGATCGCTGCCAAGGGACTTACAGGAAAGTTCGAGGAAGTCATCAATGTCGGCGGAACAAATGTCACCGTTCGGGGCGCTGTAGTGAACGGCGTGGTGAAGATCGGCACAGCGTTTAAATAGGAATTTATGAGCGCAGAAGCGGCACACATCGTAAGAAGCATGGAAGCGATTCATAACTTACCACCGGATGTCGCGGTGCTAAAAGCGGATGATCTCGGCGATCCTGAAGTCATCGCAATAGCGTCGTTTCCGAGATTGAGGGATCTGGATCTGTCAGGTTGTGAAGAGGTCACTGACCGTTCGGTTGCAGAGCTGCGCCGGGTTTTCTCGCTGAAGAAGCTTGACTTGAGCTTTTGCAATCAGATTACGGATTCTTCGCTCATTGCTTTGGCGACACTGCCCGCCCTGCAATTCCTGAACCTGAACTGGTGCTATGGGGTGACCGATTCCGGATTGGGGGCCCTCGGGCAATGCAAATCGTTAGAGTTTCTTTCGCTTTGGAGCTGCGAGCAGGTCACTGACCTAGGCGTGGAAGCGCTGGCAGGACTGCCCAATCTGCAAGCCCTTGATCTGCCTGAGTTTGCCGCCATTACAAATCGTGGGCTCTCGGCGCTTTCCTCGGAGGCCACCAGCTTGGAGTCGCTCAGGCTGGATCATCTTAAAGAGATATCCGACGAAGGCATCTTGCTTCTGAGCCGATTGGAGCGGCTGCGTAGTCTGACGGTTCAGAGCTGTCCTAAGGTGACAGCCGACACCGTTGCTATGCTTCAGAAGGCCCTTCCGGAATGCCAGATCAGCTTTAAGGGCTGATTGTGGCGTCCCTGTATGGGGGACCGTCGCTCGGCAGGACTCCTCCATGCGAACGCTGCTGCGCAGCAATGGGGAGGCGTTCCGCTGGGCGCAATGCTAGGACGCAGGATCTAAAGGTTGCCGATAGTACCCACGACAGCAACGAAGACGGCGCTTTGCGCCGGTTACTGGGGTGACACGCCACCTCTTCAGCCTCTACCGGTAGGCCTCGCGGCGATTGCGGACGCGGAGGATGAGTAGGGTTTCTGAGTCCTGGTGGAAGCAGACGCGGTAGTCGGCGACGCGGGGGCGAAACTCGGGCGCGTCGATACCCTGAAGGCGCTTGATGTTGCCGACGCCGATTTCGGCGAAGGGCTCGACGGCCTGTTTGACGCGTTGATTTTCAATTTTCGCTGCCTCTGAGGTCTCCCAGTCATCGATCAGATACAATGGCCCTGTGATGCTCGCGGCTTGACACTCATACCGGCCTGCCCGGTTTTCCCTTTAGCCACTCGTCGGTCCGCTTCCGTCACCATGTCTACAACGGCCTTTCTGCGAGCCGCCAACCCGTATCATGGGGGCTGCAGCACTCTGGGGCTGCTACCCGGCAACCCGCAGACACCAGCGATGCCGGTTTACTGGAACGATTTCGGCACAGTATCTCGTTCTACCGGCAAAGAACGGGACAGCGAAACCGGCCTCGATTTCTTTGGCGCCAGGTACTTCTCTGGGGCGCAGGGACGATTCACAAGCGCAGACGAGCCGCTCGGAGACCAGTACCCATCAGACCCGCAGAGCTGGAACTTGTATGGTTACGTCAGAAACAACCCACTAAAGAGCGTTGATCCTTCGGGCCTTGACTGCGTTACGACAAGCGATCAATCGGCTAGCAGCGTAACTGTCAACGTCCAGCGAGGTGGCTCGGCCAATTCGTGCGGCGGCAGTTATGTGGACGGCACCGTCGATGTAAGCTCTCTAACCTATAAAGGCAGTACCCTTACTTGGTCCGACAGTAGTACTTGGGGCGGCGGAGCCATGACCTTTGCTTCGAGCCCAGCCCCAGGTGGCGACCAGTTGTCTGCGGATGCCGCCTCCACGCTTTATCAGGCAGGGATGATGGCGGACAACGGTGTAAAAGCTGGGGCGGCACAAATGGCGATGAATGGCATGGGCATCGTTGCGGGCCGCCTGATCGGGGCGGCTGCGGAAGCTTGGCTCGCTTCTAGGGCTGCCGGTACGGCGGCCGTTGACGTGGCAAATTTGAGCAACAAGATTGTGCGCCAGATGGCGTCAAGAGGCTGGACCACTGAGGAAATTGTGGAAACCGTTCAAAACGGAAGGGCTTATGGCGTCGTGAACAAGGCGACTGGTGGTGCGGCCACCGAGTATGTGAACGCCGCTACTGGCAAATTCGTTGTAGTGGACAATGCAACAAATCAAGTTATCCAGGTTTCCAGATCTGGAATGCTTCCGAATCACTTACTACCATGAGCGATCTTGAAACCATCAATTCGATCTCGTCGCTTGCAAAAGAAATGATCGGCGGCGGTGAACTGGGATTCGCGTTCCCAGGCGCACTGCAAGCTATAAGGCTCTGCACGGAGAATGGGATTGCCGTCTTGGGGATAGAGATCTTCCGCGTTGTCGGCGGAAAGTTCCTGACGACGAAGATGTCTGCCTACGAACTCCCTTTTAATCAATGGCGCGGATATGTGGCCGCGAACAACAGTCTCGCGGAAGAATTCGTCGAGTCTAATCCAGCCGACGAGGAGCACATCTACGTACTTACAGCCTCATCTTGGCGAGAGTTCTGTGAGATTCAAGAAGCTAGACAGGGACGTGCGAGGGGACCGGGGCTAGCCTGATCCCGTCCGCCCCGTAGCCCGCTGAGCAGTCCGCCGTCCTCCCGCCCGCACTGATGGCGCCGGGCCCGCGGCGCCATTTCACTTTCCAGTCTTCTCCCACCCCCTGACCGCGCCCAGCGCGGCCGGGCACTTCCCGCCGGCGGCCTCGCGAGCGCTGTCGATGCGCAGTGCTCTTGAAAGCTAGCACTCGGTGCTATAGAATCAGCTTAGGCGCATCGTGAGAATCTTCAAATCCAGGTGGTTTCAACGCTTCTCCCGGAAGGAGGGGATTTCGGATGCGGCATTGCTCGAGGCGGTCGCCCGCGCGGAGAAGGGCCAGATCGACGCCGACCTGGGCGGCGAGGTCATCAAAGTGCGAATCGCTAGGCCCGGCCAGGGCCGGTCGACGGGCTACCGGAGCATCGTCCTGTTCCGGCGCGGAGTGCGTGCCTTCTTCGTGTACGGTTTCGCCAAGAGCCGCCGCGCCAACATCGACGCGGCGGAAGAAGAGCAGTTCAAGGCCGCCGCGAAGCACGTCCTGGCGCTGACGGAGAAGCAACTCGCGGAGCTGATCCAACGAGGCGACTTTGTGGAGGTGGAAGGCAAATGAGCAAGCATTATCGAAGCGAGGCGATGGCGGCCATCCATGAAACCATGGAGGCCCTGCACGAGGTTGGGGCGGTCGACAAGCGGACCATGCGGCGTTTCGACGAGGCCTGCCTCACGCCGGTCCATCCGTTGAAGCCGGAAGAGGTCAAGGCGATCCGGGAGCGGGAGCACGTCAGCCAGGCCGTCTTCGCCAACTACCTGAACGTCACGAGCAGTCTGATCAGCAAGTGGGAGCGCGGCGAGAAGCGGCCTTCCGGCGCGTCGCTCAAGCTACTCTCGCTGGTCAAGAGAAATGGCTTGGCCGCTGTGGCGTAGCGGCGCTGAAGGCGATGGGGAACGGCCGAGATCGTGTCCGAATGGCTGAGCGTCCAGGAACGTGGACTGAGCGGGTGCCGCTGGGCGCGCCCGTTTGGGGCCCCGCGGCACGCGACTGCCTCAGTTGGCGGCGCTTCCCTGGCACCTGTAGCCGCCCGTGCCGGCACCGGCGGCAACATCTGGCTTGTCCGTCGACCTCGACGCGCAGTACGTGAGGGATCCGCGGCGTCCCTTTCGCCCACGCCGCAGCGTAGAATCAGGGGAATCGTGATCGCGGCTAAAACAGAAACGGCGGTGTACGTCCCGGTCGAGGGCCTGCTGGACTGGATCGCGCAAGAAGACGCTAATGCCCCGTTAGCCGAAAACTCACGTTTGCGGCTCCCTCTCGCTAAATCCAATACCACGACTGGGATGCCGGCCGGATTACGGCGAACCGACGCCCGATCTCGTTCTACCGGCAAAGAACGGGATTCCGAAACGGGCCTGGACTTCATGGAGGCGCGGTACTTCTCAGGCGCGCAGGGAAGGTTTACTAGCCCGGACGAAGCGCTGCTGGATCAGAGTCCGTCGGATCCACAGAGCTGGAATCTATACGGCTACGCCCGAAACAACCCTTTGCGGAACGTTGACCCTACGGGGCGGGAATGCGTAACTGTGACGGACTCCGATGGTAATAAGCATCAGGGCGACGACGGCATGGGTGGGGGTTGCGCTGACGCTAAAGTGAACCAGAATGGGCAAGCCCAATCGCAAGTCGTCACGGTGGGTGTGGGCCGAGACGAAGCGAACTTGGTGATGCTTCAGGGAGTCGGCGAGAACCTGAGTTCTCCCCGGCAGTGGGCCGAGGTGGCGAGGAATGGGATGGAGGGAGCGATGGCATTCGAGGGCCTTATGGCCTTGCCATCGGCCATTCGGAGTGGATTTGGCCTCTTCCAGCTATGGCGAGCAACAAGGCTCGTGCCACTATCACTGGACGCGTTAGCCGCCGCTGGTGGGCCAACGGTAGAAGTTGTTACGAGTCAGACTCAAGCTTTGAGCGCCGCTAAAGGATTGAGCACAGCGATTGGTGAGGGGGCATCTGGGGTGGCGAAATCCTTCCAGCCTACTGGGACGTTGTATAAGGCGAACATTCCGCAAGCGCTGGTTCGTGCGCTCCAGTCCCGTGGCTTGGCGGAAGTGAGAAGTCTTCCACAAGGCAAGGAGTTGTATTTTTCGCCTGACGCAATGCCGTACGTGCTGAGGTTCTTCAAGTAACCATGAGCAAAGAAAAGCTCGACATGAAATGGTGTTGCCCCAGTTTCAAGAGCTGCGTAGAGCATGCGGGGGAGCGAGGGTTCGGAGTATTCGTTGATGATAGTTCTGAACCTGTCCTGTTCATTCTCCAGCATCGATCCCTTGAGCCTGAGGCGCCGAAGCCAACATACGAACATGGTCCACTGATACTGGTCAGCGACATGGGAATTCAGAACTGCCCGTGGTGCGGAAGAGAACTCGCGAAATGGTATCGCCGGGATCTTCACCGCCTATCACGGCCGGACCTTGTGATCGCACTGATCTGAAATTCGTTTCCTCCGGAAACGCCAGCGAGTTGGAGCCTCGGACAGCAGTAGTGTGGCGACGCTTGGGATCTGCGTTGGCCGGACCGAGGTTCGAGCGGTTATCGGGCAGTGCTGAAGGCAAACGAGCGGACGGCGCCTTGCGCCGGGTTACTGGGGTGACACGTCACCCCAGAATGGTTGCTGCGCAGCAACCGAGGTTCCCATAGGGGAACTATCTGAAAACAAGGCTCTCCTGGTTCGACGATGCTTATACAGGAACGCCTCCATTTTCGGTCTTAGTGTCGCAGCGAAACTCTGTCGCGCCAACTCAATGCGTCAAACGGGCCGTCGAGCCCTTCGCCGAAATCGGCGTCGGCAACATCAAGCGCCTTCAGGGCATCGACCCGCCCGAGTTTCGCCTCCGTGTCAGCGACTACCGGGTCCGCTTCCACCGGGACTCAGAGACCCTGCTCATCCTCCGCGTCCGCAACCGTCGCGAGGCCTACCGAAAGGGGCTGATGAGGAGGCGTGTCACCCCAGTAACCCGGCGCATAGCGCCGTCTTTTTCTCGCTATTTGGTTACCGTCGCTCAGCGTGATGCCGGATCAGTTGGTGCAGTTATCGTTCGCCGGACCGGATTCTCTCACGTTCGCCTTAAATAGGATTGAGCGGCGGGCAGCGCGAGCACTTGTCTCGCGGAGTTCTGAAATGCCGCCCACTCTTCGGAGGCGAGGAGCATTTTTGCATCATGGAGATCAGAACGACTCTCTATACATTGGTCCAGATGGCGGAGCGCCACCGCGAAGCTTGATACTGCGTCAAATGCGCCATCCTTCCTGAGCGTATTTTCGAATTGTCCAATACACTCTTCGAGATGTAGGTCTCCGATTAACTGTTCAAACAATTCGTCGTAGTAATGAATCGACGTGATGCTGCGGTCTCCGAGAACCCATGTCCGAAAGAAGGCCTCTTCACTCGCAATCAGCTCGCACGTCCTTACGACTCCTTCTAGCCAGTATTCAAAAGTGAACATTGCTGTCTCCATGTTCCCGCACCTACGGTCTGAAGACGAATTGTGAAATTGGGAAATGTGCCTCTGTGGAGCTGTGCGGAACAGGCTTCCCCATGGCATCAAGAGCCTGGCCGTTCTTCACCTGAGTCACAGTTCCATCCGCCCTCACTCGCACATAGTTATAGCTAGGGTTATTAGGGTCTGCGTACTTAAAACCACCCTTGCCCTTGGTATCCGGGAAAGGGGACATCCTGGTGTGTCCCACAGCCAATTGTAGCCCGTTGATCCTGCCAAATGCCGTACGGCTTCCCGATCATTGCGCATTGACGAGAACAAAACTCACTGATTCGCGCCGCACGCAGCAACTGCCGTTTTGTGTTGGAACGCTGATGTGGCGCTCTTCTTGCGCGGCTCTTTGAGTTGTTCGCGCAAAGCCCGCTGCCGCTCTACAAACTCTTCATCTCCAAAGGGTTGCCCAGCATAGGTCGCGCGCCGCAGGTCCCGGCATTGCGACTCTTCCTCCAACTGATTCAGCAATTGTGACCAATTCGAGACTCCGCCTTCGCGCCGCCAGAAATCCATATCGAGCAGGCGCTGGGGATCCTGCCCGGCCAGGTGAGCACGCGCACTCGACCATTCGTAGTCCTCGGCCCTCCGCACCATGTTGGCTCGGACCGGATTGAATTCCACATAGCGCAGGGCCGTCCAGAGGTGCGCCGGTCCCAAGGCACACGAGCTAAACCGGTTCTGCCAGAGGTGGCCGCAACGCGCGCGGCGGGCATTGAAGTATTGCGCGTATCGCCCGTGTACACGCTGCATCACCTCCGCCAGTTGAGCCCCCTCGGAGGGCACCGCGATCAGGTGGATGTGGTTGCCCATCAGGCAGTAAGCCCAGATCGGCAAGTCCGCCAGGCGGGCCTGATCGCGAAGCAGGCCGAGGTATACCAACCGGTCCATGCGCGTCCGAAAGACCAACTGCCGGTCGACGCCGCGCTGGGTGATGTGATGCGCCACTCCGGGCGCTACGAAACGAGCAGAACGAGGCATTCTGCTCAATCAGTACCCCAAATGCCGAATATTTCTCACTGAAAAGGCCGATGGGACACACCAGGACGTCCCTCGCGCCAGGACGTCCCTCGCGCCCTCGCGCCCTCGCGCCACTAGGACGTCCCTCGCGCCACTGAAAAGGCCGATGGGACACACCAGGACGTCCCTCGCGCCCTCGCGCCACTAGGACGTCCCTCGCGCCACTGAAAAGGCCGATGGGACACACCAGGACGTCCCTCGCGCCACTGAAAAGGCCGATGGGACACACCAGGACGTCCCTCGCGCAGGACGTCCCTCGCGCCCTCGCGCCACTAGGACGTCCCTCGCGCCACTGAAAAGGCCGATGGGACACACCAGGACCTCCCTCGCGCCCTCGCGCCACTCACTGAAAAGGCCGATGGGACACACCAGGACGTCCCTCGCGCCCTCGCGCCACTCACTGAAAAGGCCGATGGGACACACCAGGACGTCCCTCGCGCCCTCGCGCCATAGGACGTCCCAGGACGTCCCTCGCGCCCTCGCGCCATAGGACGTCCATCCCATCCTTCCACCCCATCATCGGGCCGGAAATGGCAATTGCAACCTTCTCTACCGCAAAGGCTTGAATGCCCCCATGCTATTCTGTGAATCGTGGTCTCGCGGGCTGCTCGAATCGCGTTCGTGGCGCTGTCGTTCGTCTACGCGCTGTCGGCTCAGACGAGCGCTCCGCTCCCGCCGCTCGCCGGGATCCTGAGCGGCGAACTCGAACGTAACTTCTCTATTCTCAGTAAGAAATCCGAGCCTGGCGTATATTTCATCGCCTATTCCGTGAGCGATGAGGAGTCGGGATCCATCTCTGCGGTCCTCGGCGGGATTACCTCGGATAGCCGCTCGCACCAACGGCTCGGCGAATGCAGCCTGCGCGTGGGCACCCCCGAATTCGACAACTTTCATGTCGTTGACGGCGACCGCCCTGCATACACCGCCTCCTCGCCGCTGCCCGAGCAGGACGATCCAACCTCGATTCGCCTGACATTCTGGCACCTGACCGACGCCGCGCAGCGCTCCGCCGTTCAGCGCTTCCAGCAAGTGCAGACCGCGGTCAAGAACAAGCAAGCGCCGGCTAAGGCTATCGCGGACTTCAGCGTGGAGCCTCCCATTACCGCCGTCGTGATGGTCCCTGGCCTCAAGGTCAATGGCGAAGAATGGCGCGCCCGGCTGCGCAAGCTCTCGCTGATGTTCAAGGACACGTCCGCCGCGATTTCTTCCACCGTCTCGCTGTCCTGGCGGCGCGAGGTGAAAACTCTGGTGAACTCGGAAGGCACCAAGCTGAGTCACGGCCGGACCTTCGCCTCGCTTTCCATCGTGGCGCGAGGCAAGGCGCCGGACGGCGAGGACCTGGTGGCGCTCGAGACCTTCGATGCCGAGAATCCATCGCGGCTGCCCAACGATGCCGCCCTCGCAGCGGCGGTCCGCGAGGCCATCGCCACTCTCGATAAGCTGCGGAACGCGGCGCAGCCGGATCCCTTCGTGGGACCGGCCATCCTGTCCGGGCGCGCCGCCGGCGTCTTTTTCCACGAGATTTTCGGACACCGCATCGAAGGCCATCGCCAGTCGGATCTGGAGGAAGGCCAGACGTTTTCCAACAGTGTGGGAAAGCCGGTGCTGCCGGAGTTCCTCACCGTCGTCTCCGACGCGACCCTCCATGCGACGGCGGACTCGGATTTGAACGGCTGGTATGCCTTCGACGACGAAGGTGTCGCCGCGCGCCGCGTGACCCTGGTGGAAAACGGAATTCTGAAGACTTTCCTGCTCTCGCGTACGCCCGCTCCGGGTTTTGACCATTCGAACGGCCACGGCCGCAAGCAGCCCGGCTACGAAGCGGTCTCGCGGCAGTCCAACCTGATTGTTCTACCCGCCAAGCCCGTTTCCGAAGTTGAGCTCCGCCGCATGCTGATCGAAGAGGCCAAGCGGCAAGGCAAGGCCTACGGGTTGTATTTCGACGTCGTGACGGGCGGTTACACGCAGACCCGCCGCGAAACGCTGCAGTCGTTTACCGTCATCCCGCTGGTTGTTTATCGCGTCTACACAGACGGGAGGCCGGACGAACTGGTGCGCGGAGTGGATATCGTCGGGACGCCTCTCTCCAGCTTCGCCCGCATCATCGCGGCCGGAGACAAGCCCGGTGTGTTCAATGGCTATTGTGGAGCGGAATCGGGCCAGGTGCCGGTCTCCGCGATCTCTCCGGCGCTGCTCGTCAGTGAGATCGAGATCCAACGCAAGCGCAATACCGGCGACCGGCCGCCGCTGCTGACCCGCCCGACCGAAGGAAGCGTTCCATGAGACGTCTCCTGGCTGCTGCGCTGATAGGCCTGACATGCCTGCCGCTGGCGCTGCCCGGCGAATCCGCTCCCGCCGCGCGACCGCCCGCGGATCCGCTGGAGAGTGATGCGCTGCTGCGCGCGATGATGTTCGAGGTCCGGCGCGCGCGCCACCTCGCCGGCTACGGCGTCGTCCCGTATTTCGTCGAGTTGGGCGTCGATGAGGCGGACAACTTCACGTTCTCGTCTTCCCTGGGCGCATCCTTTGCGCCGCAACGCTCGCGCTTCCGGATGCAGATGCCGGCCGTGCGCGTCGGCTCGCCTTTAATGGACAACACCGGTTACCTTGGTTCGGAGCGTTACACGGGCACGCACTTCGATTCCGAGATCATTTCGTCCGACAACGAGATGTACAGCCTGCGAGCGTCGTTCTGGCTTGGTCTGGACCGCGCTTACAAGACGGGCGTCGAGGCGATTGGCAAGAAGCAGGCCGCCCTGAACGACTACGCCGCCCAGGACCGGCTGCCCGATTTCCAGAGCGCGCCCCGCGTCAGCATTGTCCAGGATCTGCGGAAGCCTCCGTTCGACGAGGCGCGCTGGAATGACCGGGTTCGCGCCCTCTCGGCCGGGTTCCGCAGCCTGCCCGGCATCCTTTCCGCCGATGCTGAATTGACCTGGTCCGCGGGAGCCTATTACTATTGCAACTCCGACGCCTCGGTGCTGCGCTTTCCCGACCGGCTCGCGGTGCTGAAACTGCGAGCGACGGCGGCGCTGGAAAAGGGCGGCGACGTTTACCACGGTGTCCAATTTGTCGCCCCCGAGCCCTCGGGGCTGCCGGACGACGCGGAATTGAAACGCGTGGCCGAGGAGACAGTCGGGGAACTGAGTGCGCTCGTGAAAGCGCCCGAGGCCGAGGCCTACACGGGCCCCGTCCTGTTTGAGGCGCGGGCCGCCGCTCAGTTGTTCGCCGAGGTCTTTGGGCAGGAACTGGCGATCCAGCGCAAGCCCGTCGCCGAAAAAGGACGCAACGCGCCCACCCCGCAGAGCAGTCTTGAGAACAAGCTCGGCTCACGTGTTCTGCCCACCTGGATGAGCCTCCGGGACGATGCGACGCGCAAGGAGTGGAATGGCACAACACTGGCCGGGTTCTATGAAGCGGACCTGGAAGGCGTGGTGCCCGCTCCCGTGACCTTGGTGGATAAGGGCGTGCTGAAGAGTTATCTGACCACGCGGCAGCCGGTGAAGGGCGTAAGCGGCTCGAACGGCCACGCCCGTCTGCCCGGCGGATACGGAGCGCATAACGCGCGCCCCGGCAACCTCTTCGTGGAGGCGGATGAGGCGGTGCCCGACGCTCAGTTGAAGCAGCGGTTGCTCGACATGCTCAAGCAGCAAAGCAAGCCTTACGGGCTACTCATTCGCCGCATGGACTACCCCTCGTTTATGCCCGGCTCGTCACTCCGCGAAATGGCCATGAAACAGATGCGCTCGGGCGGCGGCTCGCGTCTGTATAGTGCGCCCCTGCTCGCCTATCGCCTCTACGCTGACGGCCGCGAAGAGCTGGTGCGCGGGCTGCGATTCAAAAATCTCGGCACACGGTCGTTCCGCGACATACTCGCCGCGGGCGCCACGCCCGCCCTCTTTGAATACTTGGACAACGGCGCGCCGATGGCGCTCGCCGGCGCGGGCTCTTACGTCGTCGGGTGTGCCTCGGTTGCGCCCGCCGTCCTGTTCGAAGAGATGGATCTGGAACCGGCCTCGGACGAAACTGCAAGACCGCCGCTGGTGCCCCCGCCGACCGCCGCAAAGTGAAGCTCGATGGGTCTTCTTTCACGCATTATTTTCTCTGAGGTTGCAACGAGCGCGAGCCTGGGCGCAGCACTGTTTCTGATGGTCCTTTTTCTGCAGAAGGCCAGCCAGCTTTTCTCGATTCTGGTCAACAGCTCGGCGACGCCCGGCACCGTGGTGACGCTGTTCCTCCTGCTGCTGCCCGCCTCCATGCCCTTTGCCATACCGCTGGGCGTGCTCGCGGGCACCTTGATCGCCCTGAGCCGGATGTCGAACGACGGGGAGATCATCGCCCTGCGCGCGGCCGGAGTGCCGAGCCGGCGCGTGGCGCAGCCCGTGGCGGCGTTCGCCATTCTCGCCTCGCTGTTCACCGGCTATTGCACTTTGTCGCTGACGCCGTGGTGTCAGGCCAAGCTGACCAAAATCGCTAACAAGATAGCCGCTTCGCAGCTCACCTCCGACATCCAGCCGCGCATTTTCGACGAGACTTTCCCGAATACGATTCTCTACGTGAGCGATGTCCTGCCCGGTCAGCCGGTCCACTGGCGCGGCATCTTCATGGCCGATACGACGCCCGCGGACCAGCGCAACAGCGCCGCGATGGATCGTGGCGAAGGGCCGCGAGTGACGTTGGGCCGCGACGCGCTGGTCGAGTCGGACAAGCGCGGCAACAAGCTGCAAATGAGCATGACCCGCGAGAGCAGCTACGAGGCGGCGGCGGACCCCGGAACCTATTACCATGTCAACTCGCCCAGCGGCGAGCAGGTACTCGAAGCAACCGAGCGAGGTCCCCAGAAGAAAGCGACCGTCGACGCGACGCCGACCGTAGAGCTTTTCCCGGCCGCGCGGAATTCGGTGGAGGCCGCGATTGAGCTGAACAGGCGCTTCGCCCTTCCTCTGGCCTGCCTGCTGCTGTCATTGACTGGCCTGCCGCTGGGGATCTCCTCGAAGAAAGGCGGCAAGTCTGCCGCTCTCGCGATCACGGTCTTCTTTGCGTTCCTGTACTACACCATCTTGCTCGGCCTGATCGGTCTGGCCAAGGACGGGCGCGTGAAGCCGGCAGTGGCCGTCTGGACGCCCAACGTCATCTTCGCCATCCTGGCCATCGTGCTGCTTTCGCGCCTGGAAAGGCCGCAGTCCGGCGACACGTTCGGAGCGCTCCGGGCCTGGGCTCTGCGCCTTTGGGCGCGCCTCCAACGCTTGACTTCGCACGGAAACGAGCGCGGAGGATGGGGCAACCCTCTGCCCCAGGCTCGCTTCTTCCTTCTGCCCCAAATCGTCGATACCTACGTCCTCAATTCCTTTGTTTACTATTTCGCGGTCTTATTGGGCGGCTTCGTTTTTTTCATCGAGATCTTCAACTTCTTCGAACTCCTGGGCGACGTCTTCCGCAACGACATCGCGATGCGCGAAGTCCTGGAGTACTTATTCTTCCTGGCGCCAAAACTGATTTACGACACCGCGCCGGTGAGCGTGCTGGTGGCCTCGCTGGTGACGTTTGGAATCCTCGCCAAGAACAACGAAATCATCGCGTTGAAGGCCTGCGGCGTCAGCCTGTACCGGCTCTCCGTGCCGGTCCTGTTCATCACGCTCGCCATGAGCGGCGCGCTGTTCCTTTTCGACCACGCGGTGGTGACCAGGGCCAACATTATCCAGGATGGGTTGCGGAACAAGATCAAAGGCAAACCGGTCCAGACCTACCTGAACCCGAATCGCAAGTGGATCCGGGGCAGTTCCATGCAAACGCTGCGGATCTTCTTCTACAAGCACTTCGACCAGGAGCAGGGCGTTCTGGGAGGCGTGCAGATCTGGGACGTGAATCCAGTCGAGTGGAAACTGACCCGGCACCTGCTGGCCGAGCGCGCGCACTGGGAACCCACGTTGAAGTCTTGGGTCTTTGAGAACGGATGGGTTCGCGAAGTCGGCAATGAGAGCGACAAGTTCAGCCCCTTCACCGGCTCGGTTGCCACGTTCAAGGAGATCGACGAGCCGCCGAGCTGGTTCCTCAAAGAAGTCAAGACATACAAGCAGCTCAACTTCATGCAACTGGAGGACTACATTGCCGAACTGCGGCAGAGCGGCTTCAACACCGTGCCGCTGCAGGTGCAGCTTCATAAGAAGTTCGCCGTGCCTCTATTTGTGTTCGTCATGGCCATGCTCTCCGTGCCGTTCGCGTTCATGACGGGCAGCCGCGGAGCCATGACGGGCGTCGGCGTCAGCCTGGGCGTGGCGGCGGCCTACTTCATTTTGAACTACCTGTTTGAGCAGTTGGGCGGCGCGGGCCAGTTGCCGCCCGTGCTGGCCGCCTGGGCGCCCGACGGCATCTTCGCGCTGGCCGGCGTCTACCTGATGGCCCAGATGCGAACCTAGTCCCGTTTGTGGCGCACGCTTTAGCGTGCCGTGGCGGCATTCATGCCGCCATTCCGGACGTCGAGATGAATCTCGCCGCAGCACGCTAAAAGGTGCGCCACAGCGGCATGGTTTTTTTGAAGCGAACCTGAAGAGGCACTAACCCATGGGCACTCGCACAGTCTGGCTTGGCCCCCCGGGATCGGGCAAAACCACCCGGATGCTCGACTCCGTCCGTGGGCGTCTCCGGGATTTTACAGACGACTTCCGTATCGTCGTGCCCACGGCCACTATGGCCGAGCATCTCCGCAACGGCCTCGCCCGCGACGGGTTCACGCTCCGCGCCAACACCATCGCCACGGTCACGGGCCATGCCCGCGAACTCTCCCCTGACGCGCGCCTGATGACCGCTACAAGTCTCGAGATGGCCCTCGGCGAAGCGCTCGCTTCGCGTTGCCCGCCGGCCTTCGAGCAAACTCGCGACATGCCCGGCTTCCTCGCCCAGTTGGCGGGGACGCTCGAGGAACTCATCAACGCCGGTTGCGACGCTTACACGTGGGCGGGTTTCCTCAGCCTTGCGCCCGGCGTTAAGCCGCTGCTTCGCGAACTGGGCGGCGTGTGGGTGAAGGTGCAGGAGCAGCTTCGCGCCGCTGGTCTGGTGACTCGTCACGAGTGGCTGCACAGCGCGGCCGGAGCTTTGCGTAACGGCGCCCTGCCGGCCCTGAACACGTTCTACTGGGACGGCTTCTCGCGCCTCGGTGCGGCCGAACTCGACCTGATCGCGGCGCAAGGTCAGCGCGGCGACGTGACCGTCAGCCTGCCGGCGTGGCCCGGCGCGGCGCGCGGCGGACTGCTGCATCTCCGGCGGGCTGGCTTCGCCATCCGGCGCTTTTTCCCAGTACGTCCCACGCCGCGCAAGGTCCTGGTGCGGCCCGTCACCGAGGACGACGAGGTCGTGGAGATCGCCCGGCGCGTGCTCGCTCACCATCGCCAAGGCCGGCCCTGGCACGAAATCGGCATCGTCGTCCGGGCGAGGAACCCGTACGTTCCACTGATTGAGGCCGCTTTCGCCCGCTTCGGCATCCCGGTCCGGCCTTACTTCACGTCGCCGCTCGCGAGCCATCCGGTCTCGCGCTTGTTCTCTTCCGGCCTGGAGGCGTTGCTCTCCGGCTGGCAGTGGGAGCCTGTGCTCGCAGCCATGCTCTCGCCCGCGGGACTGGCGGGCGTCTGCCCGGCCTCAGCCCGCTTTGAGTACAAGCTGCGCGAGAAGCTTCCCGGAGATGGGCTGGAGCGGCTGCGTGCAATGGCGCTGTCTGAGAAAGACGCTCAGCCCGTGGCCGATTTTCTCGACCGCCTGGCTACTCTAGACGCCTGGCGCTCGGAGACCCTGCCTCCCGCCGCCTGGGTGATTCGTCTCACCCGTCTGAACACCCTGCTGGAACCACCGCGCCCAGGTGGGGCGGCTCTGCAGCAAAGTGGGGCGGCTCTGCAGCAAAGTGGGGCGGCTCTCCAGAGCCGGGCGGGCTCTCCAGAGCCCGCCCGCTCGACCGGCGAGAGCCCGGCGAGCGGCTCCGGAGACACTCTCAACCGGCAGCCACTCACTCCCGAACAAATCTCCATCTGGCGCACCCGCGCCTTCGCCGCCAAGGCCTGGCTCGGAGCGGTAACCGAGAACGGTTCATACCTGCCCACCCAGCCCATAAGCCTCAGGGCCTTCCTCGAATCCGCGAAACCCGCGCTCCGTGACGCCGTCATCCCTTCTCCCGAATTCCGCCGCGACGCCGTCCAGTTGATCGACGCTCAGGAAGCCCGGCAATGGGAACTGCCCGTCGTCTTCGTCTGCGGCCTGCTCGAAGGCGCATTCCCGCGCGCCCCGCAGCCTGACCCCATCCTCGGAGAAGCCTTGCGCGGCGCGCTCCGCCGCCGCCAGATCGCGGTGCGCAATCGCTCTGATCGCGATTCGGAGGAGCGCTTCCTGTTCAACATGGCCCTCTCGCGCGCAACGTCGGAACTGGTGCTGAGCTATCCCCGCCTGAATGCAAAGGGCGAGGAGACGCTCGGCGCCTTCGCACTCACGCACGTCGACGGACTCGTCGAGGAGCCTGCACCGCCCTGCGATCTTGCGCCCGTGCAGACCGTCGATCCACCCGCGGCCGGTACGTCCCGGATAAGCCCCACTCTGCAATCCTCGAAGCTGCTAGCCGCGCTGGCAGTCCGGCATCAGAGTTTCTCGCCCACCGGCCTGGAACAGTACCTGGAGTGCCCCTTCCGCTTCTTCGCCGGCAGAACGCTCAAGCTCACCGACCCGCCCTCGACACCTGCCGATCGTTTCGACGCCCTCGAGCGTGGCCTGTTGGTCCACGCTCTGCTGGCCCAGTATCACCGCTTGCACGGCAACCTGCTGGAGATGTTCCGCGGAGAATGGGACCGGACTCTCGCCAAGCTCCGCGTACCCTTCAGCTACCGCCTCGAGCTCGAACGCATCCTCATCGAACGCAGCCTCCGCATGTACTCGCTCCATCCGCCCGAGCATCCCGGATGGGCGCAGCGCATGGAGGAGCCGTTCCAGCTACCCATCGGCGCCCCGGAAGCCGGTGATATCGAGGTGCACGGGCGCATCGACCGCTACGAAGTGGCCCCGAACGGCGACTGCGTGGTCTACGACTACAAGTTCTCGCGACCCTCCACCGTCGGCGGCATTGTGAAGGACGAATCGATGGGGCGCGGCCTGCAGGCGGGCCTCTACCTGCAAGCCGTCCGGCGCAAGGCGCTGCGCCCGCTGGCGTTCCACTATGTGGCCGTTAAGAGCGCTTGCGAGATGAAGGGCTGGGATAGTCTCGAAGACCTGGAATCGCTCATGACCGGCGCAGCCGAACAGGCCGCGCGCGCCGCCGCTGAGATTCTGAACGGCCGCATCGCCGTCGCTCCCATCGACAAAGACTCCTGCGCGTTCTGTAGCTTCATGGATGCCTGCCGGATCCGCGAGATCGGCTACGGTTCTGCCGATGAGGCGGAAGCCGCGGGAGCCGGTGGATCTTCGTAGGCCGGATTGGCCGGCATTCGGCACTTCGCGACAGGCGAACCACGACGGCTGGCGCGAACACACTTCCCGCCCGCAGCTTACCGCTCGGTTTCTTGGACGGGATCTCGACGGCGGAAAAATGAGCGAACCAAAGCATCCGCGGCCATGCCGGACGCCTGTTACCTAATTCACGGTAAGGACGTTGTTGTTTCTGATCAAGCTGGAACACTTCACGCGATTTATGTCGTGCGTGTAAGACAAGAATATGCCGAATGTCATCTCGTCTTTGTAAACAAATGCAGGACCATAGGCGGCTAGGCAAACCCATTTTGGCGGCCATTGCGCTGCCTGGACGTTCGCGCCGGACGCTTTTGCGTTGAATATATCTTTAGATTGGCGTAAACTCGCCAGGAAACTGTTCGCATCAGTCTAATCGAATGTTTCTGCGATTTTCATTCAGGGCGCTCTTATTGACCCTGTTGGCCGCGACGCAATCATCGGCGATGGATGCGTTGGCTGCGCGCGTGACGATTTACCGCGACGGGTACGGCGTACCCCATATCGTAGGCGATTCGGAGCAAGCCACTTTTTTTGGTTATGGTTACGCGCAGGCGCAGGACCACCTGGAACGGATGATGCTGCAGTACCGCGATGCCCAGGGCCGGCTTTCGGAGGTAAATGGCCGGGCCGCGCTAGGCGAAGGCGAGATCCGTTTCGATCCGCGCGAGTACCGCTGGGGCGGCGACTATCTGCAGCGCTTATTGCGAACGTGGCAATGTGTCGTCGATAACAAAGCAAAGATTGATCCCATAGTTTATGGCCTTCTTGATGCATTCGCGCGCGGCGTGAATGCCTATATTGGCGAACACCGCGCCGGCATTCCCGCGTGGATAGACCGCGTCAGCGCGGAAGACATAGAAGCGCTGGAGCGGAGCAATTACATGCGCTTCTATAGCAGCGCCGACGGTTTGGAGGAACTCACCACCGAGCCGGAACGGTATCTGAGTTTCGGTTCGAACCAGTGGGCGGTCTCTCGTGCGAAATCGGCGAATGGGCGCATTCTGCACGGGGCGAGCGTGCATATGCCGTGGGGCGACCGTTTTCAGCTCTATGAAGCTCACCTGATCACGCCTGGCAAGCTGGACGTAGCTGGTATGGGTTGGTTCGGCAGTCCGTTCTTCCTGTCTGGATTTACTGACAGGATCACCTGGTCTGTGACATATAATCGCCCGAATATAGCGGATGTGTACGAGGAGAAGATCAGCGCCCACCATCCGCTCCAATATCTGTACGAAGGGGTGTGGCGCGACATGAAGGTGGAGCAGGCTACCTTTTGGGTGCGCGACTGCGGAGTGAGCCGTCTGGAGACGAAGAATCTCTACTATACTCACCACGGCCCGGTCGTGAAGTTTGACGAGAAATACCGGCGCGCGTATTCGCTGAAGCTGCCGAACTTCGACGGCGTGAATTACTCGACAGGCCTTTATCGCCTCATGAAGTCGCACGACCTCGCCAGCTTTCAGGCGGCGCTTGCCGAACAGCTAATCCCGCGCTGGAACTTTCTTTACACGGATGCCTCGAACTTGTACTGGGTGCACAACGGACTCGTGGCGCGGCGCGACGGCGGCTTCGACAAGACCAGGCCGATGCCCGGTTGGACGAGTAAGACGGAATGGGGTCCTTACCTGCCCTTCTCGGCCAATCCGCAGATTGTAAACCCCCGCTCGGGATTCCTGCAGAACTGCAACAATCCACCCTGGGTTGTAACGCGGGACTCCGGGCTCAAGCCCTTGGACCCCACCCCCTATTACCTCTCCGACCCCGTGCAAGCGTCGAGCGGCGAGGAGGTCTTGAATGCCCGCGGCCAACGGCTGTTCGGAGTTCTCACGCGACCGCGAGGGGACTTCACAGTTGACGATTTCACCGCGCTCAGCTTCGATACTTACGTCCTCGCCGCGGACGATTTTGTCCCGCTGCTTCTGGAGGCCGCCGCGCGCCGGCAGCCTATTGATGATCCACGTGTCTCGCATGCCATCGAGCTATTACGTGGCTGGAACCGGCGATCGAGCGAAGACTCGACCGCTTACACTTACGTTCATTACTTCGCGGAGGCGTACAAGAACCTGCCCTGGCCGGCTGGATCGAACCGCTTCTCGAGATTCAATAGAAACCGTGTCGATATCCATTCACGCCTGGAGCAGTACATCGCGTGGTATGCGTTCGAACGGGCAGTGCGTCGCGTGGAGCAGTTATACGGCAAGCGCGAAGTGCCGTGGGGCGAGGTGAACGGCGTTTTGCGAGGAACCTGGTTGCCGGTCGGAGGCACGGCGGACTTCGACGTTCTGCATCCCGACAAAGGCGATGAGCACAGCGACGGACGAGTGTACTGCAATGACGGCTGGGGCTCGATGATGGTCGCCATGGAGGGCGAACCGAAACAGGTCTGGACGTTGCTTCCGTTCGGCGAATCCGAAGACCCGCAATCTCCGCACTATGCCGACCAGGCGCGGCTGCACAGCAGTGGGCTGCTGAAGCGCTTCTGGATCACGCCGGCGGAGATCCTGGCGAATACGGAATCGGTGTGGGGAGACCGCCAGCGGCTGAAGCCCGCAACACCCGCCGGCAGCAAGCATTAGTAGGGCTGTTTTTCATAAGCGCAGCCACTCATAACATTCAGCGTCTGCCCTAAGCAGTTTCGGAACAAATGCAGCACAGATCTCTCCATGACCGGAGACCATTCGCACCCAATGATGAAAATCGACTGCTCATCCCCCAGCACCGAACCGCGAACGACAGAGAGCGGCCCCGTTTTGGAACAGAGATGGGATGAGAAGGCCGGTCCCCGGCGGGATGCGTTAAGCTCCCAATGGAAAGCGCACTCGAGGTGCAATGGAGAACCGGCCATGAAGCAGAATAGCACTCGTCGGCAAAGTCCGAAGCAG
>Ga0302319_10007233_pt1 | contig 21858 bp, 17 predicted proteins | sample Bog_T0_2_FD_203319 | JGI IMG/M metagenome (GOLD analysis project Ga0302319, IMG submission 203319) | Peat permafrost microbial communities from Stordalen Mire near Abisko, Sweden - Bog_T0_2 | ecosystem: Environmental > Terrestrial > Soil > Wetlands > Peat | place: Sweden: Abisko, Stordalen Mire... | reverse complement strand
GGCGTTCCAGCGCGAGTGCGTGGGAGCGGCGGTGAGGGTGTGTTCGGGCATGGTTTCTCCAAGACCTTGCGGTCTTTCTATATCTCTACCGTCATCTGGAGTTCGACGAGCGCGTTGCGCGGCAGGCCGCTGACGCCGATGGCGGCGCGGACGTGGCGGCCGGCTTCGCCGAAGACGGCGAGAAAAAGATCCGAGGCGCCGTTGATGACCTTTGGCGAATCGGCAAAGCCGGGAACGGAGTTGACGTAGCCGTTCACCGTGAGGACGCTGCGCACCTTGCTGAGCGAGCCCAGGTGTTGCTGCAACACCGCCAGCTGCAGCAGCGCGCAACTGCGCGCGGCGGCGTAGCCGTCTTCCATGCTGTGGTCGAGACCGATGGTGCCGGTAAGGATCGCACCGTCCTGCTGCGAGATGACGCCGCTGAGGTAGACGATGTTGCCGCAGGTCTTTGCGGAGGTGTAGTTGCCGCCGGGCGCGGGTGGCGCGGGCAGTGTATGGCCGAGTAGGGCGAGTGCTGAGAGTGGGTCCATTGGATTGGGGTGGTGAGTTTTACTGTAGCAAAAGCGCTCTCGCAAAGGCCGCAAAGGAATGCGCTAAGTTTGCAAAGGGTTCGGTTACTATGGCCGCATGACCCGAAACCAGGTGGCCACTATGTTGTCAGTGGGGCTGTGTGTGTGGACAGGCCTGGCAGCGGCTGCGCAGCGCATCGCGCTGCACCGCGCACGCACGAGTGCGAGCGACCTGGAGATCGGCGGCGAACTTGCAGGAGTGCCAAAGGGACAGACGCGGTTCGTGCGCTACGCCGAGTTGCTGACGCTGCCGCTGGAGACCTACACCGTTGGCGACGACACGAACTTCGGCAGGACCGTGCGCATCACGGGTGTCGCGCTGGAGAAGCTGCCGCGGTGGCTGGGAGCGACGCCGGGAGCGAGGATGGTGATTGCCGTCTGCGACGATGCGTATGCGGCGCACTATCCGGCGGCATATCTCAAGGCGCATCATCCGCTGCTGGTGCTGCGTGTAAACGGCAAGGACCCCGCGCACTGGCCGGTGGGCGTGGACGGCGTGCCGATGGGGCCATACATGGTGTCGCACGCGCACTACACGCCGAGCTTCCGCGTGCTATCGCATGAAGACGAAGCGCAGGTGCCGTGGGGCGTGGTGCGGCTGGACTTCCGCCGTGAGCAGGAGGTCTACGCGCCGATTGAGCCGCGCGTGCGCACGCTGCTGGTCGAACAGGGCTACACGATTGCGCGGCAGAGCTGCTTCCGCTGCCATAGCCGCGCGGGTGAGGGCGGGCTGAAGTCCAGCCGCAGCTGGGGCGTGGTGGCGCGGCGCGCGCAGAATGATCCCGCGTGGTTTGACGCCTATGTGCGCAACCCGAAGAAGATCAATGCAGCGACGCAGATGGCGGCTAGTCCGCAGTATGACGACGCGACGCTGCGTGCTTTGCGGGCGTACTTTATGGAATTTTCGGAGGACGCACCATGAATGTGAGCCGATGGGCAAAGACACTGCTGCTGGCAGCCACTGGTTTCTTCTTTACGCTGGTGGTCTTCAACAACACCACGGACTTCGACTCGAACTACCAGTTCGTGCGCCACGTGATGATGATGGACTCCACCTTTCCCGGTAACAGCGGGATGTGGCGTGCAATCCATGCGACGTGGATGCATCTGGCGTTCTATCTCGGCATCATCGGCTGGGAGGTGCTGAACGCTGTGCTGTGCTGGTGGGGCGCGGTGGCATTGTGGCGCGCGGTGCGCGGCACGGACGCCGAGTTCGCGCGCGCCAAGCGGGTGGGCATCGCCGCGCTGACCGCCGGGATGCTGCAATGGTTCGTTGCGTTCCTGAGCGTGGGTGCGGAGTGGTTCCTGATGTGGCAGTCTAAGACCTGGAACGGGCAGGAGGCGGCGTTCCGGATGTTTGCGGTGGAGGGGATCCTGCTGGTGGTGCTGATGCTGCCGGAGCCGGCCTGAGTACCTCCCCTTGATTTTGCGCAAATTTCGCATAAATCAGGAAGCGGCGAAGAGGGGTGATCCAAAGCCGGGCTGAATCGGGCTTGGATGATAATGGTGCGACGGAACAACGCGACCACTTCCTTCAGATAAGAGACAAATGACCCTCATTTCCAGACGTGACGCCCTGGCTGGATTGGCTGCCTCAGGTGCTGCTTCTTTCGTCGCAGCTCTTGGCGAGGTTCGCCGGACAACTGTCCGCGGCGAGCCAGCCATACTCTCCGCTGAGGAGCGTCTTCGACATACGGAAGCACTTCGCCGTTACTTCGCGGACAATGCGGCAAAGTTGCTGAGAGTCCCGGACGGGCTGTTGAAGTATCCGAGCATCTCGCCCAGCCTGCCGGGCAAACAATACTCTACTCAACTTTGGGACTGGGACACGCTTTGGACCAGCCGAGGCCTCATTCGGCTTGCAGTATTGCAACAGGACGAGTTGCTCAGGCAGAAGCTTGGCGAGCATGTCTCCGGCAGCTTATTGAACTTTCTTGAACACGCCTCCGCCGACGGGCGAATGCCGATCATGATGAGCGCCACCGACGCTGATCCCTTCCGTGCCATTGCCAGCGACTCTCCTTCCAGAAATCAGGCCAAGCCGGTCTTTGGCCAGATCGGTCTGCTCGCCTCGGACCAACGCGGCGAGGTGCAATGGCTGGCGCCGCACTTTGACACGCTTCTGCGCTTCTATGAATCATGGATGGCGCACAATATGTCGTCCGTTGGTCTGCTTGTGTGGGGAGACGATGTCGCGATTGGAGATGACAACGATCCAACGACGTTTGGACGTCCTTTCTTCTCCTCGGCGAACCTCCTGCTCAACTGTCTGTACTACGAGGACCTGCGAGCGTCGGCAGAGCTTGCGCAGCGGCTTGGGCGCGCAAAGGACCATGATCGGCTCTTCGCGGAGGCCGAAGCGCTGGCCCGGCAGATTCAGACATACTGCTGGGACCCGAGAGACAGCTACTACTATTCGGTCGATGTTCAATGTGTCGACCGGCGCGCCGAACTTATTCCCCAGGTCCGTCGCGGCATGGACATGTCGTGGAAGTGCCTGCCGATGAGGATCCAGATGTTTACGGCATTCCTCCCGCTGTGGTGCGGCATTGCTACACACGCCCAGGCCAGCGAGCTCGTCAAGGTGAACTATGCAGCCGACGACCGGCTGCGTGCACCATGGGGCGTTCGGTCTCTTTCGTCCCGCGAGTCCATGTATTCCCTCGCCTTCAGTTCCAACCCAAGCAATTGGCTGGGGCCGGTGTGGATCATAGTGAACTACTTTGCGTGGAAGGGGCTCCAGCGTTATGGCTTCCAAAGAGAAGCCTATGACCTCGCCGACAAGACAATAGCGTTGCTGGCCGCCGATCTACAGCGAAACGGTTCTCTCAACGAGTACTACCATCCCGACACAGGCGAACCGCTCAGCCACAACGGATTCATCGACTGGAATCTGCTGGTCCTGGAGATGATCTGATTGATGCCGATGGTTCGTCGCTGATACCTTCGACCGGTCCGAGCACCCTCTTTCCCACCCATGACGATAAAGCTGTCATGGATGGGGCACCCGGCCAAGGGCGCGGACGGGAGCAGCGGCCATTACTTGTAGCGCTGCTGGTGCCAGGCCCAGGCGCTGGCGAGGATGTCGTCGAGGTCTGGGTGTTTGGGCTTCCAGCCGAGGTGGGTTTGCGCCTGCGTGGAGCTGGCGACGAGACGCGCGGGGTCGCCGGGGCGGCGGGGTTTGATCTCGATAGGGATGGGGTGGCCGGTGAGGCGGCGCGCGGCTTCGATGACTTGCTTGACCGAGAAGCCGCTGCCGTTGCCGAGGTTGCAGATGAGAGGGTTCTGCGAGCCCACCCGTGACGATGAGGCCGTCACGGATGGGCCACCCGTCAGATATTGCAGCGCGAGGATGTGCGCGTCGGCGAGATCAAGGACGTGGATGTAGTCGCGGATGCAGGTGCCGTCGGGCGTGTCGTAATCGTCGCCGAAGATGAAGATCTTCTCGCGGCGGCCGAGGGCGACATCCAGGATGAGCGGGATGATGTGGGTCTCGGGCTCATGGGCCTCGCCGCGGTGGGGCAGCGCGCCGGCGACGTTGAAGTAGCGCAGCGAGGCGTAGCGCAGGCCGTGGACGCGGTGGAACCATGCGAGCATCTGCTCGACCATCAGCTTGGATTCGCCGTAGGCGTTGGTGGGCGCGAGCGCGGCGGTCTCTTCTATCGGCGTGGACTTCGGCTCGCCGTAGACGGCGGCGGTGGAGGAGAAGACGAGCTTGTCCGTGCCGGTCTCGAGCATGGCTTCGAGCAGCGCGAGCGTGCCGGCGGTGTTGTTGCGGAAGTAGATCTCGGGCCTCTGCATGGACTCGCCGGCCTCAATGAGCGCGGCGAAGTGCAGCACGCCATCGGGCTTCAGCTCGCGGAGCAGCGCCTCCACGCCGGGGCGGTCGGAGATGTCGGCATCCACGAAGGCCGCGCCTGCGGGGAGTTCATGGCGCTTGCTGTGGCAGAGGTTGTCCAGCACGGTGACGGTGTGGCCGGCCTGCATCAAGACCGTAGCGACGGTGCCGCCCACATAGCCGGCGCCGCCGGTGACGAGGATGTTCATGCACTCTCCTGCTTCAGGGCGTTGCGCAGCGTTTCGGCGGCAGCTTCGGGTGTGATGTCGCGTTGCGGTGAGCCGAGCAGTTCAAAGCCGACCATGAACTTGCGCACGGTCGCGGAGCGCAGCAGCGGCGGATAGAAGTGCGCGTGCAGCAGCCACTCGACGTGAGGTTCCACGTTACACGGTGCTGGGTGCAGGCCCATGGAGTAAGAAAACGGCGTGTTGAAGACGCGGTTGTAGGAACTCGTCATCTGCTGCAGGATAGCGGCCAGGCCTTCGCGCTGCGTGTGGCTCATTGCCTCCACAGTGGAGACGCGTTCGGTGGGCAGCAGCAGCAGTTCAAATGGCCAGACCGCCCAGAAGGGCACCAGCGCCACCCAGGAAGGGTTCTGTGTGACGATGCGGGTTTGCTCGGCGAGTTCGAGGCGCAGATAGGCGGAGAGCAGCAGCTCGTTGTGAGTAGCGAAGTACTCGCGCTGCGCGATGAGCTCCGCAGTCGGCACGTTCGGTATGTGTTCGGTGGCCCAGATCTGGCCGTGCGGATGCGGATTGCTGGCGCCCATCATGGCGCCGCGGTTTTCGAAGATCTGAACGTACTGAATCTCAGGGCGCGAGCCCAGCTCCGCGGCCTGCTCCCCCCAGGCGTCGACCACGCGGCGGACTGCGGGCAGCGGCATGGTGGCCAGCGTCAGGTCGTGGCGCGGGTCGAAGCACAGCACACGGCAGACGCCGCGCTCGGTCTGCGCGCGCAGCAACCCGGCGTTGGCGATGTCGAGGGTGGCGGCGGGCACGTCCGGCAGCAGCGCGGCGAAGTCGTTGTCAAAGACGAAGGTGCCGGTGTAGGCGGGCGTGACGTGGCCACCGGCGCGGGTGTTGCCGGGGCAGAGATAGCAGGCGGGATCGTAGGCCAGCGCTGGCGGCTGCGCGACGGTTTCCGTCTGGCCCTGCCAAGGCCGCTGCGTGCGGTGCGGCGAGACCAGCACCCACTCGCGTTGCAGCGGGTTCCAGCGGCGGTGCGGGGATTCGAGGAAGATGGGATCGAGCATAAGGCGGCTGCTAGTTGTTGGTTGCTAGTTGTTGGTTGAGGATGTAGGCGCCGTCGACGGCGTCGCAGAGGTAGGTTTCGGCGGTGATGCCGTAGCGTTGATGGTAAGCCTGCTTGAGCGAAGTGGCGAAAGATGCGCTGTGCTCGCGCGCGACCAGGTTGACAGTGCAGCCGCCGAAGCCGCCGCCGGTGAGCCGCGCGCCAAAGCATCCGGGCAGCGCGGCGGCGGTCTCGACGAGGAAGTCGATCTCTTCGATGCTGCACTGGAAGTCGTCGCGTTCGCTGGCGTGGCCGGCCAGCATCAGGCGGCCAAAGGCCACCGGGTCGCCGGCGAACATGGCCTCGCTCGCCTGCCGGACGCGACCGTTGTCGCTGATGATGTGCCGGCAGCGCAGGTAGGACCGATGCGGCATGAGCGGGCGCGCAGCTTCCAGTTGTTGTAACGTGGCGTCGCCCAGGTCGCGCAGCGGAGGGAACTCTTCCCGCAGGACGGCCTGGCCCGCCTCCAGCTCGCGGCGGCGCACGCCGTACTCGCCGGACGCGACCGAGTGTTTGACCATGGAGTTGCAGACCACGATCTGCGTGGCGGCGAGCGCGCCATGGTTCATCGGCAGAATTTCATAAGTCAGGTCGCGGGTGTGGAGCAGCAGCGCGTGGCCGGCGCGCGCTGCGGTGATGGCGAACTGGTCCATGATGCCGCAGGGCGAGTGGACAAACTCATTCTCCGCGCGCTGGCAGAGCAGGGCGATTTCCTCAGCACCCAGCGTTGCGCCGGAGAAGGTGAGCATGGCGAGCGCGCTGGCGACCTCCACCGAGGCCGACGAGCTGAGTCCTGCGCCGAGGGGGACGTTGCCGCCGAGGTGCAGGTCGAAGGCGGGAGGCACGATGCCACGCTGCTGCAACTGGCGCAGCACGCCGATGGGGTAGTCGGTCCAGTCACCCCGGCCCGGTGAGCGGTCGCTGCGCGCGGCTGTGAGTGTGCCGTCGAAGAGGTCGCTGCGGAAGTGGTACTCGCCGTCTGCCGAGGGCGCGATGGTGGCCGTGGTGAAGAAGGGGATCGCCATGGGCAGCACCAGGCCGCCGGTGTAGTCAGTGTGCTCGCCGAGCAGGTTCACGCGTGCGGGCGCAATGCATTGGATGGAGGATGCAGCGGACAAGAGTGTCTCCACGGACATGATACGTGGTGGAGAGACTGGGAGGCATCGCGAAAGGCAAAGACAAAAGCAAAGGCGGGAACGCAAAACGCCGCAAAGGAAGGCGCAAGGGGCGCGGAGTGAGGCGCAAAGGGTGCGGAAGAAGAGTCGCTAGGGAACCAGCTCCGTAGCGGAGGCCGCGGAGAGCTGGTGGATGGCCAGCCAGGTCTGCTGATAGGCGGCGAGTGCCGCGCTGTCCGCGGCGCGGACGTCGCGGACGGCGTCGAGGTAGTCGATCAGCGCGATGCCGCCGTGCTCGAAGGCGAACTGCGCGATCGAGAGCACGTCTTTGCTCTCGTCGAGGTAGTGTTCGTTATAGCGGTCGGAGAGCCGCTTGGATTGCACGTAGTTGATCCAGGCCTGGTCCACGTCGGAGATGACCTGGTTGTGCGCGGCGGCTGCGGTAAAGCGGGAGGCGTCGGCCTGGAAGACGGCGGTCTTCTTATTGCCTTGATTGCGGTCAAAGAAGCGCAGAGGGATGTTCACCTGGAAGCCCAGGGAGCGCTCCGGCCCGGTGAGATCGAACTCGCCTTCGAGCGTGGGGTCGGTGGTGCCGTTGGCGTAGGCGAGTTTCTGGTTGGCCTCGGCGGCGGTGACGGCGAAGCGGGCGGCGGCGTAGTCGGGACGCTTGTCCAGCGCGGTCTGGGTCAACGCTGCCTGCGTCTGGGTCAGCGCCGGGGGCACCATCTCACCGGCGATGTCGAAGTCCACGCTGGGATTGGAAACGCCCATCAGCGTCTGAAGCTGGTCGCTGGCCTGGCGCAGGTTCACAATGTCGGTGGACTCATCCGACTCGAAGGCAGCGAGCTGAAGGTCGAGGCGGTCGAAGTCGATCTTCGCGAGGTCGCCGGCCTGGTAGCGGTCGCGGGCGATGTTCACCTCGTGCTGAAAATCCTTCCGGGTCTCGCTGGTGAGCTGCAGCGAGGCCTTGGAGACCAGCATCTGCAGAAAGGCGGTCTTGATAGTCAGGCTGGTCTGGCGGATGGTGTCTTCCAACTGCGCCTGGGTCTGCGCGGTGGTGGCGCGCGCGTCATCGAGGCGCCACTCGCGCTTGTTGCCGCGTTCAAAGAGCCGGGACACCTGGAAGGCATAGGAGTAAGGGTTGTTCTCGGTGGCCGGCTCCGTGATGTTGGAGGCGGCGAGATTGAAGTACGGGTTAGCGCGGACGCCGGCCTGGATCTCCTGGGCCTTCACGGCCTGCAGGTTGCGCTCGGCGGCCAGCAGTGTGGGGTTTTTGGCGCGCGCGGCGTCCAGCACCTGCGCCAGCGTGAGCGCTCCGGGTTTGGAGGCGATGGGCGAGCGCGGGTCGGCAAGGGTGATGCCGGCGGCGTATTGCTCGGGAGTCTGGCCCGCGCCGGCGGTCTGCGCGTGCAGCCCGCAAGACGCAACTGCGAGCAGACCGGCGGCTGCGCGGGCAGCGAGAGTGCGGCGTGCGGATTGGCGTGGGGTCTGCATGGTTCTTCGGACCTCAGTTTTCGAACTCACTATCGGGAACGGGAAGTATGTCATTGGGGCGCGCCATCCAGACGTACAGGCAGGGCAGCAGGAAGACTCCGACCAGCAGCGCGCCGATGAGGCCGCCGACGATGACGATGGCAAAGGGTCGCTGCGAGTCCGACCCGATACCGTGCGAGAGCGCCGCCGGCAGCAGGCCGAGCGTGGCGACGATCATGGTCATCATGATGGGCCGCAGGCGAATCACGGCACCCTCCAGTGCGGCCTCCTTGATGTCCAGTCCGCGGGCGCGCATCTGGTTGATGCACTCCAGCATGATGATGCCGGTCTGCACGGAGACGCCGAAGAGAGCTAGAAAGCCAACGCCGGAGGACACGCTGAAGTGGTTGCCGGTGAGCAGCAGCGCCAGCAGGCCGCCGACCGGCGCGATGGCCACGCTGATCAGCACCAGGATCGCCCACTTAAAGCTCTTGAACATGCCGTACAGGATGATGAAGATCAGCATCACGGTGATGGGGCAGACAATCATCAGGCGGCGCGAGCTGCGCTTCTGGCTCTCGTACTCCCCGGCCCAGTCCAGGGAATATCCGGTGGGTAACTTCACTTGCTTGGCTACCTTGGCCTGAGCCTCTTCGACCGTGCTGCCGAGATCGCGGTTGCGCACGCTGTACTTGATGGCGATGTAGCGGCTGGCTCCCTCGCGCCCAATCTGTTCAGCGCCGTCGGTCACGTCCACATGGGTCAACTGCGCCAGCGAGACGCGCTGGCCGGAGGGCGAGAGCAGAAGGATGTTGCCGATCTCTTCCGGCGTGGTGCGGAACTGCGGGCTATAGCGCGCCATCACGTCGTAGCGCGCTTCACCGTCCAGCACCTGGGTCACCGGCGCGCCAGCGATCGTGCCGCCTACGGCGCCTTCGATCGCGCTCTGGATGTCCGCCACGTTGATGCCGTAACGTGCGGCGGCGGCTCGGTCCACGGTATAGTTCAGGTTCGGCTGGCCGATCACGTGAAAGAGCCCCAGATCTGCGACGCCCTGGATGTGACTCATCACGCCGACGATCTGGTCTCCCTTCTCTTCCAGCGTCTTCAGGTCGGTCCCGTAGAGCTTGACGGCGAGCTCGCCCTTCACGCCGCTCACCGCCTCCTCCACGTTGTCGGAGATGGGCTGGGAGAAGTTCCAGACCACGCCGGGCATCTTCTCCAGCTCGCGGTCCATGGCAGCGATCAGCTCCTCCTTGTCTTTGTGAAAGGCGGGGCGCCAGGTGTCCTTGGGCTTCAGGTCGACGAAGTACTCCGTGTTGAAGAAGCCGGTGGTGTCGGTTCCATCGTCGGGGCGGCCGATCTGGCTGACCACCTGCGTGACCTCAGGGAACGAAGCCAGGATGATGCGCGTGCGGTCGGCGATGGCAAGGCTCTCGGTGGGCCCGGTACTGGGCGCGAGCGAACCGCGCACCCAGATCGCGCCCTCGTCCAGGTGCGGCAGAAACTCCGATCCGATGACGCCGCTAAAGGCCAGGAAGCCGCCCAGCGCAATCAGCGCAGCGGCCGCGGCCAGCGGAACGATGGTATGGTCGATGGCCCAGGTGGCATCCTTGCGATAGCGGTTGGTCAGCCACACCATGATCGGGTTTTCCCACTCGGTGGCACCATTGGGGAACAGAAAGCCGGCCAGCACCGGCGCCAGCAACATGGAGAAGATCAGCGAGCCCAGCAGTGCAAACGCCACGGTCCAGGCCATCGGTTTGAACAGCCGTCCTTCGACAGATTGCAGCGTGAAGATGGGCAGGTACGCCGTGATGATGATGGTGATGGCATAGAAGACCGGCCGCTGCACCTCATGCGCGGCCTCTCGAATCTGCTCCATCACGCTCTTGTCCGGCTGGCGTTTGTGGCTTAGGTGGCGGACGATGTTCTCCACCATCACCACCGCGCCCTCCACCACCATGCCGAAGTCCAGCGCGCCCAGCGAGAGCAGGTTTGCCGGGATGTGGTTCAGGTCCAGGCAGATGGAGGCGAACAGCAGCGCGAACGGAATGGTGATCGCGACGATCAGCGCGCCGCGCACGTTGCCCAGGAAGATGAACAGGATGACAGCGACCAGCAGAATGCCGATGGTCAGGTTTTCCAGCACCGTGTGCGTGGTGAGGTGGAGCAGATCACTGCGATCGAGGAAGGGAACGATCTTCACCCCCGGCGGCAGCACATGGTCGTTCAGCTCCTTCACCTTGGCGTGGATGCCCTCCAGCGTGGCGTCCGAGTTGTCGCCCTTCTGCAGCAGCACCACGCCTTCCACCACGTCGTCGTCGTTCAGGAGATTGCCGTCGTCGTGGCGCAGCACCTTCTCCTTGTCGCCCATGTAGTTGCAGGTGTCGGCCGTAGGCTTGCAGGTCTTTCCGATTTGTCCGAGACGAATCTTCGGCCCCTGCACCACGCTGGCCACGTCGCTTACGCGCAGCGCGGTGCCGTTGCTGGCTTTCAGCACCGTCTGTTCGATGTCGTGGGTGTTCTTGAACAGCCCGACTTCCTGCACGTTAATCTGCTGTTGGCCCTGTTCGATAAAGCTGCCGCCAGCATCCACGTTATTCGCAGCGAGCTGCTGCTGTACCTGCTGCAGGGTCAGGCCGTAGGAGATGAGCTTCTGCGGATCGACGATGACCTGGTACTCGCGCGTGAGCCCGCCGAAGCTGGAGACATCCACCACGCCGGGCACGCTGCGGAAGGCCTTTTCGAGCTGCCAGTCCTCGATGCTTTTCAGCTGCATCGTGTCGTACTCGGGGTTGGTGCTCTTCAGCGTGTACCAGTAGATCTGGCCGACCGGGCTCCAGTCCGTGCCGATCTGCGGCTGCAGCCCGGCGGGCAGCGAAACCTGCGAGAGCCGCTCCAGCACCTTCTCGCGGTTCCAGTCGTCAGCGCTATCGTCGTCGAAGATCATGGTCACGCTGGAGAGGCCGGCCAGCGTGGTGGAGCGCAGGTGGGTCATATGCGGGATGCCAGCCATGGCGTTCTCCAGCGGCACGGTCACCTGCTGTTCCACCTCTTCGGCGGAGCGCCCCGGCCACTGCGTGATGATGTTCACGTAGTTGTTGGCGACGTCGGGGTAGGCCTCCACGGGAAGGTTGTGGAAGGAGATCGCGCCCCAAATGAACAAAAGCACAGCAAAGACCAGAACGATGAAGCGGTTGTTCAGGGCGAAATCGACCAGCCGCTTGATCATCCCTGGTCCGCCGTATTCTGCAGGTCCAGCGCGTTGCCCACCACCTGCTGACCTGGGCTGATGCCGCCCCGGATCTCCACCATGTTTCCCGGCAGCGTCTGGCCCAGCTTGACCTCCACGCGGCGGAAGTTGCCCTCACCGTTGCCGGGGATGAAGACGTAGGCGCGATCGTGCAGTTGCAGCACCGCGCTCGCGGGCACCGCCGTCGCGGTCTGCGGGTGCGAGCCCACCAGCGTCGCGGTGGCGAACATGCCGATGCGCAGTTCGCTGTTGGGGTTCGCCACCTGGATGCGGACCTTGGCCGTGCGCAGGCTGGGGTCCAGTTGCGCGCCGATGTCGGAGATGGTGCCGGAGAAGGTCTTGCCGGGGAAGGCGTTGAGGGTAATGTCCGCATGCTGGCCTAGCTTCACATTGGCCAGATCATTCTCATAGACATCGCAGATCACCCACACATGCGAGAGGTCGGCGATGGTCAGCGAGCCGGCCGCGCCCGCATAGGTGATGCCTGCAGCGGCGGCGTTGGTGACGTTCTGCGCGATGATTACGCCCGAGGCCGGAGCATAGATGCGGACCGTGTCGCCGGGATGGTTGCGGTCCACACCGTAGATGCGTAGTTGCTGCTCGGTGGCGGTGAGGTCGGCCCTGGCGTCGTCCTCGCCGTCCTGCGCGGCCTCCAGTTGGGTCTGCGGGATCGCGCCCTTGCCATAGAGCAGTTTGTCGCGCGTGAGCGTGACCTGGGTCAGGTGCTCGTCGTTTACCGCCTTCAGATAGGCGTCGAAGGCGGTGGTCACATCGGGACTTTGCACCTCCATGACCAGTTGACCCTTGTGGACGAAGTCGCCCAGCCCGACGTGCAGCGCCACCACGCGGCCGTTGGCCAGGGAGAGCACCGGAATCTCACGCGAGACATCGGGGTTGACAGAGCCGGTCACCTGCAACGTGCTCAGCACTTGCCGGGCGGCGGCCTGCACCAGAGGAAAGCGCGACGCGCGCTCCACGTGGACCATGTCGCTGTTCCCGGTCTCGGTTACGGTAGACTGCGCCGGAGCTTCGGCGGCGGGGTTCGTATCGCTCTTCTTGCAGCCGCCCAGAGCCAGCAGCAGCGCTAGGGAACCCGCCGCAATGCCACGCAGTGCCGGTACTGACGAGGAATGTGCTCTCGCGGATCGCTGTGTCTTCAGCTTTGGGGTCATAGGTTCGATATGGGAAACGATAGGCTCGTACGTTGGAGGCTGAGCGAAGCAGGAAATGGACGCAGTGTCCTCATCATAACGGAGCGGGGAATCTCAAAAGGTCACAACCCCATTCTCCGGCAAAAGATGTAAAGAAAGCGTAAGGAATGCGAATACGGACTTTTGGGTGCACTTCTAAGACGATGGCACATCCTAGGCTTGATTCTTGGGCGCGCACACGGCATGGATTGTTTCCATGTCTGACGGCTTTTGGCGTCGAGAGGACGCAAGGTTTCCACTGGCGAGCATGGGATAATGGAGCGTGGAAGGTGGAAGGCGACATGGTCTCCGAGCCGCTCTGTACCCCGTTCTACGACCCCGCGAGGTCCTACAAGGAAAACTTTGACGCTGGTCCCTTCGGCGAATTCGCCGCAGCCTCCACATTTCGCCAGAGTGGCGAGCCCCAGTACAGATTTCTTGGTCATCCGGTCTTTGCGCCCTTCGGCGTTCCCGCCGGTCCGCTGCTGAACGGCAACTTCGTTAAGGCGGCGCTCGATGCCGGCTTTGACATCCCCACCTACAAGACGGTGCGCACCCACCGCTACCTCTGCCACCCGTGGCCGAACGTCCTCGCGGTCGACGTGCAGGACGATCTGCGGCCGGGGCGCACGCTGCGCGCCCGCGAGCAATATGCCGAGCCGCTCTCCATCACCAACTCCTTCGGCGTTCCGTCCTTCGAGCCGGACTTCTGGCAGCCGGACATGGCCGACGCCGCGGCGCACGCCCGGCCGGGACAGGTCGTTGTCGGCAGCTTCCAGGGAACGCTTCCCGAGGGCGGCGGCATGGCTGCTTACCTCGCAGACTTTGTGCTCGGCGCGCGGCTGATGCAGGAGACCGGCGTGAAGATCGTCGAGGTGAACCTGAGCTGCCCCAACGAGGGCACGGCCAACCTGCTGTGCTTCGATGTGGACCGCTCCCGGCGCGTGGTGGAGGCCATCCAGACCGAACTCGGCAGCCCGCCGCTGGTGATCAAGATTGCCTACTTCCAAAGCGACGACAAGCTCACACAGTTTCTGCGCGAGGTGGGGCCGCACGTGCAGGCCATCTCGGCCATCAACACCGTTACGGCGGAGATCGTCGACGCCTCCGGCCGGCAGGCGCTGCCCGGCGAAGGCCGCCTGCTGAGCGGCGTCTGCGGCAGAGCAATCCGATGGGCGGGCCTGGAGATGACCGCGCGGCTGGCACGGCTGCGGGAGGAACTGGAGCTGCGCTTTGAGATCGTCGGCGTGGGCGGCGTCAGCGACGCGGCGGACTATAACGCCTACCGTCGCGCCGGCGCGGACGCCGTGATGTCCGCGACCGCAGCCATGTGGAACCCCCGCCTCGCGCAGCAGATCAAGGAGCAGGCGCATGAGCTCTGAGCGCAAAAGTCCTGAAGCAAGAGGCCGCGCCATCGCTGAGGCGCTGCTGGCGATTGACGCCGTCGGCTTCCGCCCGCATGACCCCATCACCTTCAAATCCGGCATCCGGTCGCCGGTCTACTGCGACAACCGCCGCTTTCCCTTCTGGCCCGCGCAGTGGAGCCAGGTCATACGCGGCTTTGAGGAGATCATCGCGGAACAGGGCATCGCGATGGAGATCGTCGCCGGGGTGGAGGCCGCTGGCATCCCGCACAGCGCGGCGCTGGGGTTTGCCATGCAGCGGCCTTCGGTCTTCGTCCGCAAGGAGGCAAAACAGCACGGCACAAAGAAGCGTGTGGAGGGCGGCGACGTGCTCGGCCGACGCGTCGTGCTGGTCGAAGACCTGGTGACCACCGGCGGCAGCAGCATGGCTGCCATGGAGGCCCTGCGCGACGAAGGCGCCATCGTCAGCGACTGCCTCGCCATAATCAGCTATAACTTTCCTGAGGCGGTGGAGTTGTTCGCCCGGTCGGCGATACGCCTGCACGCGGCCACGACGTTTGAAACCGTTCTGCAGGTCGCGCTGGAGCGCGGGGCCATCGACGCCGCCGGTGCGGAGATTGTCAGCGACTGGCTGCGCGACCCGCGCGGCTGGGCGGTGCTCAGGGGTCTGGAGTAATACGAGGGTCAGGAGCCATCACATGAACGCGATTCAGCAGAAGTTCGAGCGGCGGGCGGCCAAGGCGGGTTCGCTGCTGTGCGTCGGTCTGGACCCGGAGTTCGACCGCATCCCCAAGCGCTTCCACCGCTACAAGCTGCCGCTCTTCGAGTTCAGCAAATGGATCATCGAGCAGACGGCCGAGTTTGCCGCCGCGTTCAAGCCCAACACCGCCTTCTTTGAGTCGCGCGGCTCGCTGGGCTGGCGCGAGCTGGAGGCCACCGCCGAGCTGCTGCATACCCAGTATCCGGACTGGCTGACCATCTGCGACGCCAAGCGGGGGGACATCGCCCACACCAACCGCGGCTATGCGACGGCGATCTTCGACCAGCTCGGCTTTGATGCGGTGACGCTCAGCCCGTATCTCGGCAAGGACGCGCTGGAGCCGTTCTTGGAGCGGCGCGACAAGATGTGCATCATCCTGTGCCGCACCTCCAACCCCGGCGCGGGTGGCTTTCAGGACCTCCACGTGGACGGCTGCCCGCTGTGGCAGGTGGTCGCGGAGCAGGTGTGCCGCCACTGGAACCACAACCACAACTGCATGCTGGTCACAGGGGCAACCTGGCCGCGCGAGATGCGCTCCATCCGCTGCATCGCGCCGGACCTGACCTTCCTGGTGCCGGGCATCGGCGTGCAGGGCGGCGATGTTACGCAACTGGTGCGCGCCGGCATAGACTCCCGCGGCAAGGGATTGATCTTCAGCGCCTCGCGCTCCATCCTCTTCAGCGAAGACCCTGCCGAGGCCGCGCGCAGCGTGCGCGATGAGATCCAGACGGCGCGCAAGGCTGCCAAGGATGACTGAGGCAGCTCTGCGGCAAGGAAAGAGGCTGCGGCTGGAAGGGCGCCTCGCCAACCACGACCGCGAGTTCGATGCCGCGGTGGAGATTGACACTTTCACCGGACTCATCACCCACGTCGGTCCTGCCACTGGCGACAGCGACCTTGATCTGCGGGGCTGCATCGTCTTTCCCGGCTTCGGCGACATCCACATCCACGCTCGCGAGGACGCCTCCGGCTCGCAGTGCTACAAGGAGGACTTCATCAGTGCCTCCGCCGCGGCGGTGCAGGGTGGGGTGACCCACGTTGCGGACATGCCCAACAACCCCGTCGCTCCGGTGGACGACGCGCGCTACGCGGAAAAAGAGCGGCTCACCGCGAAGTCCGCCGTGCACGTCACGCTCTACGCGGGCATCGGGCCGCACACGCATCCGCTCACCAGGCATGTCCCTTACAAGGCGTTTATGGGGCCTTCGGTCGGCGATCTCTTCTTCCAGTCGCAGCAGCAGTTGGAAGACGTGATCGCGCACTATCGCGGGAAGAACGTCAGCTTCCACTGCGAAGATCCCGTCATCCTCAGCGCCAGCAAAGGTGAGCCTACGCACGAGCAGCGCCGACCGGCGAGCGCGGAGATCTCCGCGACGGAGTTCGCGCTGTACCTGATTGAGAAGTACGACCTCACCGGCAAACTCTGCCACTATTCGACGAGCGACGGCCTGAGACTCATTGCCGCCGCAAAAGCACGCGGTCTGCGCGTCACGGCGGAGGTCACGCCGCACCATCTGTTCTTCGACGACACCATGCTTACGGACGAAAACCGGCTGATGCTGCAGATGAACCCGCCACTACGCGGGCGCGCTGACCGCCTCGCGCTGATCGAGGCGCTGCGCTCGGGGCTGCTCGACTTCATTGCGACGGACCACGCGCCGCACACACTCGCCGAGAAGGCCACCGGCATGAGCGGCGTGCCGCACCTGGACACCTACGGTGCCTTCACCACCTGGCTGATGCGCGAGCACGGCTTTACCCCGCAGCAGATCGCGCGCGTCTGCGCCTTCAACCCCGGCCAGTGGGTGCGCGAGTTCCTTCCCGCAGGCTTCGGCGAGGGCTACGGCCACATCGCACCCGGCTACGTCGGCTCACTCACCATCGTCGAGCCCGACGCGCCCTATATCGTCCGTCGCGAGACGCAGAAGACCAAATGCGTGTGGTCGCCGTTTGAAGGCTTCACCCTGCCCGGCCGCACGCGCTACACGGTGCTGCGCGGGATCGTCCATGAGGCCCATGTCTAATGGACAAGCTCAAACACATCATCAGTGCGCGCCAGTTCGACGACCCCGAGTTCCTGCTCGGCCTCTTCGAGTCCGCCAACCAGATGGAGCGCGACGACAAGTTCCGCGCGCTGCGTGACCCGCTGCGCGGCCGCATCCTTGCGACCATCTTCTATGAACCCAGCACGCGAACCCGCTTCAGCTTTGAGGCTGCGATGCAGAAGCTGGGCGGCGGCGTGCTCAGCGCGGAGAACATGCGCGAGAGCAGCTCCGCCACCAAAGGCGAGACCATCGCCGACACCATCCGTATCGTCAGCGGCTACGCGGACGCTATCGCCATCCGCCACTATGAGCAGGGAACAGCGGAGGCCGCCGCGCGGATCTCGCCGGTACCGATCATCAACGCCGGCGATGGCGTGGGCGAGCACCCGACGCAGGCGCTGACCGATGTGTACACCATCAAGAAGGAGCTGGGGCGCATTGGCGGGCTGAAGGTCGCGCTGGTCGGCGACCTGCTGAACGGCCGCACCATTCACTCGCTGCTGCCGCTGCTGTGCCTGTATCCGGGCGTCAGGATCGAGCTGGTCTCGCCGTGGCAGCTTCGGCTCCCTCTGCGCCATCGCGAGTACCTGCTGGAGAAGGGCATTTCGTTCCATGAGGGCGAGAAGCTGGAGCGCGCCATTGAGGATGCCGATGTGGTGTACATCACGCGAGTGCAACGCGAGCGCTTCGCGTCAGAAGAAGATTACATAAAGGTAAAGGACAGCTACATTATCGACGCGAAGATCGCTAATGGGCTCAAGGAACACGCCATCATCATGCATGCACTGCCGCGGGTGAACGAGATCTCGCCGGAGGTGGACGACAACATCCGCGCCGCATACTTCCGCCAAGCCAAGAACGGCCTCTACCTGCGCATGGCGCTACTGCTGTTTCTGCTGGGGTAGCTTTGCATATCCTACGGAATATTCTGCGAATCCACCCACCAGTCCGGATCGCCGCACAGTGCGCACTGCGGTCCGTAGAACTTCGCCTTCGCCGCAGCGTCGCCCTTCAACTGCCAGTCCAGCCACGCCAGCACGCCCGCGGACCAGCGCAGGTCCGGCATTGGATACGCGCCGGTGTGCCCGACCGTGTTGAGGCTGGCCAGCAGCGCGGGCAGAGTGGGTGGCAGTCCCTTATAGGCTTGCACAGCGCCGGTGTAGCCGTTATCTGCCGGACCACCGGTGAACATGGCCGCCGGAATGGTGAGTTTCTCTTCTGTAAAGTCATCCTCGGCGCCGCTGGTCATGCCCGGCATCGCTTTGGTGGGGAAGCTGCTGTTGAGCGCGATGACTGTGGTGATGCGCGGGTCGTGCGCGGCGCGGAAGGCCTGCGGGCCGCCGCAGGACTGCCCCATGGCCGCGACTTTGGATGGTTCAAGCTTGCCGTAGAGCGGGCTGCCCTTGCGCGCATTCTCGGCGATGGCCCAGTCGAGGCCCTTAAGGAAGTACGAAGGGTCCATGATGATTTGAGGATTGCCGTTCGCGTCCCTGGTGTCGGCAACGGCGGCGATGCTGCCGCGGATGACGAGGAAGGGAATGTTGCTGCGGCCGACAGCGACGACGAGGTAGCCGTGCGAGGCCAGTTCGCCGAGGAAGCGCGTGAACTCGACGGAGGTGTTGCGGCAGCCGCCATTGCCCCAGAGGATGATGGGCAGCTTCGGCGTTTTGGAAAGATCGGCGGGAAGATAGACGGTGTGCGTGGGCAGGGAGGCGGGCTCCTCGCGCGTGGCCGGATACGGGCCGGAGCCGGCGTAGGGATGCGCCGCCCAGTCGGCAAAGCGCATCTGCTGCTCGCGCGAGCCATCGCCCGGCTGCGTGGGCAGGTTGATGCTGAAGCGGCCGGAGCGGCGGTCAACGCTGATCTGCGAGCCGGGCGGGGCCGTCCAGGTAGTGGCGGAGTTCGGCGCCGGAGCGCGGGCCGGTGCGGGCGCCGGTTGCTGCGCTGCCGCACTCATGGCGAACAGCGCGAAGCCCAGAAGGAAAGCTCCACCGAGGAACTGCCGGTGCAACGGAACAGGGTGTCTCGCGGTGGAGTGCTTCCTCCCGGAGAACTCAGCGGGGTTCTTCGATGTCGGCATATATCTCCCTGTGTTCATGGCGATCTGAATGTGGAGCGCAACAACAGGCTTGATGAGCTGCCCACGGCCAGAAGAATCCTATCGAATTCGGCCCTGGATGTGTACGATGTTTGCGGCATCCGACTGTCTGCCGATGAGGACATGATGAAAAGAACCGTTCTGCATCTGAAATTTGCCTCCCTATTGTTCGCCGTGGGAATCGCAACCGCGGCCTGCGCGCAGCAGAAGACGACCATCCCCGGCCCCGCAGCCGCTGCACGCATCGCCTGGTGGCGCGACGCGAAGTTCGGGCTTTTTATGCACTGGGGCGTGTACTCCATCCCGGGACGCGGCGAATGGGTGCAATGGAACGAGCAGATTCCCGTGAACGAGTATGCGAAGCTCGCCGGCCAGTTCCATCCGGACAAGTTCGACCCGGACGCCTGGGCGGCTGTCGCCAAATCCGCGGGCATGAAGTACACGGTGCTGACGGCACGGCACCATGACGGATTCGCGCTGTTCGACGATCCGGGCAGCAACTTTACAGCGATGAAGTCAGCTGCCCATCACGACTTCGTCGCCGACTACGTCGCAGCCGTCCGCAGGGCCGGGCTGCACGTGGGTCTCTACTATTCGCCGCTGGACTGGCGCTACCCCGGCTTTTACTTCCCGGACCTCTACCGCGCCAACGCCGAGGAGCTGCGCGAGCAGTATCATCGCCAGTTGAACGAACTAGCCACGAACTACGGCAAGCTCGACATCGTGTGGTTCGATGGCGGCGGCGAGGACTGGCTGGGTTTTGGCGGCGTCAACTTCAAGGGGCACTGGCAGGCGCGGCCCGTGGGTACGCACTACACAGGATCCTTTTCCTGGCAGGATGATGAGGCGATCGATAATCTGCGCAAGCAGCAGCCTTCGATCCTCATCAACGACCGCACCGATGCCCCTGCGGATTTTTTGTCGCGTGAGGGCGACAGCCGCATGGGCGACTTTGACAATCAGCATCCGTGGGAGCTGTGCACCACCCTCACGGAGGGGGCCTGGGGCTACCAGAAGGGCGCGCGGCTGAAGTCGCTGAGCGAGGTGCTTCACCTGCTGGTCGGCGCTGTCGGGCGCGACGGAAACCTGCTGCTCAACGTGGGGCCGCTGCCGGACGGCCAGATTGTGCCGGAGCAGGCAGCGCGTCTGCGCGAGGTGGGCGATTGGCTGCGGCAGTACGGGCAGAGCATCTACTCTACCCGCGGCGGACCCTATCTGCCGGGAGACTATGGCGTCTCCACCTTCCGGGAGAGCACGATCTATCTGCATATCCTGCATCTCCCGGCAGCGGGCAAGACGCTGATGCTGCCTGCGCTTCCAGCCAGGATCACGGGCTGTTCCGTCCTGACGGGCGGACAGGCGGAGTGCACGCAGACCGTCGCGGGTGTGGATGTGACGCTGAGCGGGAATCCGGACGCGGTCGATACCGTCGTTGTCCTGTCTCTGGACTCGCCGGCGGCAGCGATCAGCCCGATCGCGACTCCTGTCACGCCCAGGGAGACAGCGCCGGTTGCCGTAGCCGGCAAATAGCAGCGGCACGTCTTTGGGAGCTGCTGGGCAGGGATGGGTTGAAATGGTCGGGGCGAGAGGATTCGAACCTCCGACCCCCTGCTCCCGAAGCAGGTGCGCTACCAGACTGCGCTACGCCCCGAACCTTGAATGAAGGGTGGTTTGCCGGTCACGGCTGCGGCTCCGGGATGCTGCATTAAGCCAAGGCACTGTGGACCAACCTAATGAGTTTAGCAGAAGTGAGCGGGCCGGTTGAGAGCGAATATTATCGCCCTCAACCGGCCCGCCAGTGTCTCGCTTCAGCCGCCGTGGATGCGGCGGCTGAAGTGGTTGAGTTATTCCTCGTGCGTCACTTTGTGAGGATCGGGTGCCTCGGGTGCTTGATGCCGTACGCCTGACCGTGGCGGACGACCTTGTCTGCGTCGAACTCCCTGGTGCCCGTCTCGTCGAACTTCTTGGAGATGGGGAGCACTTCGGTGTTGGTCACCGACTTGTCCTTGGGGTCGATTCCGATCCGCAGCGTGATCCTGGAGCCTTCGATGCCCTTCTCCTGGGTCAGGTACTGCTTGGCGTTGAGGACGCGTTGCATGGCAGCGGTGTCCTTTTCACCCTCGGCGTAGTAGCCCACCATGATCAGCGTGCCATCGCTATGGGTGACCAGTGACTGCGCAACGTCATCCAGGCAGGCCTTGGCTCTGTTGTCGACACGCAACGGACGGCGCTTGTCGAGCGTGAAGTCGAGCGTGCAGAGCTGTATCGGATCCGGCTTGGGCGGGATGACCTTCGGCGTGATGGCGATCACCACCTGGCACTTGGCGGTCTGGGCCAGGTCGTCCACGACGGCGCAAGTCACCGTAACCGGGCCTTCGCTGAGGCCGGCGGTGGAGAGCACACCCGTGGAACCGTTCATGGTCAGCGTACCCGCGGTTGTGGTCGCGGTGTAGGAGAGCGGCCGGCTCTGCTGGCTCTTGCCCTTGCAGTTGATCTCGACCGGAGTATCCGTACCCGCCTCTACCGTAGAGGGCGCAGCGGTGCAGGCCACCACGGGAGGTACGTAGGCCTGAACGGTGAACGGCGTGGTGCAGAAGGCCTGCCGCTGGGGACCGCGGCCGTCCGTGATGTGTCCGATGACGGTGTACTCGCCTGGAGCCAGGTCGGCGGTGGCGACGGTCGCCGTGGCACCGTTGGAGGTGATGGTGCCACCGTTGGTGGACCAGGAGTAGATGGGCTTGCTGTTCTTGCCCAGGTTGAGGGCCGTGCCGGTCACCACCACCGGGTCGCCGGGGTAGATCGATGTCGGAGAGGCGGAGCAGCCGAACTTCATGGCCGGCGGCGGGGCCTCCTGGCCGAA
>Ga0302319_10007232_pt1 | contig 21859 bp, 16 predicted proteins | sample Bog_T0_2_FD_203319 | JGI IMG/M metagenome (GOLD analysis project Ga0302319, IMG submission 203319) | Peat permafrost microbial communities from Stordalen Mire near Abisko, Sweden - Bog_T0_2 | ecosystem: Environmental > Terrestrial > Soil > Wetlands > Peat | place: Sweden: Abisko, Stordalen Mire... | reverse complement strand
CGGTAGGGGATGAAGCACTCGTCGGAAAGGTTGGCGAGGAAGGCCTCGTCGATGCCCATCGTCGCCACCTGCGCGCAAAAGTTTCGTTCCGTCGCCGCCAGCTCGGCGCAATACTTGGACGTGTCCGCCGAGCGGGCGGTGGTTGCGGCAAGGGCAAGGGCAGCGATAACGACAGTGATTCTCATGGTATCAGCGGGTGTTTGAGTGATCCAAACCGATGGCCTGAATTAGAGCCCCGGGCACCCACTGCCACAACGCAAATTGGCCCTCACAAGGACCGCTCGCGGGACTATAATGACGCCCCGACGAGCCTTCGGAGAGTCTCCAGCACCACCTGCGGCGCGCAGGGCTTGTCGATGATGGCGTCGACCCCCGCGGCCTTGAGATTATCGTGGTTTGCCTGGTCCGTCAGGCCGCTGCTGGCGATGATCTTTAGCTTCGGATCGTAGGCCCTGAGCGCACGGATCAGGTTCAGCCCTCCCATCCCCGGCATCATGACGTCGGTGAGCACGAGCCGCACCAGGCCGCGGTTCTCGGTGAACGTCGCGAAGGCGTCGGACCCCTCGCTCTCCGTCAGCACGGCGTAGCCGTGCCGCTCCAGGAGCGTGCGCATGGATATCAGAATCGATTCCTCGTCGTCCACGACAAGGATGAGCTCTCCGTGCCCCCTCGGCAGCGCATGCGCGTCGGGCGGCATGCTCTCCTTGCTGCCAGTCGCGGCCGCAGGCAGGAAAATGCGGAATGTCGTGCCGACCGAGGCGGAGCTTGAGACTGTGACGAAGCCTCCGTGGCTTCGGACGATGCCAAGCACGGTCGATAGACCGAGGCCCGTTCCCTTGGAAGGCGGCTTCGTCGTGAAGAAGGGCTCGAAGACGCGCCCCATGATCTCGGGTGCGATCCCCGTGCCCGTGTCCTTGACCGAGATGACAACGTACTCGCCTGGCTTGGCGGGTGCATGCTCGGCGACGTCGGCGGCGCCCAGCACCTCGTTCTTCGCGGAGATCGCAAGCTGGCCGCCGTCAGGCATGGCGTCCCGAGCGTTCACGCAGAGGTTCATCACGACCTGGTGAAGCTGCGTCGGATCGCCGTTGACCGGCTTGAGGTCGCTCTCGACCTGGATCTTGGCCGTGATGTTTCGCGGGAAGGTCTCGCGCACGAGGGATACCATCTCCTTGAGGAGGTGGCGCATCTGCACGCTGATCCGCTCGCCCCCAGTGCCGCGGCTGAAGGTGAGCAGCTGCTTGAGGATATTGGATCCCCTGCGGGCACCCTGCTCGATGAGGTCCAGCAGCTGCAGGTCGTGCTCGCTCGAGACTGAGTCCTTCAGCAGAAGGGGAGCCATGAGGACGGGGGAGAGGATGTTGTTGAGGTCATGCGCTATCCCTCCGGCTAGGGTGCCGATGGCCTCCATCCGCTGCGCCCTCAGGAAATGTTCCTGGAGCTCCCGGCTCTTCGTTATGTCCTCGGCGACGCCCACGATCCGCATGACGTGCCCCGCCGAGTCCTTGACAGGAAAGGCGCGGTCCCGGATCCAGCGCTCGGAGCCGTCAGGACGCAGGATCCTGAATTCCTCCTCATATGACCCGGTTGCCTCGATGGCCAGGGCAGCCTTGCCGACGCGCTCGCGGTCGTCCGGATGAATGCTCGCCAGCCAGGTCGCGGGGTCCGCATAGAGTCCCTCGATCTTGCGGCCCCAGATGCGCTCGTAGCCCGGGCTCACGTAGAGCATGGTGTGCCGGCGTGCGTCCATCATCCAGAACACCTCGTGGATCGTCTCCGCCAGCTCCCGGAAGCGCTCCTCGCTCGCCCTCAGCGCCTCGTCCGAGCGCTTGCGCATCGTCACGTCGCGGGAAACCGTGACCACATACTCCCGGTCGAGCTTCACGAGCTTCGCGCTGAACTCCGTGGGAAAGGTGCTCCCGTCCTTGCGCCGGTGGCACCCCTCGCCCGAGACAAAGCCCACCTCGCGCAGGCGGGACACAAGGAGCGGCCAATCGGCCTTCCTGACCGCCGTGTCCACGTCGTAGATATGCAGGGAGAGGTACTCGGCCCGCGTGCACCCGAGCTCAGCCGGGCCCTTGCCGTTCACGTCCATGTACCTGCCAGTCGCCGGGTCTATGATCTCAAGCGTGTCGCTTGACTGGTCTATGAGGGACCTGAAGAGCGTCAGCCCTTCCTGCGACTTGCGGCGCTCGCGCCTCATCCTGTATTCGGCGAGCGCGTTGGCCACCGAGGGTCCGAGGCGGGTGATGCGGTCCTTGAGGACGTAGTCGTAGGCCCCGAGCTTGATCACGGTGACGGCGAGGTCCTCGCCAATGGTGCCCGAGACGAGGATAAAAGGGATGGAGTAGCCGCATTCGTTGTAGATATTCAACGCCGTCAGGCCGCTGAATTTCGGAAGCTCGTAGTCCGAAAGGATGATGTCGGTCTCCGCGCTAAGCGCCGCCAGGAACTCCGGCTCGGTCTCAACCCGCACCCAGCTCGGGTCGTAGTCGGCCCTCCGCAGCTCGCGGATGATCATCTCGGCGTCAGCCGGGTTGTCCTCCACCAGGACGACTCTGAGCGGGATCGGCATTGAATTCCTAGGTGATCGCGTTGGGAGACTGGTTCATCAGAAGCCAATAGAGGCCCAGGTCCCGCACCGCGGTCATGAACCCCTCGAAGTTCACGGGCTTCACGATGTAGCTGTTCACCCCCAGCTTGTAGCTCTCGATGACGTCCTGTTGCTCCTGGGATGACGTGAGGACGACGACCGGTATCATGCTCGTCCTTGGGTCCCCCTTCATCCTCCGGAGCACGGTCAGGCCGTCGATCTTGGGTAGCTTCAGGTCCAGGAGCACAACCTTCGGCGTGTCGGCGATGCTCCGGCTTGCGAACTCACCCTCGCAGAAGATGTAGTCCAGGGCCTCGGCTCCGTCGCGGGCTATGTGGATCGTGTTCGAGAGGTTTGCCTTCTTAAGGGCCCGAAGCACAAGCTCGAGGTCCTGGGGGTTGTCCTCGACCAGCAGGAGTTCGACGATGGAGTCTTTGTTCATAATAAAGGCGGCTTCGCCAGCGTGAAATAGAACGTGGCGCCGACGCCCACGGCCGCATCCGCCCAGATGCGCCCGCCGTGGCGGTGCACGATGCGCTGGACGATGGCGAGCCCCACACCGGTGCCCTCGTACTCGTCCTCCCGGTGGAGCCGCTGGAAGACGCCGAAGAGTTTGTCGGAATACTTCATGTCGAACCCGGTCCCGTTGTCCCTGACGAAGAAGACCTGCTCGCCCTTCTGGTCCATGCAGCCGACCTCGACCGTCGCGTGCTCGCGCTTGGAGGTGTACTTGAGGGCATTTGAGAGGAGGTTGACCCACACCTGCTTCAGGAGCGTCTGGTCGCTATCGCATTCCGGCAGCGGAGCCACGGTCACCCTGACGTCCCTGCCCACCATCTGGCTCTTCAGGTCCGAAAGGACGGACTGTACGATTGCCTCGGTCTGCACGGGGCGCAGCGACAAGGGCTGCCGGCTGAGCCTAGAGAAGGCCAGCAGGTCGTCGATGAGGTCTCCCATCTTCTGTGTCGCTGCCCGGATCACACTCAGCTGCCTGTGGCCTTCGAGGGGTATCAAAGGCCCGAAGTCCTCAAGCACAGCCTGGGAGAACCCGTCCACGGCGCGAAGCGGGGCGCGCAGGTCGTGGGAAACCGAGTAGGAGAAAGCCTCGAGCTCCTTGTTGGAGACCTCGAGCTGGCGGGTGCGCTCGGCCACCCGGATCTCGAGCTCGTTCTTCATCAGCTCGATCTCCCGGAACGAAATTTGGAGCAGCTTCTCGGCCTTGTCGCGCTCGTAGTCGCCCGCATTCAGAAAGAACAGGCCGACCGCGAGAAGGGCGAGGCTCAGGAACGTGCCCAGCGGGAGGACGAGGAATGCCGTGCGCTCGGCCAGGGCGGCTGCCTCCGAGCGCATCGCGAGGAGCTTCAGCTCCTCGTCCCTCATCGCCCTCGCCATGACCCTGAACTGGGCGGCGATCTTTGGCCCTGTCTCGCCCTTGAAATAATCAAGCGCGGCCTCCCTGCCGCTCTTCGAGTACACCGCAACCGTGTGATCGATGAACCCGATCTCCTCGTTCAGCTTTGGGAGGAACCTGTCCAGCCGCAGCTGCTGCTTCGGGTTGTCCACGGTCAGCTGCCTCACCGCGTCGAAGTGACCCTTGAGCAATATCTTGGCCCGACCAATGTCGTCGATGTAGCCCTGTTCCCCGGAAATCAGGTAACCCCTCAGCGCAGACTGCATCGCGAGGTTCGAAGTGGACATGCCTTGGAGCTCGCGCAGCACATCCTGGGTGTGGCCGACCCATTGGGAGGACGCCTCGAAAAGACCCGTGAAGTGGTACGAAATGCCGGCCGACGTAAGGAGCGTGAGCATGCCGACCCCGAAGCCCCAGGTGGTGTTGCGCTCCAGGGCCCAGACGAGATCCCCGCTGCGGGCGACGAGGCACATGATGCCGTAGCCCAGGAGTCCGAAGCCGATCGCCGTGTGAAACGCGAGGCCCGTGTAATTCCACCATTGCACGTCTATCAGGCCGTCGATGGCGTAGCCCAGGATCGCCACCACTCCGACCGCTATAAGTGTCGACCCAATCGCCGCCACGAAGGGCATCCACCTGCGACGCAGTCCCGGCGAGGCGGCCACTTCGAGTGCTATTCCCGATAGGAGAAAGCAGTATGCGGTCAACGGCGACATGCGGGCGGGCAGGGAGTTGCCGATAGGGATTGAGATGTCGCGAAAGAGCATCTCGTCGATCGCGAAGTCCATGCCGAACAGGTATTCCACGAGGGTGGCTGCGCCCAGGACCAACAGAATGCCCGCAGATGAAAGCGCGATCAGGCGGGCCGCCCGGCCCTTGACTCCTGTCAGGCCCAGGGCAATCCCGCACAGCATCATCCCGAGACCCGTGTTCGCCTTCATGGTCACCCACGTGGGCATGATGCTCTTCAGCACGTCGACGTTGATCGCCCAGCCCACGAGCACTGTCGCGCCGAGGAGAAACACCAGACTCGCCATGATCGCGATGGTCCTCCGTCCCAGGAATGCCCGGTTGTTTTTCACGTTGGCAGAGGGCTTATTCGAGCTCTGGGGCCCTTTGCACGAAGGCGCCCGGATCAGGCCAACGGAACCCCGACACTCCATCCGGTGAATGAAGAACGACCGCACCGATTCCTGTTTTATCCAGTGCCATCAACCTTGCTTCCGCTTGAACCGGTCTTTCTGAATCGATCAAAACCCGCTTCTCTCTCGAAAATTGCCCTTTGGTCCACCGTGCCTCCACCGCGAAAACTACGTAAATCTATGAAGGGTAAGTGTTTTCCGCAAACTCAATCACTTGTTGCTATCGTGTTGCAAAGTAATGGCTTAGCACGAATCGACGCGGCAACTCTCAACTATCTCAGCATGGGTTCCAACCGTTATTGGCACGACCCGCCGCCAACCGGGAATCACTAGGGGGCTACGTGAACATCATCGCTCGGTGACCAAGCGGGCGCCGTAACGGCGTAGAATTCCAGGACAGCCTGCTCATCGGCCCTGACCGACCTGCGCATGCTCGCCGCGACGTCAACGACCGAGCCCCGCTTCACCGGTATGCGCTTTCCATCCCGGAGGACCGACCCGTGGCCACCCGAGATGATGAAGATTTCCTCTCCCTCGAGGTTGTAGCTGAGCGCTGAGGCTGCCCCTGGCTGGAGCCGGAAGAACGCCACGCTGACACGGTCGCTGTGGTCGGCTGCGGTCCTCCCAACAATCTCCTGGAGCTGGAGCGGGGGACTAGGCGCCGCCTCATGGACCGAAGACGGTCTCGATGCGAACTCCACGCGGGTGAGCTCAGCGATCATGGGCGCGAACGCGGGATATTTCGCCTGAAGGTCGTCCCTGTAACCCTGCTCATAGTCTGCGTACTCAAAGCCTGGGGTTAGCGTGGTCCCAAAGAAGGAATAGGCATCCGGGCCTCCGCCGAGAGGGCGTGAGCCTTGCCACACTCCTCGGGGCACGAGGAATTGTGGGCGTTGGCCGGCGAGTACATCGGGACCGATGATGACCGTCTCGCCGTGCCCATCCGGGTAAAGGAGGAGCATCTCGACCGGCACGCCCCCGTAGAAGTGCCACATCTCGTCGGTGACCAGCTTGTGCATGGCGGAGAAGTCCACCTTCGTCTCGAGGGCAAAGATGGCACTGTACCCGTAATGGAGACCGGTGACGTGCGAGGCCGCCTCGCCGTCGATGAGCTCCTGGCTCTTGTAGGTCACGGCGAACCACGCTCCCTCGCCAGGGATCAGCTGCATCTTGAGCTTGTCGATCAGTTGCTTGGCTGTCGGGTCCGCCGAGCATAGGCACGGAACGCCGAGGACCAACAGTGCGCTTGCGAGGCTGCGTAGGTTCATCGGTCGTAGCCTGCCCATACGCTAAGGCGCCTCCAGCCGAAATGAAAAGGGCGCCCCTTGGCGCCCGATCCTTTTCCGGGGCGCCCTGTGGCGGACCGGCACTCGTGAGGCTTAGGAATGAACGCTAAAGGACCCCCTCCTGGTCCGCCGTGAATGTCCTCCCGGGCGAGACTGTCTCCATCAACGACGTCGCCTCCGGCGCCAGTTTAGAATTCGGCAACCTGAAGCGCGTGCAGGAGACGCGAGCAGGAGGTGTTTGGGCTCTTTCGGAGCTTCATGCGGTTCATCAAGCAGGGTGATTGTGATATTACTATATGCCATTCGTATGCGTTTACGTGCTGGATCCCTAGTCGCAGGTCCATGCCTTCAGCGTGCATGAAAACCATCATTCGCACATTTTTTACCGTCCCCCGTCCGACTCGTCTCAGCGAGGCCGGGGGATTGGGGCAGGGCAAACCGGATGAGTGACCCTGACAAGCGGAACCGTTCCGAACCCGGTGGACTAGGCGTAGTGGTTGCCGAAACCGTTGCCTGGAGAGCTCTCCTGCCCGTCCCCTTCGTTTCCGTCCTCGGGATGATTATCCTCGGGGTTATCTTCTGGATCTCCCTCTGATTCCTCCTCCTCGGGCTCCATGTGCTCCTGGAATTTCTCTCCCTCGTTCTTTCGCCGCACCTTCTTCTCGTCCTCCTCCTCGGCATGGGCCACGCGCATCCTTTCGAGGTAGGCTTGGTACTGGGCGGCGGCCGTGGAAAGGCCGTCGATGTGGTGCAAGTGCGACATGGTGGTTTGGCCCATTTACTTTCGGCACGATGCGTCGGCTCCTTGAGCCGATTCCCGGGGCGGCCCCAAGGGGACTCAGGGAGCCTTCGTGGCTGCCTGGGCCAGCCGTTGCTGCCAGTCCGTGGCGTCTATGTGGGCCAGGGTGCCCCCGAAATGGATGGTGCCGGACACGAGCGTGAAGCCTTTGGGATCCTTGAAGGGATCGGCGAGCCCCGCGGTGCCAAGGAGCCCTGCGACCCGTCCCTTCGCCCCGACCCGCAGGTCTAGGCTCAGCGGCTGGTCAAAGAGCCCCAGGCCCTTCCTTGCGCCGATCGTGCCCGAGCCCCTGACGAATTCGTCGGGCGCCACCATCTCTATATCCGTGAGCGTGAAGGCTCCGTCCGCTGACCTCCGGGCGACTAGACTGATCTCGTCGCAGCCGATCTCGGCCAGCTGGTTGCCTAGGTCGACCGCCGCCTCGGCGGCCTTGTTCAGGTGGTTCTTGGAGCCGAGGTCACCCGCCTTCTCGGAACCGAGGAATCCGCCGACAACGGAGCCGACTGTCCCCAGCGTGTCAGCCACAGGCGCCGACTTCTCGTGAAGCGAAGTCGCAACGTTGGAGCCTAGGATCCGGACGATGCCCGAGGTGCTCGTGATCTTGAACTCACCCAGCGTGCGGGCGGCCAGATCCTGGAGATTGATCCCGATCCCGACAAGCGAGGGCGCGACCGAGAAGTGGCCCTCGAACACGGGCAGGTCGTCGGAATGGGGGACTGCGAAGAGGGCCTTTGCATCGGCCTGGAAGGGCGCCGACGTCGCCTTGAGGCTATAGGGTGTCGCGCTCGAGGGATCGAACGAAAGGCTTCCCGAGATGTTCGTCATGTCGTGGTGCTCCGGTCCGCCATGTCCCGCCGTGAGGCGGATGGTCGTGTGGTCGATGTCGAAGACTCCGCCCACCACGGCGAGGTCCTGGTCCTGCATCCTAAGGCGGTCGAACGAGACGCTGACGTTCCCCGTCCAGTCCCCCCAGAACGGCGCCGCATCCCGCTCGCCCGCATTCGGCTTCGTTTGACCGGATCCCAGCGATGCCAGCGGGCCGGCAAGGAGCTGCAGGTCGTTCGTGGAGACGCTGGCTCCCGACAGCTTCAGGTCTATCTGGTCCCCATCCTTCGAGCGGCTCCAATTGCCCTCGGCCGACAAGTCCGAGACAGTCTTGCCATCCGTGATCTTCAGCGGGATGACGAACGAGGCGCCGCCGCCCGGGTCGAGGCCCACGTGGTATGCGGAGGAGAGGGATAGACCTGTTCCGGCCGCGGCGAGAAGGAGGTTTCCCTGGAGGTCCACCGAGTCGGTGACCGAGGCCGTGAAGTCGCCCGAGGCCGTGCCGGCGGCAAAACCTTCGAGGGACGGCACGATACCCTGGGCCGCGACGGCTGCGATGTCGGACGTCCAGTTCCCCGTGGCCAGGATCGGCTGGTCATCGCCGGCGGCGCGGGAGATCTTTGCGTCCACGTTGGCGACCTTGCCCGCCGCGGACCCGACAAGAAGAGGAGCGAGGTGTAGTTGCCAGCCAGTGGAGGAGAGATCGGCGTCGAGCGAAGCGGAAAGTTCGAGGCCCTTCGCAAAAGGGTGGCCATCCTTTGTCAGCGTGACCGTGTTCGCGACCAGGGGAGTCGTCGTCTTGAGGCCGAAGCCGCCAGCGCCCGGCGTGACCACGAGCCTGCCGCGGACGTTGTTGCCCGAGAGCGTCGCGCCGCTCCCGACGTCCGGCAGCCACGCGAGCGGAAGCGCCCTGAAATCGATCTCGAGCCAGCCGGACCCGGTGTCCGCCACCTTCAGTGCACCGGTCCTGTCATCGATGTCGAAGGCCTGGAGGGCGCGGACATGCGCAACGGGAGCCGCCCCCGTGAGCGAGACCTCTATGCTCGCGACATGGACCATGTGCGAGGCGTGCGTGAGCTCGAAACGGGCGTCGGCGCTCATGGCGCCTGCGCGGGCGAGCACCGGCCAAATGGCCGACAGGGCGGAGACGTTGCCGCGAAGTACCCCTGTCACGTGGACGGAATTGTAATCCAGGTCAGAGTCGAAGCTGCCGGACCCAGAAGCCGAGAAGGTGGGAAGAGGATGACCGGCGGCGAACGGTGCTATGTCGCTGTCCCGGACACCAAGCTTCCAGCTTCCCGCCATCGGATCCTTCGCCGTCGGCATGTGGGTCGCGATCGACAGCAGCTCCCGGTCGCCACGCACGAGGCTCACGCTCAGGACCTCGGCTCCTCCTCCTGCAGGGATCTCCGCCTGGGCGGAAAGGTTGACTGCGCCCTGGCTCGCGCTGCCGAGGCCGGTCAGCCCCGCCGTCAGGCGGATGAGGCGGAAGGTACGCGGCGTGTCCATGTCGACCGTGAGGTTGCCGTGAGCCCCGATGCTGCTCGCGATGACGGCGGGAACGTCACCGGAGGTTTCCACTGTGAACGTCCCCTCGCGGCCGGAACCCATGCCGCCGCCGGTGACACGCAGGTGCATGTGTGTCGCACCGGTCCCGGACGGGGCGGGAAGCAGCACGTCGCCCTCCATCTCCAGGTCGTCGAGCGAGAGGTCCGCCGGCAGATTCCATGGCTTGAGGAGCGAACCCACCATGAGCGCGACGTCGCGGGCGGAGGCCGCATTGGCCGCCCCTGTTGAATGGCTCAGGTCAAGCGTCCAGCCGTCGGCGACAAGGCTCGTTATCCTGGCGCGGTGCCTGAGAACGGCATCGGAGACCGCGAGCTTGGCCTGGAGTGTCGGGAGGGTGAGGGAGGCCCCGTCGGACTCCAGGTGCAGGTCCTCGACGCTCACCTCGCCGAACCCCGCGGACATCGAGCCCAGGGTGCCCGTGACTCCGGGCAGCCTCGAGAGCTCATGCTGCGCGACCCAGGTCTGGACGGCGGGGGCGATGAGGACCAGGACCGCGAGGGCGGCCAGGCCCGCCAAGAGCACGGTTACGGTCAATAGGATGCGTAGGATCTTCATTCTCTGGTCGGCGGCTTCAGACCGCGCGGCCCGTCCAAAGTGTCATCGAAGCGACGAGCACGTCACTTGATGCCGAGAGCCTGCATCGCCGCCTTCATGTAGCCTAGGGCGAAAGCCATGCCCGCGTGCCAGGGTGCGGCGCACGCCATCTGCGGGGTGTGGTCGGGAATCAGGACGCCATCGAACTTGTTGCGCTTGAGGATCTCGAGGACCTTCAGCATGTCGACGTCGCCGTCGTCGATGAATGTCTCCCGGTACTCCGGCACCTTTCCCGTGACGTTCCTGAAGTGCACGTAGCCCAGCCGGCCGGCCTTGCTGAACTGGTCGACCGCCTCGTAGAGGCCGCCGTCGGTCATCTCGGCCAGCGAGCCGATGCAGAACTCGAGCGTGTTCGAGCGGCTGGGGTTCAGGTCGAGGAGCTTCTGGTACATGCCCGGCTGGTAGACGAGTCGCGGCTGGCCTCGCACGAAGGGCATGGGGGGATCGTCGGGATGGGCGGCGAGCTTCACTCCCGCCTCCTCGGCGACGGGAAGGATCTCGGCCAAGAAGGAATCGAGGCGACGCCACAGCTCCGCATGGGTCACGGCAGGAAGGACTCCCGCCGGGGCGTCGGTGTCATACACCATGTTCCAGACCATTCCGCGTGGCATCGGCAGGTCGAAGGCTCCCTCCATGCCGACGGATGGCGCGTCGCCGCGGGCGTAGTTTCCCTTCGTGCGGCCGGCGACCCCGGCGATGCTGAAATTATAGCCCATGACCGGGATTCCCGCCTGGCCCAGGCGCCGGATGATCGTCTTCACGTTCTCGATGTGCCGCGCCCGGTTCGGGCCATCCAGGAGGATGTCGTGCCAGTGTGCGGGGTCGAAATTCTCCACGGCCTCGAGCTTCAGGCCAGAGGCCTCGACGTCGCGGCGGATCGCCGCCAGCTCCTCGAGGGTCCACAGCTTGTCGGGGTCCCCGGCCAGTCCCCAGCCGAAGTCAGTCCCTGTCGGCTGGTCGTCGCCACCTGTGTGGCCGCCCCCGCGGAAATAGTCGACCATGTGGGCCACGACATGGGTCGCCCCGGCCTGGCGCGCGAACTGGAAGTTCTCGCGTGTTAGCATGTGCCGGTAGAGTCCAATGCCGAGTTTCATGGGGTGCCTAGGATGGGCAGACAGTCCAATCCGAAGGGCCGCCGCAATCAAGCGTTCGCCGGTCGCGCCGCCGCCAAGGCGCTCAGGCCGTGCCCTTGGGGATCCTGCTTCGCTGGCCAGTCTCCTGCACAGGGTGCGTCTGATCGGCCCCCGGAAGCGTGGGATCGGGAAGATTGTCGGCCTCGAAAAGCGCGCGGCTCAGCGTTGCTCCCGTCCCTGGAAGCTGTGGCGCCGCAGCCGGGGGATCCTCAAAGCGGAAGATGTCGGTGAAGTCACCGAACGTGTTTCGCCGCCAGTCACTGATGTTGGGCTCCATGACCCCGGTCACCTTCTCCAGGAAACGCAGGTTCGAGGTGTGGTCCAGGGGCTGGCTGCAGACCCAGCCTCCCGCGGTCCAGGGCGAGACGACGATGCAGGGCACCCTGAAGCCCGCGCCCACCGGCAGACCCTGCACGAACTCGTTCGGTGTGCCCTCCGGCGCGGTCGGCGGGACCACATGGTCAAAGATGCCGTCGTTCTCGTCGTAGCAGAGGATGAAGACCGTTTTCGCCCACACCTCGGGATTCGCCGCGATCGCGTCAATCTTGCTGGCGACGAAGGCCGCGCCTGCCGCGGGCATGTAATCCGGGTGCTCGGACTGGGTGCTGGTCGGGATGATCCAGGACACCGTGGGCAACTTGTCGTTGATCGCATCGTGCTCGAACTGGCCCTCCGGCCCATGCATGAGCCCCTTCATCCGGATCCCCGAATCAAAGCCCGCCTGGCGGAACGAGCGGAAGTTCTCGAGCATGTTGCAGCCGTAGTTGTCGTCCTGTTGGTAGACCTTCCAGCTCACGCCCGCCGCCTCGAGGCGCTCCGCATAGGTGGTCCAGCCGTAGCCTTCAGCCGGGACGACGTTGCGGATGATGGGGCCGCCTGACTTTCCGTCGGGATCCAGCGTCCCCGTCATCCAGTACATCCTGTTGGGCCAGGTCGGACCCATAACCGAGGAATGATACGCGTCACAGATCGTGAACGACTCCGCGAGCGCGAACTGGAACGGGATGTCGGCGCGCGTGTGGTATCCCATGACATACGGCGCGTTGAGCCCGTCCACCTTGCGGTGCGCCGGCAGCCAGTTGTCCATTTTACCGTGGTTCCAGGAATCGTGCTGAACGCCCCAGTTGTGGTTCGTCGACGGTATCCGCTGGGTGTTCGTCGTTCGCGTGTCCAGGTGGAAGGGGAGGAGGTAGCCGACCGGGTTCTCGGGATCCGGCTGGTGGAACACGGACTTTCCCGTCGAGAGTGCCAGCGCATTCGGGTCAGAGAACCCGCGCACGCCCGCCAGCGTGCCGAAGTAATGGTCAAACGAGCGGTTCTCCTGCATGAGGAGCACGACGTGCTTCACATCCTTGAGCGAGCCGCGCTTCGCTGGCTCCTGCGCCAGCGCCCGCCTGACATTGGCGGGAAGCAGGGCCGCCGCGGCGGCCGCGGCGGCAACGCGAGCCGCTGATCCCAGCAGGCGGCGGCGCGTGAGCTGGAAAGGTTCGTCTCTGCCCTTCGTGTTGTTGTCCATATTTCCTGCGGCGCCGATGGGATGCCAGCGCAGGATAGCGTGGCGCTTCGCGCCTCACCTGGACAATGAAAAACCCGGTGAAAGTCCTGTTACGCGGGGACGGATGGGGCGCCCGTCCCCGCACAAGCGGGCTATTCCCTCGTCCGGAATCCGCCCATCAGGTAAACGATGACGCAGATGATGAGCACGAGGCCCAGTCCGCCGCCGCCGAAGGCGGGGCCGCCGATGTAGAATCCGCCACCGCCGAAGAGCAGCAGGAGTACGATAATAAGAAGCAGTGTATTCATGTTCCCGTGATAGACCAACACATCCCCGCAAGGTTCGCTTCTCATTTGCTTGGAACTGAACTGTTTTCCATCTTCGCGAAACTATCGCCCGTCCCTGTGCCTGGCCGGCGACACGAAAGTCCCGCAGTCCTCCTCGCCGAGCGAGCGGGACATCCGCCTCCTTGGGCGCCTGCCGGCCAACGGCATCCTGATGCAAAATGCCCGGGGGGACGGCGCCGACGACGAGCACTCGCGGTCCCGGGGCAATCTCCGGCGTGACCCAATGCCTTGGCACGCATAGGGTGGTGGACTCACCTGGGAGCCTGTCGTCCCGTGCGTACGATTCATCCTCCGCCGGAGAGCTATCTTGACCCTGTGATTTTTTGACCCGACTTTCGTCGCCGCATGCCCAGCGCCGGAGAGCCTGAACCTTCTTCCTCCAAGCCGAGCGTCTTCCTGAGCTACGCGTCGGAGGACCGGGTGGCGGCCACCTCGATCCGCGACGCGATGGCGACGGCGGGCCTCGATGTGTGGTACGACGCGAACGAGCTCGGCGGCGGGGACGTCTGGGACAAGAAAATCCGCCAGCAGATCCGCGAGTGCGACTACTTCGTGGCCATCATCTCCGCGCAGACCGAAGGAAGGCACGAGGGGTATTTCAGGCGCGAGTGGCGCCTCGCCGTGGAGCGCACGCTCGACATGGCCGACGACCACGCGTTCCTGCTGCCGATCGTGATCGACGGTACCGACCAGGCGATTGCCCGCGTCCCCGAGAAGTTCCTGACGGTGCAGTGGCTGAAGGTCCCGGCTGGAGTGCCGAACCCCGGCCTGGCCGCTCTCTGCACGAGGCTCGTTTCCGGCACGATGTTCGAGAAGCCGGCGCCGCGCCGCGCACCTGTTTCCAGGCCGACCGCATCCTCCGCCCCTTTTCCGCCCGCCACGCCGGCCGCCGCGCCTCCTTTCGCGCCGCCGGTCGTGATGCCCGCGTTCCCGGTCCAGGAGCCCGGGCAGCCGGTCAAGTTCTGGGTGCATGTGATTGGCTGGGCGGGCAAGTCCGCGTGGATCACCTTCAAGAAGCTGCCCCGCTGGCTGCGCGCCATCATCTGCATCTGGCTCTTCACGGCACTCCTCACCAAGGGCTGCTCAAGCGCCCACGTGACGACAACGCGAGTCTCGCCGGAGGCCGCGGAAAAACTCAAGGAGATCGGAGAGAGGTACCAGGGAAGCGCCAGCGCGGCCAAGGTGGCCGACGTGGGCAAGCTCGGCGTTGAAATCGCGCGTGAGTTCTCGAAGGACGTGGGCGACAGCTCAGGCGAGTCAAAGCCGATCCTTGTCGTTCCCTTCAGCGCGCCCGCCGCCGGGACCCCGGAGGCAAAGCTCGCCGATTCCACGTTCGCGATCCTCTACGGACGCCTTGCGATTTCCCACAAGGAATCGGTTGGCCTTAGCAAGGAGAGCCTCTCGACACTCGACACCAACATGGCTGTGGAGCGGGGAAAGACGGAGCACGCGACGTACGTCGTTTTCGGGGGCGTCGAGAATCCCGGGCCGACCGCGGCCCTGCGGGTCGCGGTTGTGAAGGTCTCAGATGCCTCGGTCATCTGGGACACGAGCTACCCGATGGCCGGGTCCGATCCCTCGACAATTGCGACCGAGGTGGATTCCAAGGTGCCAGCCATCGTCGACGACAACTGACCGGCACCGCCGAGAGTCGTCACGGCCACCCGGACGAAGGATTATCCGAATATCCTGGTTGCCGGTCCTATCGGGCTGCCAATGAACCAACTCCCAGCAGACCGAACCGCTCCACCACAGAATATAGTATAGACGATCCGGCCGCGCTCGTAGTCGGAGAGGCGGAAGAATTCGTTTGGACTGTGCACTTTTTCGTCAAGCTGCCCGAAACCCACCATGTGGGTGTAGGCTCGAACCTGTAGCCAGCTAGATATCTGGTTTGGATTTGGTTTGGGTTGGAGCGGCAGGATTTCACAATTCAACGGGCGTTACTTTACCGCTTACAAATTCTGCTTCGTGTATCTTGACAGCAAACGCTTGGTAGGAATTTGTAAGACATGCAAACGACCCTCTCAAGCAAGGGGCAAATCGTCCTCCCGGCGCCGATGCGGCGCCATTTAGGGCTACGTGCGAAATCAAAGGTGCAAATCGAGGAACGCGACGGCGGAATATTTATTAGCCCTATTTCGCGTAGGCGTTCGATCTCGCCAATCGATTATCTTCCCATTGGAGCCATCAAGCTCTCGGAGGCAGATTACGCTCTGGATATGTTGGCCGGCGAAGATGACATTCCCTCAGCGTGACTCCGGTGTTGCACCAGTGGGACATCGTCAAAGTGCGGATCAATCCCGAGGACCGGGACGAACATCTGGCAATAATAATTTCCCCAGAAGAGCTCTGCGTTGATCTTCGCAAAACTAAGCTTAATCTTCTCTATGGAACGACAAGGAGGCCAAGCGAAGCTCCCAGTGCACATGAGGTGGTACTGAACGGAGCCGACGGGCTGGAGCACCCAACCCTTGTCAGTTGTGCCTACTTTTATGGTGTCGATCGCCGCAAAATAACTGCGAGTATCGGCCGAGTGGTGCAGGAGCGGCGACGGCAGATAGGCCGCAAGATCGTCGCATCCCTCCGGCTTCCATTATAATTCCCAACAGCAGGTTGCTAAATGGTGGACCCGATCAGGGTCCATCCGCTCACTATGGCGGACGTTTCTGTTTCGCGTTTGTTTCGCGTCCCGAGGGATGTTTTCGGGATTCGCAGCAGGATTTTCGCGGCATTGGGAAGGACGTCATCGATTCTCGATTGACCCCAACGCGGCATACATTGTCGTAGTCCAGTGGTTACCTCGAAAAGCACATCTAAAGTAAAAGCCCGTAAGATTGTGCTCCGGAGGCAAATGGCGGCGGCCAAGGGTATCGTTAAACGATATCGAAATAGCCTAAGGGAATTGGCCAAGTAATAGAGTTGGCTGGGTCTGCACCTTAGGAGTTCGCAGACTCCCGCTCCCAATTTTCCACTTTGATTCCAGGTACACGCGAGAACTCTCCGATATTCGCGGTCACCATGGTTGCGCCAATCGAAAGGGCATGGGCCGCAATGATCGTGTCTCTATTGCCGATTTTCTTGCCCTCGGCCTCAAGAGCCGTCCGAACCGTTGCGTAGGATTGCGGAAACGAGCGGCCGATAGGCTCGAGGTCGAGCTGTTTCCTGAGCTGTTCCACTCTGCGGACAAACTTGGTCTCGCCTAGTTTTTGGCGCGCCTTCTCAGCACCAAATTCTAGTTCGGCCAACACCATCACAGACAGCCGTAATTCTCCGGTCGCGAATGCTAAAGCCATTCTATCGGTCAGTGGTTTGGATCTGCCCGAAAGATACGCCGAAAAGACGTTGGTATCGGGAAGGTAGATCATTCCCAGTCACGTCGAAAGTTAGGGGCGTCGTTGGCAGGAATCTCAGGAAAATCGGGACAGCTGCCGGCAAGAGCTAGAAACGCCTTCAATCGGCGGGCGTGTGCCGTTGGGTCGCTAACGGTGAATCCATCCGTCGTCTTGACCAGTGTGACGGTCTTGGATGAAAGCCTGAACGCCTTCGGCAAACGCACTGCCTGGGAATTCCCGGATTTGAATACTTTGGCGGTGGCCGTTGTCATGCGTATATACGGTAGATACGGACATGAATTCGTCAAGGAATTGAGGCTCCTTGAATGCGATTCACCAGTGAGTCTCGGACGAGGGGAGGACTCGATCTTCCCCAATCGTTTGCAGCTATGTTCCGGCTGCAAGGTGCTATAACCGATCCGAGAGTGGACCCTATTGGGGTCCACCAACCCTAACACTCATGTTATTTTTGCCACTTATTGATTATAAATAAGTTGGTGGACCCGATCAGGGTCCAACTTTTCGCTATGAGAAATGAAAGCGGTTTGGATCTGGTTTGGGTTCGCACAATTGAGTTACTGAGATCGGTACGAGATTCATTATCCCTGGCTTGACGCAAAAGTTGAACGCCGACATGATGTCGGACATGAAGACTTTTACCGTTCGTGACTTAGATCGACGACCGAATCAGGTGCTTGAAGCATGCGACTCTTATGGCGAGGCCCGCATACGGTGCAGGGATGGCCGAACGTATGTGATCAAGACGGAGGGGAAGGAGGCTTCGTCCATGTCAGCCCTTCCCGATTTCGCTGCGAGGCGTAGTGCGCTATTCGGAAAATCTGCGGCCCGTTCTTTTGCGAAGAAGTTTGATCAAGCGATTGCCAGCGAATGAAACCCTACGCCGACACAAACTTCTTCACCCGAGTTTACCTCGAATTACCTGAAAGCGCAGAAGCCGATCAGCTTCTGGAGAAAGCTAAGGCCGGCGATTCTGAACCTGTTCCTGTCACCTGGTTTCACAGGATTGAACTCGTAAATGCATTCGAAATCTCGGTTTGGTTGAGCAGGCAGGGAGGACATCCAACGGTTAGCCGGGAACAAGCTGCCGTTGCCCTTGCTACATTTAGAGACGATCTGAAAAACGGTGAATTTCTTCGGTTGGTGCGGCCAGATACAGCGAAACTCGAAGCCCTTGTTGAGGAAACCGCTTTGCGCCACACTGCCAGGAACGGCTTCCGCACATACGATATACTCCACGTAGCCGCAGCAGTGATTTTGGGATGCGACACGTTCTTCAGCTTCGATGTTCGGGCCAAGAAACTGGCCGAACTAGAGGGTCTAACCGTGATCGCCTAGCAATGAAGCAAGATGCCAAAAATAGTATTGTAATTCATTGTATGTTAATGAATTGGTGGACCCGATCAGGTTCGAACTGACGACCTCCTCAATGCCATTGAGGCGCTCTTCCAACTGAGCTACGAGCCCATTCACTTGCGCGAAGTTAAGGAAAATCGGTTTTTCCGGACCGAAGGCAAGAGTTTTTCGCAGGCTTACCCGCGGCCCTCCAGGCCAGCCGATTACAACACTGGGGGTTCAGTGACCGGGGGAACCGAGACGTTCTTGATGAGAGACGCCCGCCAGAGTGCGTCCTGCGACTCAAGGCGCTTCAGGGCCTTGTACTCTGCATGCCCGATCATGAAAATATAACCGAATACAAGGGCCATGTAGGTATAGCCGAGATAGAGCGCGATGATCGCCCCGGCGATCGTGACGACTTTGGCGATGATGAGGGCTGTGTAGCTCGCCTTCAGGTACGGCATCTTCAGGGCCAGGGCTGCGCGCACGATCCGGCCGCCATCCATCGGGTAGGCCGGGATCATGTTGAATAGGGCCACCCAGATGTTCCAGGTCGCGAGGGTCGAGAGGAATTCGCCCCATGGCGTGGTGGTGAAGAGCACCGAGTTTGCGCCCACCTTGAGGACAACCCAGAGGATGCCCGCTATCACGAAATTCACGGCCGGGCCGGCCACCACGATAAGGATCTCCTTAGCCGGGCTCCTCGGGATGTTGTCGAACTCAGCGACGCCGCCAAAGAGGCTCAGGAGGATGCGGCGCACGCGGAAGCCCATGCTCATGCCCGTCAGGGAATGTCCGAGCTCGTGCAGGACGATGCAGCAGAACAGGGCCACGACCGTGCCGCCGCTCCAGTAAAGGCCCGGCAGGCCGCCCTCTTTCCAGCCCTCGTCGCAGGCATAGGCCAGCAGCAGCAGGAAGCTGAAGTGAAGGGATATCTGGATACCCCGGATCCGGAACAAGTTGATTGACCACCCGCGCATGCACTCTAATGAAACCCGACTGCGCCAAATCGCCAGCCGAACCTTGGAACCACACGCCAAAGCCCCCACGATCCTTGTCATAGACGACGACGCCGAGATCCGCTACTCGCTCTCGCGGGTGCTGTCGTCGCGGGGCTACCAGGTGTCGGAGGCGCCGAGCGGGGAGCAGGGGATCGCCCTCGTGAAGAAGGGGCCCTTCCCGGACCTGATCTACCTCGATATCCGGATGACCGGCATGAGCGGCCTGGAGGCCCTCCAGCACATCCGCTCCGCCAACCCGAAGCAGCTCGTGATCCTCATGACGGCCTTCGGCACGGCCCAGACGGCGATCGAGGCCATGAAGTACGGCGCCCTGGACTACGTCATGAAGCCCTTCGACCCGCAGCGGGTCCTGACGCTGGCCGAGAACGCGCTGAAGACCCACGCGGATCTCCGCGCCGTCGGCGAGTACAAGCCGACCATCAACACCGAGGACTACAAGGAGGGCATCGTCGGCTCCTCCCCGGTCATGCAGGAGGTCTTCAAGATCATCGGCCAGGTGACCGCGAGCGACGTCACGGTCATGATCACCGGCGAGAGCGGCACCGGCAAGGAGCTGGTCGCGCGGTCCATCTGGAAGCACAGCCACCGTGCCGGCAAGCCCTTCATCGCCGTCAACTGCGCGGCCATCCCGGACAACCTGATCGAGAGCGAGCTCTTCGGCCACGAGAAGGGTTCCTTCACGGGCGCCACGGGCCAGAGGATCGGCAAGTTCGAGCTCTGCGACGGCGGCACCATCTTCCTGGACGAGATCGGCGACATGGCGCTCGCGACCCAGACGAAGATCCTGCGCGTCCTGCAGCAGGGCGAAATCCAGAGGGTGGGCGGGACCGAGACCATAAAGGTCGACGTGCGCATCATCGCCGCGACGAACAAGGACCTCGAGGCCATGGTGAAGACCAAGGCATTCAGGGAGGACCTCTACTACCGCCTGAACGTCGTTCGCATCAAGATGCCGCCGCTCCGGGAGAGGATGGAGGACATCCCCCAGATCGTGGACTTCCTGATCCAGAACCTGGTGAAGCAGAAGAAGGCCAGGACCTCCGGGGTCTCGCCCGAGGCCATGGCCGTCCTGACGCGCCACACCTGGCCTGGCAATGTCCGCGAGCTGGAGAACGTGGTGTACAGGAGCGCGGTCATCGCCCAGGGCGACGCGATCCTGGTGAAGGACCTTCCGTCCGAGATACGCGGCGGAGGCGAGTCCTCCTCGCCGTTCGCGATGACGATCGACACCGCCCTGGACTACGTGGCCGCGAACCTAAACGCGGCCGACGAGCCGCTGCTTGCCAACTTCGAGCGCGAGATCGTGAAGCGGATTCTCCTGTCCACGAACGGCGACGAGGCCGCGGCCGCCAAGAAGCTCGGGATCACGAAGGCCGCACTTCGCAAGCGACTCTAGTCGCCGTAGCCCTCTGGGTGGCCCTCGTGCCACTTCCAGGCGGTGGCGACGATGGAGTCGATGTCCGGGAACTTGATGTCCCAGCCGAGCTCGCGCTTCGCCTTCGAGGAATCCGCATACAGCGCCGGGGGGTCCCCGGGGCGCCTCGGGCCCTCGATCACGTTCACCTTCCTGCCGGTCGCCTTCTCGACGGCGTGGATCACCTGGCGGTTCGAGGACGGGGTGCCGGTGCCGAGATTGTAGAAATGGGCGGCGCCGGGCTCGGCCAGTTTGGGGAACACGGCGATGTGAGCGCGGCTCAGATCATCCACGTGCACGTAGTCCCGCAGGCAGGTGCCGTCCGGGGTGGGGTAGTCCGTCCCGAAGAGCTGGAGCGCCGGGCGCTTGCCGATGGCGACATCGATGGCGACAGGGATCAAGTGGGTCTCCGGGTCGTGGTCCTCGCCGATCGAGCCGTCCTCGGAGGCGCCTGCGGCGTTGAAGTAGCGGAAGGCCGCGAACGAGATTTTCCTAACCGCCGCCAGGGACTTGAGCGCTCTCTCGATGTCCAGCTTGGTCTGGCCGTAGGGGTTGATCGGCGCCTGCGGGAGGAGCTCATCCATCGGCAGCCTGTCCGGCACGCCGAAGGTCGCGCAGGTGGACGAGAAGACGAACTTGGTGACGCCTGACGCCAGCATGGCGTTCAGGAGGTGGAGCGTCGCGGCGGAGTTGTTCAGGTAGTACTTCAGGGGGTCCGTCACGGACTCGCCCACGTAGCAGAAGGCCGCGAAGTGCATCACGACCTCGATCTTCTCCTTCACGAGGACGTCCTTTACCGCCGCCTCGTCTCCCAGGTTGGCCTCGTAGAACGGCACGCCGGCCGCCAGGGCCCCCTTGTGGCCATAGACCAGGCTGTCGAGGACGACAGGACGGTGGCCGGCAGCCGAAAGCTGCCTCACGCAATGACTTCCGATATAACCGGCCCCGCCGACGACAAGTACGTTCATGGCAACCAAGGTTTTATTGCGTTCGCACGTTTGTTGGCTAGCGATTTCCTCTCTCCGCAGCACATGAGTCTCCCGCGCATCGTCGTCACAGGCATCGGTCTCACCGCCCCAAATGGCAACAGCCTGCAGGAGTTCCGTCATAACCTGCTGACAGGCGTGGCCGGGATCGAGTGGCTGGATGTCCGCTACATGGGCAAGCTCCTCGCCGGCGTCTGCCACTATGACCCCCTCAAATACCAGAAGAAGAAGGAGGTAAGGGTGGGTACGCGCGCCGGAAGCATCAGCATCTGGTGCGCCCGGGAGGCCGTGGCCGACAGCGGGATAGCCTTCGAGGCCTATCCCAAGGACCGGGTCGGCATCTACATCGGCTGCACGGAGCACGGCAACGTCGAGACGGAGAACGAGATCTACAACATCTCCAAGTTCAACTACGACACCAAGTACTGGTCGCACTACCACAATCCCCGCACGGTCGCCAACAACCCGGCCGGGGAGGCCTCGCTCAACATGGGGATCACGGGGCCGGCCTACACGATCGGGGCCGCCTGTGCCGCCGGCAACCTCGGGCTC
>Ga0302319_10007230_pt1 | contig 21859 bp, 19 predicted proteins | sample Bog_T0_2_FD_203319 | JGI IMG/M metagenome (GOLD analysis project Ga0302319, IMG submission 203319) | Peat permafrost microbial communities from Stordalen Mire near Abisko, Sweden - Bog_T0_2 | ecosystem: Environmental > Terrestrial > Soil > Wetlands > Peat | place: Sweden: Abisko, Stordalen Mire... | reverse complement strand
GCTTGCACCACCAGGGTCCCCGCAGCCGCATGCCGTGCGATCGCGGCGGAGCGATCCGGCGACGCAGGGCCGAGGATCGCGGCGATCCGGCCGTCCGCATCGCATTCGATCAGCGTGTCCGCGAGACATTCCAGCAGGCCGCGGCGCGGGGTATGGAGGGCCGTGCCGAGAAAAGCGCGCGGGAGGGCGGTTGGGCTGGTCATGCGATCGCTCCTTAGGTGTCGGGCCGGAACGGCTGCGCGAGCGACCACGGCGCATGCCGGCGCAGCGTCGCCGGTTTACGGGAAATCGCGACGAGCACCGCGATCGTCGCAAGATACGGCAGCGCACTCAAGACCTCGGAGGGCAGCTTGATCCCCGCGCCCTGCGCGAACAGCTGCAGCACGCTGACGCCACCGAACAGCCATGCGCCGAGCACGACGCGCCAGGGTCGCCACGTGGCGAACACGACGAGCGCGAGCGCGATCCAGCCGCGGCCCGCGGTCATGTCCTCCACCCAAAGCGGCGTGTAGGCGAGCGACAGGTAGCCGCCCGCGAGCCCCGCCATCGCGCCGCCGAAGAGCGTCGCCGCATAGCGTATGCCGATCACGGGATAGCCGATCGCGAACGCCGACTGCGGCGATTCACCGATGATGCGCACGACGAGACCCGCCTTGGTGCGGTAGAGAAACCACGCCGTCGCCGCCGCCGCGGCGAGCGCGCCATAGACCATCGGGTCCTGCACGAACAGCCCCGGCCCCAAGACCGGGAGTTCGGCGAGATAGGGCACGCGCCAGGGCGCGAGCGCAGCGATCGAGGTGCTGCCGAAGCGGTGGCCGAAAAAGCCCGAGAGACCGGAACCCAGGATCGTGAGCGCGAGACCGGCGGCGTATTGATTCGTGGCGAGGCTGAGCGCGAGGCAGGCGAACAGAGCCGAAGCGCCCGCGCCGGCGAGGGCGGCCGCGAGAGCCGCGAGCGGCGCGGGATAGCCCGCAAGGACGACCGCGAACGCCGTCACGGCGCCGAGCAGCATCATGCCCTCGACACCGAGATTGAGCACACCGGCGCGCTCGGCGACCAATTCGCCCAAAGCGGCGTAGATCAACGGCGTCGCGGCGACGAGCATCCCGGCGAGCAGCGGAGCGAGCAGGTGCTCCACGATTCAAGACCTCCGCAGCCGAACGCGGTGCAGGACGAGCACGTCGGCGCCAAGCAAAAAAAACAGCAGTTCGCCCTGGAAGCTGCGTGCGAGCGACGCCGGTACGTTCTGCGCCATCTGTACGGCCTCGCCGCCGAGATAGAGCAACGACAGCAGGAGCCCGGCGACGATGATGCCCGCGGGGCGCAAGCGGCCGACGAAGGCAACGATGATCGCCGTGAACCCGTAACCCGGGGAGATCACGGGTGTGAGCTGGGCGAGCGGGCCCGCCGCCTCCATCATCCCGGCGAGCCCCGCGGTCGCGCCGCTCACGAGCAGTCCGACCCAGACGAGTTGCGCCGGCCGGTATCCCGCATAGCGTGCGGCCGTCGGCGCATCCCCGCCGACGGTCATTTGAAATCCCAGGAAGCTGTGTTCGAAGAACAACCAGGTCGCCGCCGCGGCGCCCAGGGTGATGAAAATCGAGCCATTGACGCGCAGTCCCGGCACGAGCGGCTGGAACAGGGCAGCGGGCTCGAACGGGGCCGTCTGCGGATAGTTGAGGCCGGCCGGATCTTGCATCGGTCCGTTGACAAGATAGCGAAGCGCCAGGCCAGCGACGTAGTTGAGCATCAGCGTCACCAGAATTTCGTTGGTGTTGGCGCGCGTCTTGAGAAACGCCGGGATGGAGGCCCAGGCCATGCCGCCCAGCGCGCCGGCGCAGGCCATGGCGAGCAGCAGGGCCGCGTGCGGCGCCGATGCGCCGAAATGCAGAGCACACCACGCGGCGGCGATCGCGCCGGCCGTGAACATGCCTTCGGCGCCGATGTTCCAGACGTTCGCACGAAACGCGACGCTCTCGCCGAGCGCGATGAGAACCAAGGGTGAGGCCGTGAGCAGCCATTCGGAGACGCCGTTGGCCGTCCGCAAGGGCTCGATGAAGAAGTTCCGCAGCGTCACGGCGGGCGGCAGGCCGAGTGCGAGCAACACCGGGATGCTGATGAGTACCGTGCAGGCGAGCGCGATCAGGGGCGACGCCAGGCGCATGCCTCGCAGCGGCGCCGCACGAGGCTCGAGGATGAGCCGCAACATCCTCAGGCCGCGGTCTCGAGCACCGACTTGGAGCCGGCCATCGCGAGTCCCACGGCTTCGATCGACAAATCGGCCCGGGGCTTCGCGGCGTTGAGCCGCCCGGCGTGCAGGACGGCGATGCGATCGCAGATCTCGAACAATTCCTCGAGTTCCTCGGAAATCACCAGCACCGCCGCGCCGGCGCGCGACAGATCGACGAGGCGCTGGCGCAGAAAGGCCGCTGCGGCGACGTCGACGCCCCAGGTCGGCTGCGCCACGACGAGCACGCGCGGTGCGAGTGTGAGCTCGCGGCCGACGATGAATTTTTGCAAGTTTCCGCCCGAGAGACTGCGCGCGGCGGCGCGTACGCCCGAACAGCGTACGTCGAAGGCCTCGATGATGCCGCGGGCGAAGCCTTGGACCCGGACGCGGCGAATGAAGCCGCGGCGCACGAGGCCCGCACGATGGCCCGTCAGCAGACCATTGTCCGCGAGCGAGAGGTTCGGCGCGGCGCCACGGCCGAGCCGCTCCTCCGGTACCAACGCGACTCCAAGGACCCGACGCGCTGCGACGGCGAACGCGCCGATGGGCCGGCCGTCGAGCAACACCATGCCGGGCGCGCTCGGCGTTTCACCCGAGAGCGCCGCGACCAGCTCGCGCTGTCCATTGCCCGACACGCCGGCAATCCCGACGATCTCGCCGCCGTGCAGTTCCAGCGTGATTTCCGCGAGCGCGGTGCCAAAGGGATCCGACGAAACCTGCGTCAGCCGCCGCAGCTCGAGGCAGGGGGCGGCCGCGCGCGCATGCGATGCACGGCGCACCGGCGGAGGACTTGCGCCGACCATGAGGCGCGCAAGATCGGCTGCGCTCGCGTGGTGGGGATCGGCATGGCCCACGACGCGGCCGCCGCGCAGCACGGTGGCCGCGGAACACAGCGCCCGGATTTCGTCGAGTTTGTGACTGATATAGAGAATGCTGCAGCCCTCGGCCGCAAGGCGGCGCAGCACCTCGAAAAGGCGCAGCGTGGCCTGTGGGGTCAGCACCGACGTGGGTTCGTCGAGGATCAAAAGCCTGGGGTTTTGCAACAGGCTGCGCAGGATTTCGACACGCTGGCGCTCGCCCACCGACAACTCGTGCAGGTCGCGCCATGGATCGACGTCGAGTCCATAGCGGGCCGCCAATGCCGTGATGCGCGCGGCGAGCGCCCGCCGATCGAAGCGACCCGTGAGGGCGACGGCGATGTTGTCGACCACCGGAACGGTCTCGAACAGCGCGAAATGCTGATAAACCATGGCGATGCCGAGGCGGCGCGCGGCCGCCGGGTTCGCGATGCGCACGGATCGTCCTTCCCAAAGGATGGCGCCGTCGTCCGGCTGGACCGCGCCATGGATCATCTTCACGAGTGTGCTCTTGCCGGCGCCGTTCTCGCCGAGCACGGCGTGGATCTCACCCCGCTCGACGATGAGCGAGACGGCATCGTTCGCGACGACGCTCGCGTAGCGCTTGCTCAAGCTCTGCAGTTCGAGGCGCGGCGCCATCAGCCCTTCAATCGCCCCTGCATCCCCGCCGCAAGCCAGTCGACGCTGCGCGCCCCGGCCTCGTCGAGCGCCGCACCCGCGCGAACGCGCACGACGCCGGATTGGTCGCGAATTTCACCCGCGAAGGGTTGCAGCGTACCGGCCTTGATGGCTGCCTCGCTGCTCGCGAGCAGGCTGCGCACCTCGGGGGGCATGGCCTCGGCATAGGGCGCCATCCTGACGACGCCCTCTTTGAGCCCGAACCAGCGCGATTGCGGCTTCCAGACACCGGCAACGACGTCGCGCGCGTCCTGCACGTAGATGCTGCTCCAGTCGAGAACCATCGAGGTCAAGAGGCGCGTCGGCGCGAATCTGCGTACGTCGCTCGCGTAGCCCACGGACCACACGTTTTTCTGCTCCGCGGTCTGTGCCGCGACCGGGCTGTCGATCATCGCCGCCACCGCGTCGCAGCCCTGGGCGATCAGCGCGAGCGTCGCGTCTTTCTCCTTGCCCGGATCGACCCAAGAATTCACGAACAGGATCGTGCAGACGATGTGCGGCTTGACGCTCTGCGCGCCCAGCAGGAACGCGTTCGCCGGACCCACGATATCGGGAATCGCAAACCCGCCGACGAAGCCCAGCCGGTCGGACTTGGACATCTTCGCGGCCGCGATGCCGGCGACGAACATGCCCTCGTGGTAGCGCGCCTCGAAGGAACCCAAATTGGCCAGCAGCTTCGTCCCCGCGCAACTGTCGAACGCGACCGCGGGAAACTGCGGCGCGACGCGGGCGGTCGCGGCGCCGTGCGAGAAACTCGTGCCGTAGACGAGCTGGTGACCGCTCGCCGCGAAGCCTCGAAACACCCGCTCGGCGTCTTGCGGCTGGAACACGTTGTCGACGATGCTGACCTCGGCGGCGGCGCCGAGTGCCTGCTTGATCGCATCCACGCCCAGCGTGTGCTGCCGGGTCCAGCCGACCTCGGCCGCGGGAGAGACGAGCGCCATCCCGACCTTGAGCGACTGCGCGCCCTGCGGCGCGCCGGCGCGCGCCGACGCGGTACCGACGAGTGCCGTCACGCTGCCCCCCGCGCGCGCCGCGATCAATGCGGCCGCTCCGCTGCGGAGGATCAGGCGGCGCGTGCTTCGCACGTTAAAGCGTCCAATGGGCGAGGCGAACGCCCCTGGGCTGTGAGTGCATCGAGTGCTCCTACATGACAATGCGAGTTGCGCGAACATCCGGCGCGCGTGGAAAGCGCGGAGCCTCATGTCCGATCCGTACAACACCGCAGTGCAGCGCGCATCCCCGCCTTCCCGCATTCCAGAAAGGACGATTCCCCAAAAGGTCTGTGCCTTTTCAATCAAATACGGGGAATCAGCGCACTCACTCGATGAACCGACAAAGCCGCCAACCATCCGAATGAGACTGTCTCGAATATGTCATCGGCCGCCGTGGGTGTCAACCGAGGCAGGGGCTCTTGGTGGCCTGGCGCACCGATGCGTCGCAGGCCGCGCGGCACACTGAACCCGCCTAGCTAACCTAAGCGGAGGATGGTTTGATGACGAGTTATCCATCGACGACTTCGAGAATGGCGCCCCCGCGGTCGGACCGGCTGCTGCACATCGGCGTGAATTGGCCGGTCTTCCTGACTCAGGGGGTGTTGTTCGTCCTGCTCGGCACGCTCGCCATCGCATTGCCGGTCCTCGCGAGCCTCGAGATCGAATTGCTGCTGGGCTGGCTGTTCATCGTCGGCGGCCTCGTGCGCGCCGCGACGATCTTTGGACATCGCATCGCGCCGGGGCGGTGGTGGTCCTTCCTGAGCGGCTTGGTCGCCGTCGCCTTCGGCGCGATCCTCGTTTCCCATCCCTTGCAGGGCACGGAATCTCTCACACTGCTACTCACGATGTTATTCGCGCTCGAGGGTCTCGCCGCGATTCTCGTCGCCCTCGAATATCGCAAGCACCTGCAGAACTGGTCTTGGACCCTCGCGAGCGGCGCGGTCAATGTGTCGCTCGCCGTCCTGATTTGGCAGCACTGGCCGAACGGCGCCACCTGGTTGCTCGGACTCTACGTCGGCATCAACATGATTTTCGTCGGTTGGCCGCTGATTCTCGCGGCGCTCGTGGCCCGGCGCGGCGCGATTCCCGGGTCGCTATAGGGGCCTTCTGCATCGGGGCCCTCCGCAGCCGCTTATCGGCCGCTCAACCGGCCGCTCAACCGGCCGCGACGCGACCGGGCGGGGAGCGGTCGGGCGGTGCGCAGGAGGCCTCGAGTGCACGGAATATCCCTACGGCGACGCTCCCCTCCGGCTCGTTCCAGACCCGCAGGCGCACGAGGCAGGATTCGATGAAACCCTCGAGCAAGCGCGCCTCGGATACGCCGCCGCCGAGATAATGCGTGAGCACGTGATCGTTCTTGCCGCAGTTGGGAAAGCGCCGGGTGTAGCGGCTCAAGTGATCGTAATCCGCCGCAATCCGATACCGCGTGTCGTAGCCGCCGATGCTCCGGCTGCATTCGGTCTTGAGAACCGCACCGGGATGCGGCGTCGTCATACCCCCCGCAAGCTGCTCGGGCCGGGGCAGGAAAGTGAGGTCGACGGGATGGCGTTTTGCCGCGAAGAACAGCGCATCCATCGCGCTGAACCGGTCGATACAGCCCATCATCAGCGGGACTGCACCGGGCGCGAGCTTGTCGCCGGCGCCGATGACGACGTAGTACTCCGTCTCGATCCGCGCGAGCGCTTGGTTGACGGCATCGTAGAGCGAGTCGTCCGCACGCTCGACGACCGTGATGTGTTCGTGCTGCCGAAGGCGGTCGAGCGCGCCGGAATGACCGGGAGCGGAATTCTTGATGAGCCAGCAGACTTGATCGTTGAGCTGATGGGCGAGGGCTTCGTAGGTCTCGAGAATCAGTGGATTCGAATCGAGCAACGGGGTGATCACCGTGCAACGGTACTGCTTTGCCATGCAAGCAGGGATGCATGGCCCGTGCCATCCGGAGCCGTGCATGCATACGGCTCGGCGGAACGCTCCACGACGCGCAGCGAGCTGGGAAAGGTCCGGGTTCGGCGCCGGCGAGCGGCAGACTTTCGCCGCCGCCCGGCCACGCCTCGCCGCCGTGGGCACCGCTCCCCGATCGGCGCGACGGCACGGCGCGTCTCGGCGCACCGACGCGGCCATGGCATGAGAATTGCTCCGATCTCTTCGGCGTCCGCTCGACGTCGCTCGAAAAACGCAACGCGATGCAACAGACCGCCGCCCACGAACAGCACAACCCCGATCTGCTGAGGCTCATGCCGCCGGACGCCCGGGCCGTCGTCGAAGTCGGCTGCAGTTCCGGTGCGTTGGCGCGGGAATACAAGCGCACGAATTCTGCCTGTCGCTACGTCGGCATCGACGTGTCGCCGGCGAGCGTCGAACTCGCCCGACGGCATTGCGACCTCGTGCTTGGTCTCGACATCGAAGCGGTGGATGAGGGCTATATCCGTACCAATCTGTCGGCCGACTGCTGGGTGTTCGGTGACAGCCTCGAGCACCTGCGCGATCCCTGGTCCCTGCTCGAGCGCGTCCGCCGTACGCTCGCGCCGCAGGCGAGCGTGATCGCCTGCATTCCGAATGCCCAGCACTGGAGCGTCCAGGCGCGCCTCAACAGCGGAGCCCTGCGCTACGAAGACGAAGGCCTGCTCGATCGGACGCATCTGCGCTGGTTCACGCGGATCACGATCATCGAGATGTTCCTCGGCGCGGGGTATCGGATCGACGCGGCATTTCCGCGCATCTTCGCCCATCCGAGCACCGACCGGATGATCGGGGCCGTGCGCCAGATGGCAGCTTCGATGGGCGTCGACCCGGAGATGGCGGCCACCGACGCCCTGCCGCTGCAGTACGTGCTGCGCGCCCGCCCCGGCTGAGCCGCAGGACGCGCGCGATGAGCACGGTGATCAAGCTCGTTTGCGCCACGCGCGCGAGTGCCGCCGCGTTCGCGACGGAAACCGCCCTCGGGCGCTGCCTGCACCTGTATCGCTGGCCGTTCATTCAACTGCGCCTGTTCCCGAGCAATGGCGCGGGCCTCTCGACGGTCTACAACAGCGTGCTGCGCGAGTGCGAGTCCGATCCCAGCATCGTCGTCTTCCTGCACGACGACGTTCATCTGCTCGATTTCTTCTGGCCGGAGCGTATCGTCGCCGGTCTCGAAGCCTTCGACATCATCGGTGTCGCCGGCAACCGGCGCCGCCTGCCGCGGCAGCCCGGTTGGCTGTTCGTCGACGCACATCAGACGCGGGACGCGGCCGAGCACCTGAGCGGCGTCGTGTCCCATGGCAAAGCATGGCCGCCGGCCGCGATCGATTACTACGGGCCGCCCGGCGTCGAGGTCAAGATCCTCGACGGCCTGCTGATGGCGGCCCACAGCGAGACCTTGCGCTCACAGCGCATCACGTTCGACGAAGCCTTCGACTTCCACTTCTATGACGTCGACTTCTGCCGCCAGGCCGAGCGGCGCAAGCTGTGCATGGGAACCTGGCCGATCCAGGTGATGCACGAGAGCGTCGGCGATTTCCGCACCCCCGCATGGCACCTGGCCTACGAAAAATATCTGGCGAAGTGGCGCGCCTGAGGCCGCCGGAGGCCGGAGCGGCCCCGAGCCTCGGAGTCAGGTACTGAACGACGGCAAGATACGCGGATCCGTGGTCAGGAACAATGCGCCCTCGGCGATGCGGCTCGCACGCCGCTGCCGCGCGGGCTTGACGGCCGTCAACTCGACCACCATGTCGCCGACCAGATTGCGTGACGTGCGAATCTGATTCATCGCAGCCTCCGCGCCCTGGGCGAGCAGGGCGGGTTCCACGATCAGCGTCGTGCGCTTGACCTGCCAATCGGCGGCATAGCCGTCGTCGGCCACCGCACGGGCGGGTTGCGAGAACATCTGGAACGAGGATTCGAACCACGGGCGCACGCAGGCCGGATCGTCCCAGGCCGCGTTCGAGGATCCGTGCGGCAGGCGCAGGTACAGCGTCGCTGCAGGCTTGGCGACGCGATACAACTCGTCGAACAGCGCGGCCGCCCCACGGATCCGCTCGAGGACATGGGATGCATAAATGCCGTCGAGGCTGTTCGTCGCGAGCGGCAGGCGCGCGTATGCGCAGGTTTCGAGGTCGAACTCGACGTCGCGCCGCCGACCGCGCACGTCGAGGTTGACCCAGCCTGGAATAAATTCGTCGCCGCACCCGAGATTGAGGACGGCGGGCCGTTCAGCGTATTTCTGGATCCATTCGGACGCGACGATGCGCGGGTCGGGCGCGGCGCTGCTCCAGTGCGAGAAAGTCTTCGCTGTGTTGGCGCGATAATACGTTTCCTCGTCGGTGAGCGCCGCTTCGTCCACCTGCCAGGGCGTGTGATCGAGGAGATAAGGATATCCGAGACGCAGATTCTCGCCGCGCATCGCGAAATCGGTGCCCGGCTGATACAGCGCGAACGTGGTATCGACGGAGGCGGCGAACAAGCCCGGAGCGACGGGTCTCGACCAGAAGCGCGATTCCCACTGATGAGCGGCGGTGGCCTGCCCGTAGGCCGGTGAAATGCTGTCGAGCCTCAGTCCGGGACCGACCTTGCCGGAATCCGGATACCGCTCGGCCACTGCCAACAGTCGGGCGATCAAGTCGGCCGGGCAAAACTCTGCGGGCACGAGGTCGGCATCGGAGACGATATACGGCGTGGTCAGTTGTCGATGCAGACCGCTCTGCCAGAAGGCCCAGGGTCCGACATTCGCGTTCAGTCGCTGCAGCGAGACCCGCGGCGGCAGCTCCCGATACCACTCCAGGAGCGGCGCATACTGCGAGTCGTTGTCGAGGATTCGGATATCCAGGCATCCGGCCGCGAGCAACCACTCGATCATCCGTCTCAGGCTCGCAAGCCGATTGCGGTTATTGAGGATGACCGGTACCGACTGCCAATTTTCCATCAGGCGTCGCCCGTGGCGGCGAGGGAGGCGGTCTCGAAGGACTCGGGCGCAAGCCCGCGGCACCACCGCTGCCACATGTGGCGCAGGGCGGTCTCGACGTGGGCGGCCATGTCATCGCATCGACCCGCCGGTGCGCCCTGCAGCCGCTCGCGCAGCGCACCGCGCAGCGTCGCGAGATCTGCGAGTCGCGCGGCCCACGAAGCGCCCTTCGCGACGAAGTCGGGCACGCCGGACGCGACGAACTCGTCGAGCCCGACGTTGCCGAGAATGCCGGCGCCCGCGCGGCTCTGCGCGGTTTCCCCCGCGATGGTGAGCGTCGGCACGCCCATCGCGAGCGAATGCATCGTGGTCGTTGCGCCCGCGTAGGCGAGCGTATCGAGCGCGATGTCGACTTCGTTGTGGATCTCCAAGTACTCGGCCGTGGAACAGCGCCCACGGACCGATAAGCGAGCGGGCGCGATCCCATGCGCCGCGAATCGCGCCGCGAGACCGGCTACCAGTTCCGATTGCGGCATGCCGGCGAGCAGCAAGCGCGCGTCGGGCACCGCGAGCAAGAGGCGCGACCACGCGGCGACCGAGGCCGCGTCGATCTTGCCCAGCCGATGAAAGCTGCCGAACGTCAGGCATCCGGTCGCGAGCGCCGGCAAAGGGCCGATGGCGGGGAGTTCCGATGTCACCCGGAATGCCCATCGGTCCGGCAGATAGGCGAGTTTTTCCGTGAACAGGCCGGAGAATCGTCCGGGCGGCAGCCAGCGGCGGTCCGCCAGGTAGTAGTCCATCGCCGTGAGCCCGGTGGTGCCGGGATAGCCCAGCCAGCTGACTTGGATCGGCGCCGGTTTGTGTGCGAACACCGCCAGCCGCGTATCGCCCGCATGGCCCGCAAGATCCACGAGCACGTCGATGCCGTCCGCCTCGATGCGCGCCGCAATGTCGGCATCGGCCAGTGGTCGGATGCCGGTCCACCGCCGGAAGTGCCCGCGCAGCCGCCGGCTCACATCGTCATCGTGCTCGTTGTTGCAATAGGCGTGCAGTTCGAGCGAAGGCCGGTTGCGGAGTCGCTCGATGATCGGTTCGAGAAAAGTCGCAACCGAGTGGCTATACAGTTCACCCGACACGAACCCGACTTTGAGCACGCGATGCGGACTGCGTCGGTTGCGATGCCGGGGCCACGAGGCCCGCAGCGCGGCTTCGAAGTGATCGCCGTAGCGGCGGTGTTCCGTGAACAGGCGCTCGGCATCGACGGCCGGATCATGGCTCATGAGAAACAACATCTGCGAAAAACTCACGGCATCGTCGGGGTCCTGACCCGGCCGGGCCGCTGCGATGGCGCGGCCACGGCGCAGGCTCGCGAGCGCTTCTGGGTAGCGGCCCTGCAATTCATCGTTCATCGCCAGGCGATAGTGCGCCGCCGGCTCATCGGGCTTAAGTTCCCGGGCTCTCGACAAATGCGCCTGGGCATCGGCAAATTGTCGGGACCGCGCGAGCGCCGTCCCGAGATTCAGATGCGCCTCGGCGTCGTCGGGCGACAGCCGCGCTGCAGTTCGCAGCGCAGCGAGCGCGTCCTCCTGATGTCCCGCGGTCGAGAGCAGCGCCCCGTGGATTTTCCAAAATGAGCCGTGCTCTGGATACATAAGAGTGAGTCGGCGCGCGAGACTCGCGGCCCCGGCGAGATCGCGCCCGGCCATGAGCGCCAGCAAAGCGTGCTCCTCGTCGAGCATGGCGGTCTCCAGGGTCAGCAGGCGCCCTGCCAAGTGTTCGACCGCGGCGCCCGCGAGCCCATGGCGGCGACCGAATTCCAGCGTGGCGGTCGCCTCCTGGGTTCGGCCACACAGGAGCAAAGCCTCGAGGTAGCCGAGCCAGTAGTCGGGGATCTCTGGCTGCGCTTCAATGGCCGCAAGCAGTGGCGCCAAGGCGCGCGCCGCTTGACGCGATTGTACGAGCAGCATGCCAAGACCGTAGTTGGCGGCCGGATGCTGGGGTGACTTCCGCAAGATCACGCCATAGAGGCGCGTCGCGGCCTCGCATTGACCGGCGACGTGAGCGTTCGTCGCCGTTGCACAAAGTTCGTCGAGCGACTCGCGAGTCTCGCTCGCCTCGGGACTCGCACGGGATGGACGGAAAATTGACGCCATGGGCGTGATCTGCAGGAATCATGCCAAATTTTGGCGCCCGCGTCGGCGGGACGATATGGTTCAATCGAAGTGCAATGACCGGCGCGAGTCCTCCGCCGGCTGGAGCGGGAGTCGAGGCGGTGCCACGAGCGAAGCAGGCCAAGGGGAATTTCGTTGCGCCATTGCCGCTCGCCGTGAACTACGGTGCCCTCGAGGGCTCGGGGGGTTTCGTGCTGCGCCTCGCCCAGTTATCGGTGTTGGGTAGCCTCATCGAGGTGCTGTCGCCCCTCGACCTGCGGCCCGCGCAGCGGATTCACCGCGCGCTGCGTGTCGCGCCACGATCGGCGCATCAAGACGCTCGCCCTGACTGCAGAAGGGCGCCGCGTGCTCGGACGTGCGATAGCTCTGCACCTTGCGCACGAGGCGGGGCTGCAGAAGCGTCTCGGCAGCAGCGGGCGCCAGGATCTCGAGGATCTGCTCAAGAAGCTGATCGCGCCGCTGCCGTATTAGTTTTCGGGCTAGTGCGCGCTTGCCGGCCGCTCAGAGCGGAAAAGTCCCCGGCAGAAGGACGCGGCGATCGACCGCGCCGATGCGCGTTTGGCCGCAGAAGGCCATCGTCAAATCGAGCTCGTTGCGGATGATCTCGAGTGCCTTGGTCACGCCGGCCTCGCCCATCGCGCCGAGGCCGTACAGAAAGGCGCGGCCCACGTACGTGCCGCGCGCGCCGAGCGCGATCGCCTTGAACACGTCCTGACCCGAGAGAATGCCGCCGTCGACGTGCACTTCGATGCGATCGCCGACGGCGCCGAGAATGCCGGGCAAGGCCTCGATGCTCGCGGGCGCACCATCGAGCTGCCGTCCTCCGTGGTTGCTGACGATCAGCGCGTCGGCGCCGGTGTCGGCCGCGAGACGCGCGTCCTCGGCATCCATGATGCCCTTCAGGATCAATTTACCGCCCCACCGTCGCTTGATCCACTCGACGTCGTTCCAATTGACTTTGGGATCGAATTGCGAGTGCGTCCAGGCGGAGAGCGAGCCCAGGTCGGCGACGCCCGAGATGTGTCCGACGAGATTGCCGAACGAGCGCCGGCGCGTGCCGAGCATCCCGAGGCACCAGCGCGGCCGGCGCATGAGATCGATGAAATTCGCGAGCGTCGGTTTCGGCGGAGCGCTCAAGCCATTGCGCACATCCTTGTGACGCTGCCCGAGGACCTGTAAATCGAGCGTCAATACAAGCGCGCTGCATCGGGCCGCCCGGGCGCGCTCGATGAGGCGCTCGATGAAGCCGCGGTCGCGCATCACATAGAGCTGGAACCAGAACGGCGCCTTCGTATGCGCGGCGACGTCCTCGATCGAGCAGATGCTCATCGTCGAAAGCGTGAACGGCACGCCGAATTTCTCCGCAGCCCGCGCCGCGAGGATTTCCCCGTCGGCATGCTGCATGCCGGTGAGGCCCGTGGGCGCGAGCGCGACCGGCATCGCCACGTCGATGCCGACCATCGTACTCGCGGTGCTCCGATGCTCGAGATTCACGGCGACGCGCTGGCGCAGCTTGATGGGCGCAAATGCGGCTGCGTTCGCGCGGTAGGTGCTCTCCGTCCACGATCCTGCATCTGCATAATCGTAGAACATGCGCGGCACGCGCTTAAACGCCAGCAGGCGCAGGTCCTCGATCGTCGTGATGACGGGCATGAGCCAGTTTGCTCGGGTCACACCGACAGGGTCAATGCGCCGTGGTGTACTGCGACTCCTCACCGAGCGTGACGGCGGCGCTCACGCGCGCCAAGATCGGTGCTGAGCGCCGGTCGGCAAAATAACTTCATTATTTATTTTTATCAATATTGTCAAGATCTACGTTTTTTTCAAAGAACGTCTACAATCGGTCCTCAATGAACAACATGGTCGCAGAAGCTGCGCGCACTTCGGGCGCCCGGACGCAAACGACGATCGCCATCGAGCGGCTGCGGGCCGACATCGTGACGGGCACATTACGCCCGAACGAGAAGCTGCGCGTGCAGGCTCTGGCGGAGCGCTACGGACTCGCTGCGAGTTCTCTGCGCGAAGCGCTGTCGCGGCTCGTGGCCGATGCGCTCGTCGTCGCCGAGGATCAGCGCGGCTTTCGGGTCAGCCCCGTGTCGCGCGCGGACCTGTTGGATCTGACCGAAGCGCGTGTCGGCATCGAAGGCCTCGCGCTTGCGCGTGCCGTCGAATCGGGCGATGTCGGCTGGGAATCGGAGATCATCGGCGCTTTTCACCGGCTGTCCCGCTGCCAGGAGGGCGGCGAGCCGACGTCGCCCGAGGCCTTGCATTGGAGTGCCTGCCACGCCGAGTTCCATCGCGCGCTGATCGCGGGCTGCGGATCGGAATGGCTGTTGTATTTCAGCCGTCTGATGTTTGAAAAATCCGATCGCTATCGGATGCTCGTGACGTATTCACGCCCGCCCGGCGCGCGCAATCCGCTCGGCGAGCACAAGGCGCTCATGCACGCCGCGATCGAGCGCAGCAAAGACGAAGCCTGCCGGCTGTTGGGCGCGCACTTTCGGGAAACCACGCGCCTGCTGCTCGAAGCAGATCGATCGATTTCGGGTTTGTAGGCGTCGCGTTGGTAGATTCCCGGCTGGTGGGAGTCTGCGCCACGCTGCATTGCCGCAGACTCCCGCGAACGACCTGCATCCTGCGCTATAGCTGCAGCGTATTCGAGCCGACCCAGTTGAGTACGAGCTGCGAGGTGGTGCCTGAGGGGATGGTCGAGGAGACATCGGCGCCGACGATCCAGTGAAACCGGCTCGATGACGCCGACACGGCACCGACGAAGGCGCCCGATGAAAACGACCACGCACCTTCGATGGTCACGTTGCCCGGCGCTCCGTTCGATTGCGTCGGCGGAAAGAACAGCGTGATGGTTGTGGCAGCCGTGTTGTAGGCCGCAGTCGAGGATCCCGTCCGCCGCACGATCAAGAAGGTACCGAGCTCGGCACCGCTGGAACTCTCGAGAGTTCCGCCCTCGTATTGATAAATGCCGGCGGCATCGGGAACATTTTGCAGCGTCGATCGAACGAGCTCGACGGTCTCTGTGCCGGCATGCGCCGCCGCGGCACACAAGGCAGCGAGCGCGGACACGGCCGTCAGCTGGCGAACGCGGTTGATCATGGGAAGTCTCCTTGAACGTGGGTGGGGCACGATCGCGCACACCTCCTGACGTGCGCGATTCCATTCGCGGAAGTGATCCGATGAGGATCTCTCCGCCATGGAATGGTGGTTCCACCCACACCATCGTTACAAAGGTGCCCTGGCCCCGGAATTCTCCCGACACCGGTCGTGATCCGCCCCTTCAGGCGGCGTGCGGGTGAGCGGCGTCCTGCGTGGCGCATTGACCGCCCTCGCCTTCGACCTCGAACGCAATCACTCCCGTCGCCGTGTTCGAGATGGGAATGTGATAGTTGAAGGCCAGCTTGCGCACCCGCGACGGGCGGCATCGCTCAACGCAGCATGAGCCAGGCGCGGTGCTCGCGGGGTCGATTGCCGTTTGCAAGCGAGAACGATACTGTGTTGTTTCCGATGGAGACTAAAGGGAAATCGGCGCCCTCAATATCCGCAATCGAGAAACCGGGGGGACTTGCTGCCGTGATCATCCAAGCGACCTATCCGATCGGCACGCCGGGAGTTGCCTGGGGCGAGCTTGAAGTCGCCGTTTGGCGAACCCGGCAGACGATCAAGCGCAGCTACGATGCGGATGTGCTGCGGATCATCGAAACCCTGGGCTCACGCTACGAGGTCGTCGAGTACGGCCGGCTCGAATATCGGCCGAACGGCTATCCACTTTTTGCGCTCAAGAGCCGCAACTGGAACGACACGCTGCCCTGTGCCTTGGTAACCGGTGGCGTGCACGGCTATGAAACCAGTGGCGTACATGGGGCATTGCAGTTTCTCGACACACGGGCGGAAAGCTATGCCGGCCGGATCAATCTGCTGGTCGCGCCCTGTGTCAGCCCCTGGGCCTACGAAGTCATTCATCGCTGGAACGCGCAGGCCGTCGACCCCAACCGCTCGTTCAAGGACGGCGGTCGTGCGCCCGAATCCGCTGCGCTGATGCGCCTGGTCGCCCCATTGCGCGGCCGGCTGCTCGTGCATGTCGATCTGCATGAAACGACCGATACCGACGAATCCGAGTTCCGCCCGGCGTTGGCCGCCCGCGACGGTGTCGCACACGAGCCCGGCGAGATACCCGATGGCTTCTATCTTGTCGACGACAGTGCGCGGCCGCAGCCGGAGTTTCAGCTCGCGATTATTGCGGCAGTGGCGAAGATCACCCACATCGCCCCGGCGGATGCCCGCGGCGAGATCATCGGATCGCCCATGGTCGCGCCCGGTGTCATCCATTACCCGCTCGAGCAACTTGGCCTCTGCGCCGGTATAACCGATGCAGCGTACAAGACGACCACCGAAGTTTATCCCGACAGCCCGCGTGCAACGCCCGCGCAATGCAATGCGGCCCAGGTCGAGGCGGTTTGCGCCGGTATGGATTTCGCATTGACGCACCGGTGACTCCCGCCGAGAGCCAGTCCCTGGCCGCATCGTCCCGATGCTGGATGGTGACCGCCGGAATCCAAGCGTTTCAACGCCGTGTGAGGGGACGCGAACACGGCCACGGCGCCGACCATCGCGATCACAACACAAAAATGTGGGCGCCCTTGGAAACTACGGAGCCTTGGGCTCATCCCCAACCGTCGGGCACACGATATTTGGCTTTGCCGTGGGCTCGCGATGCTTGGGAGGCACCGCGGCCGTAGAGCGGCCCGGGCAGCAACTGGGGCAGGTCGGCCAATTGATGTTATAGGTTGCCGCGCTTGATCGATCTGCAGTCTCCGCGTCGCGGCCGAGCAGCCGATGCAAGATCGTCTTGGCAGCCTCGACGGCGATTTCCTTGCCGCCGTCCACTGCCGCGCTCGTCAACTCCTCGGTCAGAGACGCCGCTGTGCCCGCCGTGAGCAGACCCGCCTTGGCGAGGGATTGAACCAGGTCGATCAACGCGGACAAGCGGATCTTCGCGGATCCGTCGGGGCCGACATGGATTTCCGGAGACGTGCTCAAGCTCCGCGCGAGGGCCGTCAAGGTTTCCCGATCCTGGATGGAGACCGGCGTTGCCGGTCCGCCCGCGTGCCCGGCGGCCGGGAGCGTATCGCCGACCTCGGGCGCTCGGACGGCATTCGACGGCTTGGCCGTCAGCGGCGCGACGGCAAATACTGCAAACACGCCCAATCCCAGGACCGCGCCGACCGCCAGCCACCACAGCTTGGGGATCGACCGGTCGAGCGCCTTGCGCATTTTCTCGAAGTGAGCAAGGTTTGTCAGTCGACTCAGGGGATCCGTGATGGCCTCGAGAAAGCCGACGGCTCGTGCATAAGCGGGCGAGCCCGGAACGCGGAGGTTCAGCGTTGCTTGTTCGATGGCCTCTCGACGCAATTCAAGGAATCCCGCGATGTCGTCATACCCCGGCGGCAAGATGTCCGTGGCATAGCGATTCAGGCTGGCGAGCAGGGGCGCATTGACCGGCTCCAATAATTCGCTGACGTGAAAACTCTCCGACGTGAGCAGGCGGAGCATGACGCCGGTCGCCAGAATGACGCAGATCACGCCCGCGAGCCCGCCCAACAAGGCGACAAACAGCGCAAGGCCGTGAATCTGCGAGATGCCGGACAACGAGGAGCCGGCCATGATGACGGCTACGAGCGCCGCGAACGTGGTCGCGAGCCACTTGATCGTATCTCGCAGGTTCGACTTGGCCGTCGCAAAGGGGTCGCCCGGCGATCCCGAGGCACCGCCCTTCTCCGCCGCTTTCTCAGTCGTGGGCATTGTCGAAGTAGATGTGACACTGCACGGCGCGATCTTGCCCCCAGCTGCGCGTCAGTTCACGGAGTTTCGACACATCAACCTCGTGTGGACCTCGCAGGGCGTACGACAACACCAACGGTTTGCCGTCGATGGGAGAACCGGCCACTGAGACGTTCGACAGAGACGTCTGTAGAGACGCGAGCAACTCGTGAAAGCTCGCCACCGGCCGTGTCCCGGGCACCGGACTGGTCTTGTCGAAAATCTGTGCCGTCACACCGCCGCCGGCGTTTGACACCGGCGGAAAGGGATTTGCCGGTTTGCCGGGCGTTCCGACGACGACGTTGTCGGATCCGCATCGCACGGTAAATGTGCCGTCGGGATTGTTGCTGACGGAAATGGTCATCGGCATCCCCTCGGTGTGTGTCTGCGAGCGCTATGTTCGCGCGTGGCCGCTCGTAGATCAATCCGGAAGCGTTGTGACGATCATGGGCGTGCCTCGTTGATCAGCTTTCGGAGGGGCGATTTCAGGAGCGGTCGCGTTCTGTTCCGACCAGGTCGATTCCGCGCAGCGCCGCTTCGCACGCCGCGAGTCCTTGCCCCAAGGCCATGCCTTGCCACAGCGGGTCATCGGAATGGAACGCGCCGCGGATCAGGGATTTGATCGCCGCGGCCTCGGGCGAGCGGGGATCTCCATGCGCATGCAGCCACGCATCGGCGCGTAATGCGAACGCCACGTCGGTAATGGGACGGATCCCGCACTCGAGCGCGAGAACGTCGACTGACGCATGAGGCAACAGGCTCGCCATGGCACTCAGTCCTTCGCCCTTGATTTCCGCGGAAACCGACCCGTCGCCATAGAGTGAACGAGCCGCCGCGCCGATCCAAGCGCGGGTGCGTCGGTAGCCGGGAGCATCGCGCGGCCAGCCGATGATGGGTTCCGCATAGCCGCAGGGTCCGAGTCCGGTGTGAAAGTCGAGGAGAATGACCCGAGAAGCATTGCGCAGCATCGATTGCAGGATCCTCGTGAGTGTTTCCCGGGACCAGCTCGGTGCGGTACCGCCGAAGAACAAACCCAGGGGATGTTTCCATTGGCCGCCGGACACGGCCTGCTGAAACGCGGAAAAGCCGTGCAACTGAATCCATGCGGTCAGTTGCGCGCCCGTGCGCGTTTGAGTTTCCACGGACCAGTCCTCCGGACAGAGCGCGGCGGCGAGTTCGTCGTAGGCGGGATTCTCCGGCAGGTCGGCGGTGAAATCGATCCAATTGCGGTTGATGTCGATGTTGGTTTCGTTTGTGCGACGCAGCCATGCGAATCCATAGGGGTTGAGCGCATGAACGTGCAGCACGGCGACGCCTTCGGGCAAGGTCGCCGCGCCCCTGCGTCGCAGCCATTCACTCTGCACAGCGGAGCCGTAGAAGCCCTCGACCCCATGCGTGCCAGACAGGGTGACGAGGACCTTCGGCGCCGCCGGCGGTCCCAACCATGCGACGTCGGTCGTGAGTTCCTCGCCCGCCGGCCCGATCCGATCGAGAACATGACGGGATAGGACCGCGTCCGCAGCTCGGGCGTGAGTCAGGAAAACATGGCGGGCGTCCTCGTAGTTGTCGGCAAAGCGATGGTCCATGGGTTCCTCCGCCCGGAACGCGGGCTGCTATCGAACGGTGCTTCTATCACAAGGCACGAGTCGTTTCCGAACACTCTTCGGGCCGTTCGGTGCGCTAGGGCACCGACCGCAAGACTCAACCCCGGTAATTGCTGTCTCGTGATCGCTGGTTGGCAATACCTCCCGGCGCCAGGGCGCTTTTCATGGAGACCCGCGGATGACGCGATCTGATTCATCGACACCACAGTCGAACCGTCGCGAATTTCTCAAGGCGGCCGGCTCCCTGGGCACGATGGCGCTCACGATCGGCTTCAATTGGGCGGGTCCCGGCCGACGGGCGGCGGCGGCCGACGCCAATCCGGCGCCATTCGCGCCCAATGCATTCCTGCGAATCGATGCCACCGGCAGCGTGACGGTCATCGCCAAACACGTCGAGATGGGACAGGGCGCCTATACGGGAATTGCCACCGTGTTGGCGGAAGAACTCGATGCGGACTGGGCGCAGGTGCGGGTGGAGAGTGCCCCTGCCGATGTCAAGCGCTACGCCAATTCCGCCTTCGGCATGCAGGGCACCGGCGGCAGCTCGGCGATGGCCAATTCCTGGTCCCAGCTGCGCGAAGCAGGCGCCAAGGGCCGAGCCATGCTGCTCACGGCCGCCTCGAATGAATGGCAAGTCCCGATCGCGGAGCTCACCACGGACAAGGGGGTGGTGATTCACGCGGGCAGTGAGCGTCGTGCGGCCTATGGTGCGCTCGCGGCCAAGGCCGCGACCTTGCCGGTACCCGACCATGTAACGCTCAAGGACCCCAAAGAGTTCAAATTGATCGGCCGCGGCGTGCCGCGCGTCGATGTGCCCGCCAAGGTAAACGGTACGGCGCAATTCACGCTGGACATCGTATTGCCCGGGATGCTCGTTGCGCTGCTCAAGCGCCCGCCCCTGTTCGGCGCGACCCTCAAGTCGTTCGATCCTGCGGCGGCGCTGGCGATTCCCGGCGTGGTGAAGATCGTTCAAGTGCCCGGCGGCGTTGCAGTGCTTGCCAAGGGATTTTGGGCTGCCAAACAGGGTCGGGACGCGCTGGTTCTGGAATGGGACGACACGCGGGCGGAGAAGCGCAGCTCCGCGGCGATGATGGACGAATACCGCCGCCTCGCGGACCAACCCGCCGCCTCCGCGCGGAAGGTCGGCGATGCGGCATCGGCAATCAAGAATGCCGCGCAAACGCTCTCGAGCAGCTACGAGTTCCCTTATCTCGCGCATGCGCCCATGGAGCCGCTCGATGCGGTGGTCAAGCTCACCCCCACGCATTGCGAGATTTGGGCCGGCGACCAATTTCAAACCATCGACCAAGCCAATGCTGCCAAGACGGCAGGCCTCGATCCCCAAAACGTCAGCATCAATACGCTGTTCGCCGGCGGCAGCTTCGGGCGGCGCGCCAATGTCGGGTCCGACTACATCGTCGAAGCCGTATCCATTGCCAAGGCTTACGGGGCCGACGGCACGCCGATCAAGCTGCAGTGGACGCGCGAGGACGACGTGCAAGGCGGCTTGTACCGGCCCATGTATTTCCACAAGCTCGAGGCGGGTCTCAACGACAAAAAGGAACTCACCGGTTGGCGGCACGTCATCGTGGGCCAGTCGATCATGGCCGGCGGCCCGTTTGCAGTGGCCATCAAGAATGGGGTCGATCCCACGTCGGTCGAGGGCGCGGCGAACATCGCGTACCGCATTCCGAACATCGACGTCGAATTGTCCACCACCACCAGCCCGGTCCCGGTGCTGTGGTGGCGCGTCGTGGGCAGTTCGCACACCGCCTTCGCGGTCGAGACGTTCATCGACGAGGTGGCGCACGCGGCAGGCACGGATCCGTTGGAATTCCGCCGGGAGCTGCTCGCGCATGAACCGCGCATGAAGGCCGTGCTGGAACTCGCCGCCGACAAGGCGGGCTGGAGCAGCACACCGCTGCCCAAGGGCAGAGGCCGAGGCATTGCGGTTGCCGAGGCCTTCAAGACGCTGGTCGCCCAGGTCGCCGAGGTCAGCGTGGATGATGCCGGTCAGATCACGGTGGAACGCGTGGTCTGCGCCGTGGATTGCGGGGTGCCCATCAATCCCGATGTCATTACTGCACAGATGGAGGGTGGCATCGGCTTCGGCATCGGTGCCGTGTGGTACGGCGCCATCACGCTGAACGCCGGCCGCGTCGAGCAGGGCAATTTCAACAACTATCGGGTGCTGCGCATCAACGAAATGCCAAAGGTCGAAGTGCATATCGTGCCGTCGACCGAAGCGCCCACCGGCGTCGGCGAGCCCTGCGTTGCGCCCGTCGGGCCGGCCGTCGCCAATGCGATCTTTGCGGCGACCGGGACCCGGATCCACAAGCTCCCGTTCCCAAAGACCTTCAAGACTTGATTGCGAGGTAGCGAATGACTTCACCTGAAAGCGCGCCCCGGGCACACCCGATACGGTGGATCCTCGCCATTCTGCTGTTCGGCGTCGTTGGCACCGGCGTTTATTTCTTCTGGGCACCCGGACCTACCGCCTTTGCCGAGGGCAAGCGGGTTGCCCTCGCGGATTACCACGACAAGGATCCGACCGGCGTTCCCGATGAGCTCAAGTCGGCGAGCCTCGTCGAGCGCGGCGAATACCTGACGAAC
>Ga0302319_10007229_pt1 | contig 21861 bp, 15 predicted proteins | sample Bog_T0_2_FD_203319 | JGI IMG/M metagenome (GOLD analysis project Ga0302319, IMG submission 203319) | Peat permafrost microbial communities from Stordalen Mire near Abisko, Sweden - Bog_T0_2 | ecosystem: Environmental > Terrestrial > Soil > Wetlands > Peat | place: Sweden: Abisko, Stordalen Mire... | reverse complement strand
GACTATTTATGATGGGCTGCACGCGAGGTCCCGGGTCTTTCCGGAGTGCGAACCGATGTGTCTTGGCTCACTTTGGTCCTTGCGAGTTGGCTTGTGACCGCTAACGGTGTCGCTTCGTCCATAGCACGCGCTACTCGGACCGAATCGGCTAGATGATTGACCTGTGGCGTGAGAGGCCACGGTTATGAAAAAGAAAATCCAGTCTAAGAAAAAGAGCACCCATGCTGCGAAGTCGATTCTACGACTACCGGACCTGGAAGTTGCGAAGAACGCCGTCATTAACAGTCTTTCGTGCCGCGATGCCCAACGAGGCTATCGCCACGCCATCGATGAATTTGTGGAATGGTACTGCTCCGAGCCGCGATTATCGTTCAGCAAGACAGTTGTGATCCGATACCGAATGCACTTGGAATCGCGGCATCTTGCGCCAGGAACAATCAACCTGCGCCTTGGTGAAATACGCCGCCTTGCATACGAGGCGGCGGACTGCGGTCTTCTCAGCGCCGATTTGGCAGCGGGAATCCGCCGCGTCAAAGGCGTTAAGAAGCTTGGGGTCAGGTTGGGAAACTGGTTAACGCCCGAGCAAGCCAAGTCACTTTGGCAGGCACCGGACGTGGAGCGTCTAAAAGGCAAACGAGACCGCGCCTTACTATCAATCCTTGTGGCATGTGGCCTTCGGCGGCATGAAGCCGCCCAACTAACAGTCGATCACCTGCAACAACGCGAAGGGCATTGGGCGATCGTTGACTTGGCCGGCAAGGGCGGCCATATTCGGACCATCCCAGTGCCGGACTGGGTTTACAACGCAGCCAACGACTGGATGCAAGCGGCGGCCATCAAAACTGGAAGGCTCTTCCGAAAGGTGAGCACCGCCGACAGACCCTGGGGCGAGGGAGTGACCGAGAAACTGGTTTGGCACGTCGTTAAGGAATTCGCCAAGCGAATCGGTAGTGATAAGCTTGCGCCTCACGACCTGCGCCGCACATGCGCTCGCTTATGTCGGGCAGCCGGGGGTGAACTTGAGCAGATTCAGTTCCTTCTCGGCCATGTCTCGGTGCAAACAACCGAGCGCTATCTCGGCTGTATCCAACGCATTGCGACTGCCGTGAACGACAAAATTGGAATTGAGCCGACAACTTAGGCGGGCACAAGCCTTGTCCGAGTGACCATCCGCTCGGAGCGCAGATGACACTCCCCAGATCGCAGCTGATCGAGACTGGGCGCGTCCGAGTTCAATTGATGGGCCATTTGTTATCTTTAGTTTCTCTCTCTTGTCACCGATATAGGTTCATCGATTATGGAGAACGTTAAGAAGACCGTCTTCCTTAGTTATCGCAGGACCAATATTCCTTGGGCTCTTAATCTTTTTCAGAACCTTACGCACAACGGCTACGACGTGTTTTTCGACTATAGCGGTATCGCGAGTGGGGACTTCGAACGAATCATCCTTGAAAACATAGTGACCCGGGATCATTTTCTCGTTCTCCTCACGCCGTCGGCGCTTGAGAGCTGCGGCGACCCTTCCGACTGGCTGCGGCGCGAAATTGAAACCGCTCTGAATAGCAGGCGCAACATTGTTCCGCTGATGCTGGACGGCTTCAATTTTGATAATCCCAAGATCGCTAGTCAGCTCACTGGAAGCCTCGCCGCGCTGAGACGGTATAACGGCCTGAATATTCCAGCGGACTATTTCATGGAGGCCATGAAGCGTTTGCGCAACAAGTTTCTCGCTATCCCGCTGGCTTCCGTATCACACCCCGCATCGCTGCCGGCACAACAGGCCGCTGCCGAGCAGCAACTTGCAGCCGCAGCCGCTCCTCCTTTCAGAAAAGAAGAGTTGACAGCTCAGCAATGGGTCGAGCGAGGACTTGCCGCCATTCACATTGACGAACAGGTACGGTTTTATACCGAAGCTCTCCGGCTCAATCCAGATTACCCCGAAGCGTTCGTCAACCGCGCCAACGCGCGCCGCACCCAAGGCGATTTAGAAGGAGCTCTTCGCGACTACAGTGCGGCGATCGGGCTGAAGAACGACTATGCCGTGGCTTTTTATAACCGTGCCAATACGCGCCGCGCCCAAGGCGATCTAGAAAGAGCCTTGCAGGATTACAGTGAGGCCATCCGGCTCAGCCCGGATTACGTCGAAGCTATGGTAAACCGCGCAAATGCACGCCGGGCGCAAGGCGATCTCGAAAGCGCTTTACAGGACTACAATGATGCCATCCGGCTGAGGCCCGATGACGCCGTCGCGCTCAACAACCGGGCGAGCGCGCGCCGTGCCAGCGGCGATCTAGAAGGCGCCTTACGGGACTACGACGAAGCTATTCGGCTTAAACCAAACTATGCCGAGGCATTTCACAATCGGGCGAACGCGCATCGCGCCGCCAACAATGCGGAAAAAGCTCTGAGTGATGAAATTGAAGCTCTTCGCCTTGGATACAAGCCAATTTAGTGTTAGGCTTTGCGACAGCTATTTGTCGTCTTTCTTCTTGTCCTCGTCAAGCTGTCGGCCTTCGCGGCCTTTATAGTAGGCAGAGCTGTCGGGGTGGTTCCCTATGATGTCGTTGAATGCCGTCTCAAGAACGCCCTTCTTGGAGTCCTTTTGACCTGTTTCGTACTCTTCACGATCTTTGTTGGAAATGGCCATAAAACCTCCTCTACACATCATACGCCATTTTTGCGGTTCAGATATTTGTCTCTATCCCCGAAAGATCCTCATTTCCTTAATCTTTCAAAGCCTATTCACGCACCGCAATTCCGTTGCTGTCAAGTTACGAACCTGTCGCGCAGTCCACTGGGCGAATTACTGTTTTAAACCGGCCAATCTGTTCGCTCCGAAATTTCAGCGAAAGCGATTCAAAATCAAATAGATTGGCCGGTTTAAAAGCGTTTATCTGGTCCAATCTCTGCACGCGCCACATTCCAAAGAAGTTAACGCCGCGCGGGCACGACGATTGGCCAGATAAACGCGCCACTCGTACAAAGCTCCAGTTTGGTTGCACGGCCAGCGAAACCCCTTTTAGGACACCACAACAGCGGATAACAAAGGTGTTGCAAGACGCCCGGAAGATCCTCATATTCGATACGAGTAGCTTAAACAAACTGACGAATGAGTCGGACTGCAAGTCACTGATTAAGAGCTTAGGCATCGGATACCGTGTGCGCCTCACGGAAACGAACTTATCCGAGCTAAGCGCCACTTCAGATGCTGATGATCGTGACGGTTTTCTGTCCGTGTGCCGCCATCTCGTTTACGCCGGTGAGTGCATAAGGCCTTATAACTGGATTATCGAAGAGCTGGTGAAGATGCATTCCCGCAGCCCTCAACGTTTCGATTGGCGGACGTTGAACGTTCATGGCCCCGAACTCGAAGACCAATTGACCAGGCCCAACATTCTCGGCAGCGACGAACTGGCCGAAGGGACCCTGGCCGAATTCGAAATGAGAGCCGAGGAATTCGAGATGATATTCAACAACGCTCGTCCGGGTTTTGAAAGGATCTTCGAGGACAAAGCAGCGAAGCGTCCAGACGCCGGCAAACTTGTCGACATACTGATGAGTGAGACGGGTGCTTACCAAAAATTGGCGATGGGGATGTACAAACGTGGGTGCGGTGTCGAAATCGATGAGGCTAGTGTCCGAGAGTTTGTTGCCGCATGTCCGCCGTTCAGAGCCGCTCTTGTAAGCTTGTGCATCGCCCAGTACTACAGGTGTATTCGCGACAAGCGAGGAGCGGGAACGTACAAGGCAGGACGGTTAGATTTATTCATGGCCGTATATGTGCCTTATTGCGACATCTTTGTAACGCGAGATACCGGTCAATACAATTCGTTAAGCTTGGTCGGCGTCAATGCTTCGCCGCCGACCCGGGTGCTAACCTATCAGGAATTCGGACAGAAAATGCTTTTACTAGTCTGACGGAAACATTATCGATTCGGCGACGTGTTCAGAACCTAAAATTCACTGTGTTGAGAATTCGTCTTCTGTAATGGCGCAGCGTAGACCAAATTCGCGCCAGCTCCCGAATGGTCGGCAATCCGGAAGTTGGGCGACTTCGGGCGCCGGCGGCAGATTCAGATGAACGCGGCCGTGGGTTGAAGTGAGGTTATAAGCAGTCGCCGCGCGCACGGATAATCGGACGGATGATTGTGCCTTCGGCGCGGATGATGTCGCCCGATCCGGCCGGCCGTTCAAAAAAATACGTTTTTGGATGATCGCTAACAACACCCGCAGCTGTTGTCCTACACTCCTGGCTGGAAGCATTTAACGCAGACGATACCGTTAAACTGCGCAGCTTCTGGCAGAAATACGGCTCCGCAGATCCGGAACAGCACATCGCCGGCGACCGGCGATTGCGGGATATGACGGGAGGGTTGAATTTGTTGAAGATAATACAGGATGACGGAACCCATCTGGTCGCGCTGATGAAGTAGGGGCGCGGCAAGTTGCTTGATCCGGCGCTGCTACGGCAAGCCACGACAGATCAGACCAACCATGGCTATAGTTTTGGTTTTTACACCTCGAAAGACGGCATTTACGGCCACGGCGGTGGTGCTCCGGGCTTCAACGCGGAGATTCACGTGATCCCCAGGAGAGGCTATGTTGTCGTGGCGCGCAAATCGCGACCCCTTCCTGGCAACCGAGATGGAGAACTTCGTTGAAGCGGCTTTGCCGGCTGGTGACAACAATCCGCCGACCAACCCATGAAGGATACGCGCGACCGTAGGCTTTGGCGCGCTCTGCATATTTTCTCTGCCCAGCGCTGCGCAGCAGAGATGCTCGATGCCATGTCGGGTACGCTTGAGCCGTGAGCCAATTAGCGGCGCCGCGACTCCAGAGTCGTGCTGGCCGTGGGGCTATATCGACCATGAATCATCGTTGGCGCGGATCTCCGAAGCGGATAGTGATTGTGGGATAGTTGCCCGCCGCTGCGTAGTTGATCCGCCAAACTTTGCGGGCAAAGGATCTGCGCATTCCAATTGAGAATAGTCAAGAGGCGCCATGGACGAATGCCGAGGATCCGCAGAAGAAACTTCGACCAATCACACAATGTACGAGTAGCGCGATTGAGACAGATAAGCGGCGCTCAGACTTGCCCAAACGCCGTACCTCGGGCTCATTGCCCATTAGCGAAAATCATGTCCAGTACCTGATAGCGCGCCCGATCAGGCTCCGGCTCAGCTTTGCTCTGGACATCGATCCGCATCCGCATGTACCCGGTGTCCGCGCCATACGCAGGCCACTCCGGCGCGCCTGCCCCATTCGGATTCCCCGTCTTAATGAAGTTCACAAAGTAACTCTGCATCGTCTCCGAAACCTTGTGATCCTCCGCACCCCAAGTGTAGCGGGGATCCAAATCCAAGTTCCCCATCGCATACTGAATCTCGGCCGAATGCACGGCACCGAGCGCCTTCGTTGCCGGGTTCGCCGGCGGCGGAGTCTGCCCGGGCATCCCAAGATAAGGCGGTCGCACCCGCGCGTAGAAATAACGATAAACCGGGTGCCCACCCGTCTTCATTTGCAACTCAGTCCATGTCCACGTCGAATGCGAAATAAAGCGCGCACTCGCCAGATCCGTCGCCGCCTGCATCACCTCTTCATCTTTCTTGGGCGCGTACACTTTCAATACCTCGTCCGCCTTGTCTCCATAGAGCTTGTGAATCGCCGCCGCAAAATTCTCAACTGTCGGCTCGCTCTGGCCGAGAATCAGACGCCCCGCCATCTCCTGCGAATTACTCCCTGCCAACAGCGGCACCTTCGCCTGTTCGCCCGCCTCGAAAATCTCCAGCGGCGTCTTCGGCAAAAAGTAACCATCCAGATTCGCGCTGAACCGTAGCGCCGGGGCGGTTGCACTTCCCGGAGCGCCGACACCCATGGGAGCCATCTTGGCCACCACCTCTTCAATCTTGTCCGCACTCATCGCCCGCAACTCCTTCAGCGACGCCGCCCCCGCCAACTCACCAAACTTCGAGCCATCCTTCTCCGTCTCGGCCAATGGCCGCGGCGGCAACGTCGAAATCAACGCGCCACTCTCCCCAATCGCGCGCGCCATCAAATCCCGCGACAAGGGCGACGCCATCAGCGCACTCACTGAAATCGACCCGGCCGATTCCCCCGCCACCGTCACCCGCTTCGGATCTCCCCCAAATGCCGCGATGTTCTTCTGTACCCACTCGAGCGCCGCCACCTGATCCAACAAGCCGTAATTTCCCGATGCGTGATGCCCCGACTCTTTCGTCAACTCCGGATGCGAAAAGAACCCAAAGATATTAGTGCGGTAATTCAACGTAATGGCGACTATTCCCTTTCGCGCCATGCTCTCTCCGTCATACCGCGGCTCCGATCCATCGCCATTCTGGAACCCGCCCCCAAATACATACACCAAAACAGGCAGCATCTCGTTGCTCGACTTAGCCGGAGTCCAGACATTCAGATACAAGCAGTCTTCGCTCATGCCCTTGCCGCGAAACCAATAATCGGCGTTCGGCCCCGTGTGCTGCATGCACCGCGGGCCGAAGTCATCCGCCTTCCGAACCCCCTCCCAGTTCTTCACAGGCTGCGGCACCTTCCAGCGCAAATCCCCTACGGGCGGCTCCGCAAACGGAATGCCTTTAAAACTCCGCACCCCGTCTTTCGGCGGCTTCGTCGTCTCCAATGCGCCATTTGCGGTCTTCACCCGATCCGACGCAAACGCTCGAGACGACAAAAACAAAAGGCAAGCAACATTCATCAATCGAGAAAGCTTCATAATTTCCGCGTGGCTCTCCGGGAGCATATCAGAATTCAGCGGCGTCCCGCGCGCGCTCTGTGCTGCCCGCGGTTCATCGACCCACCATCGGCGCGCACGCAGCCGCTGATGTTTCTGAAGTATGAAGGCGTGAATACAATGTCAAAGATCCAGCACGATCCAAGCTGGAGCGTGATCGCTGGCATTCTCCTCACCCCGCACCCATCGATCTACACCGCCGTCCACGAGCCGCTCCGAGACCGCTGGCGAGACCAGGAAGTGGTCGAGCCGCATGCCTTTGTCGGCCGCCCACCGTTCGCGCTTGTAATCCCAGAAGGTCCACAGCGGCCCGTCCGGGCGTAGCTTCCGGAGAGCATCTGTCCAGCCTTGTGCGAGCAGTCGGGCAAAGGCTTGGCGGCTTTCCGGTTGGATCAAGGCGTTATGATCCAACGAGCGCGTTGGATAGATGTCGTGCGCCGTTGGCACTACATTGTAATCCCCGGCCAACACAACGGGCACGCCAGCCGCCATAAGTTCGGCGGCGTGGGCCATGAGGCGTTCAAACCAAGCCAGCTTGTAGTCAAACTTCGGACCAGGCTGCGGATTGCCATTGGGAAGGTAAATGGAAGCGATCAAGACTCCCTTGACCGCCGCTTCTACATAGCGCGCCTGGTGATCCTCAAGATCGCCAGGCAGGGATGAGCGGGTCAGCACTGGATCATGGTCCCGCGCCAAGATTGCCACTCCGTTCCAGGAACGTTCGCCTTGCCAGACTGCTGCATAGCCCAGGGCCCGCAGGGCCTGCCACGGAAATGCTCCCTGCCCGGCCTTGAGTTCCTGGAGGCAGACGACGTCTGGTTGAGCCTTGGCGAGCCAAGCCAGAAGATTCTCCAATCGCTTATTGATGTTGTTGATATTGAAAGTGGCGATCTTCACCGTTTTGTCCTCAGTCCACAACGGACTTGTGGTCTAGGCGTTGTAGTCAATGACCACGAGGCGCAGCTATAAAATCTAAATCCGCGAGATCGCGTTCTACGAACAAGTACCGGCCAAAGGTCCAAGGATGCTGGCGGCGTGGCCTTGATCCATGGCGGAAAAGCCTTGGGCGACAGAATGGCTGGCGCTTCAATGGGCAAGGATTTTGTAACTCCCAAAAGGCGTCAAATTCCCGCAGCCGCAGCTCGATGAGGCCATTCCGAGCGGCGTTTCAATGGGCTTTACCTGTCATGTTCGACAATCTGTGGCTTCAAAGAATCCACCAGAGCCAGAAACTCCGCCTTCTCCTTCCCGCTAATCTTCGCTTTGTCCAGCCCTGCCGCCATATACCTCATATTGGCCGCCCATTCGTCGGCTGTGATTCCCAGACCACCATGCACCGTCTTCATGTCGCGCCCCACATATTCACACGGTCCCCCGGCCATCGCGCAAAGCTGATCTTTTAGCAGCTGTTTTGCGCGACGTAGGGAATCCGCGCCACGTCCGGTAAAGCGCGAAAATTGCGGATCGGATCGGATGCGCTTTAAGTACTCATCCGCAACAGTGGAGATCGCATCATAACGCCCCATCCGCTCATAAAGTGAAGCAGGTTTTTCCTGTGCATTCAGCGCGGAGCAGAGAAGCACCACTGCGGCAATCGACCTGAGCATAATTGATTTTAATTGGTCGCGGCATGACGAGACTTCAGGAGTCGAGGTCCTTTGCCATGCAACGCCATAGTTCTTCAGGAACCGTATAGCGCAGCACCTGCTGCAAGTCCTCTGGCTCAAGGAAGGCATACTCTGCGAACAGAGTTGCGCGGTCAGGGTAAGTCGCAAGAAGCTCTAATACTCGACGGACGGTAATGCGCATCCCGCGAATGCAAGGTTTGCCTCCGCATTTCCCGGGCTCTACGGTGATCCGATCGAATGGGTGCACTGTGGCCATGACCCTAGTTTAGAGCACCGCCGGAATACCACTTTTTCAAGAGGGCTCAGCTGCTTTTGATCGAAGCACGCGCCACTCGGAGAAAGCTCTAATCGAGCAGCGCGGACGCAAGGTCTTCACTATTAACGTTCTGAGCGCCTGCGAGCCGAGATCATCATACAATCGCAATCCTCCGCCGCCGCGAAGTCCCAACGCGCCACGCATGCTCGATCTTACATAAAGTCTTACTTAACAACCCTCCACTTCCCATCAATCCGCCCCGCTAAATCGAGCGCCTTCTCCGCTCCCTCCGCATCTCCCTGTTCCTTCAACGCCAATCCCAAATTACGGTACAAAACCGCCGAAAGAGGATCAATCTTCAGCCCCGCCCGATACGTCTCTATCGCCGCCGCCCGCTGCCCATCTGCCTCCAGCGTCGCGCCCAAAGTCCCATAAGCCGCCAGCACATCAGCATCCAGTTCAATCACGCGCCGCAATTGCGCAATCTGCTTTTCCGGTTCTTGCACCAATGCCAAATCGTACTGCGTCGCCGCATCTTGCGGATACATCTGCGCGGCGAATCCTAAAAACGCCCGCGCGCGGCCTCCATCCCCCGCCTGCCGCAGCAACATGCCCATCAGGACCAACCCTTTCAGTTGGTATGGATAGGCATCCAGCGCCTGTTTGGCTTTCTTGATGGCCGCCGCATGCTCGCCCTGGTCGTGCAGGTTCAAAGCCTCCCGGTAGAGCCCGTCCGCTTTCCACTTGAAATCGCGCGCTAGACGATGCAGCATCACTCGCGATTCGCCCACTCGGATCACTCCACTGTTCGAATCTGCTTCCAACTGCGCCGCTGCCGCCGCCAAGCCCGGGTCCATCTCTGCCAAAGCCACGTCTCCAATAAATCCGCCTGCCCCTGCCGATGGATCCCTAGATAAGTCATGCGCCACCGCACTGAACGAATCGCCCTTCGCCAACCGCTCCTTAACGGCTTTCATGTCGTCATCGGTTGCCACCGCTATCAAACGTAGAAACTCGCGCTTCGGTATCACTTGCGAGCGTAAAGCAGGATCTTGCGTGTGCGTCGTCAGCCTCGCATCCGGCTGCACTCTAACCCAGTGGTCAGTCACGCGAAAAGAATCCACCTGTTTAGTGGGCATGTGGCACCCAATACAGCCCTGCGTTCGATTCACCGGACAGATGGCGGCATGACCCGGCGTCTTTAGCGAATGACAGCCGAGACAAACGGCAATCGAGGTTTCGGAAACGGCCGCTGAATCTTCATGCGGATTATGGCAAGTCGTACAAGTCAACTGCTCCCCGCTTTGAATGAAGCACTCCGTGTGGCGCAGCGCCGGAACCTGGCTCGATACCAGCAAGTCTTCAGGAATCGGATCTACATGACCGCTCGCCTTGAAACCGCTATGGCATTGGGCGCACACTTCAAGTGAGTTATTGCCCTTCAAGCTCTTCGGCTTGCCAATCTGCTGCTGCTCAATCCCTCCAGCCTTCACCGCTGCCACGTGCGCCGACGCCGGTCCATGGCAACTCTCGCAACGAACTCCGCCTTCTTTACCTGCTCCCAGCGTCCCCGGCTCACCATGACAGGTAAGGCAGCGCACTTGAAACGTTGGGCTTAACACCCGGCCGAGTTCATGTTCCAGATCGTGCGGTGGTTCCTTGGGAAATCCGGGCGACAGCACAAACGCGCCGCTATGTAAAAGTGCATAACGCGCCTCGATCATAGCCGGTCGCGCCAGTGAAATACCGCCTAACTGGTCGATCGTAAGAAGAAGGCTGATGCCATGCCGCTTACCGCCGATCATGCTTTCCACCGGCGCAGTCAAAGGCGTCGACCCGCCTTCGCCAACCGAATAGCGAACTTTGTCTCCATTGCGCCGGATGTCGTAGTGCAGGCTGCCTTCATCGAACTTGCTTTCGGCAAACTCCGCGCTACGCCCCAGCCACGTCCGGGCCATCGCCGTCCGCGTCTGTGACTCCGCTATGGCGCGGTGGCAAGGCGCACAGACCTCTGCGCCTGCGTAGTGGTCGCCTTGTGCTTCAGCACTGCGGAAGAAGACCGCCAAACAGCACAGTGAAATGAGACCTCTGATGAGCAAACGGCCACCATGCTAACACGCGTCGGGCGGCCATTCGTAGCGGCCCGGGGTCCATTTCCAAACTTCAATATTTTTCTTTTGAATTAGATTCAGTCACTTACCAGCTTTTTTCCACCTGTCCCCTTGGCCTCCATAGGACATACCAATCGAAAAGGCACTCAAACAGGACTAAAATGCCAATTTCCGAAAATTTCCATTTTTCGGACAAAACTATGGAAATCGGTCAGCAACTCATTTTCCATCAATAAGTTCCAGAATTCGAGGGGTGCCAAAAAACCCTCCGAAAACCCCTCGAAAACTATCCAACAACCCCTCAAAACCCCCCTCCAAACCTTTCGGAAACTCCCTACTGATATTCGCCTTTTATTCGCTATAATATCCATCGTGACCTACGTCGAGTTGCATGCCCGGTCAGCCTTCTCGTTCCTCGAAGCCTCATCCCTGCCCGAAGACTTGGCCGCCCGCTGCTCGCATTTCGACCAACCCGCCATGGCCATCACCGACGCCCACGGCGTTTACGGCGCACCGCGCTTCCATCAAGCCGCCAAAAAACTCGGCGTCCGCGCTCTCATCGGCGCCGAGATCAACGCCGCCGAACATTACCGTTTCACCCTCCTCGCCGAAAACCAAACCGGCTATCAGAACCTGTGTCGGCTCATCACGCGCACCAAACTGCGCGACAACAAACCCGGCAAACCCGAATATCCTTTCGCCACTGACGAAGAGTTTGCCGCCTACTCACAAGGCCTCGTCTGTCTTACGGGAGGCGACGAAGGCCCTCTCGCAGGCATCTACCAGCAGCCCAGTGAAGCGCAAGCCATGCTTGAACGGCTCACGCGTATCTTTGGCCCGCGCAACGTTTTTGTTGAACTGCAACGTCACTACCGCCGCGATCAGGAAGCACGCAATCAGTCGCTAGTGCAGCTAGCTCGCCGTCTCCGCCTTCCAATCCTCGCCACCAACGGCGTGAGCCACGCGAGCGCAGACCGCCGCAACCTGCAAGACGTTCTCACTTGCGTGCATCACAAAACAACGCTCAGCGAAGCGGGTACTCTGCTCAACTTCAACAGTGAGCGCTACCTGAAGACCAGCGCAGAAATGGAGAGCCTTTTCTCGGACCTGCCGGATGCTTTCGTCAATACCTCGGAGCTAGCTAACCGTCTCCAATTTACTCTCCACAACCTTGGCTATGAATTCCCGCGCTACCCCGTTCCACCCGGCGAAACGGAGATGTCCTATCTGCGCCAACTGGCCGATCAAGGCGCGCGCGGACGCTATCAGCCTTATCACGAAAAAGCGCGGCGTCAAATCGAGCGCGAACTCGCGATGATCGAAAAGCTCAAGCTTCCCGGCTATTTCCTCATTGTTTGGGACCTGATCGATTTTTGCCGGCGCGAAAAGATTCTGGTGCAAGGGCGAGGCTCGGCTGCCAACAGCGCCGTCTGTTACTCGCTCGGCATCACTGCCGTCGACCCTGTCGGCATGGAATTACTGTTTGAGCGCTTTCTCTCGGAAGAACGCGGCGAAATGCCCGATATCGATCTCGATCTCCCCAGCGGCGATCAGCGCGAACGCGTCATTCAGCATGTTTACGAACGCTACGGCCCGCTCGGCGCTGCTATGACCGCTAATGTCATCACCTATCGCGGACGCTCAGCCGTGCGGGATGTCGGCAAGGTTCTCGGCTTCAGCGAAGACCAACTCACCAGCCTCGCCAATCGCATGGGCCACTTCGAATGGCGCGACCCGAACGACACTCTCGAAAAACGTTTTAGCGATCAAGGCTTCAATCTCAAAGACCCGCGCATCCACCAGTTCTTCAGTCTCACCGCCGAAGTTCTCGACCTCCCGCGCCACCTTGGTCAACACTCCGGGGGGATGGTTGTGTGCCAGGGCCAGCTTGATTCCGTGGTTCCGCTTGAACCCGCCACCATGCCCAATCGCACCGTCATCCAATGGGACAAAGACGATTGCGCCGACCTCAGCATTATTAAAATCGACCTCCTCGGCCTCGGCATGATGGCGGTTCTCGAAGACACCATTACGATCATCAAGCAAGACTATGAACAAGAGGTAGACCTGGCACACCTCCCGCCCGATGATCCAGCCGTTTACTCCTGTCTGCAGAAAGCCGATACCATCGGACTCTTCCAAGTGGAAAGCCGCGCCCAAATGTCCTGTTTGCCGCGCATGAAGCCTGCGAAATTTTATGACATCGTCGTGCAAGTCGCCATCATTCGGCCTGGCCCCATCGTCGGTCAAATGCTGCATCCCTATTTGCGACGCCGCCAGGGAATGGAGGAGCCGGTCTGCCTGCATCCTTCGCTAGAACCGGTGTTGGCGCGCACGCTCGGCGTACCGTTGTTTCAAGAGCAGCTCATTCGCATTGCCATGATCGCAGCCGGTTTCACGGGAGGCCAGGCGGAAGATCTGCGACGCGCCATGGGTTTCAAACGTTCCGAGAAACGCATGCGCGAAGTGGAGGTAAATCTGCGCGCCGGCATGGAGCGCAATGGCATTACCGGCGAAACGCAAGACCGCATCGTGCAAGCCATCTCGTCGTTCGCGCTGTACGGCTTTCCTGAATCGCACGCTGCCAGCTTCGCCTTAATCGCCTATGCCAGCGCTTTCTTAAAGTGTCACTTCCTGGCCGCCTTTACCGTGGCCATGCTAAACAATCAACCTATGGGCTTCTACTCACCAGCCACTTTGGTAAAAGACGCCCAACGCCACGGCCAGCGCTTTCGCCCAGTGGATATCCTGCGCTCCGATTACCGCTGCACGGTTGAATCCGACGGCAAAACCAAATATGTGCGGCTGGGTTTTAATTACGTGCGCGGCCTCAACTCCGGCACTGCTCAACATATGGAAGCGGAACGCCGGCTCGCACCTTTTAGCAGTATGCGAGACTTGGTTCGCCGCATACCGGAGATGCAAAAAGATGAGATTGCCGCCTTAGCCGAACTGGGTGCTCTCAATGTGCTCCCCAAAGAGAAGACTGACCGTCATCGCCGCGGCGCTCTTTGGCAGTCGCAACTGGCCCTGCAGCCGGTTGGTGAGTTGTTGGAGCCAGCCACTGACGATGGCGTGGCCTCGCCACTCTCTGCCATGACCGACCGCCAGCGCACCTATGCGGATTTCTCCAATAGCGGTTTGACAATCGGCAAGCATCCCATGGCGCATCATCGCGGGTATATGCAGTCACTGGGAGTCGTGGATGCCGCCACCGCCAAAGCGCAGCGCGATGGCATGGTGCTGAGTGTTGCCGGCTGCGTTATTACACGCCAGCGACCCGGCACAGCCAAAGGATTTGTATTTTTGAGTTTGGAAGACGAAACCGGGGTAGTGAACATAATCGTTCAACCTGCACTTTTCGACCGCTACCGCGACGCCTGCTCCAGCGCGCCCTATCTAATTATCAAAGGCGTTCTGCAAAGCCAGAGTGGGGTTGTCTCGGTAAAAGCCGGCGAAATTCAGGAACTTCAGTTCACTCAATCCGCGGTCATGCAATCGCATAACTTTCATTAGAACAAAGCAAGGAACTCCACGGTGTAAATTGAAGAATCTCTCTATGGATCGCCGCCAATTCTTCTCCGTCTCCTCGCTCGCAGGTATGACGGCTCTGAGCCGCAAGAAAAAACCGAAGAACAAAACCGCGCCACCGCCCGAGCAACCACCCAATCGCGTGCAAATCGCCGCCGGCGTACTGGATGAAATCGGCATCCCTGAACTTCAAAGCCGCCAGCGCCAGAAGCTCCTCAGCTCCGAACACATTACTGAAATCTATCTGGCGCGCATCGAAGCCATCGACCGCAATGGTCCGGCTCTTCGTTCCATCATCGAAATTAATCCTGACGCTCTCGCCATTGCCCGCGCTCTCGATGCCGAATTCAAAGCCAAAGGCCCGCGCACGCCGCTCCACGGCATGCCCGTGCTGATTAAAGACAACATTGATACGGGCGACAAAATGCAGACCACCGCCGGCTCACTGGCCTTGGTTGGCAAGCCCGCAGCCGCCGATTCGTGGGTAGCTGCACGTTTGCGAGCGGCGGGCGCAGTGATTCTGGGTAAGACGAATCTCAGCGAATGGGCGAATTTCCGTTCCACTCATTCCTCGAGCGGCTGGAGCGGACGCGGCGGCCAAACCAAGAATCCATACGCTCTTGACAGGAATCCCTCCGGATCAAGCTCCGGCACCGCAGCCGCTATTTCAGCGAGCCTTGCCGCCGCCGGTATTGGCAGTGAAACGAATGGCTCCATTGTGAGTCCTTCTTCTATGTGCGGCATTGTTGGCATCAAACCGACGCTTGGCCTTGTGAGCCGCGCCGGCATCGTGCCGATCGCGCATAGTCAGGACACGGCCGGTCCGATGGCGCGAACGGTATGGGATGCCGCTCTGCTGCTAGGCGCGCTAACCGGCGTTGATCCGCGCGACCCCGCTACCCAAGCAAGCGACGGCAAAGCGTTCCCAGACTATACACGCTTTTGCGATCCTACCGGCTTGCGCGGCGCACGCCTGGGCATTGCCCGCCAGTATTTCAATATCAGTCCTGCCGTGACGGCGGTGATGGAGAACTGTATCGCGCTGATGAAGCAAGCGGGCGCGGTGATTGTCGATCCAGTGGAATTCTCGAGCTTCGAAGCGTGGAGTGCGAACGAGTTTACGGTGCTTCTCTACGAATTCAAAGCCGATCTCAACGCCTATCTGGCCGCTCGCAACGCGCCGGTGAAATCGCTGGCTGATTGCATCGCCTTCAACAACGCCAATCGCACAACGGAAATGCCATATTTTGATCAGGACATCATGGATCAAGCGCAAGCGAAAGGTCCCTTGACCGACAAAGCCTATATCGACGCGCTGGCCAATAATATAAAACTCAGCCGAACCGATGGTATTGATGCAGTACTTTCAAAAAATAATCTCGACGCCATCGTGGCGCCGACCGGGAGCCCCGCCGGGCTCACGGATTGGATCAATGGAGATCACGATAGTGGCGGCTGCTCCTCGCCGGCTGCCATAGCAGGTTATCCGCACATCACCGTGCCGGCTGGCGCTGAGTTCGGGTTGCCTATTGGCATATCTTTTTTTAATACGGCCTGGAGCGAACCTAAGCTGATCAAGATAGCGTATGCGTTTGAACAGGTGCGCAAGGCCCGCCGCAAGCCCGAGTTTTTAGCTACCGTGAACTATCATGCCTGAGCAACATCGACTGGTTATTCTGGGCGGCGGATTTGCAGGTCTCTATGCCGCGCAGGCTCTGAAGCGCGCGCCGCTCGATATTACGCTAATCGACCGACATAATTATCATCTGTTTCAGCCGCTGCTCTATCAAGTAGCGACGGGCTCGCTCTCTCCGGGAGAAATTGCGGCCCCCATTCGCGCTGTTCTAAACAATCAAAAGAACACTCGCGTGCTGCTGGGCGAAGCAGTCGATATAGACCCGAGCGGCAAGAAGGTTGCGCTAAAAGACGGCGCCACGATTCCCTATGACTCACTGATCGTTGCCACGGGTTCGCAAGGCAGCTATTTCGGCCACGACGAATGGAAAGCCTGGGCACCCGGGCTAAAAACCATCGAAGACGCCACGACCATCCGCCACAAAATTCTGCTGGCCTTTGAAGCCGCCGAGCGCACGGCAGATCCGCTGGAACGCTGTAACTGGCTCACTTTCGTCATTGTGGGCGCAGGACCCACCGGCGTGGAACTTGCTGGGGCTTTAACTGAAATCGCTAACGAAACGCTCAAGCACGATTTCCGTTCTATCCGCTCGCAAGACGCGCGCATCATTATTGTGGATGGCGGCCAGCGTCCGCTGGCCACTTATCCGGAGGATTTGTCGAAGCGGGCTGAAAAACAGCTCACGCGTCTTGGAGCGCGGGTTCGAACCGGCGTCACTGTCAGTGGCGTAGACGAAGATGGTGTGACCCTGCAGAGCGCGAACGGCGTGGAAAGGATTTCATCCCACACGGTGATATGGGCCGCCGGCGTGGCGGTGACTGAGTTTGCGCGCACTCTCGCCAAGAGAACCAATGCGGAAACGGACCGCGCCGGACATATAAAGGTTGCGCCGGATCTGACGATTCCCAATTTCCCAGATATCTACATTGTGGGGGATCTTGCGTTGGTAAACGACAAAGACGGTAAACCGCTTCCTGGAGTCGCGCAGGTCGCGATGCAAACCGGATCGTACGCCGCGCGCGCCATTGCACGCCAAGTAGCGGGCAAGCCGCCCTTAGCGCCGTTTTCCTATTTGAACAAAGGGGACTTGGCGGTGATCGGGCGCGCCGCCGCGGTGGCCAATATTTTCGGCGTTCACGTTTCCGGCTTTCTCGCGTGGCTCGTTTGGCTTTTCATCCACTTGATGTACATCGTGGAATTTCAGAGCCGCATTCTTGTTCTAATTGAATGGGGATTCTTGTATCTGACCTTCAATCGCGGCGCGCGGCTAATCACCGGCGTAGCTGCCAACAAATCCATCGGCAAACCAGAACCAATGGAGAATCTTGGCGAGTAAACGGCGTGCTTGAGCTTGTCATCTCCGGCCCCGACAGCGCACCTTCTCGCGTGCAGCTGCGCAAAACGCCGACCACGCTGGGCCGCTCAGTGGACAACGATCTGGCCTACCCGCACGACCCGTGGCTTTCGCGCTATCACTTATGTTTTGAACAACGCGAGAAGACGTGGTGGATTCGCGATTGTGAGAGCCGCAACGGTACGATGTTGAATTCGGCCGGGATCAAAGCGGCGAAGCCAATTAAAGCGGGCGATAAAGTTTTTGCGGGACACCTCACCATCGATGTTCGTGAAAGGACTTCGGAAGCGCATCGCCCGGTGATCTCCTTCGTGCCAAGGGAAGACTCGGACCGAAGCACGCACGAGGCGACATTTTTTACAAACCTCGACAAAGTGCTGAGCAAAACGGCCGAGCCTCGGCCAGCGCGCGAAGCCTCCGCCGCTTCGCGCATGGTGAGCGCCTTGATTCGCGCCGGCCGGGAATTGGTTACGCATCAGCCGCTGCAGCAGCTTTTTGAAACTATATTGCAGCTATCGCTCTCCGCCGTGGAAGCTAAGCGCGGCGTGATCCTCACGCTTGAAGGAGGCGAACTGCAAGTGCGCGCGAGCAGAGGCGACGGCTTCACCATTAGCACCGCGGTCCGCGATCAGGTGCTGCGCGATAAGCAATCGGTCTGGATCAGCGACGCACTAAAGCACGATGCACTGAGCAAACAGGAGAGCATTGTCCTTAGCCGGGTGCGCAGCATGATAGCAGCCCCATTGCAAACCGGCGACCGGGTTATCGGAATCATCTACGTTGACAACGGGTCAGTCTTACGTCCGTTTTCGCAGGACGATCTCGATCTGCTCACCGTGATGGCAAACGTCGCGGCGATTCGTATTGAGAACGCACGGCTGGCGGAGGTGGAGCAATCGGAGAAGCTGATGGAGGCGGACCTCGCACAAGCGAGTGAGATACAACGCTCGCTGCTCCCAACCGAGCCACCCGCCTATGAGGGTTGGGAGTTGGCCGGCATCAACCTTCCTTGCCGCACAGTGGGCGGCGATTATTTCGATTTCATTCCTTATCAGGATGGCCGTTTGGCGGTGGTGGTGGGTGATGTTTCGGGCAAAGGACTTCCGGCTGCGTTGCTGATGTCAAGCTTACAAGCCAAGGTGCAGATGCTGCGAGAAAGTAATCCCTCTCCGGACAAGGCGGTCGGCACGCTAAATCGCAGTCTGACTGAGCGCTGCCCTCTCGGCAAATTCATTACGTTTTTCTATGCGTTGCTGAATCCAACTACAGGAGCGCTCGAATACAGTAACGCCGGCCACAACTATCCGCTGATTTTACGCGCCGGCGGCAGCGTTGAAACACTGAGCGGCAACGGCCTGGTGATGGGATTATTTTCCGCCGTTCAATATGAGGTGAAGAAGACGGTTCTCGCACCCCGCGACATGCTGGTTCTTTACTCCGACGGGGTCACCGAAGCGGCAGACAGCGCCGACATCGAATTCGGCGAGAATGGCTTAGCCGAGTTTCTCATGGCTCGAAAATCCGTCCGTTGCGAAGACATCGTCAATCAGTTGGTGGAGCACATGCGCAAATGGCGGGGAATTGCGTCTTTCGCGGACGACTTTACGATTGTGCTTGTGCGCCGTGCTGGATAAAGACTGACTGCTTCAGGAGGGCGAGATGCGGTGTTGGTGCGTCTCGCTGTTCAACGCCGTCGTGCTGTTATCTACGTAACAGGTATATAAGCATGCAGACTTGCGGGAGAGCTTGGGAATCTACGCCGCGCGCCCTACATCTTGGCCTCAAAATCAGCGCGGATTCGCAGGAACCATTCCGAGGCCGCGCGGTATCGATCAGTTTCGGACCTAGCTCCGATGGGCGTTCGCCTTCGGATCGGAATGCCGCTCGGCTGCCTACCGGAATCGCGTTCCGTTCATAAGCGATGTCCTTGCTGGTTCAAGAATACCGTGCGGCGCAGGGCGCGTGGGGGTATTTCGACAGGGCGAAAAGTTCCCTGTTACACGCTGCTGGCTTGGCATCTGATTGCTGAACTAGGCGTCGACATGACGGTGTTTGCGGATACCGATCATAGTACCGCTTGGGCGCGTCTTGACTCAGTCGGCTTGGGCCGCTTCCCGGACCAAGCGCGGTTGCCTGCGTGCTCTCTTCTATCGCGCCAAGGGGCGTCGCAGTTGGGCCAAAGCCGTTGTCGCCACCGCTCAAGAGATCTTGGTCGTCGCCTATCACATCCTGCGCAATGGTACACCGTATCGCGACTTGGGCGATGACTGCTTAGATCGTAGCAACCCAGCCCGCACGGCCCAGCGCCTCTTGCAACGCTTGGCCACCCTCGACCTCCAGGTACGGACGCCTCTTCCTACGCTCTCGACTTCGCCTGCGTTTTCGGCTCTAGAGCAGTGAGCAATCGGGACTTACGCGGGATTGTTTTCCAAGGACGGTCGCTTCAGCGAGGTGGCGCAGGACGAGGGGCGACGTGAAGATGTTGAGGTCGCCCGGTGAAGGAACCGCACAGTGAGCTAAACCGCATGAGATGTTGAGGTATGAGGATTGAATGCGGAAGGGGAGGCAAGGCGGAGGGTGCGGGACACCGTGCGCCTCCACAAGACGTCGGCGGAACTCTCGCTATCAAGACTGCCTGGCGGCCCTCGCCGACTTGAAGAAAAGACACAATTCATATTGCCGAATGGCTCCCAATCCCAGTTGTTCCGGGCTTGTTGTGAAAGCGGGCAAATTCAATTGTGTAGTGGAGGTAGCTTCGTCGTGTGGTGGGTGCGAGAGCACGCAATTGCATGTCTTCGATAAACCGTAATCTCAGCGGTGTCATGCAAGGCTCCCTGGTTTTGGCTTGCCGGTTGCTGTCATAACCGTCTTCGAATCTATGAAACTCGCACTCACTGCCTTCTGCTGCCCACCACCTTGCCCCTGCCACCCTTAAATTTCCCCTTCCTTCTTAATCCATGAGTGCTTGGCGGTTCAACCGCTCTAAAGCGGTGCGGTTGTTGGTGCGCGATGATGGCAAGCGGGACTATTTTGAAAATTCTTACTGCATTGCTTAGCACCTCGCTACTTATGGCGCAGGCCGATCGCGTTTACCGGGATGGGGTGGTTTTTACGGCGGATGCCAACGGCCGCATCGCGCAAGCGCTGGCGATTCGCGCCGGACGCATTGTGTATGTCGGCAGCGACCGGGGCCTGAAGCCGTTTGTCGGCCCCGGTACTGAGACGGTCGACCTGCACGGTGGCTTTCTGATGCCGGGACTCATTGACGGCCACATGCATCCGCTCGAAGCCGGAACGCAACTGCTGAAATGCAGCCTCAATTACGAATCGCTCACCGTCGAAGAAATGCAACAGCGGGTGCAAGCATGCCTGGACAAATCGGGCTCAACGGACTCCGACGCCTGGCTCGAAGTGGTGAGCTGGTTTCAGGAGAGCATGCGCCCCGCCGGCGTTAAGACGAGCCGCGCTACGCTTGACGCTCTGAAGACCAAGCGGCCCATTATTGTCCGTTCATCCTTTGGGCACACGGTGCTGGCGAATACGCGCGCACTGGGGCTTGCGCAAATTACCGCCGCCACGCCCGACCCGGCGGGCGGCAAAATCTGGCGCGATTCAACGGGCCAGCCGACTGGTCTTCTTGAAGATACTGCCTTCGCGGTGTTCTCGACTCTCATTCCAAAGCCAACGCCGGCTGAGTACCAGGCGGGCGCGGCGGCGGCGCTCCAAGCCATGAATCAACAAGGCGTGACAAGTTTCCTCGATGCCTGGGCGGCGGAAGCCGACATGCTCGCTTTCAGCGACGTGCAAAAAGCGGGGGGCCTTACCGCGCGCGCGCACTTTGCGCCGCCGATCGATCCAGCGGAGGTGGCAGATCCCACCCCTGCCCTCGCGCGCATCGTAAAACTTGCTAAGGAGTACGACGAAGGCAAGATCGCCCCCGAACCCGGTATCACGGTGCGCAACGCAAAATTATTTCTCGACGGCGTGATTGCCGCACCCGCGCTCACTGGCGCCATGCGCGAGCCTTACTATGCGAACTCCGGTACTACTGCCAAGCCCGATTGGGCACCCGGGCCTTCCCGTGGACCCGCCGTTTACTTTCCGCCCGATCCGCTGGCAATCATCCTGGTAGGTCTCGGCCGCGCGGGCATCGACCCGCACCTGCACGCCGATGGAGATGGCGCCGTGCACGCGGCGCTCGACGGCATTGAAGCGCTAAGAAACGCTTTGCCATCCGCCGACATTCGCCCGGCCATCGCGCATGATGAGATTGTGGATCCAGTGGATTTTCCGCGCTTCAAAAAACTCAATGCGACTCCGGTGCTTTCCATGCAGTGGGAGAAGCCAGCCGGCGACACGCTCGGGCTCACGAATTACTTTGGGCCAGCACGGATGAAGATCCTCGAACCGAGCGGCCTGCTGGCCGCCGCCGGCGCGCGCATCGCCTTCGGCAGCGATTGGCCGGTGGACAAATTAGACGAGTGGTTCGCCCTGAAAGTGGGAGTTACCCGCACCAATTCCCCGGATGCGCCCGCGGAATACCAGGGCCGACTGGGAGGGGATCCGGGCCTGGCACGCG
>Ga0302319_10007227_pt1 | contig 21862 bp, 11 predicted proteins | sample Bog_T0_2_FD_203319 | JGI IMG/M metagenome (GOLD analysis project Ga0302319, IMG submission 203319) | Peat permafrost microbial communities from Stordalen Mire near Abisko, Sweden - Bog_T0_2 | ecosystem: Environmental > Terrestrial > Soil > Wetlands > Peat | place: Sweden: Abisko, Stordalen Mire... | reverse complement strand
GTTCCAGCCGTCGAGTCGCTGATGGTCACCGATTGCGATGTAGCATAGGTTCCACCTGCAGGCAAGAAAGTCGGCGCAGGAAGGATCGGAGCGATGACGTAAGCCGCCGTGGCGACTGAGCTGTTGGTATAACCTGTCTTGACTGCGATTGCCTCCAACGTCTCCGATGCGCTCACCGTGACTGGCGCGCTGTACACGCTGGAAGATGTCGTAGGCGTCGTCCCGTTCGTCGTGTAGTAAATGGTTGTTCCAGCCGTCGAGTCGCTGATGGTCACCGTCTGCGACGTTGTGTAGCTTCCCGCCACAGGCGAGAACGTCGGCGCAGGAAGAACCGGAGTGATAGTATAGGCAGCTGTCGCCGCCTGGCTGGTGGTGTATCCCGTCTCAACCGCAATTGCCTCCAAAGTCTCTGACGCGCTCACCGTGATCGGACCACTGTACACGCTGGAAGACGTCGTGGGGGTGGTCCCGTTGGTGGTGTAGTAGATCGTCGCGCCAGACGTCGAGTCGCTGATGGTCACCGTCTGCGACGTTGTGTAAGTCCCGGCTGCGGGCGAGAAGGTCGGTGTGGGAAGAACCGAAGCGATCGTGTAAGCCGCCGTGGCAACTGGGCTGTTGGTATACTCGCTGGCCACCGCAATGGCCTCCAACGTCTCAGAGGCGCTCACAGTGAGCGGGCTGCTGTACACGCTGGAAGATGTCGTCGGCGTAGTCCCATTGCTGGTGTAGTAAATGGTTGCGCCCGGCGTTGAGTCGCTAATCGTCACAGTTTGCGATGTTGCGTAAGTTCCGGCCGCAGGGCTGAATGAGGGCGCCGCAGTGAACGCTGCTGACGGAACCACATAGGTCCACGACAGAACGTTCTGCGTGGAAGCACCGCCCCCGGTACCGCCGGTGAATCCAGCCCACGCGGTATTGCTGCCGACAATGCTGGGGATATTCACCGGGAACACCTCAGTTACCGTGGCGTTGGTCACCGTGTCGGTCAGAGTCATGGTCAGATTCGTCCCGTCATAGACCATGTGTGCGTGCATCAGGTCCCCGCTGCGCAGATTAATTCCCGTGGAACTCAAATCGGTCGCAGGCTCCGTCGGCGCCGCTCCATCGGTATAAAGCCCGGTTGAGTCGTTGCCCTCGCCGGCGTTGTTATAGATATCGAACTTCACCGCGACGCTTTGGGTAATGCCCTGATAGCCCAACCCTCCGCCTGCTCCGCCCAACGCCCAGACGTTGTCGTTCTGAATCGTAAACGTCATGCCGTCGGCTGCGGCATTCAGTTGCTGGAAGGTGAAGTCGGTAACGAAGTTCTGTACCGGAACCCGCGTCGCGAACCAGGCGGTGCGATTCTCTCCTGTCCCGCCGTCGGTCAGTTGCAGTAATCCGCCAGTCACCGTCGCCCCGTAGTTCAGCGACAGACTACTCGCCGTGAAACCGCCGTTGGGGTAGTTGACGTAAGTCGTCCCCACTATGTCGATGGTGTACGATGCCGTGGCCAAAACGCTGCCCGTATAGCCCGCCCCAACCGCAATCGCCTGCACGGTCTGATTCCAACTCACGTTGATTGGACCGGTGTAAATGGTCGACGAAGTCGTTGGTGTTGTCCCGTTCGTAGTGAAGTAAATCGTTACGCCCGGCGTTAAGTCGCTGATCGTCACCGTTTGCGGGGTCGAGTACGTTCCACCCACAGGCGAGAACGTCGGCGCTGCAAGCACTGGAGCAATGGCGTAAGCCGCCGCAGCTACAGCGCTGTTGTTGTACCCTGTTCCGGCTGCGATGGCCTGCAGCGTCTCATTCGCACTGACTGTGATGGGAGCGCTATAGAGGCTCGACGATGTCGTGGGAGTAGTTCCGTTGGTTGTGTAGTAGATGCTGCCCCCCGGCGTGCTCTCGAAGATGGTTACAGCCTGCGGGGTTGTGTAAGTACCCTGCACCGGAGAAAAGGTCGGAGTAGGCAGGATAGGACCAATGCTATAAATTGCGGTTCCCACTGCGCTGGGACTGTAGCCGGAAGCAACGGCAATCGCTTCCAATGTTTCCGAAGCATTCACCGCAACCGGACCGGTATACACGTTGGAAGATGTGGTTGGCGGTGTACCATTCGTCGTGAAATAGATTGCTGCCCCCGCAGACCCACTGGTAATGCTCACCGACTGTCCTGTGCTGTATGCTCCTCCCGAGGGACTGAAGATCGGCGAAGTAGTAATGGGCAAAGCCGTTGAACCAGTCGTATACGTCCAGTTCAGAATCTTCTGGCTGGAACTACCCGTTCCAGTTCCACCTGTGAATCCAACATATGCTGTATTGCCACCGACAATTGAAGGGATGTTCACGGGCCAGCTTGTGGAATATACGCCCCCGGTAACCTGATCCGTGATGATCATGGACAGTATTGTCCCGTTGTAGGCCAGTTGGACCGTCATCGGATCGTCGCTGGCCAGATTGATACCGGTTGTGCTGAGGTCGATTGCGGGGACAGTCGGCACCGCCCCATTGATATACAGACCCGTCGAATTCGTACCAAGACCAACAAGGGTCGCGAAGTCGAATTTGACCGCGATGCTGTTACCGATTCCTTGATATCCGAGACCCGACCCGTTGTTGCCGAGAGAGGCAGTGTTGTTTCCCTGGATGGCAAATGTAATACCGTTGCCTGACGGATTTGATAACTGAAAACTGAAACTCGTAGTGAACGCCTGAATATTCACCGGCTGGTAGTACCATGTCGATCCAGCTTCATTCAATGAACCATTCGTAATTTGGAGGCGGGAATCATCGAGGTCGGTGCTGCCATTCAAAATCATGATTCCCTGGGTCCCTGCGAAACCTACCGGAAAGTTAATTCCTGTCTCTCCGATATCCAGGGTATAAGCGGCACTAGCAACAGCGCTGTTGATTAAGCCAGGAGCTGTAGCGATTGCGCTCAGAGTCTCGTCGGCAGTCACAGACACCGGCCCAGCGTACTGCGTCGAGGATGTCGACGGCGTCGACCCGTCGGTGGTGAAGTAAATAGTTGCACCCGGAGTAGCGTCGCTGATGATTACTGAAACCGGTGCCGCAAAAATGCCGCTGCCTGGACTAAAGCTCGGTGTACTCGTCTGCAATGAATCAACGTAGACTGCGGAGGCAACCTCGCTTTGCAGATAGCCGGTCGCGCTCGCGATTGCCTGAATCGTCGTCGACCGATTAATTGTGATTGGAGCTGAATATACAGCAGAGGCTGGGGTCGGCGTGCTGCCATCCAGGGTGTAGTGGATCACCGCGCCAGGTGTGGCATCGGTCATACTCACTGTGAGACCGCCGCTGAAACTTTCTGCTCCGGGACTTAACACCGGATATGCTGCCACCTGCTCACCGTTCAGCAACCCATAAAAGCCGATCTGGCTCTGCGTACCCACGTAGACCATTCCATTGACCACCGTAGGCACAGTAAACTTGACTGCCGGACCAGGGTTGTCTCGCGCAAGGTTTGTGTTGCTCGAGTAAAGCGTGGTTGCAGGATTGGCGGCACTATGGGCTTCTAAGACTGCGGGACCGTTGTTGGTATATGCATCGGATTCGATGGTCCAGATAATTCCGTTCGTGGTCCCATTTGCCGAAATCGAGGGACTTGCTCCTGGGTAACCGTACTTCTCTGAGGAGACGACGGTGGGACCGGTAAGGAGCCCATTCACCAGCGGAAAGACCTTGAGAGTATCGTTCACACCCCAGTAATAAACACTTCCATTCCAGTATGCCGGTGTGCTCCAGACTCCTACACTCCCTACGCCGTAGGGAATATCCTGGACCACCTGATTGCCGGAAGTGTGGTATCCACCAAGATTGTCCCGATTGAGCATATACACTTCACCCGATTTTCCAGTCTGCACCAACAGATTCGGGTAACTGCCGGAGGTTTGAGCAGGCAGGATCAGGAGTCCTCCGGACGCCTGATCCCCATCGAACGCATCCAGATTGGCCTGGTTTTCTGGTGTGAACTCATCCTGAATGGTCGGTACGCCGTTCGTGAGATCCAAGTTGATAATGGTATCTCCATAATCCATCCCGGCTGCGTAAGGTGGGGTCGCCGTATAATCGCCATTTCCCGTGGGGATGAACATCCGCCCGAACGGATGATTCACAGGATCGATCACTTCTGCCGCAAGCCCAGCGCCCCCCATCCACACACCGCCACCAACACCGTTCGGGCTGGTACAGAATATTCCGGTCTGTTGGAGCGTTGCCGCGTTGTAACCAATTAACCACCCGTGCCAGGGACCGCCATCGCCGTGAGACGCAAACCCAATATAGACAATTCCATGGAGCAACAGGAGTCCGGGCCGCTGATTCTCCCATTCGGGATCAAATATCAGTGTGCCATTCGTGCTGCCGTTGCCGGTGCCCGGAACAGATCCGGTAATCACCGCTGGCCCGCCAAACTTCTCCGCACCCGTTGTCACATCCAACGCGTGGAGCCGCAGGAAAAATGCGCTCCCTTCCCGGGTCGCGCTCACTACATAAAGCGTACCGGTTGTCGGATCGATGACCGGGGTCCCTGTTATTCCCACCTGCGGGATAATATCGGTACCCACATAATTGGAGGAAATTGTTGTTGCCCCCGCAGCTGCCCCATGAGCTGTGGACAGCATCGACGCGAACCAGAGAGGACTGGCGTTACTGCCGCCATTATTGTTCGCATCAAATGCGTACACGCTGTCGTTTTCGGTCGCAACGTACAGCACATTATGCGTCTGCCCGTTGATCGTCACATTGGGAAGATAGAGTGGCTGTGCGTAGACATATCCATCGACCGGTTGCGAAAAGAGCTCTCCAAATTGTGTGGAATTAACATTTGAAATATTCAGGATGGTCTCGTTGAGGTTTTGCCCGGTCCGCGATATGTCATTGCGCTGGGTAGTCACGCTGACCTGCGCATGTACAAGCAGACCGCTGGCCAACACCGGAAGAACTGCACCGAGCACTACTCTCAAACCACGTCTAATCATCGCACCTGCACTGCGCGCTTCACGAGACCTTGACATTTGGATTTCGCCCCCGCTGATAAACGTTCTCTTTCGGCTGGACCACTATCCCGCGCCCACGATATTCCCCGCTTTGCGGATACTCGTCGAGATCCGCACACTGCGGCTCTGCGATGTCTCGCTAATCGATGCTCGGTTGCCGGTCGACAATTGTTGTTGATGGGTTGGGGAATGGGAACTTAATCATTATAGGATGGGAAGTGCAAGGGGTGTGAGGCATATTAGTAACACCCAACAGTAACAAGATTTCCTTCAAGAGTTACAATCGGGTCGTCTCATCGCCCGCAGCCTGCGCTGTTTATGTTAGAACTGGAACCAGCCCCAACAAGTAGTTGCACCAATCAATTGCCTCTATAGCATTCAATGCGGCAATTAATTGCACTCCCTTTAATTTTGGGCGCTGCATGCAATTATTTGTACAAATATTCACCCCCGCTGTCAGGAGGATCGGGTTCGAATGACTATCCGGGATTCTTTGCCAAACCTGATTCTCGCGTGGATGCCACTCGCACTGACACTGGGAGTAGCCGACACACTGATCGCGCAGTCAGCGCAGGTGGCTGCACAGCTCACAGTTGAACGTGTGGCGGAAGAACGTGAAGCGAATAAAGTCTTGCCTCATAACTTGGTTTGGTACCCCAACCGGAAGGCTCTCAGCTTTATCCGTTCTATCCCCACCTCGGGCAAATCTCCGCACGCAATTCCGGCCTCTGAGATTTTGAGCATCGATGCAGTCACGGGCCAACAGAAACCTCTTGTATCAAGCGAAGAACTCAGGGCTGCCTTCGGTGCCGAACACAATCGCGCTCCAATCAGTCCGAGCAGCGACGATGCCGAGAGAAGCGGCACGCTTCAGAGTTATGCGTGGGCGCCGGGCGGCCATGCTCTATTGCTGGCAACTACCGCCTCACTCGCATGGTTCGACCTGGATACCCGTTCATCCCGGCGTCTTGTCACCGGCAACGATATCCTGGGAACACCCGAGATAAGCCCCGATGGGCGTTTCGTTAGCTTCATCAGGGACCACGCGCTTTGGCTGGTCGATTTGCCAAACGGGGCCGTGCACGCATTTTCAGGCAAAGGCAGCAGCGATCAGCTAGAGGGTGAACCGGATTGGGTCTATTCTCACGAACTCGGTCTGCATACAGCGTATTGGTGGTCGCCCGACTCGTCCTCCATTGCATGGATCGAAACCGACGATCGCGCAGTTGCCAAGTACTCCCTCCGCAGTACTGACGGCGATGAACAGTCGATCGCTTACCCCAAGCCTGCTGGCGCCATTCCCACCATTCACATCTTTGTGCAAGCGGTTTCCGGAGGGAATCCGCTCGAGATTGATCTGGGCAGTGACAAAAACGTATATATTCCCCGCGTGATGTGGCTGCCAGACAGTAAACATCTGGCGGTCGAGCGCCTCACGCGCTCGCAGAAAGCTCTTGACCTGCTGCTTGCAGACTCCTCCACAGGTGCGTCGCACGTGATCCTCACAGAGAAAGACGCCTACTGGATCAACCTGAGCGATGTTCTGTATTTCCTGAAAGATTCGACCCGCTTCGTCTGGTCGAGCGAGCGCTCAGGGTTTCGCCATCTCTATCTCTATGACCTTGCTGGGCGTCAACTTGCCCAGCTCACACAAGGAAACTGGGAAGTGACGTCTCTGGACGGGGTCGATGAAGTGGCCGGTGCGGTTTATTTTACGGGAACTGAAGCAAGTCCCCTGGAGCGTCAATTCTATCGCGCAAATCTGGACGGGTCAGGCTTTACGCGCATCACGAAGGAAAAAGGCACCCACGACATACGATTCTTGTCCGATGTCAATGTTTTCGTGGATGCCTGGTCAAACCACGAAACTCCTCTAAGCCTGCGCCTGCTCCACGCAGATGGAAGTGAGTTCGCAAGCCTTAGTGACAACCCACCCGGCAATGCGGCCGTGAACCCGCTCAGTCTCCTCGAGTTTATTTCCGTTAAAACACACCTCGGCATGGATCTAAATGCCTGGATGATGAAGCCGCCGGACTTCAACCTCGCGAAGCAATACCCTGTGATCCTCTACGTTGCCGGAGGACCGGGCGAACAGATCGTGCGCGACGCCTGGGGCGGGGATCTTTCGCTGTGGTTTTCTTTGATGGCGCATAGAGGCTATGTAGTCTTAGCCATTGATAACCGTGGTTCTGCGGGGCGTGGTCATCTGTTCGAAGAACCGATACACCTGCGGTTTTCCGGGACGGAAATGGCGGACCTGCGCGACGGCGTTATGTATTTGAACTCTCAACCGTGGATTGACAAGACGCGCATCGGTATCTGCGGATGGGGGTATGGAGGATTCCTGGCACTTCACGGCATGCTCGACCGCCCTCTGCTTTTCAAGGCGGGATTCGCCGGTTCTCCGATTACGGATTGGCACCTCTATGACGCTGTGTTCACCGAGCGGTACCTGGAAGACCCTGTGCGCAATCAGGACGGCTGGCTCAACTCCTCCCCTCTTGAGAATGCCAAGAACCTTCGTGCGCCCCTTCTGCTCGCGCAGGCCACACTTGATGAGAAGGTGCACCTGGAAAACTCACTCATGCTGCTTGATGAGCTTCTGGACAAGGGAAAGTATGCCGACATTCTGCTTTTTCCGGACCGCCGGAATCTCTTCGACGATCACCGAGCCCGTCTGATCCTTTTTCAGCGGCTTACTGACTTCTTTGTCAAGAACCTGTGATCGAAGATGACCTCGCTTCGTCAAATAACTTACGCGGACGAGGGACCGGCACGAACTGCGAGCAGGTCCCATAGGATGCCCACGCTCGTCATCAAGGAGCACGCGGCCCAAACAACACCCACGATCATGATTCCATGAATGTTGTAGTAGAGTGCTGCGTCGACCTGGTGGAGCGATATGACTTCGGCGCACCAGCAACTCCACGAGAGAATCACTCCAACGAGGGCCAGTGACGCACCTGCTCTGTCTCGGAAGCGTCTAAGAACCAGCCCGATTCCAACTGCAGCAGCACCGCCCATAACTCCCAGCGCTGCAAGTTGCGGAATGGAACGCAGTTCATAGGTTCTTGCCTCGATCGCCTGGCTTTGCAGCAGGTCGTGAAGCAGAAGGCGTCCGCTGAACACGATGTCCAGAAAGAACGCCGCTTCCATCGCAGTTAGAACTGCGGCGAGACGCTGCCGGGACGGAGCCTCACCTCCACTAAGCCACCCCATTGCGCATGACATGAACGACAATAGGTACGCAATCAACCCTGTGATTCTCGTTGGGTTCAACCATTCAGCGATGGAAACCATATTGTAATTCTGCATTTTCTGCAAATACTCACATGCGATGGTGGGGGAATTCTGCGTTCACTTGCTCGCGACGCAAAGACGCACTCCATGACTACTGCGGTAAGTCGGAACGACAGTTGCGCGACTCTATCGCGTGCGATTCTCTCACTTCTTCCGTTTTACTTGTTTGGTTGAGGCCCTGTCGACGGCGATTGCGCTGCGGAAGGAACGGAAGGCATAGCGACCCCTGTGTATGTGGGCATTCCAGCAAGTTGAGTCTGTTGCACCGCGACTGGCCGGCTCAATACCATTTCCAATTGAGTACCAGGCGTGAAGACGATGTCGTTCCCGCGTGTAAGAAGCGTGGTCAACACACCTAATGTCGCTCCGGCGCCCGCTCCAATTCCGAGCCCTTTCACCGCATTCCCTGTTCCGTATCCGACAAGACTGCCTACACCTGCTCCCTCTGCGGTGTTGCTGGCAGCCCGTTCGACATCACGTCCGTTGCTCCCGCTTTGTTGAATCGTTCCTTCGGCCCCTTTCACCCTTGCCTCGCTGGAGCCGGGAACGTTATCGACAGAGCCCGGAATCGCAATCTGCGCACCGTTCGGAAATATCATTGTTGCAAAGTGCATTTGCAGTTGAGCGCGTCCCTTTATCTTCCCCGGTCGCTGGACATTGTCGATGAATCCCTTCACATACATCCCCGCCGGCAAAACAACCGCCCCGTCCTCTACCACGGGAAACTCGGACATCAGATACACGGGATCGCCAGGCATTGCCACACGCGTACTGATCTCACTCTTAAGCGAAAGCAGAATCCTGGTTCCCGCGGGAACCGTGTAAGTCTTCAAACCGGCTTCCACACCCAGGGTAGCCGGAGTTCCGGGCGATGCTGGAACCGGGGAAGCTGGCGCTTGACTCTGTGCAAACAAAATCGAGCCCATGATAAGAACAACAAGAATCGCTGAACGACCTATCACTTGACACCTCCGCTGCAATCTCGTGAGTCCGAGCATGTGCGCTTTATTGGGCATGAAAGTCTACCTTCAACACGCAAGACTCCGAACCGTCGTCAATCCATGCCGTCGAATCGGCAAACTCTACTTTCTGGACAAAGATGGATTCACCTGATCGGCGTATGTCCACTGCTTCGGGTACCAGGTCCCAGTTGAAGAACTTCTTCGTACCGGTTTCCAGGCCGTCGGCATACTCGAGGTCATAAGGGTAGGGGTGAGCATCACCCCCGGGACCGAGAAGTGATAAGGTGAATTTCACCTTCGTAACACGCTTACCTGCCGCATTGCCAAACCTTGCACTAAGCTGTGGAATGGAATGTCCGCCGGCATGGTTATAGACCAGCGCAACCTGATCGATGACCACAGCGCACTTCTGTTCAGGGCTCGCAGCCGCAGTTCGCTCCACACCCCATGGAAGACAAAGCGCGAGGACTACTGATGAGGCGATTGATTTCATATGCTGCCACCCGTTCTCTCCGCATCTGGCCCGGATCTGCACGTTTCTTCTCGTTTAACACCACTTCAAGTTTAAGGTAAGCATGGGTACGAATTGCTTGGGCAGGTCTTCAGGTTCCTGATCCAAATATGATTTCCAGAAGTCTCTGTGGCTGAGTTCGGGCTGCCCGCCATGTAAATACTTTGCGCTCCCACTCCCGATCTTCCGTCTGCGTGACTTGCAGAGTATGCGAGTGTACAAGACGAGGGGCATCCTGTGTAGAGGCTCATGTACTCCGTGCCGCCCTCGTTGAACTGCGAAGTCATCCAGTAGGTTGTGCTGGTGCTGAATGTCCCGAGTGGGACGTTCGAATATCCTTGACCGGCCATCACCGCTGTCAATGTGCTGCCGTTCGCGGTGAGTTCCAAATCCAAATACTCGGACGCGAAGTTGAAAATGCCGATCAGATAGTAATTATGACCGCTGGTGTCGTTTTGAGCGATATCGGTTTCGACATAAGCACCATAAGTCACCTGCGAGGCAACCGGGAAAATGCCAGCCCCCACGTAGTCCCCTGAACTGCCTGTAGTGCGCTGTAAGTTATAGGGTGAGTTACCGTCGTAATTCACCGGGATCAATCCCGGACCATATAAAGTAGAACTAAAAGTGGCCGTCGGTCCCGATGTCGAACCTGTCAAATCTGAGTTGGTATTATTAACACTCCAATAGGTTATATCATCCACGTCACCGCAATCGGATAAGGCCCCCATATACCCATTCAATCCTCCAGATGTTCCTGTACATAGATTGAGCGGAGTCGGAGCAGATGTGCCTAACCCCGAGAAGTTAACGATAAGTCCTTGATATGGATTTGCACCAGCCGAAGCCGAAGACGGAAGAATAGCTGCACAAAACATCATCCAGTTATCTGCGGGCGACACAGTAAATGGGCAGGTAGATCCTGCGCCGCTCGTCTGCGCCCAATATGACGAGTAATTTCCATCTAGTGGCTGAGAGGCTATTTGTGTGAAATTAGTGCCCGCATTTATCGTAAACGGAGAAACTGGACCTGATAGATTACCGAACAGCAGTTCACCATTACCAGACGGCACGAGAGCGGACGACAATGACGCAGTGGTAGTGGGGCTGCTTGAATAATTTGCCCCAATGAAACTCGCATCCATCCAGCCCGTCGTCCGAGCGTTCTTCGCGGCGAAGCATCCACCGCCAGCCGAGTTGGTAGCCTGACTATAAGTGGCGGTTATCACCGGAGAACCGGCGCCCGAATTTGGGTAGGCAAACCAAGCCAGGACTTGATGATAAGCGTTACTCCCACCCCAATTTACCTGACCAAGCAAATAGTTCCCACTATTAACTGAGTCTGTAAACCTCGCACCGTAACCAAGATCACCATATCCTATCGAACAAAGCAGCATGTCACCAGCGGGGACATTGGAGAGCGTGCAAGTACTCGACGTAACGTAACTCGGTGTATGAAACGTACATGGAGCTACGCTTGCGTCCACCGTAACTGACGTTTGCCCAACACTCGATTGTTCGGTATAGACGTAGTCGTTGAAGAGCCAGTTGCCGTCGATCTTTGAATAGAGCCTGGCGTATACCTCGACGCCGTTCGCGGGAAGACTTGGCGCTGTTGCGGATAGAGCTGTGCCTTTATAGGAGTAAAGTTCGCTGTCGCCCGGTGCAACCGCGCTGAGGTTGAGTTGGTAGTCAGACGCCGAAGTTCCGGCGCTCCACTGAAAGAGCACATTGTTGGTGCCCAGGATAGTGCCGAGGCCAGGCGCTGGAGATGTGAGCGCGGCGGGAGTGGGTGTGCCGCTTTCGGTAAAGACATAGGCGTTCGACAGCCAGACGCCGTCGATCTTTGAGTAGAGCGTTGCGTAAACGGTGACGCCATGCGCGGGCAGGGTGGTTACGGTGGCGGAAAGCGCTGTGCCTTTGTACAGGAACAGGTCGCTTGCACCGGGCGTAATGGCGCTGAGGTTGAGCTGGTAGGTGGAGGCCGAAGTTCCGGCGCTCCACTGGAAGAGCACATTGGCGGTGCCGAGGATGGTGCTCAGTCCCGGCGTAGGAGATGTGAGCGCGGCGGGAGTGGGCGTGCCGCTTTCGGTATAGACGTAGGCGTTCGACAGCCAGACGCCATCGATCTTTGAGTAGAGCGTTGCGTAGACGGTTACACCGTGTGCGGGCAAGGTAGCAACCACCGCGGAAGTGGCTGTGCCCTTGTAGAGGAACAGGTCGCTAGCACCTGGCGTAGTAGCGCTGAGGTTGAGTTGGTAGCCGGTGACCGCGGCCCCGGTGCTCCACTGGAAGGTCACATTGCTGGTGCCGAGAATCGTGGTCGATCCGGGCGTTGGAGATGTGAGCGTGGCCGGAGTGGGCGTGCCGCTTTCGGTGTAGACGTAGTCGTTCGACTGCCAGACGCCGTTGATCTTTGAATAGAGTCTAGCGTAGACAGTCACGCCGTTCGCAGGCAGGCTCGGCGCGGTCGCGGTAGTAGCCGATCCCTTATATGAGTAGAGGTCGCTGCCACCAGGCGCAATGGCGCTGAGAGTCAGTTCGTAGAGGGTGACCCCCATCCCGTTGGACCACTGGAAGGGCACGTTGCTGGTGCCCAGTACCGTGGTCTGTCCAGGCGTGGGCGATTCGAGGATCGCCGGCGAACCAATGGTGTACGCTGCCGAGGCCGTCGAACTGTTGGCGTAGCCGGTCTTGGCCGCAATCGCTCTAAGCGTCTCTGTCGAACTCACGCTGATAGGAACCGTGTAAACGCTGGACGAGGTGGTAGGCGTACTTCCGTTGGTGGTGTAGTAGATGGTCGCGCCCGAAGTAAGGCTGCTGATGCCTACAGTCTGCGCAGACGTGTAAGAGCCGCCAGGCGGATTGAAGATGGGGGTTGTCGCAAGGGGTAAGGAACTTGATCCGACCGTATAGTTCCAGGTCAGAATCTTTTGACTCGAACTTCCCGTCCCTGATCCCCCCGTAAATCCTACATAAGCCGTGTTGCCGCCGACGATCGACGGGATATTGATCGGCCAGCTTGTGGAGTACTCAGCTCCTGTAACCAGATCTGTGATTGACATGGAGAGAATGGTGCCATTGTAAGTAAGGCTAATCTCCATTGTGTCGTCGCTTTGCAAATTAATGCCCGTGGTGCTCAAGTCGATTGCCGGTGTGGTCGGCGCCGCACCATTCGTATAAAGGCCGGTCGAGTCCGTACCCAGGCCAACAGCGGTCGTAAAGTCGAATTTGACCGCGATGCTGTTACCGATCCCTTGATATCCGAGTCCTGACGAATCAGCGCCTAGAGCAGCGGCATTATTGCCCTGGATCGCGAATGTTATGCCGTTGCCGGCAGGATTGGAAAGCTGGAAATTAAAACTCGTGTTGAACGCCTGGACACTCACTGGCTGGTAGTACCAGGCCGATCCTGCCTCATTCAATGAGCCATTCGTCATTTGCAGACGCGAGTCATCCAGGTCGGCACTCCCATTCAGAATCACTATTCCGGTGGTCCCGGCAAACCCTAGGGGAAAGTTGATCCCTGTTGCCCCAATATTCAAACTGTAGGCAGCTGTCGCGACGGCACTGTTCGAATAACTTGGCGCCTTGGCGATCGCGTTTACCGTTTCAGTTTCGGAGACCGTGAAAGACTGGATGTATTGGACAGCCGTCGAACTTGTCGCCGGGTCTGAACCATCGGTCGTGTAAAAAATGACGGCCCCTGAAGTGGTATCACTTATCGTCAGGGAGAATGGCTCTGTATAGGTACCAGCGGCTTGATTAAACGTCGGCGTGGCAGCCTCCGCGGATGGTACATAGACCGCGGAGCCTACGGCGCTTTGAATGAATCCGCTCGCACTTGCTATCGCCTGGATGGTAGTCGAGGCCGTGACATTGATCTGCGAACCGGGCGTATAGACCGGCGAATGGACGGTCGGCGTGGTTCCGTCAAGCGTAAAGTAGATCGTGGCGTTCGGCGTTAAATCCGTAATGCTCACTGAGACGCTACCAGAAAATGTTTCCCCCGATGGAGTAAACGTAGGAGTAGCTGCGACTGGTTCAGAATCTAACAACCCGTAAAAGCTAACCTGGTATTCAGCTCCCACAAAGACCTGCCCGTTTGCTACCGTAGGCACAGTGAACTTGACAGCGGGCCCTGGGTTGTCTCTTGCAAGGTTGGTGCTGCTTGAATAAAGCGTGGTGATCGCCGAGCCAACAGGGACGGCGATGTGGGCCTGCAGCTGTGCCGGACCAGGGGTTGGAGTGCCGTTGTATTGCTCCGAATCGATGGTCCAGACAATCCCATTCAAGCTCCCATTCGCCGAGATTGAAGGGTTCGCTCCAGGAAAGCCGTACGACTCCGACGAAGTAGCACTTGGACCAATAATGCCGAACTGGCCAGGTACTCCTAATGTCCCGTTCACAAGCGGAAACGCCTTGAGATTGTCATCGACACCCAAGTAATAGACCGTGCCGTTCCAATACGCTGGCATGCTCCATGTGCCAACGTGTCCGACGGCGTATGGCAATTCCTGCAATACATTGTCGCCTGTGCAAGTCGGCGGCGCCGTGGGGAGCGGAGCAGGCGGAGGGACGTAGCCTCCCAGGTTGTCGCGGTTAATCAGGTACACGCATCCTGACTTTCCGGTTTGGACAAGGAGGTGAGGATAGGTACCCGTTGTTTGGGTAGGAACAATCAGCAGGCCTGATGATCCTTGGTCCCCGTCCTCCGCGTCCTCCTGGTCCTGATTGATTGGTGTGAACTCATCCTGGATGGTGGGTACGCCGTTGGTGAGGTCTAGATTGAGAATGCTATCTCCAAAATCCATGCCGGCGCCGTAAGGTGTGGTCGCCGTATAGTCCCCGTTTCCGGTTACAACCAGCATGCGTCCGTAAGGATGATTGACCGGATCATTAATTTCCGCAGCAAGCCCCGCACCACTCATCCAGAGCCCGGAACCAACTCCATTGGGAGAGGTACAGAATGCGCCCGTTTGTCTCAGGGTCTGGGCGTTATACCCCAATATCCACCCGTGCCAGGGACCGTTGTCGCCATGGGCAGCGAATCCGATATACACAATGCCATTCTGCAGGATGAGACCAGGCCGCTGATTTTCCCATTCCGAGTCGAAGGTCAATGTGCCGCCAACGCTACCGTTGCCTGTGCCGGGAACAGCCGCGGTGATCACAACAGGGCCGCCGAATTTTTCCGCGCCAGAGGTTACATCCAATGCATGAAGCCGCTGAACAAAGGTATTGTTCTCCAGCGTTTTGCTCACCACGTAAAGCGTGCCAGTAGATGGATCGATCACCGGAGTTCCAGTTATGCCTACCTCCGGAACAATGTCCGTTCCTAAATAGTTGGTTCCTCCAGAGTTCGGATCGTCGGGAACTGTCGTAGCCCCAGATGCCGCCCCAAATGCAGTGGTAAACAACGAATCGTACCAAAGAGGGCTTGCGTTGCTGCCGCCATTTGTGTTGGCGTCAAAGGCATACACGCCGTCATGCTCGGTTGCAATGTAAACCACGTTATGGGTCTGTCCACCGATCGTCACGTTAGGAAGATAGAGCGGTTGCGCGTAGACATAGCCATCGACAGGTTGCGAGAAGAGCTTGCCAAACTGAACGGCATTCACATTGGATGGCGTGAGAACGATCTCGTTTGTGTTTTGAAGATCGCGCGCATTGTCGTATCCCCAGGTTGTCACGCTGACGGGGGTCTGGCCCGAAAGGCTGCACGCCGCGCAAACAAACCAGGTAGCAATGAGTACCCGCAATGCGTTGCGTGGTCCGGGCATTGATCCGTGAGTTTCACTGGAGCTTGATACAAACATGATTTGCCGTCCTTGTTGTTCCGTGTGGCTTAGCTGTCGACGCTTTTCGAGAAAAGCTCGCGAGATTGCGTGGCGTCTACTTCCGGGGTATTCAAAAAAATCTCATTACGGCTCGTCCGGTCCGCGCGATGGCATTGTGCCATATAAAGACGCCCGTTTGCGCATCAACCAGCGGACCGCTGGCCACCACCGGAAGAACTGAAGCGAACACCATTCTCAAACTATGTCGATACCTCGCAACACCATGCGCATATCATGAGACCCTGACTTTTGGGCTTCGCACCCGCTGGGATATGTACTCTTTGGGCCGGACTAATTTCCTGCACCCACGCCATTCGCCGCTTTCCGGCAATTCGTCGAGATCTGAAACTGCGGCTCTGCGACCTTTCGCAACGCGGTGGTTGATGTTTATGGGTTGGGGAATACGAGACGCTCTGATTATAGGATGAGAAGCACAGGTGACGTGAAGCTTTTTAGTAATACCCAACGGTAATAAAACCTCCCTCATGAGTTACAGTCGGGTCGCCACTGAACTGCCCGGCATTTTGCATCGGCTTATCACGCTTTGTCCGGACGGTATTGAAAACGGTTTAAGACCTCCCGCCAGCGGGTTGCCTGCGACCGTCCAATTGTTTACAGACCTTAGCGGTGACTCGGCAATGTCAAAATGACCGTTTGGAAGGCGCGTCCGATGCGGAAACATCAACAGTTGCAATGGAGGCGGCGGTTGTTGAGTGGCTGCGGACGCAGGATTGGTGGACTCGGCACCGGAAAGTGCGTGTCAAGCTGAAGTCTTAATCTTTAACTTATGCCCCAACCGGAACTCAGAACGACAAGAAACATTTAAGGGAGTGTAGAACGGACGAGATGCCGACTGCAGGGATCAAATTTCGGTGATCTCGCCGACGATCTTCGTGCCGAGAAGACGGCTGACGTGTCCGAGCGCATTCTCGGCAAAAGACGCCGACCGGTAGCGGAGCCGGTAGCCCGTCAGGTAATCCCGGATGATCTCCTCAAGAATCCGGACACGATTCTGCCGAACCTCTTTGAAGTTGTTGTAGCCAGCTTCGAGCGCTCGCCGGTCTTGCCGTTCGGCCTCTTTCGCGACGGTTCGCGATGTCGATTTTGTCGGTTCATCGATTCGTTCGCCTGCGAAGCGAAACCGGTACCACCAAAACTTTCCCCTCAGATACGTTGCCATTCGGAACTCCTGTTCTGTCGGTGAGCGAGCCTGTGTAGGCGCGCGACTGAAGGTTCAAGCGAATGCAAGACTCGATCAAATTTCAGGGGACCCGTCATCACACAAAAGTGTGGCTGAGGGCTTGCGAGCTGGCGGATTGGAGTCGGACTATGAGGTGGGCCGCAACTTAAGCTCGGTTGCTATGAGTTAGCATCCGTTTTGAAAGTGAGTGACGACAAAATTGACTACAATCGGGCCAAATTCGTGTCTTTCTGCTGGTTTCAACTGCTCTAAGGTGTTGATTTTATTGGCTCCTCAGGTAGGACTCGAACCTACAACCCTTCGGTTAACAGGGGAATTTTACGGTTTGCACAGCGTTGCACCGGATTGCACTTTCATTGATTATAAATGACTTACATGGACGCTCGTTGCACCGGGACGCACCCAAAAGCATGATTTCTCAATCCGAACAGCCACCAAAACAGCCACCACTACCCCCCTTCGGTGTCATAGTTAAATACAGCGGAACATGCGGTGGGAGACAATGGCAAACGCGACAATCAAGAAGCCGAAATCGATCAAAGGCGTCTACGAGATGCCAGCCGACAGTGGCATCTGGTGGATCAACTATTACATAGAGGGCCGGCGGTTCCGCGAAAAGGTTGGTCGGCGGTCAGACGCGATCACTCTCTATCAGCGTCGCAAGACTGATGCACGGATGGGCGTCAAAATGCCCGAGGTCCGCGCTCGCCGCGCGGTTCTCTTCGAGGAGATCGCGGCGGATGCTCTCGTCTACTCGAAGGAGCACAAAGCCTCGTATCCCGGAGACCGTTCGACGGTCGGCAAGCTCCTGCCCGTCTTCGGCAAAGTTCCCCTCGACAACATCACGCCCCAAACGATCAAGGCCTACCTGGACACACGGGACGATCTCACCAAGACGACGATCAACCGCTATCGCGGAACAATATCGATGATCTTTCAGGAGGCGATCCGCAACGGCAAAGCAAAGGCCAACCCTGCCCGGCTGGTGCGCCTGCACCGGGAAGACAATAGCAGGGTCCGGTTCATTACCTATCCGGAAGAGGCAGTCATCCGCGCCATCATTCGCGAGCGGTGCAAGATTCACGAACCCGAGTTAACCTTGGCCCTCGAAACAGGTATGCGGCGGGGAGAACTGTACTCGCTCGATTGGGACCGCGTCGATCTGGGCCGCAGGCAGCTACTGCTACTGAAAACCAAGAACGGAACAGCACGCGTGGTGATTCTCACTGCCGCCGCCGTGAGCGCTCTTGAGGAATTGCAAGGGCGCCGTAGCAAGGATTCGCCGAAAGTCTGCCTTACACGATATGGAGAGCCGATGATCTCGCCCCGTGCCTGGTTTGAGCTCGTCATGGAGGAAGCAGTGAAGAAGAATGCGTCGCTTCATGATGTGACATGGCACATCTTCCGACATACGTACATCTCTCGCCTCGTTATGGCCGGGGTGGATCTGAGGACAGTACAGGAGCTCGCCGGACACAAAGACATCAAGATGACAGTGCGCTATGCGCATCTTGCGCCAGCGCACAAGCTGGCAGCGGTAGACAAACTGGCCAAGTACCGCCGAGAGCAGGAAAAGGCTGAACGCACAAAGACACGAAGCATCGATACCGCCGCAGCGTAGCCGATGCCTAGCTATCCTGTGCCGTGTCCGGGGCGAGTCTCGAAGATTATCCAGACAGCGTATGGATAATTCCCTGCTTCCCCAATTGCCCAGATGCTGTCTGGGCAATTTGTCGGCCCGCCCGCAGTATCCAGTGGCTAAGCCTCCATGGCCGGGTACACGGCTCTTCCAGTCCAGCCCGATTCGCTAAGAAGCGGAAGGTACAAAGAAATGCTCCAGGGGAGTTGGCAGGGTGTATAGTTTTGCACAACTGGGAAAGCAGACTGGCAAACCTGGCTGCCTCAAATCTGAAGCGGTCGCATACCCTTCCGAACTGTTCCCGTGAAGACCGGCATCCGGGACTGGCAAATCAAACGGCGGAGGTGCGCAACATGACCTTTGACCTCGCCACCTTTTTGGAAGAAGCGCGAGTGGGACGAAGTGTCGTCCAATTGAAGCCCAAGCAGGTCTTCTTTTCGCAGGGGAGTTCGGCTGACTCCATCTTCTATCTTCGGACGGGCCGCGCAAGACTCACCGTCGTTTCGGACGACGGGAGAGAGGCCACCATCGCGCTTCTCTCCGCCGGGGAATTCATTGGAGAGGAGTCGTTGGCGAGCGTGGGTGGGCTGCACTTGGCAACTGCCACTGCCACTACCGTATGTACAGCGCTCAGTATAGAAAGGGAGGAGATGATCCGCGTTATGCACGAGGAGCACTCCTTCTCCGAAATGTTCCTAAAATTCTTGCTGACGCGAAGTATGCGAACCCAGGCCGATCTTGTCGATCAGCTTTTCAACTCCAGCGAAAAGCGTTTGGCGAGGATTCTCCTGTTGATGGCCGAATTTGGTGAGCCGGGTAAGCCTGAGCCCTTGATTCCTCGGATCACACAGGAAACTCTGGCAGAGATGGTCGGCACCACCCGGTCCCGAGTCAGCTTCTTCATGAATCGCTTCCGCAAGCTCGGCCTCATCGAATATAACGGCCGCATCCAGGTCCATAAGTCGCTGCTCAATGTGGTTCTGCACGATCAATTCCCCGAGCGTAACCCAGAGAGACCTCCTGGTTCGGACACTCCACGGATTCGATCAAAGCTGGTCCGAATTGGCTAGCGCGGACTTGGGTTAGTGTCCTGTTTCCAATTGCTCATTCTCCTCCAATTGCTCATTCTCCAATGACTCCAGTTTGCAAAGTCAGTCTTGACATCGGAGCAGAATGGGTGTGTACTAAGCTGTTGGTCGTGGTGAAGGAGTTCACCCTTAACCGCTGTCCATTCCTTTAGGCCGGACAGATGATAACTCCTGACAGGGAATCCTGTTGCGGAGTTTTGTCCCGGCCGTATTCCCTGAACGACAATCTAGGAGTTCGTATTCATGACGAACACTTGGGCTCTTTGCGCGCTCTGGGTGGGTTTGGCTTTGGCGGCGACGCTGTTGGCGATCTGGTTCAAGATCTCGACGGCGCTTTCTGAGATTGTGGTCGGCACCGTCGCCCAACTGGTCATTGGCGTATTCCTTACCGGGTTCTTCGGCTTTGCGCAGGGCGGACTTGCCGGCAATACGCAGTGGATCACCTTCCTGGCAGGAACTGGCGCAATCGTGCTGACGTTCCTGGCCGGTGCGGAACTCGATCCGGTCATCTTCAAAACAAAATGGCGTGAAGCGTCAATTATTGGCCTGGCAGGGTTCTTTGGGCCGTTTCTCGGCTGCACGGCAATTGCACACTACGTACTGCATTGGGCCATCATGCCCAGCTGGCTGTGTGGTGTCGCCCTTTCGACAACGTCTGTCGCCGTTGTATACGCAGTGATGCTGGAACTTGGTTTCAACGTCACGGAGTACGGGAAGGCAATTCTCGCCGCCTGCTTCATCAATGATCTCGGAACCGTGATCGCGCTGGGATTGATCTTTTCTCCTTTCACCGTCAAGACGTTGATCTTCGTGGTGGTTTCCATCGTGGTCTTCGTCGTCCTTCCCTTTCTCACGCCTCGGTTCTTCAAGAAATACGGTGGGAGGGTCTCAGAGTTGGAAGCCAAGTACATTCTCTTCTTCCTCTTCGCCATGGGCGGACTGGCCGTCTGGGCGGGCAGCGAAGCGGTGCTTCCGGCGTACATGATCGGCATGGTACTGGCCGGGACGGTCGGAAAAGACCATTCACTGATTCGCCGTCTGCGTACACTTACGTTCGGGTTACTCACGCCGTTCTACTTCATCCGCGCCGGATCGTTTGTTTCCGTGCCGGCGTTGATGGCTGCACCAGTCACGCTGCTCGTCCTGTTTGGGGCGAAGTCGCTGTTCAAAGCGGTTGCCGTGTATCCGGCGGTCAGGATTCACAAGTATGACGGCAAAGCCGGAGCTTACTACACGCTGATGATGTCAACCGGCCTCACATTCGGGACCATATCGGCACTGTTTGGCCTCAATCATCAAATCATCACGCAGGCTCAGTATTCCTACATCGTCGGCACGGTCATCGCCAGCGCAGTCATACCCACCATGATTGCGAACTCGTTCTTTCTTCCCCGCCATCTTCTTCCCCGAGCAGGCAAAAAAGCAGAGCAAGAGATTCTGCGGCCAGTCCCCGCAGAGGAAGGTTAGGTGAAGCGTATGGGAAGTCCGGTGTTTGTTGGAATTCAAAGGATACTGGTTGCATTCGACGCGTCTCCGCATGCGGAGCATGCTTTGGATGTCGCCCTTGCGATGGCCGGTGACATGAAGGCTAAGTTGTTCGTCATCTCGGTAATCCGGCCTCCCGAACCCGCTGAAAGCGCGGAGTTCCATGCTGTGCTTGAAGACGGCCAAGAGCGCTACGAGAAGAGTTTTGTCTCGTTGCGCGAACGCGCGAAGCAAAAGGACATCGAACTCGAAACCGACGTGGTTCTGGGCCATCCGGCGGAGCAGATCATCCACAGGGCAGACACCATCCAGGCCAGTCTCATCATTATGGGCAAGCGCAGCCACACGATCCTCCATCGCTGGATGCTTGGCTCGAATTCGGAACGCGTTCTGAGGTATGCGCAATGCCCGGTCATGATCGTCCATTGATCGGATAGCGAAGCTATGAAGATCTCGAAAAACGCGAGCGGTGAGGCACGGAGGAATCGTAACTGTCAGCAACTCTGGCCTCGGCTGCCGCTCAACAACAAATCATTGAAGTCATCACAAATGGCGGCTTTTGCAGCCGAGAAAGCGTAAGCATCATGTCTGAAGTAGTAAAACTTGAAGCGCTCGAAATTCTTGATTCCCGCGGGAATCCAACTCTCTCAGTCACTGCCACCCTCGCAAACGGCGTAAAGGCAACCGCGAAGGTTCCCTCCGGTGCATCGACCGGCAAACGGGAAGCAGTCGAACTCCGCGACGGTGACAAAAAGCGGTACGGGGGCAAGGGCGTACTGAACGCGAGAAATCACGTGAACGGCGAGATTCAAAAGGCCATTCACGGATTTGATGCC
>Ga0302319_10007224_pt1 | contig 21866 bp, 18 predicted proteins | sample Bog_T0_2_FD_203319 | JGI IMG/M metagenome (GOLD analysis project Ga0302319, IMG submission 203319) | Peat permafrost microbial communities from Stordalen Mire near Abisko, Sweden - Bog_T0_2 | ecosystem: Environmental > Terrestrial > Soil > Wetlands > Peat | place: Sweden: Abisko, Stordalen Mire... | reverse complement strand
TGAGGCGCCAAAAAAACGAAAACGCGCGGCCCATTGGGACCGCGCGCCTCGGAGCAGAGAGATATCGCCGGCCCGCAGGCCGGCGAAAGCGGTTACGATCAGCCGTTGAACAGCTTCAGGATGAGCTGGCTGTTCTGGTTGGCGATCGACAGCGACTGGATGCCGAGCTGCTGCTGGGTCTGCAGAGCCTGCAGGCGGGTCGAGGCGGTGTTCATGTCGGCGTCGACGAGGGAGCTGATGCCGTTCGCATAGTCGGTGCTGACGGCGGCGTTGAAGGCGCTCGCCGCCGTCATCGCGTTCTGCGCGGCGCCGATCGCAGAGGCGTTGCTCTTCACGGCGGTGAGAGCCTGGTTGACCGCGCTCAACATGTCGGAGGCGTTGGTGGAAGTGACCGCAATGCTTCCGGTTGCGCTGCCGAGCTGGGTGAGATTGTAGCTGCCCTGCAGCGCGGTCGTGCCCGTCTGAATGAGCGCGCCCTGAGGCGAGGGAGTCGCCGCGAAGGTCGTGGCCGTCGCAACGGTCCAGGAGGCGGCGCCGGTGGGGTTGTTCGCCGAAAAGCCCTGGGTGTTGGCGGCGGCCGTGCCGTCGGCCGCGGAGGCAGTATAGGTCGATTGCGTCGCGTCGCCGGCCGTGTTCGTCGAGGTGATGGTGATGACGTTGGAGGCGATGACGACCGTTGACGCAGTCAAATTGCCGTTGGAGTTGGCGCTTCCGAGTGTTTGGCCGTTGGTCAGACCTTGGAGCTGCGTGATCAGATTCGAATCGGTGACCGCTGTCGGACCGCTGCTCGCAGTGCCGCCCGCCGCATTCTGACCGCCGGTCAGCGCTGACGCGGTGAACCCGATCGAGGTCACCGAACCGCCGCTGGCGCTGGCGTCGTAGCCGGAAACGAAGCTCATCGCCGTCGTCGACGACTGCGAGCCGTTGATCAGGTTGACGCCGTTGAACGAAGCGCCGTTGATAGCCTGGGTGAGCTGGCTCGACAGCGAACTCAGCGTCGAATTGATATCCTTGAACGAGGCGCCGGGATTCGAGGCTTCGGTGAGCGCGGACTGGATGGCGTCGATCGTGGTGATGACAGACGAAATCGCCGAGTTGGCGGTGTCCATGATCGCCTGGCTCTGCTGCAGCGCCGTGTTGGCGGCCGTCGTGATGCCGTTGGCCGACGTCAACTGCTGGCCGATCGACCAATAGGCGGCGTTGTCCGCCGCGGTCGCCACAGCCAGACCGGTCGAAACCTGGTTCTGGGTGATGCTCATGTCGTTCTGCGTCTGATTCAGAGACTGCAGGGCCGACAAGGCCGCGGAATTGGTGAGAATAGAGTTCATGAGGGTGCTCCCGTCCGATTGATCACGATGTGAGGGTGACATTTCGGATTTGCACCGAGACGGCGAGATGGCGTAATGCCGTAGGCTTTCTGAGCCTATTCGCCGTGTGACGCCCCCCGGAGGGCGCGTCTGCGCCTGGCGCCAGGGAAGATGGCGAGAACTTGCAGGACATTCGTTAACATACAGTTAGCGCTTGCGCGAAGATTGCGGCGATCCGAGGTTCGCGCCCGCCGCGGCGTCCTCGCGGTTTCCCGCGCATCAACGCCCACGCAAGCTTACTCGCCGACATTGCGTCCCAGTGAGGTCGTCGGGCGGGTAGTTTCATGGACGTATTGGCGCAAGCCAAACGATTGCTGGCCAACCTGATAGCGCTCGGACCGAGGCGTCTGGCGGCGCTCGGGCTCGTGGGTCTCGCCGTGTTCGGCCTCACCGGTTTCGCCGGCTATTATCTGAGCCGCCCGACCATGGAGACGCTGTATTCCGGTCTGGATCGCGAAGATGTGATCGGCATCGGCTCGGCGTTGCGAGACGCCGGAATTTCTTTCGACGTTTCCGCTGACGGCGCCGCCGTGCTGGTCGCCGTCGGCCAGACCGCGCAGGCGCGCATGACGTTGGCCGAAAAAGGCCTGCCGCACAGCGGCAACGTCGGCAACGAACTCTATGACAAGCTGGGGTCTCTGGGCCTCACCTCGTTCATGCAGGAGGTGACGCGGGTGCGCGCCATCGAGGGCGAACTGGCGCGCACGATCCAGATGATGCGCGGCGTCAAGGCGGCGCGCGTGCATATCGTGTTCGGCGACGAAGGCTCGTTCCGCCGCGAACGGCAGCCGCCGTCGGCCTCGGTCATCGTGCGCACCGACGACGCCGACAATCGCGCGCTGGGACAGGCGATTCGCCATCTCGTCGCCGCCGCCGTGCCGAATATGAAAATCGACGAGGTCACCGTGCTCGGCGTCGACGGCCAGTTGCTCGCCAGCGGCGCCGAATCGATGGAGCAGGCGCCTTCCAATCTGCTCGGCCTGGAAAAGAACGTGGCGTCGTCGATTCGCGAGAACATCACCACGACGCTGGCGCCCTATCTGAGCCTGAAGAATTTTCAGGTCAGCGTCGCCGCGCGCCTCAACGCCGACAAGATCCAGACCAACGAGACGGTGTTCAATCCCGACCAGCGCGTCGAGCGCTCGGTGCGCACGGTCAAAGAGAAATCGAATTCGCAGAACAACGCCGGCGCGCAGCCCGCCGGGGTGCAGACCAATCTGCCCAAGACCGGCAATTCCAGTTCCGACAGCAAACAATCCTCCGACGTCAACGACAAGAAGGAGGAGCTGACGAACTACGAGATATCGTCGCGCCAGACGACGACCACCAGCGCCGGCTACGTCATCAAGAACCTGTCCATTGCTCTGCTCATCAACCGCGCGGCGCTCCAGGCCAGTCTCGGCGACAAGGCGAGCCCGGAAGCGATGGACAAGCAGGTCAAGGACATCGAACAACTCGTGACGTCCTCCGCCGGCTTGCGCAAGGATCGCGGCGACGAAGTCAAGATCTCGATCGTCGACTTCGTCGACGCCGGCAAGGACCTCGAACCCATGTCAGGACCGTCGTTCCTGGAACTTCTTTCGCGTCAGTTGGGAACCTTCGTCAGCGCCGGCGCGATCGTGCTGGTGACGGCGATGTTGATCTGGTTCGGCTTGCGGCCGCTGACGCGCGCGCTGCTGCCGGCTCCGACGGACGCCGAGAGCGCGCACGGCGGCGAAGGCGGCGTGGCCGGCGCGCTCGAAGCGCCCGATTTTTCCGCCGGATTTGGCGCGCCCATGGACGCCTTCGCCAACGCCGAAGCGCTCATCAAATCCGAAGAACCGGTCGATCAGTTCCTCGCCGCGCTCACCGAGCGTCGCGACAAGGGGCCGCAGCGCCAACTGCAGAGGCTCATCGACTTCGACGAAGAACACGCCGCCGCGATTCTCCGGCAGTGGATACGTGAAGGAGCCAGCGCATGACGAGCAGCTCGTTAGCCCAGTATCTCGACCAGAAGCGCGTCGTCAGACCCATCGACTGGTCGAACGCGCGGCCCGCGGCTCAGGCGCAGCCGGCGGCGAGGCCGCGCGCGGTGCTGCCGGTCGCGGAGCCGGCGCCGCGAGACGGCGGCGTGTTTCGCCGCATGAATTTGGCCGGCGCGGGCGAGCCCGCCGGTTACGGTTCCGCCTTGGACGATTCGGGCGACGGCGACGCCGGCGAGACGCTCGGCGGACGTCGCGGCGCCGCCATGTTCCGCGCGCGCGAGGCGGCGCCCCCGCCGCCGCCGATCGACCTCGAGCAACAACTGACCGAAGCCTATCACCGCGGCGTGCAGGAGGGCCTGGACGCCGCGCGCAACGAAGCGGCGACCCAGCGGGCGATGGAGCGCGCCGAGTTGCAGAAGCGCGCCGTCGTCGAGCGCCTGGATTTCCAGATGAACGAATTCGCCAAGCTCGGCGAAACCATCACGCAGGGCTTGAGCGAAGTCGAGCGGCGGGTCGCGGCGGCGGCGGCGCGCATCCTGCAGCCGTTCCTTTCCGAAGTGGTGACGCGCAAGGCGATCGAGGATCTGGCAGCCAAGGTCGGCAAGTTGACGACAGCGAATCCGTCGCCGCTGTTGAAGATCAGCGGCCCCGAAGCGTTGCTGGCAAAGTTGAAAATCCGCCTGGAGCCGCTCGCGGTCCAGGTGAACTATGTCGCCAACAGCGCCGTCGAGATCACGGTGGAGGCGCAGCAGACGACGATTCAATCTCAGCTCGAATCCTGGTCCGAGTTCCTCGCCAAGCTCGCCGAGACGCGCTGACCCATGAGCGAGTCGCACGGCGAAATCATCATCATCAAGCGTAAGGGCGGGCACGGAGCGGCCCACCACGGCGGCGCCTGGAAGATCGCCTTCGCCGACTTCATGACGGCGATGATGGCGTTCTTCCTGGTGTTGTGGATCATCAACGCCACCGACAAAGACACCAAGACCATCATCTCGCGCTATTTCAATCCGGTGAAGCTCGAAAATCCCGCGCGCGCGCGCAAGGGCGTACATGGCTACGACTCGAACGCCAACGTCAGCGACGACAATGCCGGCGAGCAGACGACCGCGCAGCAGGCCGCAGCCGACAATCCGAACAAAGACGACAAGGCCGCCGGACCGGCGGCGGCGCCCTCCGTGGGGACGCCGCCCAAGAAAGACGAAAAGCCGAAGACGCCAGCCGCGGCGGCCCATCCGGAGCCCGCCAACGCGGTCGACGTCAAACCGACGATGTCGGAAACCGCGCTGTTCAGCGATCCCTACAAGTCGCTCGACAAGATCGCCGGAGCTAAGGAAGTCGATACGCCCGCCCCAGCGCCCGACACCGGCAGCGGCGAGGCGTCCCGCGAGGCGGGTTCGGCCAGCATCGAAGCGTTCCGCGATCCGTTCAAACCCGTAGGGCCCGGCGCGGCGGCCGATTCGGCGACGATGCAGGCCGACGCGCTGCCGCCGCCTTCGCCCCATCAGATCCCGGACGTCGAGCCGCAGAAAGGCGAAGTCGCCGACGTCGGGCCGGCCAAGCGCGTGGAACTGACGGCGCCGACCCCGACACCGACGAGCGGTCTGGCCTCGGGTCCACCGAGCGCCGCCGCCTCGACCGCGGCGCAAGTCGAGAAGGAACTGCAGGCCAAACTCGGCGGGCTCGCCAAGTCCGACGCGAGCCCGGCGCTGGAGGTTCGCGTGACGGACGGCGGTTTGCTGATCAGTCTGACTGACCGCATGTCGTTCTCGATGTTCGCCGTCGGCTCCGCGGAACCTCGTCCGGAGTTGCTGAAGTCGATGGAGGCGATCGCCGACGCGCTCAAGAAACGTCCCGGGCGCATCGTCGTGCGCGGCCATACCGACGCGCGGCCGTTCAAGGGCGGGACCTACGACAACTGGCGGCTGTCGTCGGCGCGCGCGCAGATGGCCTATTATATGCTGACCCGCGCCGGCCTGCCGGAATCGCGCATCGACCGGGTCGAGGGCTACGCCGATCACGCCTTGCGCGACGCCACGCATCCGCTGGCCGCCGAAAATCGGCGCATCGAGATCCTGCTGCGCGAGGCCAAACCATGAGGCGGGGCTGCGCACTGGCGCTCGCGCTGCTGGCCGCGCTCGCGGCGTCGTCGGCGGCGGCCGGCGAGGGCGCACCGCCCAAGCAAGGCGGCGAGCATTCGGCAAAGGGCGCGCCGGCGGCTCCGCCGCCCCCGCTCGAGCTGCCGCCGCACCCGATCTCCGACCTGATGGGCGAGTTGCAGCAGGCGCAGGTGCGCATGGCCAACGGCGACAAGACGGCTTACGCGAAACAGAACGACAAGCTGCGCGCGATCGGCGACGCCATCCTGGCAGCCAAGCCCGAGATTTGGAAATCGAAGGAGGAAACCGACGCTGCGGCCGCCTATGTGCTGAGCGGCGGGCAGCCACGCGTGATCTCCAAACTGCTCGAAACCGGCGGCGTGCCCAAGAGCGAGGATCCGCTGTTGCGCGGAGCCCTGGCTTACGCCGCGGGACGGAGTCTCGACGCCCAGACGCTGCTCGCCGACATCGATCCGAAAACGGTGAGCCTCCGACTCGGCGCGCAGCTCGCCTACGCCAAATCGGTGCTGGCGACCTCGAAAGAGCCGGATCAGGCGATCCAGTTCCTCGATCTCGCGCGGCTGCTGGCCCCGGGTTCGCTGGTCGAGGAGGCGGCGCTGCGACGGGAGATCCTGCTCGCCGGAGATCGGCGCGACAGCGACCGCATGATTTTCCTCGCCCGGCAATACGCCTCGAGATTCCCGAAGTCGATCTTCGCCGACAACTTCATCTCCAGCCTTTCCTCGATCAGCCTGCGCTACCGGCTGATCGACGACGTCGGCAACTTGCGCAAGTTCGAGACGCTGCTCGGACTCGTGAGCCAGGAACAGCGACGCAGCTTCCTGCTCGCCATCGCCCGCGATCAGACCGTCAACGGCAAGTTCGAAGTCGCCGGAGAAGCCGCCGACTACGTGCTCTCGGGGCTCCCGGCGGGTGACCCCGACGAACCCCGCGCCCGTTTCTATCTGGCCGCCGCGAAGATTCTCGGCGACGACTACGATGCGGGACTTGCGCAACTGAAGACCCTCGACAGGTCCAAACTTGGCAAGCCCGATCAGGCGCTGCTGGCGGCGGCGCTGCAAATAGCCCACCACTTGCGCGACACGCCCTCCGATGCGGAGTTCGCCGAGGCCGACTACGAGGACCGGATCGCCGCGGCGCGTTCGCCCGACCCCACTCCCCCCAACCCGAACGACCCGGTCGCCATGACGCTCGATCGCGGCGCCTCGACCGTCGAGAGCGCGCAAGCGCTGATTCGTCTGAGCAGGAAACCCCTATGAGCGCCGCCGCCATCCGCACCGGCATGAGCGCCGCGTCGACCGCGGCGCCGGCAACCACCACCCATGTCCACGGCGCGGCGAGTCCGCTCGACGCGATTTTCAAAACCATCCTGGACGGCGTCGATTCGCAGGACATCGGTTCGCAAGCCGCCACGCGCGGCGCGACCGGTTCGACGAACAATCGCGCGGGATCGTCCGGCGCCAATCCGGCGAGCCCGACGGCCTCGTTCGAAGCCTCGCTGCTCGCCTTCGATTATGCGGGTCTGAGCGATTCCTCGGTTTCGGCGAAAACGACCGTTGCGCCGACCACCGGATCCGCGACGGGCGCGCGGGGATCGCGTCCCGGCCGGTCGCAGGCCGCCGATACGTCGGACGCTGCGACCTCCGACGCCGTCGCCGCGCTGGCGGCCTCCGCGGCTGCGGCGTCGGCGGCGCCGGCCTCGGCCGCCGCGAAACCGCCGACCGCGTCGGCGCGCGCCTCTTCGAGCGGTTCCGCCGCCGTCGCGCCGCTCGTGCTGCGCGCCGGCGGGGAATTCGCACCGGCGATGCCCAGCCAAACGGGCGTCGACGAGCCTTCGGCGGCGAATTGGGACCTCTCCGGGGCGACGCCGCTGAAATCTCTGCTGACGGGCGACGCCTCACTCGGCTTCGGAAAGTTGCAGGCCAAGACCCATCTGGCGGTGGCGGGTTCGGCGACCGCGAAGGCAACCGTCGCGGCGGCTTCCGGAACCCCGGCGTCGGGCGCGGCGGCGACAGTTGCAGCCGCCGACGCGAGCCATTCTGCGACGTCCGGCGGCGGCGGCAATTCCGGCGGCGGCGCCTCGTCCAAGGGCGACGGGGATGCGTCCGACGCCGCCAATCCCGTCGCCGCAATATCCGCATCCGCGGCAGCAGTTTCCGACCCGGCCTCGGCCGCCGTCGGCAGCGTGGCGCTGCCGCAGCTTGCGGATTTCATCGCCAAGGAAGCCCAGTCGCTGTCGTCGGGCGGCGCGAAGATCGCCGCCGAGTCCACGACTGGCAACGCCAAGATCAAGGAACTCGAAATCAATCTCGACCCAGCGGATCTGGGCAAGATGTCGCTGAAACTGCGGCTCAGCGGCGGCAAGCTCAGCGTGTCGATCGGCGTCGCCGATCCGCAGACGCTGTCGGCGCTCCAAAGCGAACGCGGCGCCATCGAGAGTCGTCTCTCCGGGCAGTCGCAATCTCTCGACACGCTCGTCATTCACTCCCAGGAGGCTTCGGCCAGCGATGCCGGCACTTACGATTCTTCCGCCTTCAAAGGCTCTGGCGGCGGCGCTCAGAGCGGCGCGGACTCTGCGTCTTCGCAGAAATCCTCGCAAGGGTCTGCGAATGCTAACCCTGGCGCCGCTGGCGGCGGCGCTGGCGGCCTCGACGATATGGTGGTGTGAGGCCGCTTTCGCGCACGCGCCGGAAAATCTGTGCGAGGCGCAGATGACGCGGGCGGCGCAGAGTTTCGCGATTCCGATCGGCATCCTGTATTCCGTCGGGCTGACGGAAACCGGCCACAATGGCGCGCTGAGCCCTTACGACATGAACGTCGACGGCCGCGCCGTGCATTCCGACAGTTTGAAAGACGCGCTCGCCCGCTTCGAATACGAGCGCGCGCATGGCGCCCGCTTCATCGATATCGGCTGCATGCAGATCAACCACCACTTCCACGCCCAGAATTTCCGCTCGTTGGTCGACATGTTCGATCCCGAGCAGAACGTGCGCTACGCCGCCGGCTTTCTCAAACGGCTGCGCGAGCAGGAGGGGTCGTGGACGCTCGCCGTCGCCCGCTACAACGCCGGGCCGGACAACGACGGCGCACAGCGGCGCTACGTCTGCGCCGTCATCGAGCAGATGGTCGCCAGCGGGACGGGATCGTGGACGCCGGCGGCCCGGACGTTCTGCAAATAGCCAAACTCAGGCGCGCTTCAGCGCCGCCCGCGCCGCGAGCCCGGAGAGCGCCGCGCAGATCAGAACGTCCCAGTTCGCAAGCGACAGCCCAAAAATGCGCAGACTGACTTCGTCGCAGCGCACGACCTTGACCTTGTCGATGGCGGCGAGCAGGTCGGTCACGTTCGCCGGCCCGCTCATCGCGCTCCCGGTGCAGGCCGTCGGCCCCTGCCACCACTTGAACTCGACGCCGGTGTGATAGACCGACAACACGCAGTTGGCGGCGAAAATCAACGCTAGCAGCGCGAGACCGATCTTCACCGCGCTCGCCGGCGCGCCCAGGCGCGCGGCCACAGCGACGGCCGCGGCGAGCGGTATGCCCGCATAGAAAGCATTGCGCTGTTCGAGGCAGAGGTCACAGGGCAGGTAGCCGAGCGACTGGAAGGTCCAGGCGCCGGCGATCGTCGCCAACGCCACGGCCAGCAGGGCGAGCGCGGTCTCGAACGGGGCGGCGGAAAGCAAGCGGTTCAGCATGACGCCTCTATAAGAAATGCGCGGCGACGTAGAACCCGCCGACCACGATGCCCAGGAATATCAGGATGAAAGCGGCGAAATGGCGTTCGAGCAGCAACCTCAGCGAATCGCCGAAATGGTTCAGCGCCGCCGCCAGCACCAGGAACCGCGCGCCGCGCGTGATCACCGACAGGGTGACGAACAGCGGGAAATTGTAGCCGAGCAGGCCGCTGACGATGGTCACCAGCTTGTAGGGGATCGGCGTGAATCCCTTGACCAGGATGACCAGCGCGCCCCAGCGCGCATAGGTCTCTCGCAGCGCCGCCATCTTCTCGCCGTAGCCGTACAAATGGATCAGCCATTGCCCGACCGTGTCGTAGAGCAGCGCGCCGATGGCGTAGCCGACCATGCCGCCGATCACCGACGCCAAGGTGGCGATCAGCGCGTAGCGCCACGCCAGTTTGGGCTTGGCCAGCGACATCGGCGCCAGCAGCACGTCGGGCGGGATCGGGAACACCGAACTCTCGGCGAAGGCGACGATGGCAAGCGCGTAGGGCGCCTTCGGGCTCTCGGACAGCGCGATCAGATAGTCGTAGAGACGTTTGAACATTACGCGCGCCCGAGAGTCGCGGCCTCACGCGCCAGTCTCTCGACTTGCGCGTAATCGCCCGCCTGCAACGCCGCCTTGGGCAGCATCCACGAGCCGCCGATGCATTTGACGTTGCTGAGCGCGAGATAGCTCGGCGCCTTGGCCAGATCGACGCCGCCTGTCGGGCAGAACACCAGATCGGGCAGCGGCGCGGCGAGAGCGGCGAGCAGTTTGACGCCGCCGACCGCTTCGGCCGGAAACAGTTTCAGCGCCCGGAAGCCGCGGTCGCGCAATTCCATCGCTTCCGACGCCGTGGCGCAGCCGGGCAGGAACGGAATCGCCGCCGCCGCCGCCGCGTCGGCGAGTTTGAGCGAAGCGCCGGGGGACACCAGGAACCGCGCGCCGGCGTCGATCGCCTCGCCGATCTGCTTGGGATCGACGATCGTGCCAGCGCCGACATAGGCGCCGGGAACGTGTTTGCGGATCGCCTCGATGGCGTCGAGCGCCGCCACCGTGCGCAGCGTCACTTCGATGGCGTAGAGCCCGCCCGCCACCAGCGCCTTGGCCTGCGCGACCCCGTCGGCGACGTCGCGCACCGTGAGCACGGGGATGACCGGGGCGAGCTGCATGATGCGCAGCGTTTCGGCGTGGCGGGCGTCGGATGACATGGGAGCGCTCCGAAAGGACTGCGCGCCTATCGCACGAAACGCGGCGGGGGCCAACCGCGCAAGCGGCGGCGCCTCGGGCAATCCGGTGAACGATCATAGAGGAATCGACAACCGTCATTGCGAGGAGCGAAGCGACGAAGCAATCCAGGGGGCGAGCAGCTTCGGCTGGTTATTGGGAAGGGCCGCGTCGTGGGGCTCTGGATTGCTTCGTTACGCTCGCAATGACGGCGAGGATAGCCGGAGCGCTTATTTTGCCGCGTCACCTTGGCGGAGAGCCGGATCGAGACCCCCTGATCGAACGCTATCGACCGCAAGCGGAAGTTCCCGAACCCCCTTCTCCCGTTCGGGAGAAGGGCCGGGGATGAGGGCACTCGGCCCGCCAAGCGCTGCTTCCCGCCGCCTCGGCGCGCGCCGTGACAGATTTGGTCGACGACAGGCGATTTCAAAGCTTTACCTGTCATGCCGTGGCCGCGCGAAGACTGCGAAGCGAAGACGCGGCGCGTTCGCGCTGACACGCGGGCGAGCACTCGGAGATGTGGTATTGCGTCTTGGCGGAGGAGGGCAGGTGGATTAAGTGCACTGTCACCGAAATTCGAACGTCATCGCAGCGACGACGGCGAAGCGCAGGCCTAAGGCGCAAGTTTCAACAGCTGAAGTCAGCTGAGGGCCATTTTCGACCGAGTCTGCGGGTATGGCCTGCTGGTTGATATCCGCTTCACCCCGAAAGCGCCGAAGCCGAGGCCCGATGTGAATACGCGCCAGAGAGTGACCCCTCCACCGCAAATTCGATCAATAGCTTAACGTGCCGATCGGCGTCGGGACCCCGCGCCGATTCACAATCGGTGTCACGGCCCCGTACCAACCCCGCGTTAAATTCGGCGGCGAGGGCCTCCTCGGACCGCTTACGCTGCTGCCTCCCGGCACTGGCGGCGATGGCTTGCAACGCGCTATGATCCTTGGCGCGGCTCGAAACTCCATCCGTTCGGAGGTCAACTTGGCTAAAGCGATTTTCGCATTGCTCCTTTGCTTACTGGCTCTAGGTGAGCCCACGCTTGCTCGAGCCGGATGCTTTAGAACCGTCAGTGACGTAAAAGCACATAATGTGAAGACTAGATGGCAAGAGACGACCGCTAATGATGGAAAACCATTGATTATTTCCATCATCGACGGAGCCGCCGGTCTTGTTTACTCAGCCAAAAAGGCTGGTGTGCTGTGGCTGAGCGGTAACGTATCTGTATGCTCGGCGGGAGGAGCTACAGATATTACTTTGAAAAACACCCGAGCCACGAGCGATGTCCCAACGCTTGCAAGGTTGGTTTTGCCCCACACGCAGTCGGCCCAAATTGTTGGCAACCAGATTAAGCTGGCAGGTCAAGGATGGGACGGAACCTTTATCGGTCAATAACTGTCCGCGCTGAAGAAAAGCGCCATTGGGGTGTTTGCGGGAGGGGTCTAGTCCCGGCTTCTCGCCTGCGGCGCTATGCGGAGCAGGCGCGGTTCGGCCCCCGCTTTCGTTCCGCCGCTAAAGACGCCATCATCGGGCAGCGCCTAGAGATTCGCTCCGACCCGAGACCCCGTTGCCCCCGACCGTCGACCTCACGATCTATCGCGAGACCCTGCTGTTCCTGGTGACGGCGGGGGTCGTGGCGCCTTTGTTCTTCCGCATCCGCGTCTCTCCGGTGCTCGGCTATCTGCTGGCCGGCGTCGCGCTCGGGCCGTTCGGGCTCGGCCGGTTCGCGGGGCGCTGGCACGGACTCGACTGGCTGCTGCTCACCGATGTCGAGGCGATCGGCCGCATCGCCGAATTCGGCGTCGTCGCACTGATGTTCACCATCGGGCTCGAACTGTCCTTCGAGCGCCTGAAGAGTCTGCGAAAGCTGGTGTTCGGGCTGGGGCTGGCGCAGCTCGCGGCGTCGACCGCGGCGATCGGCGCGGCGGCGTGGGGCTTGGGCGAAAAGCCGGCGGCGGCGCTGGTGCTCGGCGCGGCGCTGTCGCTCTCCTCCACCGCCATCGTCGTGCCGGTGCTGGCCGAGCAGCGGCTCACCAAGTCGCCGCTCGGCCGCTATTCTTTTGCAGTGCTGCTGTTGCAGGATCTGGCGGTGGCGCCGCTGCTGTTCATGGCGGCGAGCCTGGGGGGCGCCGGCAATGTCGGCTGGGGGCTGGCGCTGTCGCTGGCGCCGGCGGCGCTCGCGCTGGCGCTGGTCATTTTCGTCGGACGTCTCGTGCTCAGGCCGCTGTTCCATTCGGTCGCGCAGACCGACAACGCCGAATCCTTCATGGCGGCCTGCCTGCTGGTCGTGCTGGGTTCGGCGCTGATTGCGGCGGCGAGCGGACTGTCGATGGCGCTGGGCGCCTTCATCGCGGGACTGCTGCTCGCCGAAACCGAATTCCGCCGCGAGATCGAAGTGACTATCGAGCCGTTCAAGGGTCTGCTGCTCGGGCTGTTCTTCGTCTCCGTCGGCGCTGAACTCGATCTCAAACTGGCGCTCGACAGCCCCGCCTGGGTGTTCGGCGCTCTCGCCGCGTTCCTCACCCTGAAGGCGCTGGCGCTGTATCCGCTGGCCCGCGCCTTCGGCGCCTCGCACGCCCAGGCGCGCGACGTCGCGGTCATGCTGGGGCCGGCCGGCGAATTCGCCTTCGTGCTGGTCGGCGCCGCGGTCGTCGAGGGCGTGGTCGACGCCCGCGCCGGCCGCATCGCGCTGGTCGCGGCGGCTTTGTCGATGCTGCTGCTGCCGCTGCTCGGCAAGATTGTCGGCGCCGCCGCGCGGACGCGCCGGGGCGCGCACAAGCCGGCGGAGGCGCTGGTCGAGCCGCCGGCCGACGAGAACCAGCGCGTCCTCATCGTCGGCTACGGCCGCGTCGGGGCGCTGATCGGCGAAATGCTGGAGGTGCACAAGATCCCGTTCATCGCCGTCGACTCCGACGTCAACGTCGTCGCCAACGCGCGCCGCGACGGCCGTCCCGCCTATTACGGCGACGCCTCGCGCGTCGAATTCTTGCGCCGCTGCGGCATCGATACGGCGCGCGCGCTGGTGGTGACGCTCAATTCGGCGCGGGCGACGGAAGACGTTGTGGACATCGCGCGAAAACTGCGCCCCGACATCACCATCGTCGCCCGCGCCCGCGACGCCGAACACGCCAGCACGCTCTACCAGCTCGGCGTCACCGACGCCGTGCCGGAGACGATCGAGGCCAGCCTGCAATTGTCGGAGGCGGTGCTGGTCGATCTCGGCGTGCCCATGGGCTTCGTGATCGCCTCCATCCACGAGAAACGCGACGAATTCCGCAAGATGCTGGTGGCGGCGGGCGCGCCCGACCGCAAGGCGCGGGCGCAAAGGAAGCCGCGCGGGGGGTGAGATCGACGACGGCGGGAAGCCGAAATCATGGCGTCTCAAGGCGCCAGATCCAGGCCAGGGTTGCGCCGCCGGTCGCGGGCGTCCAGCGTCCAACCAGCCGGGCGACGCCCGGGCGAACGGACAGCGGCGCAGCGGGCTCGGCGTTCTCCTGGGAAATCGAGGGGTTGCGGCGCGTCGGGGACGCGCGGAGGCTCGAGGACGCAAACATGTTTGCCTCGTCATCTGAGGGGTGGCGGGTTGAGGGCTTCGCATCCGACGCGACGCGACGCCGCGTTCGGCTGTCAGGCGACGTGATGTCGGGAATTTGCGGCTCGCATCGCCGGCAGGACTGTTTGTTTGCGAGGCCGGGCTGTCACAATCAAGCGGCGCGCGGCGACAAGGTTACAAAGTCGTGACGCCCCGGTCGGCTCACCCCTTGGCGGCGCTTTCCCAGGTCGCGTGCTCGACGTCGGCGCGCGCTTCGAGGCCGGCGACGACGGCGTCTAGTTCCTCGGGGACGATCGAGGTGCTGACGAGGGTGGCGACGATGTCGACCGTCTCCTCGCCGTGCTCTTCGGTCTCGACTTCGCTGACCGGATATTTGGCCAGATCGAGCAGTTCGATCAACGCCTCGCGCGCTTCCGCCGCCGCTTCCAGCGTCGTCGTCAGGCGCACCACATAGGTCGCTTCCGACGTGCGCTCGTCCATCGGGATGCGGTTGATCGAATTGACGATCGGCCTCAGCAGCGTATTGCCGGCGATGACGAACAGGGTGAGCAGCCCGGCTTCGGCGATCAGGCCCGCGCCCGCCGCGGCGCCCACCGCCGCCGAGCACCACAGCGTCGCCGCGGTATTGAGGCCGCGAATGTTGACGCCCTCTTTCATGATCGCGCCGGCGCCGAGAAAGCCGATGCCGGAGACGACATAGGCCATCACTTGAATGGCCCCCGTCCCGCCCAGCCGCGAGCCGAAATCGACGAAGGCCGCGGCGCCGACCGCCACCAGCACATTGGTGCGCAGACCCGCCGAGCGCTGACGAAACTGCCGCTCGGCGCCGATCAACGTCCCCAGCACGAAGGCGGCGAGCAGACTCGCGGCGGTGTCGAGGAAGGCGAGGAGATGGAAAGAGTCGACGAAGCGCATCGGGATCGACCTATGACGGCAACGCGACAGGGGCGCGACAGCGCCGGGCGCGAGACCCGGCGCCGTGCGTTCGATCAGCCCTGCCCGATGGCGAGCGTGACGATGCGCCAGAGCACCATGCCGCCGGCGACCACCAGATAGAGGCGGAGCACGCCCATCCAGGTCTTGGCCGCGAGCGACAGCCTGACCGGCGGCAGCGCCTCCAGCGGCGGCATCCGCCAGGTCTCGCGATCCGCGTGGATCGCCGCCTGCGAGGCCGCGTCGAGCGTCTGTGCCTTGCCCCGCTGGCTCAGCGCCATGATCACCAGCGAGACCACGACCGCGGCGACGCCGCCGCCGGTGAGGACGCCGAGGATCACATTGGCGGTCGTCGCATCGGGGAACAGCACCGAAGCGGTGAGGATCACCGAGAGCACGACCAAGGCGGCGATCACGGAGCCGGTGAAGTAGTTGAGCCAGCGATTGTTGATCCACGGTCCGAGCACCGGCTTGTCGTTGCACAGCAGCAACAGGAACACGGTGGCGCTGGGCAGCAGCACGCCGGCGAGCGTCTGCACGGCGACCGTGAGCAGGCCCAGCGGCGCGTTCGGGGTCAGCACCAGCGCCGCGGCGACCACGATGAGCAGGAAATAGACGGCGTAGAAGCCCTTGGCTTCGCTCACCGGCCGGTGCAGCGAATGCTTGGCCGAGAACGTGTCGCCGATCGCATAGGCCGTCGACAGCGAAACCGCCGCCGCGCCGATCATCGCCGCGTCGATGAGCGCGAACGCAAACATCACGCCCGCCGCCTTGCCCGCATATTTCTCCAGACCCGCCGCGATTCCGCCGGCGTCGGTGAAATTGCCGAACTCCGGTTGGCCGGCGAAGGCTGCCGCCGTGAAGGCGATGATCGCCACCGCGCCGACGATGACGAGGGCGATGCCGAGCCAGAGATCCAGCCGCTCATAGCGGATGAACCGCGGCGTGATGCGCTTGTCGATCACGTAGCTCTGCTGGAAGAACAATTGCCACGGCGCCACCGTCGTGCCGACGAGGCCGATGACCAGCAGCATCAGATCGCTCATCTTGTCGGTCGCCGGCATGACCGGCGTGACGAAGTCGTGCGCGACCTGCGCGAACGGCGGATGGACGAGGAAGTAGATCGGCAGCAGCAGCAGGCTGCCGAACACCAGCAGCATTGCGAAGCGCTCGAAACGGCGGAAATTGCCGGTGCTGACCGACGCCATGACGAGGCCCGCGGTCACCGCGACGCCGACGTATTTGTTCAGGCCGAGATAGTCGAGCGCGAGACTGATGCCGATGAACTCGGTGACGATGGTGAGCGCGTTGAGCAGGAACAGGTCGACGACGCTGAACGCGCCCCAGAACTTGCCGAAACGCTCGAAGATGAGGCGCGCATGGCCGACGCCAGTCACCGCGCCCAGACGCAGCACCATCTCCTGGTTGACGTAGAGCACGGGGATCAGCAGCGCCATCGTCCACAACAGCGTCGTGCCGTAGGTCTGGCCGGCCTGACCGTAGGTTGCGAAGGCGCCGGCGTCGTTGTCGCCGGCCATGACGATGAGGCCGGGGCCGAGAATGGCGAGCAGCGTGGTCAGGCGATGCTTGAGGCTTTTGCGCGGCGCGACGTCGCCGTGCAGGATGGTGCCGAAAGCGCCGTGGATGGCGCCGACGTGGGCCTCGTCGAGAACCGCCGTCCCGGCGGCCAGATCGATCTTTACGTTGATGGTCATGGGTCTCTCCTCGGCCGCAAGCGGCCCGAGGCGACCCCTCATCGCTCAAACGACGGGAGCGCGCGCCGAGCGGAAAGCGGCGGTTTCGCTGGGGGAAGTCGACAAATAGCAGCCCGCAGGGGACGGAAAGTTCTGTCCGGCGGGGCGACTAGGGCCGTCGTTCAAGTCGGTCTCCTCACTCCGGACGGCATACCGGCGGAGGGCTCGCAGAGCCTCGCCGAAAGCGGCCATCTCAAAAAACACCAAGCCACGCGCAGTCTTGCGCCGCTCGCATGCGGCAGACGACCCGGACCCCTTCGATTTTGGTTTGATTTCGCACCGCCTCAACGACGCGACAGGCGAGGGATGCCCACCCAGCGGGCATTTGTCAACCCGAAAAAAGACTTGTCTTCACTCGGCCGCGTCGAGGTCGCAGGCCAGCGTCGCCAGCACCCGCAGCATCTCCTTGTGGCGCGCGCCGCCGAGCGACAGGATGAGCCGGTGTTCGTGGGCGTCCGACAGGTCGTGCAGCTTCGGCATCAGTTCGGCGCCGGCGGGGGTGAGCACCAGCGCATGGCTGCGCCGATCGCCGGGGACTTCCTCCCGGCGCGCCAGGCCGCGGGATTCCAGCTCGTCGATCATCGCCACGAAATTGGTGCGCTTGATGCCGAGCGCGTCGCAGATTTGCGTTTGTTTGAGCCCGGGGTTGTGCTCGATGATGGTGAGGATCGAATATTGCGCGGGCTTGACGTCGAAAGCGGCGAAAGCGTCGATGAAGTCGCGGAACACGGCGAGCTGGGCGCGGCGCAGCACATAGCCGAGCCGAGCCGCCAGCGGACCGAAGTCGAGGCCGCGCCCAGGGGTGGCGGCCTCGGGTAGGCGACGAGCTTGCGGATGGGCGGTCATGCGTGCGGGCAGCTTTCAGGTTCCAACATTTGGCCAGACATAGACGATCTTGACACCTCTGAATAGATATGTTTCATAATAATCACAACATATACCGATTTAGCCGCTCAGCGGCGGGAGGATACGCCATGACCGTCGACGCCGAAGGTGAGCCGCTCGGGCTCGAACTCCCCGCCACGCTCAAAGCTATCCGGCTCGGCAATGTCGCGCATATCCGCCTCGCCCGCTCGGAAAAGCGCAACGCGCTCGACGACGCCACCGTGCGCGGCCTGGAGACGTTCTTCACCCAACTGCCCGAGGACATCGGCGCCGTCGTGCTGTCGGGCGAAGGCCAGCATTTCTCCGCCGGGCTCGATCTCTCCGAGGTCGTCGAAGCCAAGGACCCCTATCTCGGGGTCAAGCATTCGCGTTTGTGGCATCGCGCCTTCGAGACCATCCAGTTCGGCCCGGTCCCGGTCATCGCGATGCTGCATGGGGCGGTGGTCGGCGGCGGGCTCGAACTCGCCGCCTCGACCCATATCCGCGTCGCCGAGCGTTCGGCCTACTACGGCCTGCCCGAGGGACAGCGCGGCATCTTCCTCGGCGGCGGCGGCTCGGTGCGCATCTCCAGGCTGATCGGCGTGCCGCGCGTGCAGGACATGATGCTGACCGGGCGCACGCTCAACGCCGAAGAAGGTTTCGCCGTCGGCGCCTCGCAATATCTGGTCGACGACGGGCAAGGCTTCGCCAAGGCGCTGGAGCTCGCCAACAAGGCCGCCTCCAACACCAAGACCACGAATTTCGCCGTGCTGCACGCCCTGCCGCGCATCTTCGAGAGCGACCCGACCAGCGGTCTGCTCACCGAATCGCTGATGGCGGCGATCGCCGAAACCAGCGGCGAGGCGCGCCAGCGCTTGCGCGACTTCCTGGAGAAACGCGCGGCCAAAGTGTTGCGCCAGAGCTGAAAATCAGCCGCAACGGGAGGAAACAATGGCCAACAAAGTCGCGCTGAGCTTCGGCCCGCCGGAGGTCGTCGTCGATCGCAAACCCGACGGATCGATGATCGTGCGCTCGACCGGCCGACTGCGCCCGTATACCCGCGCGGTCACCGATTGGCTCGACCATTGGGCGCACGAGACGCCGAACCGCGTGTTCATCGGCGAGCGCCAGGGCGACGGCTGGCGTGAAGTGACTTACGGGGAAGCGCGTCGTCTGGCGCGCAACATCGCCCAGTCGCTCCTGCAAAGGGGCCTGACGCCGGAGCGTCCCGTCGCCATCCTCTCCGGCAACAGCATCGACCATCAGCTCGTCGGCCTGGGCGCGATGATGGCGGGCCTGCCCTATGCGCCGGTGTCGCCGCCCTATTCGCTGGTCGCCAAGGATTTCGCCAAGCTGCGTTCGATCATCGAAGTGCTCACGCCGGGGCTGGTTTTCGTCAACGATGGCGCGCCGTTCCAGCCGGCGCTCGACGCGGTCATCCCGCGCGACGTGGAGGTCGTCGCCGGGCGCAACCCGCCGTCCGGGCGTCCGTCCAGCCTGCTCGCCGACCTGCTGCTCACCGACGCCGGCCCCGAGGTCGATGCGGCAAATGCGCTCATCACGCCCAAGACCATCGGCAAGCTGCTGTTCACGTCGGGATCGACGGGCGCGCCCAAAGGCGTCATCAACACCCACCGGATGATGACGTCGAATCAGGCGATGATCGTGGCGGTCAATCCGAGTTTCGCCGACGAGCCGCCGGTACTGATCGACTGGCTGCCGTGGAGCCATACGTTCGGCGGCAACAACAACTTCAACCTCGTATTGTCGAACGGCGGCTCGTTCTACATCGACGAAGGGCGCCCGCTGCCCGGCGCCATCGAGAAGACGGTGCGCAATTTGGGCGAGATCTCGCCGACCGTCTATTACAACGTGCCCAAGGGTTTCGAGATGCTGCTGCCCTATCTGCAGCGCGACGAGTCCTTGCGGCGCAAGTTTTTCGCGCGGCTGCAGTGCTTCTTCTATGCCGGCGCCGCGTTGCCGCCCTATGTGCGCGCCGAACTCGAACGCCTGAGCCTGGAGACGATCGGCCACAAGATCCCGATGCTCACTTCGCTCGGCTCCACGGAGACCGGACCCAGTGCGATCAGCGTCACCGCCAAAGCCTGCGCGCCCGGCGTCGTCGGCATCCCCAACGCCGGCGTCGAGCTGAAACTGCTGCCCAACAGCGGCAAGCTGGAGGCGCGGCTGAAGAGCCCGAGTGTCACGACAGGCTATTGGCGCCAGCCCGAATTGACGAAGAAAACGTTCGACGAGGACGGCTATTATCTGCTCGGCGACGCCCTGCGCTTCGCCGACGCCGACGACCCGGACAAAGGGCTCATTTTCGACGGACGCGTCGCCGAGGACTTCAAGCTCGCGACCGGCACCTGGGTCAGCGTCGGCCCGCTGCGGATAAAATTCATCGCCCATTGCGAGCCCTATGTGACCGACGTCGTCGTCGCCGGACAGGACCGCGACGACGCCGCCGCGCTCGTCGTGCCCAATTATGGCGAGTGCCGAAAACTCGACCCGTCGCTGCCCGACGACGCGAGCTACGCCGAGATCGTCGCCAATTCGCACATACGCGAGGAATTCGTGCGCCGTCTCGCGACTTTCAACGCCTCCTCCGGCGGCAGTTCCGAGCGCTTCAAGCGTATCATCCTGCTCGACGACCCGCCGTCGCTCGACACCGGCGAATTGACCGACAAGGGCTCCATCAATCAGCGCGCCGCGTTGTCGCATCGCGCCGAGATGGTCGCCGAGCTATATGCGAAGACGGCCTCGGAGAGAGTTATCAAGTGACGCCGCCGAGGCGCGCGCACTCCCTTCTCCCCGCGGGAGAAGGGTCGGGGATGAGGGGTTTTCCGAAGGCGCCATCGCGTCCCGAACCCCTCATCCGGCCTTCGGCCACCTTCTCCCGCAAGGGGAGAAGGGGATAATCCCTCACCGTCGCAGCCATTCCGATTTATCAACCGGAAACAGCGCAGGACCGATACGGAGCCCCCCATGAACGTCAACGATCTCGTCGCCATCGACGTCCACACCCACGCCGAGGTGAGTTGCCGCCAGCCGGCCGACGCGTTCTGGCAACCCTACGAGGACGCCTCCAACAAATATTTCAAATCGGGACGGCGCCCGACGATCGCAGAGTCGATCGCCTACTATCGCGAGCGAAAAATCGGCTTGGTGATGTTCACCGTCGACAGCGAGTTCCTGATCGGCAACCGGCGCATCCCCAACGACGAAGTCGCCGAAGCCGCCGCCGCCAACAGCGACATCATGACCGCCTTCGCCTCGATCGACCCGCACAAGGGCATGATGGGCGTGCGCGAGGCGCGGGAACTGATCGTCGGCGGCGTGGTCAAGGGTTTCAAGTTCCACCCGACCTTGCAAGGCTTCTTTCCCAACGACCGCCTCGCCTACAAGCTCTATGAGGTGATCGCCGAGCACAAAATGCCGGCGATCTTCCACTCCGGCCATTCCGGCATGGGCACGGGCATGCCGGGCGGCGGCGGATTGCGCCTCAAATATTCCAACCCGATCCATCTCGACGACGTCGCCGCCGACTTCCCCGACATGACCGTCATCATCGCCCATCCGTCCTGGCCCTGGCAGGACGAGGCGCTTTCGGTCTGCCTGCATAAGCCCAACGTCTATATCGACCTCTCCGGCTGGAGCCCGAAATACTTCCCGCCGCAGCTCGTCCAATACGCTAACACCCAGCTCAAGACCAAGATGCTGTTCGGCTCGGACTTCCCGCTCATCAAGCCCGACCGCTGGATCGAGGAGTTCAAGAACGCGGGCTTTCGGCCGGAGGTCCACGATCTCATCCTGAAGCAGAACGCCATCCGCGCGCTCAATCTGGCGTGACGCGTAAAGCAGGCCGGGCGCCCGCTGCGGCGCCCAGTAGCTGGGCAATTGCCGCCCTGATTAAAGCTCGATTAACGATCCCGCCCTAATGTGCCGTGACGACACGTCGGCTCTGAGCGCCGAGGCATGACGCCGTGTGTTCGCGCCGGGACCGATCCGGCATTCGCCCCGCGAGGGCGCCATTCATCCCATGCTCGACAATCTGCCGTTTGGCGCGCCGGCGCCAGCGCGCAAACCTGGCGCCGACACCATGAGCCTCGACAATCTCCGACTGAGTGTGAAAAGCCTTATACCCCTCGTCATGATGGCCTGCACGGTGTTGGCGATGGTCGCGCTCGGCGCCAATCGCCTGTCCAGCGTCAGCGCGACCGCCAGAGAAGTCATTCAGGAACACGACGTTGCGGTGGTCGCATTGGCGAGAGCCTCGCGCCGCTTGGTCTATCTTACCTATGACGTCCTCGCCGCCGTCGTTTACGACCCCGAGTCGCCCGAAGGCGAAGCCTCCGACAAGAATTACAATA
>Ga0302319_10007221_pt1 | contig 21870 bp, 14 predicted proteins | sample Bog_T0_2_FD_203319 | JGI IMG/M metagenome (GOLD analysis project Ga0302319, IMG submission 203319) | Peat permafrost microbial communities from Stordalen Mire near Abisko, Sweden - Bog_T0_2 | ecosystem: Environmental > Terrestrial > Soil > Wetlands > Peat | place: Sweden: Abisko, Stordalen Mire... | reverse complement strand
GGAATCGGATATAGTGGAATTCTGGGTAAGATCGACGCTCGCTCTTCCATAGGTCTGTGTAGCGCCTTGATTGAAAGCTGCGGTGTAATTCCCGTCCAAGGTGCTCTCCACAGTCGGATCGGCGCTAGCGTAGGGAGTGCTGGTATTTTCTCCCAGTATGCCATCGTAGGAATTGACACCCGTGTAGCTGCTTGTCGTGCGATCCAGAGAGTTGATGGAAATCGTCTGGGCATTTGCCGGGGTGCATGAAATCCCCAAAAGGACCAGGCTGCCCAAGGTGAGTGTTTTGAGTACTGATTTTGATTTCATTCGTGTTTAGGAGGCTGCGTTTTTGGTTTGCTTGTGGTCGCTAAACTAGGAATCACATGGGACCAAAAACCCTTCTCAGCGGGCACTGCTTCGGTGGTAAGAAGAGCCAATGCAATGCGGAGTTCGTAGTACCAGATGTTTCTGGATTTCGTATGAAGCGGTGTCCCAGCGCAAATTCAGCCTCCGAACATCATCAGTTCGGCCAAAGATGCGCTGGAATGTCGAAAAGACGTAATTGTTCGGGAGAATGCCGCGCCACAAGGGAACGTCAAGAGAAAAGAAGTTTCCAGTGGTGGTGCATTCAAGCGTGGACAGTTATTGTGGGTGGGAGCGATGGAGGAGGATAGGGAGTTTGCCTTTGGAGGGTGGTAGGAAGAGGACAGAGACGTCGCCGTTTGTGGAGGCAGCGGGTAAGGAGCGAGGCTTTGTGGAGGAATTGGTTCGTTTTTGTATCTCGGACGGCTTCGCCGATGGATGCTTTGCCTAGATCGAAGGACCAGATGGGGCTCATGGGGTTTTGCTGCCTTTCTCGTTGGATGAACGCTCCGGGAGGAGCGCCTCGGTCCGCTCCGCGCCGCTGTGCAATGGCATGAGTTAGCAGGGTGGTTTCCGGGTTGAAAGTCTATCTCCGTCGCCTGGCAAGTTGGGTCTCGGCAATCGAGATGGTGTGTCCGGATGGGCGGGGCGTACCGGGGGTTTCGGCCCGCATGGCTTCACCCCCGGCTATGGGTTTTGACCCTTTCAGGGTCTTGAGGTTGGGCGAGCCTCCGGCCTCGCGGGGTAGATGTCAATCGGGGCTCGCCCGCACGCCAACTTCCGCTGATCCCTTCCTCCTCCTTGGCTCGCCCGCCCGCCAACCGCCGCTGATCCCTTCCGCCGCCTCGGCTCGCCCGCCCGCCAACCGCCGCTGATCCCTTCCGCCGCCTCGGCTCGCCCGCCCGCCAACCGCCGCTGATCCCTTCCGCCGCCTCGGTCCCTGCGGGACTCGGCAGACAGGGAGGACCCGCGGGATCGGGCATCAGATCAAGGCATAGGCCTTGCCACGGCCCATCAAGATCATTTAAGACTCTCCACCGCAGGAACGGCTGTGAAATTTTTGAGTCGGCCGGCGGTATGATTTGTCCCAACCCCCAGTATAGCCGGTCAGAACCATGGCGGATTCCATTGCGAGGCGGTCAAAAGCCTCGGAATCCCGGTCGGCTACTCGTCTGGCTGGCGATCCTGCTCTGCGCATGCCTGCCCTCCGCCGGATGGGCGGCGCAGACCGTTCGTGTCAATGCGACGGCGGTTACCTCCCGCCTGCATCCGCTTCGGCGCATGGAGAGGTCCCAGCATTTGCGCCTGGCAATCAGCCTGCCCTTCCGCAACCCGCAGGAATTGACCGCCCTCCTCGGGGGTCTCTATTCGCCGGCCAGCCCTGAATATCGGAAGTTTTTGAGTCCGACGGATTTCTCGGAGCGATTCGGCCCCTCTGAGGAAGATTACCAGGCGGTGATTGCGTTTGCCAGGGCTCATGGCCTCAAGGTGACGGGAACCCACCCGAATCGAATGATCGTGGATGTGGATGGAGCGGTTTCCGACATCGAGCAATCCTTCCACGTAAAGATGCAGGTGTACCAGCATCCCCGCGAGGCCCGGCAGTTTTACGCGCCGGATACGGATCCCACGGTGGATGCTCCCGTGACGGTTCTCGGGATCAGCGGGCTGGATAGCTACTCGATTCCGCGTCCGAATATCGTGATCAAGGGGCCTACCCAGAGCATGCCGGCGGCGGGCAATGCGGGGTCGGGCCCGAGCGGCACCTATTCGGGGTACGATTTCCGCGCGGCGTACGCGCCCGGGACATCGTTGACGGGCTTTGGGCAGACGCTGGGGCTGTTTGAGCTGGATGGGTACACGACGGACGACATTACCTATTACGAGAACCAGGCCGGGCTCCCGAATGTCCCGTTGACCAACGTGCTGGTTGATGGATTTAACGGCACCCCGATGGGAGCGGAAACAGAGGTTTCGCTGGATATCGAGATGGCGATCTCGATGGCGCCGGGACTTACCAGCGTGTTGGTCTATGAGGGAGGCCCGAACGGCAACTGGCACGATGTCCTCAACCGCATGGCGACGGACGACACCGCGAAAGTGATCAGTTGTTCCTGGTACATTCCCAACGCCGGAGTGGACGCGATATCGGACCAGATTTTTCAGCAGATGGCGGCGCAGGGGCAGTCCTTTTTTACCGCGTCGGGCGACTCGGATGCTTACACCGGGCTCATTCCCTATCCGTGTGACTCCCCTTATCTCACCACGGTGGGCGGGACCACGCTGACCACGACCGGGCCCGGGGGGGCATGGAAGGCGGAACAGGTCTGGAATTGGGGCGGCGGCACTGGCGGCAGCGGCGGGATCAGTACCGTGTACGCCATTCCGGCGTGGCAAAAAACCGTGAGCATGAGCCAGAACCAAGGCTCGACGACCATGCGCGATGTCCCCGATGTCGCCATGACCGCGGACAATGTTTATGTACGATGCGACGGACTGGACCAGGACGTCGGGGGGACCAGTTGCGCCGCGCCGCTCTGGGCCGGCTTCGCCGCCCTGATTAATCAGCAGGCGACGACGAAAGACCAGACGGTGGGCTTCGTCAATCCCGCCCTTTACGCGCTGGGCCAGGGATCGAGTTACACCGCGGAGTTCAACGACATCGTCACGGGCAACGACTTTAGCCCCTCCAGCCCGACGATGTTCTCCGCGGAGGCCGGTTACGATCTCTGCACCGGGTGGGGCACCCCCACGGGTACGCCGCTGATCAATGCCCTGGCCGGGGCGCCGGACAGCCTCGGGGTTTCTTTCCTCAGCTTCAATGCCACGGGGCCGGCGGGAGGGCCGTTTCTTCCAAATACCCAGACTTACACCGTTACCAACCTGGGGACGAGCCCGATCACCTGGACTGCGAGTTCCCCGCTGGGCTGGCTGGCGCTTTCCTCCACCACCGGCACCCTTGCAGCCGGGGGGCAGACAAGTGTGATTGCCTCGCTCAATCCCCATGCCGCCGGTTTGGCCTCCGGCTATTACTCCGGGGTGATCACGTTTACAGACGTTACCGCGGGAACCACACAGGTGCGGCCGGTGAGCCTGAATGTCCCTCCGCAGACGCCGGTATTGAGCGTCACGCCCACGACCGGCTTTTCAATGGGAGGGCCGCCGGGCGGACCGTTCAATCCTTCCGCCGTCACCTATCTTGTCTCCAATGCCGGGGAATCGCCGATGAGCTGGGCGGTGAGCAATACATCCGCGTGGCTGATTGCCTCGCCGGCAGGGGGAATCCTTGCGGCGGGCGGAACGACCTCGGTCACGGCCACCCCCACGGCCGCAGCCTATGCGCTGGCATCAGGTACTTATAACGGGATGCTCGCCTTCGCCAATCTCGATAACGGCACGGGAAACGTATCGGTGCCTGCGATGCTCACGGTGGCGTCTCCGCCTGCGATCACCAGCGCGACGAGGGTGGTTGCAGACCAGGGACTCCCATTCAGCTTTCAGATTCTTGCGACCAATGGCGCGACCAGCTATACAGCCGCCCCTTTGCCGGCGGGGTTGAGCATCAATCCGGCGACAGGATTGATCAGCGGAACCGCGACCACGGCGGGGCTCGTCACGGCGGCAATCACCGCTTCCAATGCGGGGGGGACGGCCAATGGCAGCCTGGCGATCAACGTCGTGGCGGAGGTGCCGGCCATCACGGGCAGCCTGGCGGTGACGGGGACTTACCAGCAGGCCTTCAGCTACCAGATCGAAGCGACCAACCAACCCACGACTTACAGCAGTTCGACCCCTCCAGGTGGGTTGACCCTTAACAGCGCCACCGGGGTCATTAGCGGCACCGCGATGTCCATTGGCACCTTCAATGTATTGATTGGCGCGAGAAACAGCGCGGGCAACAGCCCCAGTGCAGTCCTGGCGATCACCATCGCCCCGATTCCGACGCCGGTGATCAGTTGTCAGGTGTCCACCCTGGTGGGGTTCAACTTTGCCGGGAACGGCGTGTATCCGGCCGGCGCGCTGATCCAGGGGGCCGATGGCAATCTCTACGGGACGACAGAGTACGGGCCGGACAATTACTATGGCGAGGTGTTCAAGTTGAGCCTCTCGGGATCATTGACGGTTATCACTTCATTTGATGGGACGAACGGCCAGGAGCCTGAGGCTGGCCTTGTGCAGGCAAACGATGGTAACTTCTACGGGACCGCGCCTTATGGGGGCCTCGCGGATCTCGGAACGGTATTCCGGCTCACGGAGAGCGGTTCGCTTACGGCGGTATCTTCGTTTGCCGGGACAACGGCCGATTCTCCGACATGCTCGCTGGTGCAGGGGACGGATGGCTTTCTTTACGGGACAACCAGTTTTGGCGGGGCCAATTCGGACGGCCTGGTTTTCAAGATGTCGCTGAGTGGTTCATTGGTATTTACCAGTTCGTTCAACTACACGAATGGATATGACCCGGCGGAAGCGGTGGTGCAGGCGAGTGACACCAACTTCTATGGAGCGGCAGGCGAGGGAGGCGCGGATGGGGATGGAGTGATCTACAAGGTGACGTCGGCGGGAGTACTGACGACGGTGGTCAGCTTCAACGGCACCAATGGAGACGACCCGGTGTGCGCCCTGGTGCAGGGCACCAATGGGTTTCTATACGGAACGACTTATTACGGGGGCACCGCTGGTGACGGAACGGTATTCAAGGTAACCACGGGCGGCTCGCTAACGACGCTATGCACATTTAGCGGGACCAATGGAGCCAATCCGGATGCCGGCTTGATGAAGGGCAGCGATGGAAACTTCTACGGCACCACTTACTACGGAGGAGCCAGTGGCTACGGGACGGTGTTCATGATGACGACGAGCGGATCGCTGACGACGTTGTTTTCCTTCGACGGAGGTGACGGGGCATACCCGACTGCGTCGCTGACCCAGGCCAGCGACGGAAATATCTACGGGACCACCATCGATGGCGGCAACGCCGCCGGCACGATTTTCAAGCTGACGCCGTTCACCGTGCCGGCCACCGTGGGCACTCCGTTCAGTTACCAGATCACCGCGAGTAACACCCCCACGGGCTACAGCGCCGCCAATCTGCCGGCCGGCCTCACGTTCAATGCCGCCACCGGCCTCATCAGCGGCACGCCGACGGCAGCGGGCACGAAGGTGGCGACAATCAGCGCCACAAACACCGGGGGAACCACCAACGCGACATTGACGATCAATGTGGCGCTCCCGCTCGCACCGGCGTTCACGAGCCCGCTGGCGGTATCGACACCGGAGAATCAATTGTTCGTTTACCAGGTCACGGCCAGCGGCAACCCGACCAGCCTGACGGCTGCCAGCCTGCCTGGGTGGCTCAGTTACAATTCCGCCACCGGCGTCCTGAGCGGGACTCCCCTTTCGACGGGGACGAGCACTGTATTGCTCAGCGCCTCGAACGCCGCCGGTCTCACGAGCGGCACGCTCACCATCACGGTGCTTCCCTCGGCGCCGGTCATCACAAGTGCGTTGTGCACCGTGTATGCCTTCAATGGAGCCAATGGCGCGAACCCCGCGGCAGGGCTGGTCCCATGCAGCGATGGGAACCTCTATGGGACCACGGAATCCGACAGCGCGGCCGGAAATGGGACGGTGTTCGAGATTGTGTCCAGCAGCGGCACCGGCGCGACGCTCGGCTTCCTGAACGGTTCCGGAGATGGCGCCTATCCAGACGGCGCTTTGATCCAGGCGCAGGATGGAAACCTCTACGGCACGGCTCCCTCCGGAGGCAGCGCAGGAGAGGGGACGGTCTTCCGGCTTGCGCCCGGAGGCGTGCCCAATGTGTTCACCGTCTTCAACTATGGCAATGGCGCGGACCCGCTGGGCGCGCTGGTGCAGGGCAGCGACGGAAACTTCTACGGCGCCACCGAGGGTGGCGGGAGCGCAGGGGAGGGGACCGCGTTCCGGCTCAGCCTCACCGGCTCGGTGACCAGCCTCTGCTCGTTTACCGGGTCCAATGGCGCCGAACCGATGGCGGGCCTGGTGCAGGCGAGCGACGGCAATCTCTATGGAACCGCGCTTTACGGGGGCACGGATAACTTCGGCGCCGTCTTCCGGGTGACCACGAGCGGCTCGCTGAGCACGGTCTGCTCATTCACCGGCACCAATGGCGAGGAACCGATCTCCGGCCTGGTCCAGGGGATGAATGGGCTTCTTTACGGAACCACGTTGTACGGCGGCAGCTTCAATGCGGGGACCGTATTCGCCGTGACGATGACAGGCTCGCTGACCACGCTCTGCTCGTTCAACAACGCCGATGGGACGGAACCATTTGGAACGCTCATGCAGGGGATTGACGGGAATTTTTATGGCACTACCTCTTCCGGCGGCCTCAACAATCTCGGCACGATCTTCGAGGTCACGCCGGGCGGAGCGTTGAGTACCCTCTATTCGTTCTCCGGCAGCGCGGACGGATCGAGTCCCAGGGGTGGCCTGGCACCGGGGCCCGGAGGGGCGCTTTATGGGACCACCTTCGCGGGCGGCCCGGGCGGAGAGGGAACGGTATTCGCAATCACGCCGCCGTACCTGACCGGCTCCATGGGCCAGGCGCTGAGTTATCAAATTACTGCGACCAATAGCCCCACCGCGTACAATGCGACAGGGCTACCCACCGGATTGAATTTCAATGCGGCTACCGGGCTCATCTATGGAACGCCGAACGAGTCGGGAACGTTCAATGTGACCCTCAGCGCCACCAATGCCGGCGGGACCGGGTGGGGGAGTCTCTTTCTCGAGGTGCTGGGGGTGCCGGTTATCACCAGCGGCTCGAATGCCACGGCCGTGGTTGGCGGCCCATTCTCCTACCAGATCGTGGCGACCAGCAATCCCAGCAGCTACAGCGCGACCGGGCTGCCCGGCGGATTGAATTTCAACAGCGCCACTGGACTCATCACTGGCACGGTGAACTCTTCCGGCAACAGTAATGCGACCATTATCGCCAGCAACGCCCTTGGCAGCGGCTCGGCGGCGCTCGCGGTGGTAATCCAGACCCACTATGGGGCGTGGCAAAGCTACTGGTTCAGCGCGGCGCAAATGGCGAACTCCGCGATCAGCGGCGACAACGCATGCCCGGCCGGGGACGGCATCCCGAACCTGATGAAATACGCGCTGCACCTGGATCCGTTCACAAACGGTGCGGGCGGTCTTCCGGTGGAAGGGGTGACGGCCATTGGCGGCAACGAGTATGTGACGCTGAGCTATACCGAGGTGACGGCGGCTACGGATATCGAGTACATCCCCGAGGTGAGCGGCGATCTGCTGACCTGGGCGGCGGGACCGAATCAGTTGGGCCTGGTGAGTGTGACTCCGAATCCGGGCGGCCTGACGGAAACCGTGGTGGTTCGGGACATGATCCCAACGACGCCTGGGGTACCGAGATTTATCCGGCTTTGGGTGATCGGGCCGTAGGAGGGGATGGTACCCGCCGTCGCGGGCACTTCCTGCTTCGAACAAAGCTCATTGTTGCCAATCGACCGGAATGGTTCGTATTTCTTTGTCATTATAGGCAGTCACAATCCCTTTCACCGTCGTAATTCCCCCGGCACTAAACGTGTGCAAGTGTGTAACAGCAAACTTGTAATGCTCACCAACTTGGCGCTGTGCTTCCACTACGGCTCGAACCGCCGTTTTTCCATGCATCAATCGGAGTAGACTGATCGACACGACGAGGACCAGGATGAAACCACTAAAGAAACCAGTGCGGGGTCGACGCCACCAGGAAGTCCATTTGGGATATTTCTCAGCGGTGGCAGCGGAAACGGCCGCTGTCGTCAGGACTTTATAGACCCAACAACAAAACAGCGTCGTAGCTATTGCTAACAATGAACTTCCTAAGGTGGCGATAAAACGAAGCTTCCAGTACGTGCAAATAAGATCGAGCGGGATAAACATCGGCGTCATAATAGTCACTCCAATACTGCCGCTTATCGTCATTGCGCTAAGAAAAGCTACAATGTTCGCCGTTCTCAACCCACCTCGAATAAGTAAAATGCCGGCGATCACGGAGAAAACATTGGAACTGGATGAGTACTTCATTCCGTGACTAATGCAATAAATCATCCAAGCGATGTCGCCGACGCCGACTGCGATAAGTGCAATGCCAACTTTTCTTAGCGGGGGGCGATAATCATCTGTCATCATAAAGTGAGTCCGCGGATTCAATCGAATTTTTCACTCCTGGTAAAGCCGCTTCGATCCTGCCTTCAGCCTGCTGGCCGTCACTCCATCTCACTTCTTCGCAAAGTCTATATCCGGCGCCGGGAAGCTATTTTCTTTGACCCTTACAGGGTCTCTGAATTGGGCGAGCCTCCGGCCTTGCTGGGTGGCGTGGGTAGCAAGGGGAGAGGTTCCAATCGGGGCTTGCCCGCCGGCCATCCGCCACTGATCCCTTCCTCGTCCTCGGAGATTGATTCGGCCTGCCAACCTCACCTTCAGGTCCGTCAGTCCATCAGATCCGGCTAACCAACCCTGGAGTCTGCAAAATGCATCGTGACAAGCAGATTAGCGCTTTTGCCGCGCTGCTCGGGCGCGCGCTTTCCCTCGCGCGCTGGTTTGACCCGAACGCTCAGGCACGGGCTAGTCGTGCGGGCTCGGGAACCCGGGTGCCATCCTCGCGCGCAAATGCCAGGGCTCCATCGAGCGCAACTTGGATTTCGCGGGCCGCTTCCTCCCGGGTATCTCCATGCGCCATGATGCCAGGCCATTCGACAACCTGGGCGATAAAGCAGTCGTCACCGGGCACCGCTGAGTACCAGATGCGAATTTCATAGTCTCGCGGGTCAATATCTTGAGTCATTGGGTCGTTCCTTCTGAGATTATGTGGCAACGGACGCAGGTTCCTCTCTGCCTTTTTGCCCTTTATTCCAGCGTTTGCCTACGCCGCGCCGATTTCCTGCTCAATCGCCGCCGCAATCCGATCCGCCTGCGCGTTGATATGGGCGGCGTCGGGGCCTTCGATCAGGAGGCGGATTTTTGGCTCGGTTCCGGAATAGCGCAGGAGGACGCGGCCTTTGCCGGCGAGGTCTTTTTCGACTTCGTTTTTGATCCGCAGGACCTCGTGCAATTCCTCAAGAGGCGGTTTGTTGCGGACCTTGAGGTTGCGCTGGGCCTGGGGGTATTTTTTGAGGCACTTTTTCAGTTCGCTCAGCGGTTTGCCGGTCTCGACCATGATGCGGAGGATCTGGAGGGCTGAGATGATGCCGTCGCCGGTGGTGGTGTAATCGTGGAAGATCATGTGGCCGCTCTGCTCGCCGCCGAGGTTGAGGCCGTTTTTCGTCATTTCCTCGATGACGTAGCGGTCACCGACCTTGGTGCGGATGACTTTTCCGCCGTAGGGGGCGAGGGCTTCCTCGAGGCCGAAGTTGCTCATGACGGTGGCTACCAGGGTGTTCTGGGCGAGGCGGCCGGCCTTGAGGAAATCGATGGCTGCGATGGCGAGGATTTCGTCGCCATCGACGAGGTCGCCGTTCTCGTCGCAGAGCAGGGCGCGGTCGGCGTCACCGTCATGGGTGATGCCGACCTGGGCGCCGGTTTCCTTGACGAGGCGCTGGATCTCGCCGGGGTGGGTGCTGCCGCAGTCCTTGTTGATGTTGCGGCCGTTGGGAGTGTTGTGGGCGACGACGGTATTGGCGCCGAGCTCGCGGAGGATGCAGGGGGTGGATTTGTAGGCGGCGCCGTTGGCGACATCGACCGCGACACGGAGATTCTCAAGGGTGAGGCCGCGGGGGAAACTGGTCTTGGCAAACTCGATGTAGCGGCCCAGGGCGTCATCGACGCGGGTGGCCTTGCCGATGCGCGCGGCGGTGGGGCGGATGGTCTCGATATCGCCGCTGAAGACGAGGTTCTCAATCTGGAGCTCGATGTCGTCGTCGAGTTTGTAGCCGTCGTGGCGGAAGAATTTGATGCCGTTGTCCTCGTAGGCATTGTGGGAGGCGGAGAGGACGATGCCGGCATCGGCGCGCAGCGAGCGGGTGATGTAGGCGGTGCCGGGAGTGGGGAGGGGGCCGATGAGGAGGACATCAACGCCGAGGGACATGATGCCAGCGGCAAGTGCGTTCTCAAGCATGTACCCGGAGAGGCGGGTGTCCTTGCCCAGGACGATCTTGGCCCGGTGGCCGGACCGTGAGCCGCCGGCAAGCTGTGTGACGATGTGGGCGGCGGCGCGGCCGAGCTTGAGGGCTGTCTCGGCGGTGACGGGCTCGATATTGGCGACACCGCGGACGCCGTCGGTGCCAAAGATTTTGCGGCGGTCCATGGATGGGGATTGGGGGGCTTTGCGGGCCTTGGTTTCCTTGGAGGCGGGGAATTTGATGATTTCCATGGTTTTCGAAAAGGGTCAGAAAAATGTGTGAAGCGATTCGTGCTAGGTCGCGCGGTGGCGGCTGGCAGGTGTGCACGGCGTGCACGCAGGGCTATGGCATCTCAAGCAGAAGTGTAGCCATTCTTCAGATATTTTTGGACAGGATAACAGGATTAACAGGATGGAAATACCTAATGTCGTGCTACTTATATATCCTGTAAATCCTGTCATCCTGTCCAATTTTTCTCATTGGAGTTGTCTGCCATGATTATGGACCGGATGGACCGGCGGTCAATCGGGGGAATCACTGGTTCTTATGAATGCCATCGGTAGGGGTGACTACGATGGGGGTCTGCATGGGGTCGTCGTCCACGGAGCGGCGTTCAATGTTCTTTTTGATGAGAAACCAGAGGACGGTCGCGAGCACCAGGGAAGCGATTTTCGCCGCCCAATTGTTCAGAATGAGTGTTTTCATCGCTTTCCTGGAGGAACAGTTCGCCGAGGCGAAGCTTGAAGCTCTCGGGATCGAAGTTGCGCTCGATCTTACCCCTATGGCAGATGGAGACAATCCCTGTTTCTTCGGAGACTACGAGGGTTACGGCGTCGGATTCCTCGCTGAGGCCGAGGGCAGCCCGGTGGCGCAGGCCCAGGTTGCGGTCCAGATCCTCCCGCTGGGAGACGGGGAAGATGCAGGCGGCGGCAAGGATGCGATCGTTGCGGACGATGAGGCCGCCGTCATGCAGCGGGGTCTTGGGCTGGAAGATGGTGACGACGAGTTCCGGGGAGAGTTCGCAATCGATGGCGACGCCGCTCTCGGCGAAGGAGCTGATATTGATATCGCGCTCGATGGCGATGAGGGCGCCGAACTGGCGGTTGGAGAGCTCGAAGATCATGTCGGTGATGACTTCGATGGCCTCGCGGTTCTGGGGGGTGGTGCTGAAGAAATGGTGGCTGCCGATCGCGGCAAGGGCGCGGCGCAGTTCCGGCTGGAAGATGATCACCAGGGCCACGGCCAGGAAGGCGGCGATGCTGTTGATGAGCCAGAGGATGACCTCGAGCTGGAGGAGCTGGGAGACGAAGATGAGGGTCAGCAGGGCCAGGGCGAGCCCGGTGAGGACCTTGGCCCCGCGGGTGCCGCGGAAGTAGAGGTAGCCATGATAGATGACCAGCCAGAGGATCCCGATCTCGATGGCGGACCGCCAGTTGGCGCTCGCGAAGTCCAGGAGGCCGGCGATCATCATGGGGCGGTCAGGATGGCGTCGGCGATTTTCAATGCGTACACGTTCTCGATGACGTCGTGGACGCGGAAGATATTCACCCCGAATGACCGGGCGAGCGTGGTAACGGCCAGGGTGGGTGGGAGACGCTCCGCCATGTCCCGGGCGCCGGAGGTCCTGGCGAGGAAGCTTTTGCGCGAGGCGCCGAGCAGGAGCGGGCGATCCTCAACCCGCAAATCGGCGATGTGCCGGATGAGGGAAAGATTGTGGGCGGGGGTCTTGCCAAAGCCGATGCCCGGATCAAAGGCAATCTGTTCGGGCTTCATGCCGCAGGATATGGCCCGGGCAAAAGATTGTCTAAAAAATTCCCGGATTTCTCCCGTAAGATCCTCGTATTCCGGGGCCTGCTGCATGGTCTGGGGATCGCCTTTCATGTGCATGATCACGAGGCCGGCGCCGGCCTTTGCCGCGACCTCCGCCATGGCGGGATCGCGCAGGCCGCCGACGTCATTGATAATCTCCGCTCCGGCCTCGAGGGCGGCCTCGGCGACCTCGGCCTTGTACGTGTCGATGGAGATGGCGCATTTGAGTTCGGACTCGAGCTTCCAGATGACCGGGAGGACGCGGGCGAGTTCCTCGTCGGTCGATACGGGCTCGGCGCCCGGGCGGGTGGATTCGCCGCCGATGTCGATGATGTCGGCGCCCTCGGCTGCAAGGCGGTGGGCGTGGACGACGGCCTCCCGCGGATCAAGACACTTGCCACCGTCGGAAAACGAATCCAGAGTTACGTTTACGATGCCCATGACCAGTGGCCGATGGGCCAGGTCGAATTCTCTATTTTTGGTGCGCCAATACATTTTTTGATCTCAAACACGCAGCCGCCGCGTATCGGCGCACGTAAACTAAACACAGCAATGCAAACAACCCTTAATCCTCCGGCTTCTCAAACCAATTTCCCTCCGTTCAGCCTTTCGCGCTTGCTGCGGACGGTTTTCAACCCCGTTTCCAATGAACGGGTCTGTATTCTGATCGATCTGCCGGACCCGAAGCAGGTGGTGCAATACGCCTTCCTGGACAATCCGGAATTCTCGATCCAGCGGAATGCGTACCATTATTTCTACCGGGCGCTGAAGGAGGGGGTCGCGGCCGAACTGGGGCTGACGGGCGGTGAGATGTTCGCCTACAAGATCACCGGCGGGAGCAACCTGGACCTGCCGGACGAGGCGTGGGCGACCGATGGGCGGCAGCTCTCGCTGGAGAAGGATATTTACCCGAACTACAAGATCATCCTCTGTATTTCCACGTTCTCGGCCACGGCGCCGCTGACGGCGTTTGCGAAGCAGTATGGCTTCCGCGGGGCGACGTTGCATGGGCTCAATGAGATCATCCTGAATTCCGGGCTCGCGGTGGATTACAATGAGGTGAGCCGGCTGGCGGAGAAGTTGCGCCTGGGAATGACCCGGGCGGATTGGGTGGAGATCGATTTCGCGGTCAATGGGCACAAGCACACGTTGCACCTCGAGCTTGGCCGCCAGGAGGCGCAGAAAAGCCACGGCCTTTGCCGGGGCGGCCCGGATGTGGCGAATCTGCCGGCGGGGGAGATTTATTACGTGCCGACCGGGGCAGAGGGGGAATTCCCGATGCGCTATGAGGATGGGACGCTGGGGCTGATGACGGTGTCGGGCGGGCGGATCGTCCATACGTCGCTGATCAGCGGGGACGAGGCGACGATCATCGCCCACCAGAAGAAGCTGGTCTCCGACCCGGTGACCGGGGAGATCGGGGAACTTGGGTTCGGGACGCAGGAGCTGCCGGTCTCCGGCCGGGATATCCAGGACGAGAAGATTCTCGGGACAATTCATGTGGCCACCGGTCGCAGCGATCACCTTGGCGGCCATCTGACGCCGGACAAGTTCGCGGAATCGAAGAACGCGACGCACGACGACATCCTCTTCTCGCCGACGAAGACGCCGGAGATCACCGTCACCCAGGCACGGATGAGCCGCAACGGGGAGTTGAAGGTGCTGATCGAGGATTTCACCCCCGTGCATATGCGGGAGTTGCTCGATGCATGACCGGATTGGCCGATGTCTTCCCATGCCGCTTCCGCGCAGGTTTATGAGTCCGACCGGTATTTGAACGAATACCTCCTCTTCCATTACGGGGAGGCGGAGGATGTGCTGTCGTTCGATTTCGGGCCGAAGGACGCGGTGGGCTTCGCGGCGCGGTGTGTGAGCGATTGCATCGAGCTGGGAGCCGTGGGGCCGGAGGCGCGGGCGCTGGACCTGGGGTGCGCGGTGGGGCGGTCGACCTTTGAGCTGGCGCGCTATTGCCCGGAGGTGGTGGGGATCGACACGTCGCAATCCTTCATCCGCGCGGCGCTGGAAGTCCGCCGCCATGGGCATATTCACTTTGACCGGACGGAGGAGGGAGAGCTGACGTCGCGCTGCGTGGCACGGGTGCCGGAGGAGATCGAGCGTACCCGGGTGCATTTCGAGATTGGCGACGCGCTGCGGTTGCGCGGGACGCTGGGGGACTTCGACGTGGTGCTGGCGGCGAATCTCCTCTGCAGGCTGGAGGATCCAATCCAGCTGGTGCTGAAGTTTTCGCAGCTTGTGAGGCCTGGTGGGCAGCTCATATTGGTTTCTCCCTACAGTTGGAGCCGCGATTTTACCCCATTCCCCAAGTGGCTGGGCGGTTACGAGAACGACGGCAAGCGTTATGAGACCTTTGTGACGCTGACAAAATTCCTCGAGACTGACTTCACCCTCATCCGCACCCGCGACCTGCCGTTCCTGATTCGCGAGCATGCGCGGAAGTATCAGTGGAGCGTCTCGCACGGGTCGGTGTGGCTTCGGAAAGAAGTCTGATCTTGCGGGCGGATTGGGCGGAGCGTAGCGTGGGCACATTGAAGCTCCGGCGCCGCGGCGAGATGCCATGATTTTGCGAGCAATCCTCCTATTGCTGTCACTCAGCATTCCTGCGTGGGCACTGGACATCACGACTACGGACGGCACGGTGTACAAGTCGGCCGAGGTGAGCTCGGTGGACCCGGACGGGATCACGGTGACTTATTCCGACGGCGTGGCGAAGATTCCATTCGCAGACCTGCCGGCGGATTTGCAGAAGCAATACGCTCCGCCCGTGGCCGCAGCGTCGCCCGTGCAGCAGGCGCCTGCCATGACTCCGCAGCCCATGGCGAGCGCGACGCCGGAGAAGGTGGTGCCCCAGGTATTCCCAACCCATGACAATTTTTCGCTCCACCTGACAAGCGCGTGGAGACAGGTGCCGGATGAAATCCTGAAGCAATTGGACGAGAAGATGGGTGAGCTGGCGCATTCGCCGCAGAACTGGCAGTATGCGTATCAACTCAAGGATGCGCCCCATTGGCTGGCGTATCCCTATATCCTGGTGCAATTCATCCCGGGCCGGGAATCGGAGGCGGATTTCGAGAAAGAGGTGGAATCGAGGGAAGGGGTGCAGAAAGGGCTGGATGACGCAACGCAGAAGGCGTCTTCGATTCTTTCGGGCACCCGGGTGGATGACTCGAGTTATGACGACAAGACATTAACCGGCGAATTTCTCATGGAATCGAATGTAAGTGGGATCGGCGCATTGGAAGGGTTTACCGCGTTGAAGCTTACCCAGACAGGGACAATCCAATTCTGCGGTTATTGCACCAAGGCGGATAAGGGTAAGATGGTCCCGTTCTTCAGGACCGTGGCGAATAACATCGAGGTGGCCGCTGATTCGGCCTATAAGCCGGATGTTACGGATTCGATACCGGTTCTCGGCAATATCGATTGGTCGGCGGCGGTATTTGGAGGAGTGATAGGGTTGGCAGTCGGCCTGCTGGGGAGGAAATTTCTTAATAAGCCGGAACCTCCCAAGCAGAGGTGACAATGGATTGGCAGGCCCAATATGAATCGGGGGTCACTCCGTGGGACGAAGGGGCGCCGCATCCGGCGCTGGTTGATTATATCAGGGAGGAAAGCCGCGGCGGTACCGCGGCGCCGTTCACCGGGCGCGGGCTGATCCCGGGATGTGGGCTGGGGCACGATGTGCGGGCGGTTTCCACGCATGGGAATCAGGTGATCGGGCTGGATATTGCGCCTGGGGCGATTACCCGGGCGCGGACGTTTCCGCGGAGCGGGAGCGAGGAATATGTGATGGGAGATTTGTTCAACCTCGAGGCTGCGATGCGGGGGTCGTTCGACTGGGTGGTCGAGCACACCTGTTTTTGCGCCATCGATCCATCCATGAGGGCTGCCTACGCGGAGGCTGTGGCGGGCGCGTTGAAGGAGGAAGGGCGCTTGTTCGGGATTTTTTACCTCGACCCGGCGGTGGACCGTCAACCGCCGTATGGAGTGACCGTTGCGGAGCTGGACGCGCTGTTTTCACCGTATTTCGCGTTGGAGCGGGCATGGGTGCCGGCGCGGACATTTCAGGGGCGGGAAGCGCGGGAACTGGTGCGAGTGCTAAGGCATTTGTAATGGCTCGTAGTGTTCGCTATAGGTAGCCGGATGAAATTCCATCTCGGGTTCCTTGTTTCATTGTTCATCGCGATGGCCGCGCGGGCGGACATCGTGATCGTGCAAAATGTGGATGGCATGGCACAGAGCGGCCAGATGACGATCATGGTCAGCGCGGACAAGGTCCGGACCGATGTGAATTCGCAGATCAGCACCATTACAGACACCACCACTGGCGATGTGACGACGCTGATGCATGCGCAGAAATCCTACATGGTCATCCCCGCTGCCACGAGCAAGGCGATGCGATTGCAAATGGCCATGGCAATGCAGCAGGCGGGGGGTCCATCGGCCAGTCCGTCCGCGCCCGTGGCGACAGGGAAGACGGAGAAGGTCAATGGTTTCAACGCGCAGGTCTATACATTCAGCAATGGCAACATCAAGGCGACTTACTGGATGTCCGCGGACTTCCCCAACGCGAAGCTGGTGCAGGATGCGCTGGCTCAATTTCGCAAAGGGGGCCTTGCAGATATGACCCGGGGAATGGCCCCGGACTCGAGTACGCTGCCCGGGGTGCCTGTCAAGACTCAGGTGGAAATCAACGGTCAGAAAATTACCACCGAACTGGTCTCGGCGCAGAATCAACCGGTCGACCCGGGGGTGTACCAGGTGCCGGCGAATTATACCGAGGTGAAAATGCCCGCGATGCCAGCGATCCCGCAGCATTAATGGGTGATGGCAGGGTCGCCGCCGCCGCTTATCCTTGCCTCCTCTTCTCCGCGCCGGCGGGAATTGCTGGCGGAGCGCGGCTATAGTTTTGAGGTCGTGGTTGCGGCGGTGGAGGAGTTGTTGCCGCCGCACCTGACGGTGCGTGAGGCGGTGCTACTGAATGCCCGCCGGAAGGGCTCCGCGGTTGCGGCATTGCATCCCGGTGCCTGGGTGATCGCGGCGGATACGCTGGTATCCCTGGACGGGCGCCCCATGGGCAAGCCCTTGACAATCGCGGAGGCGCACGCGATGCTGAGGATGCTGAGCGGGCGGACACACCAGGTCTTTTCCGGTGTATGGATGGAACACCGCGAGTCAGGCGGGATCGCGGCGTTCATCGAGGTGTCGCATGTGCAGTTCCGCCCGCTGGAGATGGCGGATATCAAGCGCTATTTGCAACTGGTCCACGTACTGGACAAAGCCGGCGCCTACGCGGCCCAGCACGACCCGATGGGGCTCATCGAACGCATCGAAGGCTCCCGGACGAATGTGATCGGATTGCCGATGGAGAGACTGGTGGCGATGCTGAGGGGGCGGGGATATGAGTAGCCGCTTGTGAAAGCTGTCGCCCTTTTTCTCGCGCTGACGCTCGGCGCCCAGGCGGCTACGCCCATCGAGTTCCGCACGGGGCGGCCGGGGTTTGTATCGCTGAACATTTATCGCGCCGATGGAACAGTCGTGCGCGAGCTCCTGACCGGCTCGGCTTATCCTGCGGGGGACCACGCGGTCACGTGGGATGGGCTGGCGGGAGGCAAGCCGCTTCCGCCGGGGGATTACCACTGGCGCGCGTTATACCGCGACCGGATCGAGATGAAGGTGCGGGGCTGGATCGGAGATTTTGGCGGGGATAAGGGTGAGCCGGCGGCAGTCGCGGCGGATGACTCCCAGATTTACCTCGGCTGGTCCAAGGCGACCGCGGATGCGGATGCGGTGGTAGCCTGCGACCCGGCCGGAAAGGTTCATTGGACTCATCGGCGCGGAGCGGTCTCCGGCTGCCGCGGCCTTGGCGTGGATGCGGGCATGGTATACGTGCTGGGGGGCGAAGGGGCCGAGGTGGAGGGGCGGGCGATCTATCGGCTAAACGCCAGAGACGGCGGCATCGTCCCATGGCCAAACGGGCGTACCGATCTCGAAATCAGTTCCCTCTGGCCTGCCAAGGCGAATTACAAGCCGGACCGCGCCGATTACTTCGCGGTCAGCAATGGGCGCATGTACTTGAGCTTCAGCGGCGGGCAATTCATTGCGGTGCTGGATGCAAAGACCGGAGCGTATTTGCAAACGATTGTCGGGGCGCCACCGGGGCCGGTGGATGCGGTGCCCACGAAGACGGCTTCCCCCGAACATCCCGACCAATCGATGGATGCGGACTTCGTGACCACATCACTGCACGACGGAATCATAGGGAAAATGCTCCTGGCGCATGACCCCATTTGGGTGCTCGCGAGTGCCCTGACCCCGCTGGATGAGGGGCAGCGGATCGCCGCGCTCAGGATGATGGGTGACGGCGCGCCGCATCACAAAGACGAGATTTTTGTCGGGCTTGCGCCACCGTGGAACCAGGTCCAGGCGCGTTCGGCGCTCGATAGCGACACGGTCATCTATGTCGCGGGCCGGGTGGGTGGCACGCAGACAGGCGCCCGGGACCGCAACCGGATGGGGGTGATCCGGGGGATAGCGCTGGATGCGAAGGGACAGCTTTGGGTAGCCGAAGGGGACGCGAATCCGCGCCGTGTCAGTGTCTGGACGACGGACGCCGCGAAAGGGCGCCTGGTGCGTGAGTACTTTTCGCCGCCGGACGCGACGTCGCCGGTGGCCATCGATCCGCTCGATCCCAAGCTGCTGATTGCCGGAGGCTGCGAATGGCGGATCGATCCCGAAACGGGGCGCGCCGGTTGCCTGGGAGTGATCACGCAGGACGCCCTGCGAAGTGTGCGATTTGCCATGGAGAAAGGGAAAGTGCTGCTTGTGCTGACGCCGGCCAATGGCCCGGATTTGGTCCTCGAGCGCGCCGGGGATGGGGATTACCGGCCGCACGATGGACCTGCGCCCGCGCCGGACGTGCAGAAGTTCCAAATCGTGACCGGGACCGATGGCGCGTGGCGGCTGGATACGGCGGACGGGTATGACCTCGGGATTGTCTTCGAGCCGGCAGCGACGGCATCCGGGACGCCGATTGCGGCGGTTCTGGACAGTAACTTGCCGAACCATCTGGCAGCCGGACAGCCCGCACTGACGCAAATGGCGGACGGGAGGATTTTCCTCACGGCACGTGGATCCCGGCTCTGGGATTTGGAACTCACGGGCCTTGGAAGCGTCACACCGCTGGCCGACGGAAAAGTCAGCCTCCCCTAAGTCCTACAGGAAAGCTCCGAAGGCTTATGAGCGGATGGATTCCGGATTGGCCTCGAGGTTAGGCAGGAAGCCGGTAAGCAGCCCGATGAGCGGTAGATAAGCGCAGACCTGATAGACAAAAGTGATGCTGGTCATGTCCGCCAGTTTGCCCAGTACCGCCGCGCCAATGCCGGCCATGCCAAATGCGAAGCCGAAGAAGAGCCCGGCAATCAGCCCCACGCGCCCGGGAACCAGCTCCGTGGCGTAAACGAGGATGGCCGCGAATGCCGAGGCGAGCACAAAGCCAATAATGACCGAGAGGAAAACGGTCCACGCAAGACTGGCATGGGGAAGGGCCAGGGAGAATGGGGCGGCACCGAGGATGGAGACCCAGATGACGCGCTTGCGTCCGATGCGGTCGCCCACGGGACCGCCGACGATCGTTCCGAGCGCGACCGCGCTCAGGAAGACGAAGAGGTAGAGTTGGGATTGCTGAACGGAGAGGTGAAACTTCGCGATCAGATAGAAGGTGTAATAGCTGCTCATCGAGACGAGGTAGAAGTACTTCGAGAAGACCAGTGCCAGCAGGATTGCGATGGAGATCCCGAGGGTACGACGGGGGAGGGGACCGCGATGCGAGGCCCGCTGCACCGCGTGCGTGAGGCCAAGGCTGATCTGATTCCGATACCAGCGCCCCACCAGCGTGAGGATCACAATCCCCAACAGAGCCGCGAGGGAGAACCAGAGAATGTGCCGCTGCCCGTAGGGTACGACGATGAGGGCGGCGAGCAAAGGACCCAGTGCGGAGCCCGCATTGCCGCCCACCTGGAAGAGCGATTGCGCAAACCCATGGCGTCCCCCGGAGGCCAGCCGCGCGATGCGGGAGGCCTCGGGATGAAAGATGGCGGAGCCCACCCCCACCATGGCCGCGGCGGCGATTACGGCCGGGTAGCTGGGGGCGAAGGCGAGGAAGATGACCCCACAAAGGGTCATGGCCATCCCGAGGGCGAGAGAGAACGGCTGCGGCCTGCGGTCCGTGTAGAGCCCGATGACAGGCTGAAATATGGAGCCGGTCATCTGGAAGGTGAACGTGATGAGGCCCACCTGGGTGAAATCGAGGTCGAACGATTTTTTGAGGAGCGGATAAATCGAGGGGATCAGCGCCTGGACGCTGTCATTGAGCAGATGGGAACAACTCAAGGCGACCAGGATCGCAAGGGTCGCCTTCTGGGCAGGTGTCAGGACGTCCGAGGCATCGGGCCGGTCAACGGCGTCCGAGGCGAAGGGTTGAGGGGCGTCTTCGGTGCCTTGCTTCATTGGGTATCCATCATTTCGAGACGGGGATGGGAATCGAGCCTTCAGATTTTGAAGGGCCGATGGTTGGAAGCAACCGGCAGGCCTCCGGGAGCAGCCGGGGCGTTACGGCCACAGGGGACAGCTTCCGATATCGAGCGCGGCCTGGCGCTGAAAATGGTTTCTTACGGCGTACCCTTTTCAAGCCGGATCAAAACAATCTCTGACTTGGTGCAGACGCGCATCGGTACGCCCCAGGTTCCAGCTCCATAGCTCGTGAAAACCTGCATCCCGCCGAATCGGTTCAGTCCATGGTTAAATTTCCCGTGCACGCGGGCGGCGAGCCAGTGCCATGGCCAGATCTGTCCGCCGTGGGTATGGCCGGAAAGCTGCAAGGAAACGCCCTCCTCCGCGGGAATGGCAAGGTTCCCCGGCCGATGTGCGAGCAGGATGCTGGCGCAGCTTCGATCCAGGTCCGCGCGCTGCAATAATGACCTGAAAAGTCGCGGATCATCGGTCTCTCCGTCGTGGATACCCACGATCTGCATCCCGTTGACTTCCACCTTTTCGTTATTCAGGACGCGGATACCGGCGCCCATCACCGCATCCACGAACTTTGTGCGGTCATCGAATTCCTCGTGATTGCCACAGACAAAATAGATCCCTGCGGGAGCGGAAAGTCTTTTCCATGGCTCGACGAGCGCATCGAAGTCCGCCTTCACGCCGTCGAACATATCCCCGCTGATGAACACGGCCTCGGGCCGGAGTTGTTCCAATCTCTCGACCACGCGGCGCGTGAAGCCCGCACCACGGACATTGCCCAGGTGCATGTCGGTCACAAGCGCCGCGCTCCGGCCGTCCCACATGGCGGGAAGATTGGCCAGCTTTACGGTGACCCGGGTCACGCGCAGTCGAGAGGCATTGACGAGGCCGTAGAGCGCAGCGAGCACCGCGGTCCCGGCGAACGCACCGGCGAAGAGCTTCGGCTCGATGTGCAATGAAAGCAGCGCGGCCGCCCAGGATATGATCCATGCGGCGCCTGCCGCGAAAAAGGCGAAATTCAGCACCCCCATCCCCGTGGCCGAAACCCGGTACATGAGCCGCAACCAGA
>Ga0302319_10007220_pt1 | contig 21870 bp, 19 predicted proteins | sample Bog_T0_2_FD_203319 | JGI IMG/M metagenome (GOLD analysis project Ga0302319, IMG submission 203319) | Peat permafrost microbial communities from Stordalen Mire near Abisko, Sweden - Bog_T0_2 | ecosystem: Environmental > Terrestrial > Soil > Wetlands > Peat | place: Sweden: Abisko, Stordalen Mire... | reverse complement strand
CTATATAGACATATAGTCTATAATATTGCAAGCCAAAAAATCAACCAGAGGTGAATTTTTTTTGGATTTCAAAAAATTACGCGAGGATCAGGGAGCATTATTCCAATTTTGACCGCACAGACCTTTCCAGTTTTGATCGCACCACGACAGACGAATCGGAAACCCCTCACCCCCGACCCCCGAAGGCCTCGCCAAAATCGAAAAAGACCTCCACCTCTTCGAAGATTGATAATCATCCGCATCCTCATCCTCATTTTTTATTGCTGATTTCTAGTTAAGCCTCGCCGCCTTCCTGCCGATAGCCAGCGTGTCTGCCAGCATCGTGACTGGAATCAGACATCTGGACAGATGCGAATACGCCGAAAAATCAGTATTTTACTTATGAAACCATCCCGTCTCCGCAGAAGCCAATGGGCCAACCCCGCCTTCCCCATCCGGCTGTCAGCACTTGCCGCCGGCCTGGCGTCGGCACTGAATGCGGGCGCGCAATCCATCCCCGGCAGTACCAATACCCTTGATCCCGCCGCCCTCACCCAATTGCTGCAGCGCATCGATCAACTGGAGCAGAAGGCCAAGCGGGTGGACGCACTGGAAGCCGAGGTCAAAAGCCTCAAAGCCGGCGCCGGCAGCGTCGCCGCCGAGCCCGAAGTGAGCACCCGTGAGGTCTGGCCCAAGATTGACTTCCAGGTGCAGGGCGACGTGGATTTCCATGTCAGTGGTAACAAGAGCGACAAGAACACATTTTTCCTGGGCGACTTCACCCCGCTCATCACGGCGAAGCTATCCGATCAGGCGCAGGTGGTGGCCGACTTCGCCGTCGAATCCGATCAGTTGGCCGGCGACGGATTCAATGTGGATATTGAACGGTTATATGCGGAGTATGACGTGAACGATTACTTCAACGTGGTTGGCGGACGTTTCAATACCGACATCGGCTATTACAACAGTGTTTATCACAACGGCACCTATTTTCAAACCACGGTGGATCGTCCCGGCATCTTTGATTTTGAGGACGACGGCGGCATCCTGCCGGATCACATGACCGGCCTCTCCATTAATGGAGCGATTCCGTCCGGTTCGCTGAATTTGCATTATACGGCGGAGATTGGCAATGGCCGCAATTATGACCTCAACCAACCAGCTTTCTTTATTTCGGACAACAACGATTTCAAAGCCTACAACCTGGCCTTGTATGCCAAACCCGATTGGCTGTCCGGCCTGCAATTCGGCGGTTCGGCGTATTATGACACCGTAACCACCCCCGGCGTGCCGCGGACGGACCAGTTGATTTTGAGCGGCTACGGTGTGTATAAAACCGGCAAGTTTGAGTGGCTGACCGAAGGCATTTATATGTGTGACACCCCGGCGGGCGGTTCGGCGCATTGGACTTCCGCCGGCTACACCCAGGTGTCCCGGAAGTTCGGCCAGTTCCGGCCTTATTTCAGGATGGAATGGCGCAATACGCCTGCGGGCGACCCCTTGATGGCGTACATCGGCCAGAATGTCTGCGTCTGGGGTCCCACAGTCGGCGTCCGCTGGGATTTCACCCAGATGATGGCGATCAAACTCGAGTACGAACACGTCGAGCAAAACAACATCAACGCCGTGGATCAGGTGACGATCCAGTGGACCTTCCGGTATTGAAGCCCCCAACCTGCGTATGCCCATGAAAACGATTCTGAAAAAATTCCCGCTAGGCGTGGCCATTTTATTCCTGCTCGGCGGCCTCAATGTCCGCGCGCAGGACAAGGCGGATCAACTGGCGGTCATCGTCGGCAAAACGAGCTCCCTGGAGGCCGTCACCACGGCGGAACTGCAAAAATATTTCAAGGCGGAAAAATCCAAGGCCCCGGACGGCACCAAAATTGTCATCGTCATGCAGGACGTGGGCCGGCCGGAACGCGACGCCGCGCTGCGCGATATTTACAAAATGGGCGAGGCCGAATACGGCGATTACTTCGTCGGCCAGACGTTCACCGGGGCGGTGAAATCCGCGCCGAGGTCCTTTGCGTCACCGGCGGCCGTGAAGCAATACGTCGCCGAAACCCCGGGGGCCATCGGCTATGTGCGGGCCAGCGATGCCGATGACACCGTGAAAGTGCTCAAGGTGGATGGCAAAGCTCCAGGCGAGGCGGATTACAGCCTGAAAATGAAATAGTCAAATCGTCCTGGCTGGCAGCGACCGCCCAACTCAGAAATCAAAATGAAGAACCTGACGATCGGAAAACGGATTGCGCTGGGGTCGGCGGCCATCATTCTGGTCGCCGCCGCTTTGAGCGTCTTTGCCTATGGGCAGCTGCGTGCCATCGGCGGCCACTCGACCCGGATCACCGCAGAATGTCTGCCGGGCATTTACCTGGTCGGCCAGGTCGAGTCGGCGGCCAATGCCAATGGCACGCTGGTCCTCAAGGACCTGCTCACGCATAACGACGATTTGCAGGCGGAGTTTGAGTTGAACATCCAAACCAACCAGCAGCAGATCGCGCTGCTGGCCGGCAGTTATGAAAAGACCATCACGGACCCCAAGGAACGGGAACGGTTCGCGGCGTTCGAGGCGGCCCGGCGGACCTACAGCAGTGCTTTGCAGGACGTCCTGAAGCTGGCCCATGATGGGAAAAGCCAGGCAGCCATGGAGGCCAAACAGTCCCGGCTGGATCCGGCGTTCGACAGTTTTATCACCTCCATTCATGGCCAGGTGGCGGCCAACAAGGCCAGGGGAGACACGGCGGGAATCCAGATTCAAGCAGCGGTGGCCAGCGCCCAGCATGGGGTGTTAACCGGCCTGGCCCTGGCGTTGCTGGTTGCGGCCGGGATTTCCCGGTTGACCATTCGTGGCATCGGCCGCGTATTGAACCAAATTTCCTCGGATTTGGACGACAACGCCGCCCAACTTTCCGGATCGGCCGGGCAGATTACCGCCACCAGCCAGTCGCTGGCCGAAGGGGCCAATGAACAGGCGGCTTCCCTGGAGGAAACCAGCTCTGCCTTGGAGGAAATGGCCAGCATGACCAAGCGCAATTCGGAGCATGCGCGCCAAGCCAACCAACTGGCCAAGGAGGCCCGCGCCGCCGCCGACAAGGGCGTGGGCGACATGCAAACCATGGCCTCCGCCATGGAAGCCATCAAGGTTTCCAGCGACGACATCGCCAAAATCATCAAAACCATTGACGAAATCGCTTTTCAAACCAATATTCTTGCGCTGAATGCCGCCGTCGAAGCCGCCCGCGCTGGTGAAAGCGGCATGGGTTTCGCCGTCGTTGCCGACGAAGTCCGCAATCTGGCCCAGCGCAGCGCCCAGGCGGCCAAGGAGACGGCGGGCAAGATTGAGGGGGCCATCACCAAGACCGGGCAGGGGGTCGGCATCAGCAGCAAAGTGTCCCAGACCCTGAACGACATCGTCACCAAAGTGCGCCAGGTGGATGAACTGTTGTCCGAGGTTGCCAGTGCATCGCACGAACAAACCGACGGGATCACCCAAATCAACACGGCCGTGGGCCAGATGGACAAGGTCACCCAGGGCAACGCCGCCAAAGCGGAGGAGAGTGCCGCTGCGGCCGAGGAATTGAATGCCCAATCGTTGGTGATGAAGCAATCCGTCAATGAATTGTTGCAGCTCGTGGGCGGCGGTCAGCCCGGACCGGGTGGCGGAGCGATGCCGGTCAAGGTTGCGGGCAAACTCAAATCTGATTTTACCGCCCCGGCCAAGCGGGCGGCCACCCAACCGGCCGGCGGCGGCCGCCATGGCAACGGCCATCATTCTGCGGGCCAGTCTGCAGAGTTTCGCCGGAATGAAATCCCGCTGGACGGCGATTCCAGGAACTTTTAGCCGGCTACCGCCGGGTGGGCGGCTTCAGCGCACGGCCCAATTCAGGATGGCTTTCTGCACGTGCAGACGGTTTTCCGCCTCCTCAAAAATGGTGGCGGCGTGGGCCTCCAGCGTGGCCTCATCAATCTCCTTGCCGCGGTAAGCCGGCAGGCAGTGCATGACCAGCGCGTCCTTTCTGGCCAACTGCACGAGCGCCTGGTTGATCTGATAGCCGGTCAGGATTTGGATCCGCTCTTTCGCCTCGGCCTCCTTGCCCATGGATACCCACACGTCGGTGTACAGCAAATCCGCGCCGCTCGCGGCGGCCCGGATGTCGTCGGTGACCGTGATGTTGCCGCCGGCCCGCTGCAGCAGTTCCGCCGCCGGCTGGAAGGGTTTGGGCGCGGCGATGCGCAGCGCGAACCGGTACTTGGCCGCCGCCCAGATCCAGGAATTGGCCACATTGCACGCGCCATCGCCAATGAACGCGACCGTCTTGCCTTCGATGGAGCCGCGCTGTTCCTGAAACGTGAACATGTCCGCCAAAATCTGGCAGGGATGCTCGTCATCGGTCAGGGCATTGATGGTGGGGATGCCTGAGAAATGGGCGAACTCCTCGACGTCATGCTGGGCAAACGTGCGGATGACCGCGCCATGAACCATGCGGCCCATCACGCGCGCGGTGTCCTTGATCGGCTCGCCGCGGCCGAGTTGGATGTCCACGGCGCTCAGAAACATGGGCATGCCGCCCAGTTCGCGGATGCCCACTTCGAACGAAAGCCGCGTGCGGGTGGATTGCTTGGAAAACATCAGCGCCCAGGTCTGGCCGGCCAGCGGCAGCTGCGGGTGGTGGCCGCGTTCGTGTTTAAACACCGCAGTTTCACGGAGGATTTCATCAAAATCCGCGCGCGGCAAACTTTCCAATTTCAACAAATGTTTCATGCGGCAAAGCCTGGGCAAGGGATGCCCAAAGGATATTATTTACCTGAACTTGGGGGGGACGTCACTCCTTTTCCTTGTTTGTCATTGGCTTGGCGGAGGGTTGAGGTTGCTACAGGGCCGCTCTAGTCGCCCTAATGGCAAAAGCATGGACCCTGCAGGGGTGGCACGGGCCACTGGCCCGTACCGTCCGGCGACCCGCCGGACGGAACGGGTGAGGCGCTCTATTTGCCAGCGGAGCCCGTTTCCCCCAGTGCGCCCCGCTCCGCTCAGCCGGGCTGGTCGCCCGGCAGGACGGGCCACTGGCCCGTCCCCCCGCATGGTCCATGCATTTGCCATTGAGTTGCTTTAGAGCGGCCCGGCGAGGGTTCCCACGCTGACCGGGGCGCGTTCGAACTCATTGGCGGCCATGAGCGGTTGGGCGCGCATGACGCCGAGGCGAGCCACAAAACGGTCGGGCACCACTTCCAGCCGCGTGTTGTAGTGGGTGGCAATCTCATTGAAGTAGCCGCGTGCCAGGGCGATGCGCTGTTCGGTGTCGGCCAGGGTCTTTTGCAGGGACAGAAAGGCCGCGCTGGCCTTCAGCTCGGGATACCGCTCGGCAATGGCCAGGATGGCGCCGCTCACCGCGCCGGGGTCGGGGCCGGCCACTCCGGGGGCCGTGGCTGCCTGCTGGGTGCGCAGGGTCGCCAGTTCGGTTTGCAACCGGGCTTCATAGTCGCGATAGCCGCGGACGCACTGGACCAGGTTGGGGATCAAGTCCGACCGGCGCTGCAACTGAATGTCCACCAGCGACCACGCCTGCCGCACGCGCTGGCGCAAATCCACCAGGCTGTTGTACAGCATCCAAACCCACGCAAGCAGGCCGGTCAACAGGTAGCCTCCGGCAATGGCGGCGTAGATCAGCCGATGCGCCGCCAGATCGACATGCAGGGCCGCATCGCGCCAGATGGTGCAGCCCACGGCCGCCGCCAGGCCAAAAAGGATCCAGCCCCGGGCACCCCATTTCATGCCGCGGCTGACCTGTTCGGCCGAGCGCGTGGAAACCAGAAACATGGGCGCGGCGGGGTCGGCGGCGATCTCGGGGGCGACGACATCCGCCCGTTCGCGCGCCTGGCCGACAACAAAAAGGGCGGTTTTCAGCGGAATGGCCCGTTCGACGAACCGGCGGCGAAAGGTGGAGTTGGCCACGGCTCCCGCCGGGCCTTTGTCGTAATACAACGCGGCCCCCGGCGAGCAGGTTTCATCCAACACGCCCACCGGCTCGATTTTCGCGCCCTCGGGCCGCACCAGGACGACGCCGCAATCATCCTGCAAAAAGAAGGGGATGAGCTCGCCGCCGTCGGCCACCTGGGTCCAGCCGCTCTCGGTGCGGGTGCGGGTTTGCGTGCGGCCCTTGTCGTCGGTGTAGGTTTCGGTGACGGTGCGCGACCAGTGTTCCTCCACGGTCCAATGATAATGGACGCAGCGGGTGGCAGACAGGTAGCTGGTCAACGGCTCGGCGGCTTCGGCCGAGCCTTTGAGTTCGACCAGCCCGATGAAAACGCCGGTGGTTTTCGAGGTGGGCAGATTGTCAATCAGCCGCCGCTGCCGGCCGTCTTTGAACGCGCAAAACAAGGCGAGCAGCGCCAGCAGTGCGCCGATGAGCGGGAGAAAGGGGGCGAGGTCGTGCATGTTCGATTTATTTGGTTGCGATGGGCGCGTGCGTGGCCTGCCAGACCAGCCGCAAACCTTCGAGGGTCAGGTCCGGTTCCACGCCGGAGATCTCCGGCAGCTTCGCGGCGATCAATCTGGCGTAGCCGCCGGTGGCGACCACGGGCAGTTTGCGCGCGCCCAGTTCCTGCTTGAGCTCGCCAATGAGTTCGCGCACGAGGCCGCGATACCCATGCACGGCCCCCACGAGCATGGCCTGTTCGGTGCTTTTGCCGATGGCGGTCTGGACCTCGCGAATCTGGATTTTCGGCAGCAGCGCGGTTTTCTCATGCAGGTAATTGGTCATGGCCGCCAGGCCCGGGGCAATGATGCCGCCGACGTAATTGCCCCGCGCATCGACCACGTCGAACGTGACCGCCGTGCCAAAATCCACCACCACCACCGGCGCGCCAAAGCGCGCGCGCGCGGCCACGGCATTGGCCAGCCGGTCGGGGCCAATGGAGCCGGGCTTGGGATAATCAATACCCACGCCGCGAATGGTGCTGGCGCGGAGCTCCAGCACCTCGATTTTCCAGGTGTGCCGGACAAATTTTTTCACGAGCGGCGTGGCGCGCGGCACGACGCTGCACAGGGCCGCGCCGGTGACGGCGGCGCCGGCCAGGAATTTTTGCACGCGGCCGGCCGCGCCGCCGGCCAGCCAGGCAAACGTGGGGATGTCCGCCTGTTTCAGCACGCGCCGGCCATCGGCCAGGCCGAGGTGCGTGTGCGTGTTGCCAATGTCGAAAAGCAGGAGCATGATTAAAATTTCAGGTTGATTTTTCGAGGGTCACATCGCCGCTGATGACCCGTTCCAGGTGGCCGAATTCGGTGCGCACCAGCAGGGCGCCGGCCTCGTCCAGCGACTCGGCCCGGCCGCGAAACCGCCGGTCGCCCACATGCACCGCCACGTTTCGGCCCATGGTAATGCAGGCCGCCTCCCATTCATCGGCGATTTGGGCAAACTGGCCCGCGCCGATCCGCGCGTAATCCTGGTCCAGTTCGCGCAGGACGGCCACCGCCAGCTCCGCGCGCGAAACGGCCGCGCCGCCCGCCATTTTCAGGGACGTGGCGAGCCGGTGCAATTCCGGCGGAAAGTCAGCGGCGTCCTGGTTCACATCCATGCCGATGCCGAGAATGACGTGCCGGACGCGATCCAGTTCCGCGCTCATTTCGGTGAGGATGCCGGCGATCTTGCGACCGCCGATCAACAGGTCGTTCGGCCATTTGATTTCCGCTTCCAGCCCGGTGACATTTTTGATGGCGCGGCGCAGGGCGGTGGCCGAGATCACGGTCAATTGCGTGGTTTCCTGGGGCGAAAAGCGGGGGCGCAGCAGCACGGAAAACCAGAGTCCTTTGCGCGCGGGGGACATCCATTTGCGCCCCAGCCGGCCGCGGCCCTTGGTCTGCGATTCCGCAAAGACCACCGCGCCCTCGCGCACGCCGTCCCGGGCCAGTCGCTCCACCACGTCGTTGGTGGAGGTGGTCTGCTCAAACACTTGGATGTCGCGCCCCACCACCTGCGTGGTTCCCAGCCGGGATAGCAAATCATCGGCCAGGAGGGCGTCGGGTTCGCCCACGAGGCGGTAGCCGAAATGCGGGCCGGCGGCGATATCGAACCCCACCCGGCGCAATTCCTCGATGCGCGCCCAGACGGCGGTGCGGCTGATGGCAAGTTCCCCGGCCAGTTGCGCGCCAGAAACGCCGTCTGGCTGGGCGCGCAGGGCGGAAAGGATTTTGGCGTCGGGGGTCACAGCCGGTCCAGTTTATTGGGGTTCATCGGTGCCGGCAAAATCCAATCCGATGTCCACGGCGCGCGCGGAATGCGTGATTGCGCCCACGGAAATAAAATTCACGCCGGTGGCGGCGATGGCGCGGACGGTTTTGAGGTTCACGCCGCCGCTGGCCTCGGATTGCGCGCGGCCGGCGATGATTTTGACCGCGCGCCGCAACTGGGCGGGCGGCATGTTGTCCAGCAGGATGATGTCCGCGCCGGCGTCGGCGGCCTGGGCCACCTGTTCGAGCGTGTCCGCCTCGACCTCCACCTGCAACTTGGGGAATTGTTTGCGCGCGCGGGCCACGGCGGCGGCGATGGCGTTGGGCTTTTCGTGGCGCAGGGCCACGAGATGATTGTCTTTGATAAGCACCATGTCGTACAGCCCGATGCGATGATTCCGGCCGCCGCCGCAGGTCACGGCGTATTTCTCGAAGCGCCGCCAGCCGGGCGTCGTTTTACGCGTGTCGAGGATGCTGGCTGCGGTTCCCTGCACGGCAGCGGCATACTGGGCGGTGGCGGTGGCCACGCCGGAAAGGCGCTGCACGAAGTTCAGCGCCACACGTTCGGCGCTCAGCAGCGCGCGGCTCGCGCCGGAAATCTTAAGCAGCGGGTCCCCCGCCTGCGCGTGCGCGCCATCGGCCACCCGCTTCTCGATTTGAATCCGGGGTGACAGCAGGCGGAAGGCCTGCACGGCGAATTCCAGGCCCGCGACGACGAGGGGTTCGCGCGCATTCATGAGCGCCACAGAGCGGGCGGCGGCGGGGACGGTGGCCAGGGTGGTGGCGTCGCCGGGGCCGAGATCCTCGGCCAGCGCGGCGCGGACGGCGTTGCGAATTTCTGTCAGGGTAATATCCACCCGCTCAAGATGACGCCCGCAGCCAAAAGCAAAAGCAAAAAAGGTGTTCGAAGGGGGTGAGTTCATGACTGTTTCAGGGCGTAAAAAGTGATATTTCTGGGGTTTTTGATAATTTCAGCTTGGGAATGACGAATGACGAATCTTGAATGACGAAAGAATGACGAAGCACCAATGACGATTGGTGTCCGCTGGCAAAAAGAGCGCCTCACCCGTTCCGTCCGGCGGGTCGCCTGACGGTACGGGCCAGTGGCCCGTGCCACCCTTGTTTGCAAATGCTCGTTCATGGTGATAAAAGTGTTAATTCGGGGATTTTCGGGGGAAGTGTTCAGCCGGGACCCCGGATGGGGCTGATACAGGAAGAAACGGATGGGAGGCGGCTCTGGATATGACCACCCCTCACCCTCAATCCCTCTCCCCGTTGAGGGGAGAGGGAAGTCAAGGGCGACGCTGCCGGGCATCTTGGGCGCTTGGGCTGCGAGCGACCCGCTGCCGATCAAGCGCGAGCCTCCGGTGGTGGACGAAGTCGCGCTGCGACTCCGTTTGCCTGCGGAGCAGGCACTTTGTGGCGCGGCTTCGCCGAGGGCTTGCGCATGACGCTATTGCTATCCAAACAACCCGACTTTCCCAAGGCTTCAACCGCCGAAACCTCCCGGCCACACGCCTACCCTTGGGCGGTAGGGCGCGTCACTCCGTGCGCGCCGCTATTGGCATCCAGGCCGACAAGTTATCCTGGTTGCCACTTTCCCATCGCTTTACTTTTAAGAAAAACATTATGCAAGTGACTTTTTGTAAGCCTGTTACGCTCGCAGCCAAAGCACCCAAGATGCCCGGCCGCGTCGCCACTGGCTTCCCTCTCCCCTCAACGGGGAGAGGGATTGAGGGTGAGGGGTGGTCATATCCAGAGCGGCCTCCCGTCCGTTTCTTCCTGTATCAGCACCACCCGCCGTCCAAGCTGAACACTTGAAACTGAACACTGAAAACTCCCTTAAAATCCCCTAAATATCACTTTTTACCACCTTTTAAGAAACACATTATGCAAGTGACTGTTTGTAAGTCTGTTAGCGGCTAACGCATTTTTCGCAACCGGTTATGGCGCAACGAAATATTTTCGTAAAACAAGGTTCTTCGCTCGTTTCAGTGGAATATTGTCGCCGAAGAGGAGAAAGCCAGTGGCTTGCGGGGCGCGTACACGTTCGAATCCGTTTCTGGAAGGCCACGGCACGCAGGTTTGGAAACCCGCGATACGACGATGTGCCGGGCTAATCCCAAAATTGTAGGCTCCCGGCCATGCGGGATCCACGCGCGGAGGCGCGCGTGGGCGCGGTTGACGAGGCGTCAACCGCCGCACGCGAGGGCGCGTGCGCTCCCCGAGACCATCCGCGTCAACCTCGTTTCTTATCCGCGTCCATCACGACGCTTTGCCGGAGCCCGAGCGGGGATGAGTGAACCCCCAATGACCGCCATAATAAACCCGCTCATGGCGTTGCTGGGCCAGCGACGGGTTGATGAATTGGGGGGGGCGTTGAAAATGATCGTAGGCCAGACACAATTGCAAAGCGGCCTCGAGTTGATCCATTCCCCCCGTGCCGGTGCCCAGACCGGGACAGGCCAGACTCTCAATCTTTCGCGTCGCGACACGATTATGGCGGTGGATGGTGGTGAGTGCCGCCCACAGGGCCAGATAAACGTGGTCGGTACCCTGGATGTTCATGGGCGCGCGCATCGTCGGTGCGTGGGCCACGAAGGGATGCGCCGCCTGGTCGGTGGGCACAATGATGCAGGTGCCCACTGGCTGCTCCCCCAGGTAATCCTCCAGAATCTGTTTCTGAATGCGTTCCATGACGTGGCGGCCAAAGAAACGCACCACGGCCAAATCCATGCCGGCGTCCATCAAGCCAAAGGAGTTGCCAGCGGTAACGACGCAATCGAACGCTGGCAAATCCTCAAAGCGGCCACACACGACCTGGACTCCGGGATGCGCACGGAATTGCCAGCGAAGCACCTCGGCAAATTCCTGGCCTCGGTCAACAAGTATCAATCGCATGGGGTCATGGCATGGTTATGGTTTCCACCATCGTGCAAGATCGCTCCCAACGCTGACGCACGTTGGTTGGCGTATTTTCCAAATGCGCCAATTTCGTTGAAAATGGATGGGGTGTCAAGCGGTGGGCATTTGTTTGGATATTTGGGATATTTGGGATATTTGGGTGGGGCAGGGGCGCGCTAAAGCATTATCGAGCGGTTGCAAACAAAGGGTGGCACGGGCCACCGGCCCGTACCGTCCGGCGACCCGCCGGACGGAACGGGTGAGGCGCTCTTTTTGCATGCGGAGACCGTTTCCCACCGTGCGCCCCGCTCCGCTCAGCCGGGCTGGTAGCCCGGCAGGACGGGCCAGTGGCCCATGCCACCCCAGCAGGGGCCATGCGTTTGCTATTTGGTGCTTTAGAGCGCCCTTGTTGGGCGGTGTCGATGCGTCCAGCAACGAACTGGGTGTCCGGCCCCAATTGGCCCGTCCGTCGCCGCCAACCGTTGGGTGTATATCCCCAATCGCCGGGACGAGCGGGCGACGGGTTGAAATGGGACTTTTATATCATACTTGTTTACAACGGCTTAATGAGTTTTTTGTCATCTGGCACGACCGTTGCTATAGACAGAACCATCAGGGATCAGCCCAAGCTGGTTCCGACCGCAAAACCGAAAAACAATAACTATATGAAAACGCTCCGTTACCTGATGCTGACCGCCGTAACTGCCGTGGTGCTTTGCAGCCCGCGCGCAGTTCTGGCCCAAACGACCACCACCACCACGCCCCCGCCGACCCCGCCGGTCGTGGTGCCCAACGATGACAAGGATTTGCACCGTGATCTGCGCGGCGCGCCGGCCGCGATCAAGGATCTGATTCTGGGCTTTGACCTGACCCGGGATTCCTACCTGAAGGTGCAGGCGGACTTGCTGGCCAAGCTGAAAGCCGCGACCACCCCCGAGGAACGCGAAAAAATCCGGGAACAATTGCAGGACAACCGGCAGGCGTTCCTGGATTCCCTCAAGGCTTTCCGCCTCACGCTGAAGGATGACTTGACGGCGCTGAAGGGCAAGATCAGCCATGAAGAGTTCCTCCGGATCGTGGACGCCGCGCATGACGCCGCCACCGAAGGCGGACCGTTTCATCATAAACCCTGATAAATCACCCAGCGCTTGCGCAACCCATTTTTCAGCGATAATTCAAGTCTGGTTCCCTTTGCCGGGAGCCAGACTTTTTGCGCCCGCAACCGGCCGGTTTTGCGGCGGTGGTTGCTGGGCGCGATTTTGGCTGGATGGGGGTTGCCCGGGCAATGCGCCGAAAGCGGCGTTTCCGAAACGAACTTGATTCCAGAAAACATCCCCCTCTGGACCGAGTCCATGCTGTGGGATGAACAGGTCACGGTTTCCTCGGGAGTGGGCTATAAAAACAATGTGCTGCTGAGTCCATATAATCAACGGGGCAGCGCCTTTAACATCGATGGCATTGATTTGATGGTCATGCGCGTGCCCGTGGACGGCTGGCAGATTGTCGGATCCCTGATCGGCGATGACACCCGCTATTGGCAAAACGTGGGCACGGACCGGGAAGACACATTTATCGGCAGCGTTCAGATCCAACGGATGTTTTCACCGGGCTGGCAGGCGGGGTTGGAAGTGCGCGGGTTGTACGAGGATGAGGTGCTGGACATCTCCCTGGATCAAGGGTCGCCGACCACCGTGTTGGTGGAAGGTTTCGCGCTGACGGTGCAGCCGTCCCTGCGCAAAGAGCTGGGCGAAAGCTTTTGGCTCAAGGTGGAAATGCCGGTGAGCCGCTGGCTGCTGGCGGCACCGATGGATGATTACTGGGAGTTCGGCCCGGTCGCGACGGCGGGTTACAATTTCGGCCGCCAGTCGGATGTGACCTTGAGTTATGGGGCCACTTTCCAGCCGCATGACACTTGGGTGGCGCTGGATCAGTTTGGAAGAATCCCCCTGGAAAATCCCCAATTGCTGAATATCTTCCAGCAGCGCACGGAACTGGCTTGGCACCAGTATTGGGATGCCCACCGGCGCTGGCGGTCGAGCACCCGGGCGGTGCTGGTCTGGAAAGAGGATAACGGCAGTGGCTATTTCAATTATTTTCAATATCAATTGATTGAGGATCTCCGGTGGCAGACGAAGGATTGGAAAATCCAGGGCAGCGTGCAACTGGCCAATGAAGATTACCCCGTGCAGAAAATCGGCACGAAAACTCACTCTTCAACCACCCTCAGCCGGGCGATCTGGGAAGTGTCCCTTGAAGCCGAGCATCGCTTGTATCGGGGAGTGAAAGGCTTTGCCAGGCTGCAATACGATCGGTGCCTCTCCAACGAGGCGGAGAGCGCCGGCAATTATAATGCCACGACCATTTCCGGAGGGTTGCGCTATGAATTTTAAAACATGGTTTTCTTGCTTCCACTCTATTAAAACTAGATAAAAGTTTCATCCCATGAACTTTCAAGATACTCAAGACACCGCATCGACCCCACCGTCACGCTGGCTGACGTGCGTGGTCATTGGCCTGGCCCTGACGGTGCTGGGCGGCACGCTGGCCTGGTCGGCCTGGGAACTGCGGACGCAGATGCGCGCGCAGATTCTCCAGCACGATGGCGAAATGCTGGATGCGGTGGCCGTGCTCCAGCATCTGAATGACCAGACCGGCGGCGAGACACTCACTTCCCTGGCCGAGCCGGGCGAACAATTTGAACTGGCGCTGAAAATATCCAAATTGCGCAACGTGCTCGGCGTGCGGCTCTATGCGGCGAATGGAAAATTCGTCAATGCCTTTCCCGCTTACATCGCGGAGGCGGCCCTGGACGGACCCGATCAGGCGGTGCTGCAACAACTCCAGCCGGTCAGCCATTTCGCTGCCCAAGGCCGGATGCAGGATCTGGATTTGCTGGCCAGCGATACTAACGCCACCGCGCCGCTGTTGTACGTGGTGGTGCCGTTGCGCACGGATGACCAAAAACAACTGGCCGGGAGCATCCAATTCGTGATGGATGGCCGCGCGGTGGCCAGTCAGTACGCGGAACTGGACCGGAATCTGGAACTGCGCTTTTCCCTGGTCTTCTTGACCGGGGCGGTGGTGCTGATGGGGGGATTGGGCTGGGCGCTCCGCCGGGAACAGACGGCGAACCGGTTGCTCGCCGAGCGCACGCGGAATCTGCTGGAAGCCAACCGGGAACTGGCTTTGTCCGCGCGGATGTCCGCCGTGGGCGCGGTCACGGCGCATCTGATTCATGGCTTGAAAAACCCGCTGAGCGGCCTGGCGAACTTTGTTTCCAGCCAGCAGACCGGCCACCCCGCCAACGCGACCGATTGGCAGGCGGCGATCACCACGACCCAGCGGATGCAGGAAATGGTCAACCGGGTGGTCCGGGTCCTGCAGGAACAGCAAAGCGGCGTGGAGTATGAGATTTCCGCCCGCGAACTGGCCGGCCTGCTGGAGCAAAAAGCCGGTCCGGCCGCCCGCGCTGCGGGGGTTGAGCTGGCCACGGATTGCAGCGCGGAGGCCGGTCTGTCCAACCATGCGGCGGATTTGATTTTACTGGTGCTGGAAAATCTGATTCAAAACGGCATCCAAGCCACGCCGGCCGGCAAACAGGTGCGGTTGAGCATCGTCCGCAGCCGGGAAGGGCTGGTTTTTGAGGTGATGGACCAGGGTTTTGGCCTGCCCCGCAGCGTCCTGGCCAGTTTGTTTGCCCCCTGCACGTCCACCAAGAAAGGCGGCGGCGGCATCGGGCTGGCCATCAGCAAACAACTGGCCCAGCACCTGGGAGGCACACTGGAATTGACGAGCAGTTCCACGGCTGGCTGTGTGTTCCGGTTTATCGTGCCGCTGGAAAAACATCAGCCTTTGGCCCCGGCCGGGCGTGAACTGCCGATTGCCCGTTAATTTCCAGGCAAAACCGCCGATTATCCCTCATGCGCTTGAAATTCTGGCTGCCGCTCTTTTTGTCCGCCGCCCTGGCCCCTTGCGTGCTGGCGGGCAATCCCGTTTGGAACTGGTCGAATCCGCAACCGCATGGCAATGACATCGTGGACATGGTTTGGAACGGAACCCTGGGGGTGCAGGTCTGCGAACTGGGGCGCGTCTATACCAGCCCGAACTTGATTGACTGGTATGCGCAAGCCAGCGGGCTGACCAACGATCTGCAAGCAGTCACCTTTCTCGGCCAGCGGATCATCGTCACCGGCGCGAATGGGGCGATTGCGTATTCGGACGACGGGGTGAATTTCACCAACGCCTCGGTGAACACTACCAACTGGCTGGTTGCCGTGGCGGCCTCCCCCACCCTGGCGGTGGCGGTGGGCGACGACGGGGTGATCTACACCAGCCCCAATGGTGCCGCCTGGACTTTGCGCAACAACCAGCCGCCAAACGTCGCCCCCTGCTGGCTGACCAGTGTGGCCTACGGCAATGGCACGTTCGTCACGGTGTCCGACAACGGTGGCATCACCGGCAACAGTTACATTGCCAACAGCAGCGATGGCATTCATTGGACCAACCAGACGCCCTCCGCCTCGTTCATGAATGGCCTGGGAAATTTGGAGTCAGTGGTTTGGGTCAACCCCACCGGCTCCAGCACCAATTTTCCCTATACCGGCTTCTGGGCCGTGGATGATGCGGGGCACGTCATCTACAGCACCAATAACGGCGTCAATTGGAAAAAAATCGGCCTGCTGGCCTCCACCAACTGTCTCTATGCCATTGCCGCCGACAATGCCAGCGTCCTGCTCGCCGGCGATTCGGAAGTGCGGCTGGGCTCGGCGGTTTCCGGCGTCGTGACCTGGCCGGAACAAACCGGGAACCTCCTGACCGCCGTGCCGCCCTGGACTTATTTCACCGCGTTGACTGACACGAACGGGGTCTTTGCGCTGGCCGGTTCCGACGGTCAGTTGGTGGAAAGTTACAGCACCAATGGCGGTTATGCCTGGACCACGCCGTACGAAACCGCCCGCGACTGGCTCTGGCAGGTCACCGTCACCAACGGCCTGTATGTGGCGGTGGGCGACAACGCGCGCATCATGACCAGCGACAACGGGGCGGACTGGACCGTGGAAGCCATCGACCTGACCAATTCCATTTCGCTGACCAACACCGTTTTCTTCTGTGTCGGCGGGACCAGTAACCTGCTGGTCGCGGCGGGCACCAGCGGCAGCCTGGCGATCAGCCCCAACCAGCCGTTCGCCGTCCAGGAAACCAACACGGATGGCAGCCTCCTCACCAACTCGGTCGGGGCGCTGGGCGTCTATTGGCTGCCGCTGGTGGCGCCCACCACCAACGACCTGGCGGGCGTCGGCTGCTTCGCTGGGAAATTTTTCCTGGTGGGCGGCAATGGCACGCTGTTGACCAGCCTGGACGGCACGAATTGGGCCGCGTTGAATTCCGGCACGACCAACTATTTATCCGGCATTGCCGCTGCCACCAACGGCCTGCTGGTGACCGCCGGCAACTTGGGCACGCTGCTCACCAGCACCAACGGCACCAACTGGATCAGCCGCTCGTCCGGCACCACCAACTGGCTTTACCGGCTCCGGAATGTGAATGGCTGGCTGCTGGCCATGGGGGAAAACGGCACGCTGCTGACCAGTCTCAACGGCACCAACTGGACCAAGGCCGTCACCGGCGTCACCAACTGGCTGAACGACGCCATCGCCATCAGCAACACCTGCTATGTGGTGGGCAACCAGGGAACCGTTTTGACCAGCACCAATTACACCAACTGGACCAGCATCGGCACCCTCACCACCAAATCGTTGTACGGTCTGGCCACGCAGAACGGCCAGCTGATTGCCGTGGGCTTTGAAGGCACGATTTTGCGCAGCCAGATCATCCCGGACACCACGCCGGTCAACATTACCGAGTATGACCAATCCGCCGGCTACAACCTGTTTTCCGTGGCGGGCGCGGTGGACCAGCAATTCACGCTGGATTCCAGCACCAATCTGGTGAATTGGTCCACCGGCCCTTTGCTGAATCTTATTTATGGGGATGGCACGCTCATCTTCTATCAAAACGTGCCCACCCCCCCGGCGGCAAAACAATTTTACCGGTGTACGGTGGTGCCGTAAAACGACATGGTCTGGCTTGAGATTTCGGCGGGGGGCATTATATTGGGGCCGGAAAACGGCTGGTCGTTTTCCTTTAGCAACGTTTTATGCAACGCAAAGGCAGGCATTCGGTCGCGAACGCTTCTCCACCGCAGCGCGCGGTGGAAGGTGGCGTGCCGGTGTCGCCTGGTTAAAGCACCTGTAATCTTGTTGTCCGGCTTCTCCCAATGACTCACTCGAATTCCGCGTTATCCGCTGTCACGGCCAAACGGCCCCAGATTTTCTCGAAAATTTTTCGCTGGAAGCAGGAACCGCCCGGTCCGCTGCCGGTGCAGGTGGAAATCACCGGCTCCTTCAATGGCTGGCAGAAAACTCCCTTGAAGTATGACCGGCTCAATGGCCTCTGGCAATTGACCCTGGAGAATATTCCTGGAAACTGCACGCATACTTACATGCTGCTGGTGAACGGGCGGCCCACTTCAGATAAAAATTCCGACGGCCTGGCCGTGCCCAAGACGGCACAGGAAATACAGCATCAGCTGGAAACGCCGCGCGGGCCACGGGTGTTCATGCTGTTCAGCCAGACCAAGTAGGCCGCAGGGGATGGATTGGTGGATTTGTGGATTTGTGGATTTGTGGATTTGTGGATTTGTGGATTTGTGGATTTGTGGATTTGTGGATTTGTGGATTTGTGGATTTGTGGATTGGTGGATGGAGGGATGGAGGGATGGCTATAGCAGGTCGGGGAGGTGGCGGCTGACGCGGAAGAGGGCGAGACAGGTCTGCGCGGTGGCGGGATCGTTGAGGCAGAGGGCCCCGGCGCAGATGCGCGGTTGGGGGGCACCTTCCAATTCAAGCGGGAATTTGTCTTCGAGCATACGGGCATAGGCGGGGAAATCCGCGAAGCCGGCGGCGCGCAGTTGGGCCGCGTTGACCAGCCGGAACACGCCCGCGCTGTTCTGCCGGGTTTGCCGCATCAATTCCACCAGCACGCGGCCCATGGTGAAACGCGGATTGATTTCCACGACCGGTTTCAGCCGGGCGGTGCCATTGGCATCGCGATAGACGAAAGCATCCACGCCGAGCGGCCCGATAAAATCCACGGCGCGCAGCTCCGCCTCCAACCGGGTTTGCACGGTCGCGTAAAAATTGAGCAATTGGCGGGAGATGTCCCGCTGGGGAAGCGGCGCGAGCACGCGACCGGGCAGGCGCGCGTGATGATGCGCTTCCGCGTAGTTGGCCATGAATTGTCCGCGCGGGTCGTTGAGCAGGCCGGTGAAGCCGCACACTTTCAGGCCGTTGGCGGTCATTTCCAGTTGCAGGGAGAAATCGTGCAACCGCTCCAGCCAGGGTTCCACCACCAGTTCGCGGGCGTGCGCAACGTTGTTTTGCATCCAGCGCAACTGGGCAGCTTTCAATTCCGGCTCCAGCAGGCGCAAGGCGTTGCTGCCCGCCACGCCGAAGGCTTGTTTGACCACCACGCGGTGATGGCCGCGCGCGCGAATGCGGGCGATGGCCGCGCGGGCCTCGTCCAGGGAACGCACGGGCACGCCGATCTCGTTTTCGGTGCAGCACCAGTCGGGATGGGCGGCGGGGAGGATGGCGCGGAGAAAATTCGCGCTCCAGGATTTGGAATAAAGCTGGGCGAGGCGGTCGTTGAAGCGGGCTTCTACCGGTCGTTTCTCCCCGTTGACCCGGGGGAAAAGTGGGTGGAGGAGTTCGAGACTGTCGGGCCCCCACGCCCACGGGCGGAGGACGCCGAGTTTGCGGGTGGCCAGTGGGTCCAGGGCGTCCGGGTCCGCGAATTCCGGCAGGGGAAAGCCGGCGGACTTGATGCGGCGCAGGAATTCCACGGACGGCTTGCGGCGGGTGAGGACGAGGTCATCCTGGCGGCAGAGGAATTGCGGGAGGTTTTCGAGGTCGCGGGCGAGCCGGGCCTGGGGCTTGGTGGGGTTGAATTTCCTCCCCTCGGCGAGGCGGCCCTCGGTGAAGGGATTGAACACATACACGTTGGGCGTGCGGCCCTTGGACTGGGAATAGACGTTGAGCTGCGCGATGAATTCGGGATCCAGCCCGGCGGCGCGGCGGCCATCCACATTGAGCGTGAAGCCCTTGGCGCGCTGCGGCGAGAGCGGGAATTTCAGCGTGCGGCAGAAGGCGTCCCAGTCGGATTCGCCGGGGTTTTTCCAGCGGCGGAACCATTTCAGGCCGTAGGCGACATGGCCGATCTCATCATGATAAATCTTGTCGAGCAGCCGGGCGGCGGGGGCATCGCCGACGGCGGCAAAACAGCGGGCAAAGTGCCCGGCAAAATCGAGGTTGGCCTGCTCAAACGTCAGGCAGAGGCCGGCGACGTAGTCAATGGGGTGCGGCATGGGGGCCACGCACCGCCAGAAATAGCCGCTAACGGGAAAGTCGCCGAATTCGACGCCGCAGGCCCGCATGCGTTCCATATAAAGGCGCGTGTGTTCCTGCTCATCCTGGAGGGTGCGCAGGACGCCCTGGCGGAAGGCGGGCGGGGCGTCGGGAAACTTGAGCAGCACCAGCGCCATGAGCTCGGTGGCCAGGAGTTCGTGGTTGCCGAAAAAATGCAGCAGCTTGCCGCGTTCGGTGTCGTCCTCCAGGCGGTGCAGGCCGGGAAACTCGCTTTTGCCGGTGGCATGGGGCTTGAACTGCAAACGGGCGGGGCGGCCCGGCAGGGGAGGCGTCACCAGCGCCGGGCCGGGCTGATCGTCGGCGAGTTCGCCGGGCGGGCGCAGCTTTTCCTCCAGCGAGGTGGCAAACAGGACGTGTTCGGCAAAGTGTCGTAATTCCATGCGGTGCGATGGCTGCGCGGCCATGGTAACGGGGCCGGGCATGACTGACAAGTTCGCGGAGTGGAGGAGTGGAGGAGTGGAGGAGTGGAGGAGTGGAGAACTGGAGGAGCGGAGGATATAATCGCTCAGTCGCGGAGCGACGGCGGATATTAGCCAGCTACGAAGTGGCTGGCAGCGCCCCAAACGATTCCGCGTCCTGAAAGGACGGTGGACCGCAATTTCCAGCCCGGTCCATCGTCCCTTCGGAACGAATTCGATGGGCCGCATTACCCATTACCAGACACTGGCGTGTCTGGCTAATATCCGGGGTCGCTTCGCGACCAGCCCCTTTTGCCCACGGAACGTAACCACAAGACATGCCGCAGATGTGTATTGGCCAATCACCATAAAATTTACAGGCAGCGTGATGGCGGCAATCCCGCTCCCGATGCCAACAAGGAAAGCAACACCCGCCGTGTCAACATCTGCAAACACGCTCACGAATTGCTGCCATATCTTGCTCATAGCTCACTATAATCAATAGGCCTAACGAAAACTGCCGAGCCACCGCCGACTCGCGGCGTGAACCGACAGCGGAACAGACCGCGCCAACGGCGGTTGGCGTCGGCGATTGGTTGTGCCCCAGAGCTACTACTGACACATGAACTCTGCTCGAAGCTGGGAAATGCTTTCGGAATGCCTTGGCTCCGACTGGCAGCACAACAGCAATAACGATGGCTATGACAACGCAACCGATAGCAACGTCCATCAACTCGTTGCCAAGCGATGCTGCCATGGAGCCAACCACGACAAGTCCCACCACGAGCGTAATGAGCACTGCCAACCAAATTGGAAAATACTTAGCCAGCTGAACACAAGAATACAAGCCGCTCAATAAGCCAACAACGGTGAGGATAATACCAACCGCACTGTCGGCCTGTTTCGGATCGTCAGGTCTAGGGCTGGAATCATTGCCGTTCATATTCAGTGTGGTGTCGTGTGGCCTAACGAAAACTGCTGAGCTGCCGCCGACTCGCGGCGTGAACCGCGACAGCGGAACGGCCTGCGCCAACGACGGTTGGACGGTGACTTGTTGAACCCAGCCGCTTTGCGGCGGTTTAACGGGCCTTGGCAAATCATCACTTCAGGCGGTTAAAAATTTTAGTTTGGCGGCGAACGTGATTCCGCACTCACGGGCGCACTCACCACCGTACGAATACTCATCCATCTATCACCAAATTTCCTGCGTTTGTCCAACTCAAAGATTTTCGCGCGCCCGCCAAAAACGAATGCGTCTTGAGTCGCGCCAGAAACTTGATGCGCCCGAACACGCGCTCCGCAATCTCCGCCGGCAATTCCCGGATGGGCGTGATCATGCCTTCCAGCCGGAACCCCACCTCCGCCACCTTGCCGCGCATCTGGAAATGCATGTCGCTGGCCCCGGCGCGCTCAGCCTGCTGCACCAATCCGGCCAGGCTTTCCGGCGCGGCGGGAGCGGTTCCAGTCGGCGCGGTCTCCGTGGTTGGTTTGGTGGGTGTCATTACTTGATTTCGACCAGCGCCGGCGCAAATCGTCACCCCCGGAAAGTGTTCATCGATCAAGCGTTCAATCGAAAAGACGATTGACGAATGTCAAATGCGTCGCTCCGGGCGTCAGGGCGCGCCACTCCGTGCGCGCCGCGCCTGCAACGAGCAGGTGCATATTTTCGCCGGCGGCACCTTCCCAAGCCACTGGTGGGAACGTTCAGGGACAAATGAACCTTGGCGGCCTATGCCGGGCCGGTTTCCAGGCTCAGGATTTCGCCACCGGCGCATTCGGCCACGACTTCGAACGGACGGCAGCAGACCTCGCAGTCGGTCGTAAAGCGCTGACTGGCGAGGCTGGTATCCACCGCCAGGCCAAACGTCTGGCC
>Ga0302319_10007218_pt1 | contig 21876 bp, 22 predicted proteins | sample Bog_T0_2_FD_203319 | JGI IMG/M metagenome (GOLD analysis project Ga0302319, IMG submission 203319) | Peat permafrost microbial communities from Stordalen Mire near Abisko, Sweden - Bog_T0_2 | ecosystem: Environmental > Terrestrial > Soil > Wetlands > Peat | place: Sweden: Abisko, Stordalen Mire... | reverse complement strand
ACGAACCGACATCAGTACATGAACCACACCTGGTTTGGCGATCCGCTCCGGCTTGACCTTCGCGCCATCTTCGCCGTAAGCCTGGAAATAGCGGCCGTCGAGCGTGACGTTGTGTTCGTCTTCGCGCGCCAGCACGGTGTTGGGCTGAGTGCCCGCCGCCACCAGAATCGTCTTAGCGGGCAGCGTTACCGTTTCGCCGGATTTCACTAGTTTGTCCGCCACGCTGTCCCAGTGATACTTCTGGAACCGCAGGGCGTTGGCCGCGCCGTAAGCGTCGATCTCCACTTCTTCCGGTGTGAGCGATTCCGCAAAGCGCACGCCTTCCTCAAATGCCTTGGTGACTTCTTCGTGATTGAGCGTGTAGCTGGGCGCGTCGATCAAACGCCGACGATAAGCCAGCGTCACTCCGCCCCATGAGTTCAGCAGATCGATGAAGCGCGGCCGACGGCCTTCGCGCGCCGCAGCCGCACGCTCGGAGCGAATGGCGCGGGCATGCGTCAGAAACTCGCCCGCGATTTCGGCCTCTTCCTGTGTCCATTGCGAGCGGATCCTGGCTTCACCTTGCTCGGCGATCAGCACCTCATGCCGCTTCAGGAACTTCTCCACCTGGACTACGTAATACGCCAGCGACTCGGTCGCCGTATCGATGGCCGTTAAGCCGCCGCCGATCACCACGATCGGCAGACGCACCTGAAGATTCGCGAGCGAGTCGGGTTTTGCCGCGCCGGTAAGCTGCAGCGCCATCAGGAAATCCGACGCCTGGCGCACGCCGCGCACAAGGCCATTCTTCATCGGGATTACCGTGGGGCGGCCCGCGCCGGCACAAAGGGCAATGTGGTCGAAGCCCATTTCGAAGGCCGAATCCACGGTGAGGGTGCCGCCGAAGCGCACGCCGCCATACATGTGGAACTCGCTGCGCCGCTCGATCAGCAGCCGGACAATCTTCAGGAAATTCTTGTTCCAGCGGACCGTAATGCCGTATTCGGCGACGCCGCCGAAGCCGGCCATCACGCGTTCGTCGAGGCGTTCGTAGATGTCGGTCACGTCATACAGCGGGCGGAAGGGCACGCGATTGCCGTGGGGATCGACGCCGGAAATATCGGCGGGCAGCGGCTCGATCTTCAGGCCATCGGTTGCAAAGACCGTGTGGCCGTCATTCATCAGATGGTGCGAGAGCGTGAAGCCGGAAGGGCCGAGGCCCACCACCAGAACCTTCTTGCCCGTAGCTTCACGCGGGAACGGCCGTTCGAAGTTCAGTGGATTCCAGCGTGTCAGCAAGCCGTAGATCTCGAAGCCCCAGGGGAGTTCCAGCACGTCTTTCAGGGTGCGGGTTTCCACCTGTGGGATATCAACCGGTTCCTGCTTTTGGAATATGCAGGACTTCATGCAGTCGTTACAGATGCGATGACCGGTGGCGGCGGCCATCGGATTATCGATGGTCACCACAGCGAGCGCGCCGATCGGGACGCCATCGCCTTTCAGCACGTTCATCTCGGAGATCTTCTCTTCGAGCGGGCAGCCGGCCAGCTTTACGCCGAAGACGCTGGCTTTGAAGGAGCCGTCTTTTTCCTTGAGCCCGTGCGAGCAGGAATCCTTGCCCTGGTTGTGGCACTTGATGCAGTAGTTGGCCTGATCCAGAGCGCCGGTCAGGTTGGTGCCGGCGTCGGTGAGCTGAAAGCCTTCGCGGGTGCGCCATTGATCCGGGCGGAATTGCAGCTGGACCAGTCCGTGTGTTTCGACGCTGGTGTATGGTACCAGGTGCAACATGTCCAGCTTGTGCGGCAGGCGGAACAGGATGCCGTGGTGGTGGATCTTCTTGCCCTCGGGCGTCAGCACGGCCCATGCGGCATAGAGAGCGGCCAGACGAAGAGCTTCGGCATGTTCCGATTCGTTCTCCATCCAGCGGGCGACGTGATCGGCATAGCTGCGCTCGTTGAGAGGCTCCAGGGTGAATGCTTCCAGTTCGGCGGCGACCGCGAAGCCGTCGATCAGGCTGGCTTTTTCGGGCGTGTAGCCGGTCAGCGCTTTCTTCTGGATGAACTTGCGCTTGACGGAGTAGAGCGGGGCGAGTTCGCTGTGTTTGGCCTGAAGATCGTGCAGAGCTTTATCGATATGGAAGAGCTTGCCGATGAAGTCTTCGAGGTGGGGGGCGACGGCGATGATCAGTTCGGACTGCTGTTTGACGGTGACGGCGGAAGTGTCCAGGCGCGCGGCCACAAGCTGACCGTGCAGGTCGGGCGCAGCTTCCTGGAGTTCCTGCAGGAAGACGGCATCCAGCCGGGCGAGGGCGTCCCGGTTGTAGAGGTCCTCAAAAGAGAATCCGAAGGACAGAGAAAGGGCGCGGTGACTCCGCGTGTCAGTTTGCTTATTCACGACTGGTTGATCCCAGATACTGGTTGCGGGCCTTGGCGGAGGCCGAGGCCGCTCTATCTAGTTTGACAGATGGCGGTAGGCGGACCGCTTGCCCGAGCGGCTCGTTGTGGTCTCTCAGTTGTTCCATCTGCCGCCTGGCGAAGGCCAGGGGCGCGGGTCCCACATGGCCGTTCAATTGCGCGCCGAACTTTCGGGAGGGTGTTTGCGTATGCTCGGGTGAGGAATAAATGCGATGGTCAAGTTCCTGCTTTGGTGCCTCTTACTCGTTCTCTGCTGGCCCGTGGCGCTCGTTGCGTTGGTGCTCTTCCCACTGATTTGGCTGATCTTACTGCCCTTCCGCATCGCGGGGATCGCGGTGGGGTCCGTCATGCTTCTGATCGGGGCAATTTTCATGTTACCCGCGAAAATCGTAAGGTCGATCTAAAACTATGGAAACGCTGAACAGCATCATCGAAGAAATCAAAGTCCTGGGTCATGAACTGGCCGAGCAGGTGAAGAATCTGATTCACGAGGGCAACGTCCGGCGCATCATCATCAAGGACGAGAAGGGCAATACCTTCATGGAGATACCGGTGACGGTGGCTGCGGTAGGGGCTGTGCTTGCGCCGATAGTTGCCGCAGTGGGTGCACTGGCCACCATGGCCGCGAAGTTCACGGTGGTGGTGGAAAAGACTCCACCTCCTCAGGCTCCTCCGCCGACGACGACATAACGGCCGCCTGAACCCAGGACCCGGCGACGGCGGTGGTCATGATGATTCCGCCACCTGCCATTGCCAGACCGCTGGGGTGTTCCCCGTGCACGATCCATGCCCAGATCGGGTTAAGCACCGGCTCGATCATGAGGAGGGTTGCAGCTTCCATAGCCGGGATGTGCCGGATGGACCGGGTGAGAAAGACGTAGGCGAGCCCGACCTGAAAGAGTCCGAGCCAGGCGATTACAGCCGCAGACTCCTTGTTTAGAGCCGGGCCGCTCAGGGCCAATGGCAGGCAAACGGCGAACGCGATCATGTTCCCGGCAATAGCCACAGCGGCAGCGGATTCCGCGTGGCCATCGCGTTTGCCCATCCATCGCAGGACCGCGATCGTGAGCGCCCACGTGACTCCCGATGCCAAGGCAACCAGGTTGCCCCTTGCCGGATCCGGAGCGGTGGCAACCACCTGTTCCGTGCCGGAGACGAGGACCAGGACACCAACCGCAACACCGGTAATAACGCCGAGATCGACTGCCCGGAGCTTCTCTTTGAGGAAGAACGGCCCGAGGAGCAGGAGGTAAAGCGGGTAGGTTGATTGCAACAGGATTGCGTTGGCGGCCGTGGTCAGCTTATTCGAGAGGACGAACAGGATGACCGTGGCGGCATAGACGGAGCCTCCGGCTAAGGTGCGCCATGTCCAGCCACGCCGCGCGCCCGGCAACACAAGCCAGAGAAACAGGGCCGCCACGCCAGCCCGATAGCTGGCGATTTGCCAACCGCTCAGGGTGGCGAGTTTGATGGCGGCGCCGCCGGTGGAAAACAGCAGCGCCGCGAGCAATAAGAGGACCCGACTCGCGCCGCCACCCGTTCGCATGCCCAGGTTCAGCCAGCGCAGAATTGGTCGAAGGCGGAGGTCAGTAGTTTCGCAATCTCAGGCGCCTGGCGCATTTCGATATCGCGGCGGTGGACCATGTAAACCGGCTTGCCGTCTTTGAACAAGGCAATCGAGGGAGACGAAGGCGGGAAATCTGACAGGATTTCGCGCAGGTGCGCAACTGCCGCTTCATCGCCGCCAGCGAATACCGTGGCGGAGTGATCGGGCTTGATTGCGTGCTGGAGGGCCATTCCGATTCCGGGGCGCGCCTTGCCGGCAGCGCAGCCGCAAACCGAGTTGACGACCATCATCGTAGTGCCGGGTGCGGCCAGGATGCGGTCGACGTCAGCAGGCGTTCTGGCCTCTTCGAGACCGAACTTCGTAAGGTCTTCCCGCATGGGGATGAGGAGCATTTCAGGATAAGGCATATTCCTTATTATCGCCTGTTGTGGAACACTATGGGGAACAGGTCCGATCAATTCCATGGAAACCACTTATAACCGGCTGGCAGGGCAGAGCATCGAGCGTCTCAGCGCGCTGAGCGATGGCGTATTTGCGGTGGCGATGACGCTATTGGTGCTGGATCTGCACACGCCCGTGAGCGAGGCGATCCATAGCGAGCAGGCTCTGGTACAGGCCTTGATGCCCCTGGGGCACAGGCTGATTTCCTACCTGATGAGTTTCATTACGCTGAGCCTGTTCTGGAACGGCCAGCAGGCGCAGCTCATTCATTTCGACCGGAGCAACCGGCATCTCACCTGGATTCATTTGGGGTTTCTCTTCGCCGTGACCCTGATGCCGTTTTCGACTGGATTGCTGGCGGAGTTTGTGACTTACCGATCGGCGCTGTTGCTGTACTGGGGGAATATCGTGCTGCTCGGAGTGACGCTCTATGCCAGTTGGTTCTACGCGCGGTGCGCAGGTTTGCTGAGGGCGGATACTGCTCCCGAGGTGTACCCGGCCGTGCGACGGCGGATCGTGATCGCGCAGGCGCTTTACGCCTCAGGCGCGGTCCTGTGCTTCGTGAATACCTGGATCAGTATTGCGGTTTTTATTGCGGTCCAGCTCTACTTCGCCATCGCCCCGGCGTATCGGGCTAAGGCGGGGCGGCGGGGCTGAGCGGCGGTTTCGTTTTTTCGATGCGGGGATTACGAGACCTATTCACCGCATAATATGCGGTTATTATGGGTGAGAGGTGCGGGGATTATGGTACAATCACCGCATGGCGTACGGTGATTACGATGGGACGCAGTATATCTATAGGCTGGCGGAGTGGCCGAGGTTCCGTTGGAATACCGAGCGGGTGGCGAGGCGGGTGGCGGAAGTGCGGCATAGGCAGGGAAAGCTGATTGGGCACATGGAGGCGCTCGGGTTCCTGGTACGGCAGAATGCGGAACTGGAGACGCTGACTACAGATGTGGTCAAAACGAGCGAGATTGAGGGTGAAAGGCTGGATCCGGGGCAGGTACGGTCATCGGTGGCGCGGAGGCTGGGGATGGAGATCGGCGGGTTGACCCCGGCGGATCGCCATGTGGACGGGATCGTGGAGATGATGCTGGACGCCACGTCGTGTTACGACGAGCCCCTGACGGCGGAGCGCCTGTTCGGGTGGCATTCGTCGTTATTTCCGGGTGGGCGCAGCGGCCTGGCCGGGATCACGACCGGGGCGTGGCGCGACGATCGCAAGGGTCCTATGCAGGTAGTCTCGGGTCCCTTTGGGCGGGAGCAGGTACACTACCAGGCTCCGGCGGCCGAGGATCTCGACCATGAAATGGAGATTTTCCTTGCCTGGTTCAACGGTTCGACTGCGATGGAGCCGGTGTCAAAAGCAGCACTGGCTCATCTCTGGTTCGTGACTGTGCATCCTTTTGACGACGGCAACGGGCGCATCGCACGGGCGATTGCCGATATGGCGCTGGCACGGTCGGAGAATAGTCCGCAGCGGTTCTACAGCATGTCGGCTCAGATACGACTGGAGCGCAACGAATATTACGCGACGCTGGAGCTCACACAGAAGGGGACGCTGGACATCACGGTGTGGATGGAATGGTTTCTCGATTGTCTGGGGCGGGCGATTGACGGTGCCAAAACGGCCCTGGGTTCTGTGCTGGAGAAGGCGCGTTTTTGGGAGAACGTGCGGGGTATTCCTCTTTCAGAGCGGCAGAACCGGGTGCTCGGCATGCTGCTGGACGGATTTGAGGGGAAGCTGAACACCTCAAAGTACGCGAAGCTGGCGACGTGTTCCGAGGACACGGCGTTGCGCGATATCTCGTATCTGGTTTCGCGCGGCTTGTTGCTGCGCGGGACGGAGCGTGGGCGCAGTACGAATTACTTGCTGGCTCGGATGTGAGGAGCCGGGGGCTTACCTGTGCGCGCGGGCTGGGAGGATGCCGGGCTCGGCCGGTGAGATACGGTTGCAGGATCGGCAGAGAGGATGGGGTAGCTGTCGGGCGGCTGGCACGGACGTGAAGGGTGCGGGACGGATCTTCCCGCGCGGGTTGGGAGGATGTCGCGCTGGGCCTGCGGGTGACGTGCCGCGGGGATAGCAGATCGCGCGGGTGTAAGGAGCCACGGGCTTTCGCTGGCTCAATGGCGCAGGGCGGGGCGACCGGCGCTTGAAGTTTGGGCACTCGGGTGAGCAGCGCTTGTATGAGCAACTCCGCGATGGAAGACAATCGGGGCGGCGAGGCGATCGGCTTTGCCGCCCGGGTCGTCGTTCAACGCGACCGACTCGACCCAGGACAGGGATTCGAGATAACAGGTACCGAGCGCGTCCGCCGTGATTCCAATCTCCCGCGCCGTCCGCGTGACTTCCAGCCAGTCTCCCAGTTCATAGGACCGGACAATGCGCAGGATCTGAGCAAGAGGATCGTCGCGATCCGCGAGTCCGACAAGGGCATGCCGAAGGCTGGAGGCAATATTCAGATCGTCGAGAATGCCGGCGAGGGGCCGTTGGAGTATCGCATCCAGAAGCGAAAACATGCCGAGCAGGAAGGGATCCGCCGCACCCGAAGTCAGCCGGGCGGACGCTGCGATAGTTTCACAAAACCTGCCGCGCATCAGGACGTGAGTCATCAGGACCACAGGCCTGTTCTGGCCGAGGCTGGTGAGGCTGGCCATCCAGGCCCACTTGCGAATTTCGTCCGTGCCGAGTAGAAACAAGCCCTGGCGGACAGACTCAACGCGACTTGCAAAGTGGAACGCCGCGGAATTGAGATACTTCAGCAAAGACCGGGAGAAGGAAACATCGCGCCGGACGAGATCCTCAATCGCGTCGAAGTCGAGTTCCTCGCGTTGAATCTGTTTCATGAGACGCAGGCTGTTCGCTTGAGACGGGGGCAGACGGGCAGCCTGGAGGACCGTGGGGCGGGCGAAAAAATAACCCTGAAAGTAGTCATAGCCCTGCTGGTGAGCGCGGCGAAATTCAGCGTCCGTCTCCACCTTCTCAGCGACCATTTTGAGACTGAGTTTCTTGTAACGGTTCAGGATCTGCCCCTGATCCAGGGGAGTTGTTTGCCGAAAATCGACTTTCAGGAGGTCTACGAAAGGGGCGAAGGCGGCGGTTCGGGCATCGCCCAGACAATCGTCAAGGGCGAGGGCGTAGCCCTGAGTATGCAGCCGGTTACAGGCAGAGATCACTTCCTGATCCGGCTGCACCGATTCCAGAATCTCGATCACGACTTTGTCCGGGGGCATGAGAGTGGTCCAGTCGCCCAGGAGCAGGGTTCGATCGAAATTGATAAAGGCTGGTTTGCCTCCCAACAGGCGGTCGAGGCCGACCCCCAGGACAGCGTTCACGATTACCTGGGAGGTTGCCCCGACATCGTCAATCGAGTCGCAGAAGTTGGCATGGCTGGAGCGGAAGAGGAGTTCGTATCCAGCCACTTTCAAAGCGTTATCGAGGATGGGCTGACGCCCGAGATAAACCTCCATCACAACGCCTATCGACAGATTCGCCGCGAAGGTTAACTATTGAGGTACCTGGTACGCCAAGGGCTCGTGGGTTCCCGGCGCAAAGCTCGGTCGTGTGGCGCAGGACACCGTAGCGGCATGGATGGCCTTGCCACCTGGGCAGACCCGTGCTTGCGGCACCGCTACGAAACACGGAGCTTAATCAGGTTGGAAGCAATCCGCGAAAAAGCGTATTTGGTTTCTGACGCAAGAATTGATTTTCGGCGTTTTGCGCCACTCCCTTACGGTCTCGGAATGAGATCCCGCGCTACCAGCGATCGTGACTGAGATGCCCGCGTCGGCAAGTGAATTTTGGCCGGAAGTAATTTAGCGTGAATTGGTCCCTCGGGTGCAAGTGGGGAGGCAGGCGGAACACGCTGTGGATCAACAAGGAAAACAGGTCGGACAGGATGAAAGGTCCGTCCTGGGCATTATCACCAGTCACTGGGTCAGCGCGATTGGCGCGGGGCTGGTGACGGTCGCGGCATGCACCTGGTTTCTGCTGCTGGTCACGAAACTGGGTGCGCGAGAATCCAATCCTTATGTGGGTATCCTGATCTTCTTCGTGGTGCCGGGAGTGTTTTTTGCCGGTCTCGCACTGATTCCCGCAGGAGCCTACCTGGCCCGGCGCCGGATTGCGGCGGGCCTCGCCATCGCAGCGGATCGACGGACCACACTGCGGCGTCTGGCACTGTTCGTGGGTCTCATGACGCTGGTCAACCTGGTGATCGGCAGTCAGTTGAGCTATCGGGCGGTGGCTCATATGGAGTCGAATCAGTTTTGCGGGCAGAGCTGCCATGTGATGAACCCTCAGTTTATTGCGGCGGAACGCAGCGAACACCGCGGGGCCGATTGTGTTGCTTGTCATGTGGTTCCCGGGGCTGTTGGCTTCCTCAAGGCCAAGGCGAACGGGACTAATCAGATGATCGAGGTGGTGCGCGATGCGTACCCGAAGCCGTTACCGGCGGCGCTCACTACAAACAAACTGGCACCCTCGGCGGAGACCTGCGAACAGTGCCATTCGCGGAAGGCAGTGAGCGCGCCCCGGGTGCGCGTGATCTCACACTTCAAAGAAGATGAAGCGAACACGCGGCTGGAAACTATTCTTGTGATGAAGATCGGGGGAGGCCGGATGGGAGGCATTCACGGGGCTCATATGGGCCCCGGCGTTGAGATTCGCTACCGGTCAACGGATGGGCGTCGTCTGGAGATTCCCTGGATCGAGGCGCGGAACGCGAAGGGCCAGACAGAGACGTGGCTGGCGGAGGGAGCGAAGGATCCGGGCGGAACCACGGTGCTGATGGAATGCGCCGACTGTCACAACCGCACCGGACACGCGTTCGAGTTGCCCGAGAATGCGGTGGATGCGGCGATGGCAAACGGCCGGATACTGCCAGGCTTGCCGTTTTCGCGGAAGACGAGTGTTCAGGTGCTCAAAGGCGCATACGCGGACGGAGACGATGCGGCGCGACAGATCCCGGAAGCATTCACAGACTTCTACCGGCAGGCCTATCCGAAGTTGGCCACTGAACGGCGCGGCAACATTGAGGCTGCCGGGAAGGTGTTGGCGGAGATCTATCGGAATAACGTTTTTGTGGACCTCGGAGTGAAGTGGGGTTCTTATCCCAACAATCTGTCACACGCGGACAACACGGGTTGTTTCCGCTGTCACGATGGTAACCATGCCCCAACCGGCGGCACGAATCGGGATCCGGCGGCGATGTCTCAGGATTGCAACAGCTGCCATCAGATGCTTGCGACAGACGAGGGATCGCCCGAGATTATGCAGACTCTGGGGCTGGCATACAGGGAGGTAAAGTAGAGTGCGCAAACTGATGATGTCAACGATTGTGGCGGTAATTCTGGCAAGTCTCTCTTGTGAGCCTGGCCTGGCGGCCGATCTTAAGGCAGGCAAGGCAATCTACGACAAAGCCTGTAAATCCTGCCATGGGGCGGATGGGACACCCAATCTGGCGGTACAAAAGGCGCTGAAGGTTCAGATGTGGGATTTGAAATCGAAAGAGGTTCAGTCCCGCAGCGATGCCGATCTGCGGAAAGTGGACGTCGAGGGTGAGGGCAAGATGAAGCCCGTTTCCGGCATTACCGGCGCCGCCGTGGACGATCTGCTGGCCTATGTTCGGAGCCTGGGGAAGTGATTCGGCCGGCGAGTCGCGCGGCCGGGTGAAAACGCGTTACTGTATCAGGAGAGTAATCATTGGTGGCAGCGGACAGAGCTGAGGCTTGTGGAGACATCATGCGCGACCCGCGGGTTCGCGCGGTGGCCTGGCGCGATCTTGTGGCTGTTCGCAGTGTGGAAGTTGTCTCGGAATTGCTGTTGCCGACGGTCTGGCTGGCGCTGTCCTTAGTTGCGGCGGGACTTTGTTCGTACACTTCGTACTGGTACATTCCTGCCCTGGCGCTGTCCTTCATGTTCTTCCTTGCCGGACTGCGGGTGGCGCATAACGCCTTTCATCACGCTCTGGGTTTGCCGCGATGGGCCGATACCGTGGTTCTTTGGGCGATGAGTCTGATCATGCTGGGTTCATTGCATGCCGTCCGATACAACCATTTGCGGCACCACAGACTGGTGATGGGAGAGGAAGACGAGGAAGGCCGCAGCGCCAATATGCCCTGGTGGCTGGCAATGCTCTATGGGCCGATCTTTACTCTTCGCCTGCATGCCACGGCGCTCAGGCGGGGGACGATGCAGTTGAAGGCGACAGTGATCGGGCAGCTGGCCATGAACGGGGCGTGGATCTGGTTCGTGTTCGCTTTCTCCGGCAGCCGCGTGCTTCGCTATCAAGTGATGGCGATGGGCGCGGCGCACTGCTTCACGGCATTTTTCGCGGTCTGGACCGTCCATCATCATTGCGACCGCACGCACTATCTGGCGCGCACGCTGCGGAACCGCGTGAAGAATGCCGTCACGTTCGATATGTTCCGGCATATCGAACATCATCTGTTCCCGGCGGTGCCCACTTGTCATCTGGCGGAACTATCGGTGCGCCTCGATCAGGCGGCTCCGGAGTTGAAGAGCCGAATCGTTTTCTGAAGGGCGGAGGAGAGAATCATGACGAGTCAGATGTCTTATTGGCTGAGGGAAGCGGGGCGGATTCTTTTCGTGATTTATTTTATTCTAATGGGTTCCAGCCATCTTTTGAATTTCACGGAACACTCGGCGCTGCTGAAACGCAAGGGCGTGCCTCTGCCGAAGGCCGCCACGCTGCTGACGGTGGTGATGATGGTGGGTGGCGGTCTGCTGGTGCTTTTCAACTGGCACAGGACACTGGGGGCGGCGATGCTGTTCGGGATCATCTTTCCGGCGCCTTTCTTTCTGCATCATTTCTGGAATGAAACGGAATCTTATTCCCGGTTGAGTGAGTATGCGCATTTCATCAAGGACATCTCGCTGGCCGGCGCGGCGCTCTTGCTGATGACGATGCCGTAGGGCCGGAAGTACGGATAAGCCAATTCGAAAACCGATTGGCCCAACCAAGACTTGAAATCCAGGATATACTCTTTGGGTATGCGTCAACTGTTGATCGCGTGTCTGATGGCCTCGTCTGCCTTCGCTCAGGGTGGGAACCTCGGGATCTTTACTCATTCCGACGACGTGGGCGCACCGCCCATCAAGGGTTCCGCCGAGTTTGACCCTGCCACGAAGCAATACAAAATCACCGGCTCGGGCACCGATATCTGGGGCAAGGCCGATCAGTTCCATTACGTGTGGAAAGAAATATCGGGCGATTTCGCGGTCACTGCCACGGCCCAATTCCTGACCGAAGGCATCGAGCATCGCAAGGCCGTTATTATGTTGCGTCAGACGCCGGGTGCCGATTCGCCGTTCGTACATCTGGTGATCCACGGCAATGGGATGCCGGGAGTTCAGTTCCGCAGCACGAAGGGCGACAACACCAACACGGTGGATCTGCCGATAGAAGGCCCGGGCACATGGCACATGAAGCTGGTGAGGCAGGGCACGACGGTCACGGTGTGGATCGGGAAAGACGCGGGGCCGATGCGGGAGTTGGGCCACACAACGAACACGCTGGGGAGTCCCGTGCTGGTAGGGCTGGGCGTCAGTTCGCATACTCAGACGGCGACAAATACAGTGTTGTTCTCCGACGTGTCAGTGGAGCCGCTGCCGGTGGCCGCGAAGTAGTTTCGTCTCTCTTAGAACTTCAGGAAACCAAATCTATGTCTACGATGCACAAGTTTTCGATGGTCTGTCTGCTGGCGAGCGCAGCATTGGCCCAGAGCGCTAACGCTCCGGCCGTCAACCTCGGAGTGTTCACGAGTTCGGCCGATATCGGCGGGCCGCAGAAGAAGGGTTCAGTGGAGTTTAACGCCGCGAACGGGCTGTACCGGATTACGGGCGGTGGCGCCAACATCTGGGACAAGCAGGATCAGTTCCAGTTTGTCTGGAAAGAGATGACCGGCAATTTCACTGTTACGGCGACGATGGAGTTTCTGGGCAAGGGTGAAGATCATCGCAAGGCGGGCATTATGCTTCGCCAGTCGCTGGACGCCGATTCGCCTTATGGCGATCTGGTGATTCATGGCAACGGGATGCCTGGGCTGCAGTGGCGCGCCAACAAGGGTGAGATCACAAACACGTTCGATATGCCGTTTGACGGGCCGGGCAAGTATAAGATCCGGGTGGTGCGGAACGGGGTCGGGATTAGTTCGTCGTTCGCAAAGGAAGGGTCGGAGTTGAAGGATGCTGCGCGGACGGAGGTTACGTTCCGAGGTCCGGTGCTGGTGGGCCTGGTGGTCTGTGCGCACAAGGCGGACGCCTCGGATACGGTAGTTTTCTCGGATGTTTCGTTGGAACAGGCACCTGTGCCGCCGGTGCGGAAACAGTAAGCGGGTTCGACCGCCCGCTTGAGGGGTCGCGGTTCAGAAACTCGTCGAGCTTCGCTCGACTCACCTGGAGAAGGTGCTGCCCGGCATGGCGCGGGCTGGCGCAACTTTTGTTGATTCGACCGAATGGGAGAAAAGCGCCGAGATGAGTCTCGGCGCTGCAGAAGGGTGTCTGCGCCACATTGATCAGAGGACCGTGCGACGCGTGAAGTTGATCTCCACTTCCGCTCGCGCCCAGCCGTTTGGATTCGCCCGCAGTTTGCCGTTAGCCCGGTTCCTTTGCGAACGGTTCATGTTGCGGAGATTCATTTCTTCCCAGGTCATACGGTTGGCAACTTCGCCGATGTGCTTTATGCTGCGCGATTTTGGGTTGGGCAGGGCTTTCGCATCGCATCGTACGTCGAGTAACGGAATGCCGATCGCGCGGGCGCGGATGATGAGATCGAGATCCTGAAAGCCCATGGGGAGAAATGACTCGTCATAGCCGCCGAGGCGGTGGAAGTCACGGCGATGGATGCCGATGCGGCCGCAGGTGCCGTCCGTGAATTCGCCGGTCCATGTTCGGAGGACCAGGCGCGGGTGACGGGCGAGGTTTTCGACGATCAGAGGAATCGTGTCGCCGATGAAATTGTCGGCGTCGAGATTCACGAGAAACCGCCCGTGGGCGAGCTTATGGGCGAGGTTTTTGGACTTCGAGCAGTGAAAGATGCGGGACCGCGTCTCACGGGCGTAGATGAGCTTGCCTGAGGAGATTTCGCCAGCGAGCTTTGAGCGCGCCCAGTCGTGGAGATTGTCGGCAGAGTTGTAGTTGAGGAGCGTCATCCCGACATTGGGATAGCGGCTGATGACGGCGAGGTTTTCGGGCAGAGTTTTTTTGAGCTGATCGAGGCGGTTACGGCAGTGGACGCAAAAGGTGATGTCCTGAGGCGCGGGCATGTTTCCAGCCTTCTCCCATTTGTAGATTAGCCGACGCCGGAGCGTCACCGGGTCCACAATTGCCCGGTACCGGGCGCCGGGGTGGAGCTAACAGGGTCAAACCTGAGGGAAAGCCGGACTGGAAGCGCAGATGCAGGGCAAAGACGGTATCTTGAGGAGCGGCGAACGCTATCGCCGCGATGACTCCCAGGGAACCAAATTTCGCGCAGGACGCTAACGTCATCATTTCCGTAAAGACCAGCGATCCATCTATTTGGTTACATCGGCAGCGGAAAGCGGGCTGGCTCAAAAAAACAGCCGCGACTCCGAAGGGAGTAGCGGCTGTCTTTAATCCTGAACCAATCCGGCTGAAAGCTGATCGCTGAAAGCTGATCGCTGAAAGCTGACCGCTCTTACCTACCGCGCGGCTAACAATCCTACCGCGCGGCTAACAATCCTACCGCGCGGCTAACAATGCCCGCAACCGCCGTGCCCGTTCCGGCGCGCGCAACTGCCGCAACGCCTTCGCTTCAATCTGACGGATACGTTCGCGCGTCACATCGAACTCCTGCCCGATCTCTTCGAGCGTATGCTCCCGCTCGCAGCCGATCCCGAACCGCAGCCGGATCACCTTCTCCTCTTTCGGAGAAAGCGTCTTCAGGATGCCCGCCGTTTCGTCCCGAACGTTGGTTTCGATGACGGCATCCACGGGCGACCCCACCCATCGATCTTCAATCAGGTCGCCCAGCGCGGATTCGCCGTCCCGGCCCACCGGCGTTTCGAGCGACACCGGGTCGCGCGAAATCGTCTTCAGCTTCTGGACCTTTTCCACGGGAATATCCATGCGGCGGCTGATTTCGTCGTTGGTGGGCGTACGGCCCATTTCCTTCTCGAGTTCGCGCGACGCCCGAAGAAACTTATTCATGCTCTCGTTCATGTGAACGGGAATACGAATCGTGCGCGACTGATCCGCAATCGCGCGCGTGATCGCCTGCCGGATCCACCACGTGGCGTAGGTGGAAAACTTGTAGCCGCGGCGGTATTCGAACTTGTCGGCCGCGCGCATCAGCCCGATATTGCCTTCCTGAATCAGGTCGAGCAAATGCAGCCCGCGGTTGACGTACTTCTTGGCCACGGAAACCACAAGGCGGAGGTTGGCCTCCACCAGATCCTTCTTGGCGCGCTCGGCTTCCTGCTCGCCGTGCCGGATCACCGTAACGGTGTGCTTGAGTTCTTCGAGCGACGCTCCGGCGGTGACTTCCCGCTTGCGGATTTCGCGCTTCAGTTCGCGGATGCGCGGCTGAGAAGCGGCGCTGCTGCGCGCCTCCAGCTTCTTCATTTCGCGATCCAGCTGATTGATTTCCTCGACCGCGCGTTCGATTTCGCGGGTCAGATCGCGCCAGCGCGTTGAGATCCATGGCACTTTGCGGATGGCGATCGACGTATCGATGTACGCCCGCAGCATCTTCATGCGGAGCTTCTTACGAGCCTTCTTGTTCGCCGTCGGCGCTTCTTCCAGCTTTTCCACCAGCTGAGCGTGCTTGCGGTGGTAGGTCTGGATGGAGCCGAACGTTTCGCGGATATCGGCGCGGCGCTTCAGATCGGCCGGAGACCCTTCTTCGATCTCCACACCGCCCACGTCGACCAGGTTTTCCAGCTCTTCGGGGTTCTTCTTGAGGTTTTCGGCCACCTCAACCACGGCCAGCTGGACCAGGGCGGAGCGGCTAATCGCCTTTTGCATCCGCAACTTACCGCGTTCCATGCGGCGGGCCAGTTCCACTTCGCCTTCACGGGTGAGCAGAGGCACCGCGCCCATTTCGCGCAGGTAAACGCGAACCGGGTCGTCAGTGTAGATGGATTCTTCCACCTGCTGCTGAGGCTGTAAGAAGTCTGCTTCGGCTTCAGGGTCGAAAAACTTAGCTTCTTCGTCGAAATTAATCGCGATCGGAGCTATCGGAAGAAACTGATCATCATATTCCATCGAAAATCACCTCCTGCGCGGGAAGTCCGGCAAGAACCACAGGGTTACCATTCATGTCTTTTGTTTTGTTAATTTTATGGATGCAGAACCGCGTTAGAAACCACGTCTGGCTCAACAGGCAAACCGTTAAGGCTGAACACGCAAACAGGGAGCTTCCGGCCTCGTTTAAGGCAACAGAATACTCCCGATTTTATATGTTAACATGAATGCCCCGCATCTGTTCCTTCCAATTGTCCCACTTGAGTAGATGCCCGGGAATGGGAAAGGTTACGAGCGGGACGATAATCGACCGGCAACTCGGCCACAGACGGAAACCCACTCCGATCAGGACTCCTGGTCGGGTGCGGAGGTTGCGACAAATCAGTGTAACGTCTTGTCGAGCTTTCTCAGCTCTGCCAGAAAGGCCTGCTCGTCCTGAAAGTCCCGATACACCGATGCAAACCGCACATATGCGATCTTGTCGATCGCCTTCAGCGTATCCATGAGGAACTCGCCAACTTCAGTAGTCGTGATCTCCCGATCCGGCGATTCCGTGACCCGCACTTCTACCTGGTTCACCAGATCCGACAGCTTCACCATGCTGATCGGCCGCTTTTCGCAGGCCCGCATCAGGCCGTTCAGCACCTTGGTGCGGTCGAACTTTTCCCGCCGGCCATCTTTTTTGATGACCATATAAGGTACTTCGTCGATGCGCTCGTAGGTGGTAAACCGCTTTTCGCAGGCCGTGCACTGACGCCGCCGCCGGATCGAATCGCCCTCGCGGCTCTCCCGCGAGTCGATCACTTTGTCCTCGATATTACCGCAAAAGGGGCACGTCACGGCTGTGTGTACCTCATAAGTTCATCAAAATAATAGAATAACAGGTAGAACCCGGCCAACGGCGGCACTATCCGCCAGTAGACATTCCCGAAATAATGAACCTATGATGGGAGAGCCTCGTTTTATCTGGTGAGCATCAGGGAATCCCAAGGTTGAAACCCCCCGCTCAGGCACTGGTAAGGAGGCAAGCGTAATGGCAGCAGCGGCAGCGGCGAACTGGATTGGTCCGAACTGGACACAACCCAGCGCCATTTGGACTGGAACGGCGTCAAACAGCTTGGACCTGGACCGCACACTCGTCGAACGTTGCCTGAGCGGGGACTCCGCCGCGTGGGAAGACCTCGTGCGCCAGCACACCCGCCGCGTCTACGGCCTCTGCTATCGCTTCACCGGGCGCGATTCCGAAGCCCAGGACCTCACCCAGGACGTTTTTCTTCGCGTCTTCCGCGCGCTGGGCAGTTTTCGCTCGGAAGAGGGCTATTTCACCACATGGCTGACGCGCCTGACCCGCAACCTCTTGATCGACCACTATCGCCGCACCCGCAACCAGCGCGTCACGGATTCGATCGAAGAGCAATTGCCGCGCGTCGAAGAGGGTTTCGTCTCCGTAGCCCGGCCCGATACCGCGCTTGCCGGACGCGAAGCCAGCGAACTGCTCCAGGCAGCGCTCGCGCGCCTTTCGCCGGAGCTGAGAGAAACAATTATCTTGCGCGATTTGCAGGAGATGGAATATCGTGAGATCGCGCAGGTGCTGGATATCCCCGAAGGCACCGTGAAATCGCGGCTGAACCGGGGTCGCGCCGAACTGGCGCGTTTGTTGAAGAAGCATCGCGAAGCATTTTAACTAAGAACGATGATCGATTGCGCCCAATTCGAAGTTCTGCTGGCCGATTCGCTCGATGGAGCCCTCGTCGCTCCCGCCCGCGAAGCCGAGCGGCGCGCTTTCGAGGAACACCGGGAAGCCTGCCTGGCCTGCGCGGCCATGGCGGAAGACGTCCTGAGCGCCGTGGCGTTCATGGAACGCGCCGCCGAGCCCGAGCCCCCGGTGGAACTGACGGCAAAGATACTGCACGCTACGAACTCGGGTTGGGAACTGAAGCTGCGCAGCGGCGGCATTCGCGGCTGGATTAACCGGGCATTCGCGCCCATCCTTCAGCCCCGCTTCGTAATGGGCGCCATGCTGACAGTGATGTCGCTGACCATGCTGACCCGCTGCGCCGGTGGCCCCAAGACCACCATGACGGCGGCGGATCTGGACCCGGTCCGCATCTGGACTTCGCTCGATACCCGCGGGCATCGCGTTTGGGATCGGGCGGTAAAAGGTTACGAAAGCATGCGCCTCGTGTATGAGGTCCGCAATCAGATCAGCGACTGGAACCGGCAGCAGGCTGCCAGCGATGAAGCCGCGGCCGACGCTGCGGCGCAGGAAAAGGCCAACAGCCGGAAACTCGACTCACCCCCTGCCGGGCAGCAACAGCAAGACGACAAGAAGTAGTTTTGAGGAACCATCACCATGAACTGCGCACAACATCCCGAAGTAACCGCTACGGCATTCTGCCGCGAATGCGGTACGCCTCTGTGCCCGGAGTGCCAGCACCCCGCCCTCGGCTCGATTTTTTGCCAGGCGCATGCACCCGAGGCGCCCGCCGCTTCTGCGCCGCCTCCACCCGCGCAGGCCCTTCCGGTCCCCTATGTCCCCCCGGCTTATGCGACCGCCCCGACGGCTTCTCCTTACACCGCCGCAGTGCCCCCAGCCCAGCCGGATGAAACCGTACACCCCGTGCTCGCCTTGATCCTGGGCTTCATCCCCGGCGTTGGCGCCATCTACAATGGCCAGTACGCCAAAGGCCTGGTTCATGCCGTGGTATTCGGCCTCCTGGTCAGCACGGTGGCCAACTCCCGCAACAGCGGCATGGCTGCCTTCATCGGCATCATGATCGCCGCCTGGGTGTTTTATATGGTGTTCGAGGCATATCACACGGCCCGCAAACGCCGCTACGGCGCGGTCGTCGATGAATTTGCCGGCCAGTTCGAGATGCGCGGCGGCAAAGTCCCCGCTGGTGCGATCGTCCTGATCGTCCTCGGCTTCATCCTGCTGCTCGACACCACCGACATCATCAGTATCGACGAATTCGCCAAGTACTGGCCGCTCGGCCTCATCCTGTTCGGCGTCTATTTGCTCTACAACCGGATGCATCCGGATGCAACTCACCCGCACCCGGTCAACCCGCCCGCCCCGAGCGCGGCGCGCGACCGGCACAGCAGCGGTGCGGAGGTGGGCCGATGAACGACCGAAGCCAGCTCCTCATCAACGCAATCCGCGGCCCGGTCACGATGATCACCGTCGGCGTGCTCTTCGCCATCGATAAGTTTTCCAGCTATCACTTCGGTGAGACCTGGCCCGTGCTGCTGATCGTAATCGGAGCTATGCAGTTACTCGGCGGACGCCGACGCCGGCCGGACTTCTATCCGCCGCCCGCCGCGTCAGCCCCACCGTACGCGCCCCCTGCATACGCTGCGCCTCATGCGCAGGCTCCGGCGGCTCCCCAGGCCACTCCCGCTACCACCACGAACGACAACTCGGGGGAGGCCCACTCGTGAGATCCCAATCGATTACCGGCCCGCTCATCCTCGTCGGCCTCGGCGTCCTCTTTCTGCTCAATAACCTCGGCCATGACATCCACTTCTGGAGCTACCTTTCCGACTACTGGCCCTTCCTGCTCATCGGCATCGGCGTAATCCGCCTCGCCGAAGTCCTCATCCAGGTAAGCCACGGCTCTCCGCTCCAGGCGCGGCCCTCCAGTGGCGGCGGCTTGTTCTGGATTGTGATCCTCTGCCTGTTCCTCGCCGTCTGGAGCGCCTCGCGCGACGGCATCCACATCGGCCGCATCAACGCCCCGGGCACCGTCAGCATCCTCGGCAGCGAATACGAGTACGATGTGGACGTCCACAATAACACCGACGGCGTCACCCGCCTCGTGCTCGATAACATTGACGGCGGACTCACCGTGCACGGCGGCGATGGCAACGAGGTTCATGCCACCGGCCACCGCCAAGTCCACGCCTTCAGCCACAGCGATGCCGATCGCGCCAATCAAGGCAGCCAGCTTCACCTCGAACGCAAGGGCGACTCTCTCGTCCTCCACGCCGATACGCCCGCCCACGCCGGTATGCTCAGCATTTCCACCGATCTCGACATCTCCGTCCCGAAAGGCCTCGCGATTGAAGCCCGCGGCAAGGGCGATCTCACCGTCCAGGATATCGATGGCTCCGTCAGCGTGACCGATAGCCGCGGCGACGTTCGCCTCACCAACATTGGCAAAGATGTCCGCGTGGAAAACGCCCGCGGCGGCTTGGTTCGCGCCGAGAACGTCAAGGGCACGGTCGATCTCCAGGGCCGCGGCGGCGACGTTCAGTTCGAACACATCGATGGCCCGGTCACCATCAACGGCGAGTTCTCCGGCACTCTTGAGTTCAGCGGGCTGGCCAAGCCGCTGCATTTCGAGTCCGCGCGTTCCGATTTCCGCGTCGAGCAAATCCCCGGTACCGTCACCATGGATCTGGGCCAGATGAAGATCGAAAACGTGATCGGCCCCGTCAAGTTCCGCACCAATTCGCGCGACGTGGAGGTCACCGACGTCACCAACTCGCTGGAACTCAACGTCGACCGCGGCGATGTCGAGGTCACGGCCTCCAAAGCTCCGCTGCCGAAGATGGACGTGCACTCCCGCAACGGCGACATCACGCTGACCCTCCCCGACAAGGCCGCCTTCGATCTCGATGGCAAGACCGCCGCGGGCGAAGTAAACAACGAGTTCGGTTCGCCTCTGACCAACCACAGCGACGGCCGCGAGGCCTTCGTCAAGGGCAAGGTCGGCAACGGCCCGCAGTTGACGATCGTCACCGACCGCGGCACCCTGGCAATCAAGAAGGACTAACGTCGAGTCCGACTGGACCCGCGGCGATAGACGCGGTCTTTCAGGCATTCGACACCACGGCCTGTACATGTCGGGTAGCACATGCTTCGGCGGCAGCCTCTGCCTGGCGGCAGATGGAACAGACGACCCAAACGCTACCGAGCCGCGAGTGTGAACGAGCGGTACGGAAACATCCGGTGACTTCCCTGCGCCTCGCCCGTGTCCAACCGTCGGAGGGTCGGGCCGAGTTCGACAACAACCCATATCCACTTGATTTCTACAAGGGGGTCTCAGATGCGGCAGCCTCTGCCCGGGCGGCAGATAGAACAGTCGAGAGACCCTGAGGCGCCACCCAGACGCTACCGAGCCGCGAGTGTGAACGAGCGGTACGGAAACATCCGGTGACTTCCCTGCGCCTCGCCCGTGTCCAACCGTCCACGTGATTCTAAAAGGGGTCTCAGATGCGGCAGCCTCTGTCCGGGGGCAGATGGAACACATGAGAGACCCCCGGTAGCTGTGGGGCAGGTTGGCAACCTGCGGTCCGATTGTCAATCGGGCCGGCGGCGCTTTGCGTCAGCCCTGGAACGGCGCTACCCCAAATTGTTCCAGTACCGGCAAATCCGATGGGTGACAACCTCGTTCGGCAAGCGTCTGTATCTGCCTGATCTTTCAAGGGGTCTCAATATGAGCTTGTGGGTCGTTTTAAATTAAATCGGCCCACGCGGCGATAGCCGCGCTGTCCCGAGGGCCACACCCCACCCTTGCCCGCGCTCCCGCGCCCCTCAATCGTTCATACTGTCTCAAGAGGCCCCTATGGACATTTCCCCGGAAGATTTTCGCCGCCACTATCAAAGCCTGTCGGATGAAGCGCTTCTCGAAATAAAGCCCGACGAACTCGTCGCCGTCGCGCGATCCTGCCATGAAGAGGAAGTTGCGCGACGTGGCCTCGTCGAGCCACCGCCCGAACCCGTGCCCGCCCCGGAAGCTCCCGACGCACACACCCCCGAAGAACGCACTTGCATCGTCGAGTACGACAATCCCGAGGAAGCCGACGCAGCGCGGGGTCTGCTCGAATCCGCCGAAATCCTCGCTTCGGTCGAACACGAACCGGGCGTCTCACGCCTCATGGTTCCAGCCGACATGGCCAATCAGGCGCTGCAACTGTTGATCGCCCCGCTGTCCGACGAGGAACTGGCCGCCCAGGCCGAAGCCGCCGGCGAATTCGAGGACGAAGAAGAAGCCGCGGAGGAACCGGAAGACGCCGACGAAGCCTACGAGGCCGACGAAACCCCCGGCGAGTAAACAAAAAAAAAGCGGGGGAGCATGTTCCGCTCCCCCGCCCATCCGAAAAACAGATGCCGACCTACTGCCCTGCGCCCGCCGGAGGTCCGCCACGACGGCCAAATCCGCCCGGCCCACCGGGGCCGCCCGGTCCGCGCCCGCGTGCCTGCGCCTTCTCGGTGTAGCCTGCCGGCAAGGTAAACAGAGCGG
>Ga0302319_10007217_pt1 | contig 21876 bp, 14 predicted proteins | sample Bog_T0_2_FD_203319 | JGI IMG/M metagenome (GOLD analysis project Ga0302319, IMG submission 203319) | Peat permafrost microbial communities from Stordalen Mire near Abisko, Sweden - Bog_T0_2 | ecosystem: Environmental > Terrestrial > Soil > Wetlands > Peat | place: Sweden: Abisko, Stordalen Mire... | reverse complement strand
GCTGCCGGGTAGAATCATTGGACCATTGTTACCGTACAACGCGTGCGGGAGTCGGGTCAAGGTGAACGCAGACGGGCAGCGCCCGCTCCGCATAGTACTCCAGCCCGTAAACCGTGCCGCGTTCGTTATTTTCGATACAGCCAGGGTGCCCGGCGAGCCATTCCGGCCGGGCCGTCGCCGCCCGGTCCAGTTCCGGATAGGCTGCGGTTTTGAGGCAAAGGAAACCGGCCGTACAAAGGACGAAGGCGGCGGCAACGGCCCTTTTTTTGACAAACGCGGCCAAAATAACGCCCACCAGACAGGCGACCGAGCAGTCCAGCACAATCTCCCGCCATGGGATCGCGGCGGCCCGAATCCCTGTTGCCAAAGCCACCGGAAGCACGCGCGCAGCGGCTGGCACTAACCCCAGCAGCGCTATCGGGACAACCATCCAAACCTCCGGTCGTCTGAGCCGAGCCAGACCTGTTCCCATCAGAATGCTGGCCGAGGGAACCAGAGGAAGCAGATAGCTCGGGAGCTTGTTTTCGGACTTCGAGAAGAAGAGGAACCCGAAAATCACGACCGCGAGGAGCGTGCGGACCCGGCGGTTCCGCCAGTCGCGGCCGGATGCCGCAAGTACAAGTAAAGGAAACCAGGGGTAGAGCAATAACAGCAGGGCAGGACCGTAAAACCACCAGGGTTGGCCATGCTGGCGCTCTGCCGAAAAAAAACGACCAAATTGCTGCTGAATGAAGAGAACGGACAGGAATTCCTTGCCGTTTCGCAGATAACAAACAAGGTGCCAGGGAACGGCGATCGCGAGGAACACCAGGATCGGGCCCGGCTTCAGCCATTCGCGGATACGGCGATAATCGAGGGCAAGCACAGGCACAAACAGAACCAAAGGGACAAGGCTCTTGGCCAGCACTGCGAATCCCAATGAGGCCGCCGCCGCAGTCAGCCGAGGACGGTCATCGATGGCCAGCAGGACTGCGGAAGTGAAGAACACTGCCAGAGGGATATCGGTGATCGCAACGCCGCTGAGTGCGACCCATCCGGCCGTGGTCGCGAGCATCGCGGTCGAGAAGGTGGCCACCCGGAGATCCCAAAGACGCCTGAGCCGATTGTGGAAGAAAAGCAGGAAAGCCAGACTGAGGAGCGCAACTGGAAGTCTGGGCGCCAGTTCCGGTCCGAGCCCTGCTTTGAACCCTGCCGCGATCATCCAGTAAAGCAGCGGCGGCTTTTCAAACCATGGTTCGCCCCAAAGGCGCGGGGTGATCAGGTCGCCCGTCCGAGCCATGGTACGGCCGATATCCGCGTAGCGGGGCTCGTCTTTGCTGACGAGGCCTATTCCGTTCAGATCCGCCAGGTAGAGCAGGCAGACGAGCAGGGCGGCGCCCGCGAGGACGGCGCGTTGGAGGGTGGAGGATTCAGTCCGCAAAAAGCTCGGCGAAGTCCATTTCTATGGCGGGATCGGTGGTCCGGAATTTTCCGTCTTCGACCGCGATACGGCGTTCGGCGGTATAGATATGGCCGTTTCCGGTATGCGGGTCGATGACCCAAGCGTAACTGACGCCGAAGAGGAGGTATTCGTCGACTCGTGTAGCGGATTTCCCGCCGCGCACCAAGGTAATGTCCGGAACACGGTAACGCGTCGGCGAGACCTGAGTCCTGACTTCAACCAGCGGATGCAGGCCGAACTGTTTTCTCCGGACCAGAAAGCAGCTATAGATTATGCCCTGCACGTCGCTGTGATCGACTTCTCCCACACTTTTCTCTTCGAGAACTCCGTCGACATACTCGCGGTCTCCGTCCTCGAATGAGGTCGCGAGATATTCTTCCACCGAAATCAGAAGCGCAGGCATGGTCTCGATCCTGACTTGATATTCGCACATGGCGAACACGAGCGTCATAATAGAGGTTCAGTGAAGTACTGCTCCTTTTTTTGGATCCTCGCCCTGCCGCTGGCTGCCGCGGATCGCGTCGATTTCGATCGTCAGGTGCATGCGATTCTCGCCGAGCGCTGCATTGTTTGCCACAGCCAGGAGAAGCGCTCCGGAGGGCTTTCGCTCGCAACGTGGCGGGACACTCTCGATGGCGGCCGCAGCGGAACGACGGTTCGTCCAGGAAGCAGCGCGACGAGCATTCTGATCGCGCGCGTGACCGGCGAATCGCAGCCTCGCATGCCTCTGGGCGGAGCGCCCCTGAACGACTCGCAGATTGCGATCCTCAAAACCTGGATTGATGACGGCGCCCGCGCGACTCCCACCTCCGCTCCCGCGAAGGCAAAATGGGAGGCGCCTTTGACCCTGACTCGTCCTGCCGTTTCCGACGCTTCGATCGACAGGTTCGTATCCGATTACCTCGCGAAGAATTCCCTCCCGCAGCCCGCGCTTGTTTCCGACACTCAGTTCGCCCGCCGCACATACCTTGACGTTTGGGGACTGCTGCCGACACCCGATCAGCTTCGCGAATTCACCGCCAATACGGATCCCGACAAACGCTCGAAACTTATCTCCGCATTGCTCGGCAACAACCGCAATTACGCCGAAAACTGGATTACCTTCTGGAACGATCTGCTGCGCAACGACGAAGGCGTCAACTATTATTCCGAAACCGCCTCGCGCAAGAGCATTACTCCCTGGCTGCTGGGCGCGCTCGAATCGAACATGCCTTACGATCGCTTCGTTTCGAGCCTGCTGAATCCCAAAGCGCCGACCGATCCCGAAGGCTTTCTCATAGGCGTAAACTGGCGCGGGGTGGTCAGCGCCAGCCAGACGCCGGCGCTCCAGGCGGCGCAGAATACGGCGCAGGTTTTCCTCGGTATTAACCTGAAATGCAATTCCTGCCACGACAGCTTCATCAGCCACTGGAAGCTGAAGGACGCCTACTCCCTGGCAAGCTATTTCGCGCCCGAGCCGAAGCTGCAGTTGTATCGGTGCGATGTCGCGCAGGATCAGTTTTCCGAGCCGTCGTTTTTGTATCCGGAACTGAATCGCGCCCCCGCCTCGTCATCGCTCGCCGACCGGCGAGCTGCCGCCGCGGCTATTTTTCTCGATCCCCGCGATGGCCGGCTCGCCCGAACCCTGGTGAATCGCATCTGGGAGCGGCTGCTGGGCCATGGCATCGTCGAAAATTCCGACGAGATGGACGGCGAACCCTGGAGCCCGGAACTGCTCGACTGGCTGGCTTCGGATTTCGTGGATCACGGCTACGATCTGAAGCAGCTGATCGCCACCATTCTCGAATCGCGCGCTTACCAAGCGGTGGCCGTGGCTCATAAGGCGAATGAACCGACTCATACATATCGGGGCCCCGAAGTACGCCGACTCACGGCGGAACAGTTTGCCGATGCGGTCGGGTCGATCACCGGCGACTGGCATGTCTACCAGCCATCTGGTGGCAAGCCCGGTGAGTATTCGCGTGAATGGCATGTAGCGGCGAATCCTTTGACACGGGCGCTGGGGCGTCCGATCCGCGATCAGGTCTATTCAACGCGCGACACGCAGGCGACCACGCTGCAGGCGCTCGAGCTTGTGAACGGCGAGACGCTGACGCACTGGCTATCACGCGGCGCGAAAAAGATGCTGGGGGAACTGCCGCCCGACCCCGGCAGTGCGTACGATCTGCCGTATTCAGTCAAGAACGGCCCGCAGGAATTCGATATCGATGTCTCGAAGGCGGATAAGATCTGGCTCATCGTAAAAGATAACGGCTCTTATTCTCCCGAGAAAGTGCAGGCGTTCTGGCAACTGGGGTCCGATGCCGTGAGGCAGGTGAAGACGCCTTCGGTTACGGTGCTCGATATCAAGGGCAAGGGATTTACAAACCTGCATGGCAAGGTAGGTATCGAGAATAAAGAGGTCACCTCCGACATCAATCCACAGGTGCGCTTTTTCGTTTTCGAGACCGAACCGAATATGGAGCGGCTCACTCCCGTCGCGCCCGCGCTACCGGTTGAGGCCGGTCCGGTATTGAAAACGCCGGAAGAGATTGTGAATCGAGTTTACTGGCACGCACTGGGCCGTGCGCCCTCACCGTCCGAACGTGCTTTGGCTGTAAAAACTATGGCGGGACATTCAGCTACGGGGCTGGCCGATCTGCTTTGGGCGGTTATGATGAAGCCGGAATTTCAGTTGATTTATTGATATGGATATAACGAAGATCAATCGCCGGAGTTTCGTGGGCACGACGGCCGCGGGGACTCTGGCAGCGCTGATGGGCCGCGACCCTGAGGTCGTGAAGGCCGCCGCGCCCGCCGCCACCGCCGATGCCATCATCGTGCTCTGGATGGGCGGCGGCATGGCCCAAACCGAGACCTGGGACCCGAAACGCTACACGCCTTTCGCCCCCGGCGTTCGCACGGAACAGGTGCTCAGCACTTTCCCGGCGATCGATACCGCGGTCGACAACATCAAAATCTCCCAGGGCCTCGAACGGGTTGCGGAAGTGATGGATCGCGCCGCGCTGATCCGTACTTTCCAGGCGGCCGACCTCGGCTTCATACTGCATTCGCGCCATCAGTATCACTGGCATACGGGATACATCCCACCGCAATCGCTCGCGATGCCGCACCTGGGAGCAGTCATCGCGAAAACCCTGGGACCGCGCAATCCCACCGTGCCTCCGTTCGTTGCGATAGGTCAGAACCTCGAAATCGGTGCCGAGAGTCCCGCCCTGAAATCCTTCCATACAGCCGGATTTCTGGGCACCGAATATGGCCCGTTCCTGATCGCCGATCCACAGGACGCCGCTTCCGCGGTGCGACCTCCGGCTGAGGTCGGCGACGCGCGCTTCAAGAGCCGCCGCAAGCTGTATGAAGGTCTGCTCGCTCAGGAACCGGTTTATCAGTATGCCGGCGACTTCCAGCGCGAAGCGTTGATTCGCTCGCTCGATGCGGCGGATCGTCTGCTCACTTCGCCCTCCGCCAAAGCCTTCGATCTTTCGCTCGAACCGAAAAAGAGCTTCGACGTATACAACAACAGCCGCTTCGGACAAGGCTGCCTTCTCGCGCGACGCTTAGTCGAAGCTGGCGCCCGCTATATCGAAGTGACTACCGAATACATCCCGTTCCGCTACTGGGATTCGCATGAGAGCGGCCATGAGCGTGCCGCCGCGATGAAGGCCGAGATCGACGCGCCGGTCGCGCAGTTGATCCTCGATCTCGAGGAGCGCGGGTTGTTGAACCGGACGCTGGTGGTACTGGCAAGCGAGTTCGGCCGCGATGCGATTACCGAGGGCAAAGTCGGCAAGGAAGTGAAAGACCAGGCGCAGACCCCCGATGTGATGACTCTGCCGAAGCACTATGGGATGCACCGGCACTTCACGGCCGCGGGAGCTGTCGTCATGTTCGGTGGTGGGATCAAGCGCGGCATGGTTTACGGCAAGACGGCCGATGAGCGCCCCTGCACCACGATCGAAAATCCCGTGCCCATGGAAGATCTGCATGCCACCATGTATCGCGCACTGGGGATCGCGCCCGACACGGCGTTTATGGTGGAGAAGCGTCCCGTATATGTAACGAAGGAAGGCAAAGGCAAACCGATCCATGAACTTTTCGCTTAAGATCTCCGCACTATTTATCGCGGCCCCGCTGCTGTATGCCGAGGCTACCCCGCCTGCGTCTTTGCTGGCGCTTTCGAAAAGCGATCGAACGCTGGCCATTGTCGATCCGGCAACCAACAAGGTGATCGCCAAAATGCCTTCGGGGCCCGACCCGCATGAAGTTGTTGCGTCGACCGATGGGAAATACGCCTACATTTCGAACTACGGCAGCGGAGCTTACAACACGATTGGAGTGATCGATCTTGTCGGGCAGAAAGCCCTGCCGCCGATCGACCTGGGTGCGTTGCGCGGACCGCACGGTCTCATGTACGTGGGTGGAAAGCTCTATTTCACGGCGGAGGCGGCTAAGGCGATCGGCAGTTACGATCCCGCGACCCAGAAGATCGACTGGATTCTCGGCACCGGCCAGAATCGTACCCACATGGTCTGGGTGACGGCGGATCAAAAGAAACTCGTGACGTCGAATGTTAGTTCCGCGACCATGACCTTCATCGAGAAGAGCGCAGGGGGCGGACGCGGTCCTGGTCGCGGTCCGGGCGGACCTCCTCCCGGTGGACCTCCTCCGGGTGGCCGCGGTCCCGGTCCGGGCAGAGGCCCAGGCGGTCCTCCCCAGGGCGACTGGGATGAAACCATCGTGGCCGTCGGCAGAGGCGCGGAAGGCTTCGACGTGTCTCCCGATGGCAAAGAACTATGGGCCGCCAACGCTCAGGACGGCACGATTTCGATCCTCGACTTCGCCGGTAAGAAGGTCATTGCAACCCTCGACGCCAATGTGAACGGCGCCAACCGGTTGAAGTTCACCCCCGATGGCAAACTGGTTTTCGTCACCACGCTGAGCGGGCCGGATCTGCTCGTCATAGATGCTGCGACCCGCAAGACCCTTAAGCGCGTGCCCACAGGCAAAGGCGCCGCGGGTATTCAAATGCGGCCCGATGGTGAAATCGCTTATCTGGGATGCACTCCGGACAACTACGTGGCGATCGTCAGCCTGAAAACACTCGAAGTACTCGGCCACATCGACGTCGGCCCGCAGCCGGATGGTCTGGCCTGGGCGATTCGCCCGTAGTCAGAGCGCGAACGCCACGTAAACGCCACCGGACTTGCCGCCACGCCCGCTCTTGCCGCCGGTCGCATAAATGACGACGTACTGCTTACCGCCGACCTCATAAGTGATCGGCGTTGCATTGCCCGCAAACGGCAGCGTCGTCTCCCAGAGCAACATACCGGTTGCCTTATCGAAGGCGCGGAACTTACTGTCGAAGTTCGTCGCGGCGATGAAAACCAGGCCGCCGGCAGTTACCACCGGCCCACCATAATTTTCGGTTCCGGTATTCCCGCCGAGTTGCGGATACTCGCCCAGCGGAATCTTCCACGCGTACTCGCCTGTGTCCAGGTCGATCGCATTCAACGTACCCCAGGGCGGTTGAACTGCCGGAAATCCCCCCGGATCGAGAAATCGATGATAACCGGTAAAACGGTACCGTGGGCCCGCATCCGAAGTTCCCGCGCTTTGCGACTCCTTACTCAGCCCGCTCAATACATAATCGGCAATGAGCGCGATGTCCTCAGGCTTCAGGTTTGCGAACGAAGGCATGCGTCCCGCCCCCTGACGAATCACCGCGCTCACCTGCTCTATCGTGCGATGTCCGCGCAGATCCACCAGGGAGGGAATCGAGGGAGGCGTACCCGCCAGCGCATCCCCGTGGCATCCGCCGCAACTCGTCAGATACAACTGCCTGCCTGAATTCCCGCGCCGATTCTCCGCGAGTCCGCCGGTCCATGCGATGTCATTCGCATTCACATAAAGCAAACCGGTCTCCGGATCGAACGCCGATCCGCCCCACTCTGCGCCGCCATCGAAGCCCGGAAAGACTACGGTTTCCTGCCCGACGGCCAGCGGCACGAACTGGCCTGCCGAACGAAACTTCGCGAACTCGGCGAGCGCCCATTCATGCGCCGATGCCGTGCGATTCGTCAGCATGTCCTCTGTCAGCCGTTGCCGCGCGAACGGCGCGGGCTTCACCGGCAATGGCTGCGTTTCCGCCGCCACTTCGCCGTTCACGTTGCTCGACAAATATCTGCGAGACTCAATCGGGAACAAAGGCTCGCCGGTAGCGCGATCGAATAAATACACAAAGCCCGACTTAGTCGTCTGCGCCACCGCATCCACTAAATTCCCGTTATGCTTCACGCGCACCAGCGCCGGCGGCGACGGGAAATCGCGATCCCAGATATCGTGATGCACCGACTGAAAATGCCAGATCCGCTTTCCGGTATTCGCATCCAAAGCCAGCAGCGTGTTGGCGAACAGATCGTCACCCACGCGATCGGCGCCATAGAAGTCGCTCGCAGCCGAACCGGTCGGCGCAAAGAGAATCCCGCGCTCGCTATCGACCGCGAATCCCGCCCAGTTATTCGCCGCGCCGGTGTAAGCCCAGGCATCCTTCGGCCATGTCTCATAACCGAATTCGCCCGGATGAGGAATCGTATGAAACTGCCAGCGCAACTCCCCGGTCAACACATCGAAAGCGCGAATATCGCCCGGTGGCGCAGGCAAAGCCTCTGGCAAGCGCCCACCCACGATCAAGAGGTTCTTATAGATAATCCCCGGGCTGGTCAGCACCACCGACTGCTTGTCCGTTTCGCGCCCCAGACCCTCGCGCAAATCGATCCGCCCCTTCACGCCGAAGCTCTGGATCGGCTTCCCCGTCTTCGCATCGAGTGCATACACAAAGCTCTGCACGCCCGCGAAGATTCGCTTCTGCGCACCGTCGCTCCAATACGTAACCGCCCGATTCGGACCGCGCCCCACAATACCGGAATCGAAACGCCACAGAAGTTTTCCGGTTGCCGCATCGAGCGCGACAACCTTATGCTGCGGCGTCACGCCATACAGCACGCCATCGACGACAACAGGCTGAGTCTGCGGATCGCCCGCGCCATCGGCGCAGTCGTAAATCCATGCAACCTGGAGCTTCGCTACATTGCCGCGATCGATCTGCTTCAGAGACGAATAGCGAATGCCTTCGCCACCTCCGCCGTAAGCCGGCCAGTCCGCCTGTTGCCCGCGGCAGAGCCCTGCAACAACTGCCAAAACCAACAGCCGTTTCACATCACTTCCAGTTCATCGCAAGATTGACAAACGTTCCCAGAGGCACGCCCGTCGGCCCTTTGGCGAGAAAAGGCTTTGCATCGTCCAGCCACGCCGTGCCTGCGATATCGACATGAATCCAGGGCGTATCGCCCGAAAACTCCTTCAGGAACATCGCCGCGCTGCAGGCCCCGCCCCAGCGCCCGCCTATGTTTTGAATATCGGCATAAACAGTCTTCAGCTGTTCGCGATATTCGTCATCGAGAGGCATGTGCCACATCTTCTCGCCCGAGACCTTCGACGCCTCCATCCATTGCGCGAGGAAAGCATCGTCGCTGGCGAATACCCCGGAGCTTGTGTATCCCAGCGCAACCACAATCGCGCCCGTCAAAGTCGCCGCATCCACCAAATGCGTACAGCCCAGGTTCTTTGCATAGGTGATCGCATCGGCCAGAATCAGGCGGCCTTCGGCATCGGTGTTCAGGATCTCAATCGTCTTGCCCGAAAGCGAGGTCACGATATCGCCAGGCCGCTGCGCCCTGCCACCGGGCATATTTTCGACAGCGGGCACGATGCCGGTTACGGCAATCCCCGGCTTCAAACGCGCAATTGCCTGCATGGTTCCGATGACGGACGCGCCGCCCGCCATATCGTACTTCATCTTTTCCATGCCTTCGGACGGCTTGATGGAAATGCCGCCGGTATCGAAGGTAACGCCCTTGCCGATCAGCGCAAGATGGGTATCACTCGAAGGCTTCTCCGGCTTGTACTGCATCACGATAAACGCGGGCGGTTCCGCGCTCCCCTGCGCCACGCCGAGTAGAGCGCCCATCCCGAGCTGCGCCATGCGGTCGCGATCCAGAACTTCGCAGGGCAGGCCGTTTACCGCCGCCATTGCCCGCGCACGGTTCGCCATCGTCGTCGGAGTAAGCAGGTTCGGAGGCTCAACCGCAATATCGCGTGACAGATTGATCGCCTCGCCAATTACAACGCCATAAGCGAGAGCGGCGGAGAATTCCGAAACCGCGCCCGCCACGGTAAACACGTCAATCGCCTTGTCGGTCTCTTTATTTTCGGTCTTATGAACATCTGGTTCCCACGCGCCGGTAATCAGCCCAACGGCCGCAGCGGAGACATTGGCCGCCGTAGCACGCTCGCCTTCCAGAGCGAACACCGCCGACTTCACGCCTTTTCCCTTCAGCAAACGAACCGCCGCCGCCGCCATTTTACGAACCAGCGCCGCATCGAATTTCTCGGGCTTGCCCGCGCCCACCACCAAAATACGGCGTGCCTCGAAACCCGCGACGCCGTGCACCAGCGTCAGTTCCAGCGCCTTGCCTTTGATCTCGCCCGAGTCGTACAGCGCCGCCAGCGGCCCCGCCAGATCCGGCCTCAGTCCGGCTTCTGACTCGATCAAAACCAGCGCATCGGTGTCGACAGCGCTCAAATCCGCGACGCCCAGCTTAATTTCCATTTCGATTCATGTCCTCATTTATTGGCGCAGTTTGCTTTCGCGTACCGCAGCCCGTGCTTCGTTCTCGGCGGTCTTAGCTCGTTCGCTCTCGCGCTTGTCGTGAAACTTCTTGCCTTTTGCAATGGCAATCTCGCATTTTATCCTGCCATTTTTCAAATACAGCCGCGTCGGCACCAGGGCCAGGCCCTTTTCACGGGTCGCGGCCAGCAGTTTGTCGATTTCGCGGCGGTGCAGCAGGAGTTTGCGATTGCGCACCGGCGGATGGTTGAACTGGTTCCCATGGCTGTACTCGGCGATATGAGCGTTCATTAGCCAGGCCTCGTTGTTCTCCACCTGGGCGTACGCCTCACGAAGCTGCACCTTGCCGGCCTTAGCGGCCTTGACCTCGGTTCCGGTGAGCGCGATTCCGGCCTCATAACGGTCCAGCAGGAAGAAATTGTGCCCGGCCTGGCGGTTGTCGCTTAGCAGCTTATTGGCTTCGTTTTGTTGGCTCATTCGTCTCGCGTACCGAAGCCCCGTGATTACCCTCAACGTACGGGCATCCCCGCGCGTCAGACATTTCGATGATAGACCAGTACGGCATCGTTAAGCGGACAACGGCGGGGCTTTCTACCTAAAATGATTCGTATCAATCAGTTAACCGCAGTTTTCCTGGCCGCCCTGCTGCTCCTGCCGCCCGCCCCGCTGGGCGCCAAAACGAAAAAAGGCGATAAACTTCGCAACGACGCCCGCAATGAAGAACTGAAGGGCAACTACGACAAGTCCCTCGAACTGGCCGAGCAGGCCATGGCTACGGACCCTTCGGATCCCTCTTACGTTCTTGAAGTCCGTCGCGTCCGTTTCGAAGCTGGCCTCATGCATGTGAAGAACGGGCAGAAGCTGCGCTCGGACGGAAAACTGCCGGAAGCCCTCGCCGAATTCCAGAAGGCCGCTGCGACCGACCCCGCCTCAGACATCGCCGAGCAGGAGATCCGCCGAACGAAGGAGATGATCGAGCGTTCGAAGAACGGCGGCCAGCAGCCGCTCGCCGCGGACATCACGCCGGAAGACCTCCGAACGCTGACGCCCGCCGAACTTTCTCGCAAACAGACCCAGCAGCGCATCGATTCCCTGCTGCCGGTTCCCGAACTACGCGCGCTCACCCCCGAACTGCTCGCCGGCCTGAAGATGACCGACAAGCCCCGTGTGCTTTTCCAGACTGTGTGCAAACTGGCGGGCGTCAATGTTCTGTTCGATCCCGAATATACCCAGCAGCAGACCATCCAGCAGGTATCGATCGACCTCTCGAACACCACGCTCGGTGAGGCGCTCGACGAGTTGTCTGTCATTACGAAGTCGTTCTGGAAGCCGCTGTCGGCGAATACGATTTTCGTTACTGTCGATAACCCTACCAAACGGCGCGAGTACGCCGAGCAGGTGGTAAAGGTTTTTTATCTCAATAACGTCACCGGCGCGCAGGAAATGCAGGAAATCCTGACCGTGCTGCGAACGGTGGTCGATGTCGCGAAGGTTTTCAACTATACGGCGCAGAACGCGCTCATCGTCCGCTGCGAAGCCGACACCATGGCGCTGGTGGAGAAGCTGATTTCGGATCTCGATAAGCCGCGCGGCGAGTGCGTGATCGACGTGATGGTGATGGAAGTGAGCAGCACTTATATGCGGAGTCTGTCGGCCGCATTCGGATCCACCGGTATTACGGCAACGGCCGCGTTCGCTCCGCGCGCCAGTATTCTCACGCCGGGCACAGCCACAGCCTCAACCGGCACCACGACGACCGGCACCACGACAACCGGAACCACTACCACAGGCACAACAACCTCTTCTTCCAACACAACCACTCCGGGCGCCTCGATCCCGCTTAGCAATCTCGGCCATATATCCAGCTCCGATTACTCGATCACGGGGTTGCCCGGCGCGCAGTTCGAAGCGGTGCTCAACGATTCGAGCACGCGTGTGCTGCAGGCTCCTTCTATCCGCGCGGCCGATAATGCTAAGGCATCGATCAAAATCGGCGACAAGGTTCCTACGGCGACCGGCAGCTTTCAGCCCGGCGTCTCAGGGGTGGGTGTGAGCCCCCTGGTCAACACTCAGTTCACGTTCCTCGATGTCGGCGTTAACGTCGATATTCTGCCGCGCATCCATGACAACGGCGAGATCTCGCTGCATGTGGAGCTCGACGTTTCCCAGGTGAAAGATCGCATCGATTTGGGCGGAGTGTCCGAGCCGGAGATCAGCCAGAACAAGGCGACGGCCGATGTGCGCCTGAAGGATGGCGAAGTCAATCTGATCGGCGGCATCATCCAGAACACCAACAGCCGTGCTGTTAGCGGCATCCCGGGGCTGGCGAACATTCCCGTGCTGGGGCGCTTGTTTAACGCCGAAAATATCGAGAAAGACAAAACCGAGCTGGTCATCGCGATCATCCCGCACATCGTGCGCGGTCCGGATATTACGACCAGCAACCTGAAGGGCGTGGCCTCGGGCAACTCCACGCAGATCAAAGTGAACTTCGCTCCGCGCCACATGGTCGCGCCGGAAACGCCGCAGGGTTCAGGCGCCGCGCCTGCTCCTCCGGCCACCGCGCCGCCGCTTTCGTCGATCCCGACCACGACCGCACCGGCCATGACAACGCAGCCGGCTGTTTCTCCCGCGGGTCCGCCCGTGCCCGGCGGCCCGGCACGCGTCAGTTTTCTTCCCGCAAACGCCGTGGATACACAGCTCAGCCAGGCCTTTACGGTAACGCTCTATGCCGAGAATGTCCGCGATCTGATTTCCGCCGGAGGGCACCTGCAGTACGACCCCCGTATACTGCGCATCACCAACATCACGGCGGGCGATCTGCCGCAGAAAAACGGTTCCGCGCTGCAGCCTTCGAAGAATATCCTCAACGACACCGGTACCGCCGATTTCAGCCTTCTGCGCGCGCCGAACGAGGGCGGGGCCTCGGGCTCCGGCAATCTGTTCTCCATCGTGTTCCAGGCCGTGGGCCGCGGGAACACTTCGCTGACGCTCTCAGGCGTTTCGCTGGGCGGAGTCGGCGGCCAGCCGATACCGTCGAACACGCCGCCGGCGCTGGCCGTCAACGTCAGGTAGTCTATGCCGGGCAGCAAAAGAAATCGCCGAAGCGGCATGACGCTGGTTGAACTGATCGTGGCCTTCACGATTCTGGCGGCGCTTACGAGTATGGCGGTGCCTCTGGCGCGTTCCAACGTCCGGCGCATCCGTGAGCGCGAGTTGCGAATCGCGCTCAGTGAGCTCCGTCTTGCCATCGATAAATACAAAGATGCGGCGGACGGCGGCAAACTCGGGCCGGACGCCAATGGCATCGATACTTTCGGGTATCCGAAGACGCTTGAGTCGCTGGTTGAGGGAGTTAAAGGCACCGGCCAGGCCGCCGATACCAAGGTCAAGTTCCTGCGCCGCATTCCGCTCGACCCGTTCACGAAGACCCGAGAATGGGGCATCCGCAGCATGCAGGACGATCCGAAGAGCCAGGGCTGGGGCGGTCAGAATGTTTTCGACGTTTACTCGAAGACCAGCGAGAAAGCAGCCGACGGGACAGCTTATGCAGACTGGTAAATTGCGGCTTCTTACACGCCGCGGCGGTTTCACGCTCATCGAGATGATGATCGTGATGTCGATCATCATCATCCTGATCGGCCTCGCGATTCCGTTCTATCAGAAGTCGATCATCCGGGCTAAAGAGACTGTGCTGCACAACAATCTCAGCGCCATGCGGAATACCATCGACGAATACACCTACGACAAGCAGAAAGCGCCGCAATCGCTGCAGGACCTGGTGACCGACGGCTACCTGCGCTCAGTGCCGAAAGACCCCATCACGGGCAGCAGCGACTCCTGGAAAATCACGATGGAAGATGCTGGCCAGGCGGTGAATCAAAACGAGCCCGGCATTTTCGACGTCCACAGTGGCTCGACGCAAAAAAGCCTCGAAGGAACGGCTTACTCGGACTGGTGAAAACGGGGCTCAGCTTTAATCGGATAGAATGTTTATCCATGAGCTCGTTCATTCATTCCATAAGAGTTGCACGTACTCTTTTTCACGCCGCAACTCTTCTCTTTATATTGCTATTTTTCGGATTTTCTCTTGCAGCACAGACCTGTACCGTTAGCGCTACGACTCCGACGGTCGCCGCCGAAGGCCTGGCCGAGCAGATCGGTACCTATACGTTCACGTGCAACGGCGGAACCACCGGGACAACTGTACGGCTAACGCTCTTCGCCGCCGCCTCTGTCAACATCACCAATCGCGTTGATGCTAACGGAGTCCCGACGGGTCTCACCATATTCCCTTCCGCGGGCGTATTTGTCGGCAGTGTGGCCTTTTATGCCGCCACTACGCTGGAAATTTCCCAGGTGAGTTACACCGTCCCGGCGAACCCTGCGACCAATATGACGGTTGCCGTTTCCGGGATTCGCGCGGCTGTGGCAACTGCCGCAAACGGAACTACCGGCGCCATCATCAATGGCAGCGCGCTCGTGATCGGAGCGCAATTTTCCGCCCCGTCCAGTTTCCCCGTTGCGCTCACAGCTCCTACGCTGTTGACTTCAAATATCAATAACGGTATTCCCTGCGGGTCGCCCGTACCCGTCAGTTTCGATTTCCCCACTTTTCTCGCCACGGGTACTTCCGCCTCGGCGATCCGCATTACCGAAGCTTCGCCGGCGGCATTTGCACCAAAGATAATGGGAGCCGATAACGGTGTTCGCATTCTCGTGAACCTTTCCGGTTACACGACGGGTTCGCGTGTTTTTGTTCCCGATGCCATAGTTGGTTCGGATGCAGGCGCCACGCCTACCACTACGGGCCTGTTCGGTTCTACTCCGAGCGCCGGAATCTATACGCCGGGTAACAACCAGCTTCTTCTGCTGCGGGTCAATGGCGCCGATGCAACGGGGACCGGAGGAACCACGGTTCTTACCCAGCCGCTGGCTCAAACGACGTTTTCAACGGTTTCCGAGTTGATCCTCTCAGGCGGGGCCACCTACGCTGTGTACGAAGTTGTTGACAGCAATCCGAACCTCACGGAAACAGCGCAGATTCCCGTTTGGGTCGCGTCTCCCTCGACACCCTGCTCCACGACGGCGGTCATTCCAACCTTCAGTCCGATGGTGGCTCCGGTTTCCACGGTTTCCATCGCCACTCAAACCGATCCGATCCCGCGTTATTTGGCGGTAACTCCGGGAACCGACTGCGTGGCGATCGGCGATTGTTCGGCCAATTACTTCCCCACGCTCTCGGTGAGTACAACCCCGATCGTGTTCGCATCTCCCTCGCTCGGCACCGCTCAACAGACTTCGCTCCCGGTAGGCAATTCCGGCGGCGGACTGCTGGGTTTCACGGTGGCCGTTAGTTACCAGACCAGTCCCTCCGGCTGGCTAACGGTTACGCCCACCAGCGGGCAGAATTCGGCGACCCTTCAGATAACCGCCAGTCCCGCCATGCTGACGCCGGGAACCTACAACGCCACGATAACTGTTACCGCGGGAACTATGACTGCCGCGGTTCCCATTACTTTCAATGTCGGACCGGTGGGTGTGACCATTCAGAATGTCGGCAACGCGGCTTCCTTCCAGTATGGAACCGTGGCGCCAGGTTCTTACGCGGTGATTTTCGGGCTTAATCTGATGGGCGTCAATTCGACATCCGTGGCATTCAACGGCGTAGGCGCATCCATCGTCTACAGCAGCCCCTCGCAAATCAACGTAATCGTTCCTACAAACCTTACGAATACCCTGGCCGGCGTTGTGGTTACCGCGGATGGCATGGCCAGCACCCCGTTCCGGGTCACCCTCGCCAACTTCCCCGGCATTTTCAGCAACGGAATTGTCAATGCTTCCAACAGCCAGCCGAATACTCAGTCGAATCCGGTGACGCGGGGGCAATTCGTGACGGTTTATCTCACCGGTCTCGTGTTGCCGCTCACCGGCCCCGTGACTGTCAATATTGGAAGTCAGACCAACCTGATGCCCAGCTTTGCGGGACCTCAGGGATCGTTTGCCGGTCTCGACCAGGTCAATGTGACGGTGCCGGCGGCGCTTCCCGCATCGCCGAATCCCGTGCCGCTGACCGTTTGCATTCCGGGCACGGCAGCGGCGCCGGTTTGCTCGAATGCCGTCAGCGTTTTCATCCAGTAAATCGCCCATCCTGTAAAACAAGGGGCGCGGAGCTTTCCTGCCGCGCCCCCGGATGGGGTTAAACTATACAATCCTGCGTTATGCGCCGCCTGATCGCCTTCTCGGTTCTGTCAGCCCTGACCCTCATCGTGGCGATGGCGGCTTCGACTGTCGGCAGCGGTCCCTATCCATCTCCGATTACGCAGAGCTTCATCACAGCTTATAACCGCGGCAATTTTGCGGCTGTCACCGTTTCTCCTCCGATCGCCGACGTCCATAGCCTCGTTTCCCCGGCTCTGGTTCAGGAGTTTACGTCGAAAACCGACAACACAGTCAAATACGCGCTCATCATGCCCGACTTCACCGCGGCGACGCTCGCTACATGGCAGGTGTACTCGGACATTTATACCTACTACACGTCGCTCGGTGCAGCTACCGTCGGCGTTCCCTCCATGGATACGACCGCCTGCCCGATTACTTATTTCGGCACCTGCGATTATCAGCTGTTCACGAAGGACTATGCTCTTTTCGCCTACTCGAACCCGGCCAATACGAATATCTCGGTAAAGGACCCGTATTACACGGTCTGGAGCGCGGCCGGAGGCATCGTGGGGGCCTTCGGACCGGCCACTTCAGCCACCGCGACGGTAACCTCTACCATCTCGGCCATCGCCGGCACCCAGCAGAACTTTGCCACCGGCGCGGTCTTTTCCTACCCCAACAGTTCGACGACCCCGGGCGTTTACGGCCTCAGCGGCGCATTCTATTCCGTGTACAACAATTCGAACGGAACTTCGACTCTGGGCTTTCCCACTTCCGCCGCAGCTGTGGTCAACACGACCACCGGGATGGTCCAGCAGAACTTCGAAGGCGGCAAGATCCAGCAGGTTCCGGGCAGCGATCCCGTAGTGGTTTATCCCCTGGGTCAAGTCAACATCCTCAATGCCGGCCAGGGACTCAGCCTGGCTCCCGGCGCTTCCGCCACCGTCTCCGCGCTGACTCTCGATTCCCAGCAAAATGTGGTAACCGGCCGCGTGCTGAACTGGTCGACGTCGAATGGCGCGATCGCTACAGTGCAGGGCAACGGCTACACGGCCACAGTGACCGGAGGCGCGTCCGGGGCGGCAAACATATATGTCACCGGCGAGGGCAAAACCAGTCCTCCTCTGGTGGTTACAGTGGGTTCCGGATGCTGCGCCATCGGTCAGGGGGCGCCCACCCAGGCGATTACCTCAGCCTTCCTGGCAGCAGCCGCGAGGAACGCCCTGCCCGCCGCCGCCACCGCCAACGGGACCGTCGTCCGCTCAGGGGCCGGCTACATCCAGATCCTCGACGGCTCAGGCTCAACCTACGTGATTTCGCAGGCGGATTCCTCGGGCACCGCTTACGTGATCGGCGGGACGTTCTATACCGCTTACCTGGCGGGCGGCGGTTTTACCGGTCCGCTGGGCTACCCGGCTTCCGATCTTCTGCCGGGCAATGTTCAGAAGTTTGTGAGCGGGGCACTGCTCACCGGGGTCCCGCCTCTGGTGGTCCCTTCGCAAATCGCGCCGAAATGGCTGCAGAATCAGACTGCGGCCGGGCCGCCGTCTTCACCGGCTCAGTCATTTGCCTCTTACACGGGCGCAGGCGGTCTGGCGCAGACTTTCGGAGGCGGCGTTATCTATTCGATGACCGTTGGCTCTCAGGCCGGCCAGGCATTCTTCTCTACCGGAGCAGTGCTTGCGCGCTATCTGGTGTTGCTCGGTCCCGCGGGGGCCATGGGCGCGCCCACCACGGACATTTACAACAACCTGGGAGTCCTGACCGAGAACTTTGAAGGCGGCTATATCGATCAGCAGCCCGGCGCGGCCACCGCCGTCGAACACTTCAACCCGCGCCACCCGTCCCTTTCGGTCATGCCGCCCGCGGTCGCGCCGGGAGGCAAGGTCCATATCAGCGCAACAGGGTTCGCTCCGGGTGCAAGTCTGGCCTTCACTCTGACTGGCCAGCCGAATTTTACGGTGCCGGCGCCGGCGGGAGCGTTTTCGTGGGATGTGGTGGTTCCCGCAACTGCCAAGCCTGCCTCGGTGTTTATCGCGGTCAGCGACACCGGCAGCAAGGATGCCGCTTCCGGCAGCTATTCCATTGTGCAGCCCGCCGCTCTGCTGCCAACCCTGTCGATCGCCTCCGGAGATCTGCAAACCGGTTACCCTTCGAGCCTGCTTCCGCTTTCCATCGTCGCCGTGCTGGTCGATTCCTCCGGCAACCCGGTCCCGAACATACCGATCGCGCTGTCCACCTCGCCGGGCGCTTCGGCCACGGGACCCGCGACAACCGACTCCCAGGGCAAGGCAGTCATCTCGATGCGTTTGCCCGCTCAGGCCGGGGTCGCTACCGGCTCGATCTCGGCGGCGGGTCAGGTTGCCACTTTCAGCGCGCTGGCCACTACAGGGTCCCTGCCTGCCTATCCCGCGCTGGCCGCCTCGGGGCAATCGACCACGCTTCTCGCCTCGATCGCATCGGCGCTGCTTTTCTACCAGAACAATGGGATTCTGCCGGCTTCCGCGGGGGCAGCCAATACCGGTGCGCTCACTCAGTACCTGACCGCGCAAAACGGCTATGCAGTCTCCGATACCGGCGATTCGATTCTCAATCCCTGGGTTGCGGCCCGGTTCGCGTCCGGGGCGTTGACCATCGCTGTGGCCACGCAAAACCAAATACGCGATCTGATCGCTGCCGGGAACTCGCCTATCGTCAATCTGAATCTCACGGTTGACGGCAAAGCGGCCGGGGGCGCCTCGGTGGATGCAATCGGCATCGCGTCGGACGGTTCGATCCTCATTGCGGATCCGAATCCGGCCACCGCGCAAACATCGCTGAACGCTTACCTGACGCGCTTTCAGGCACAGGGGCATTCCTACGTGGCCACCATCGCCTCGGTGCTGAGCATCGCCCCTTCGTCGACGGTTGTAGCGGCCGCGCCATTCACCGTCGCCGCGCCATTTACGGCGGGGAGTGCCATCGCCTCGGCTGCGGGAAGTTGTCCCTCGCTCGATCTCGCCGGGGCCACCGCCCCCGGCGGCGTGCGCTTCCAGTACTGCGACGGCTCGGCATCTCTCTACGAGCTTGACTTTGCTTCACCGGCCGGTGCAACGTTGCTCGACCTTTCGGGCGGCCCCAGCCTGCAAATCCCGGCGAACACGACAACCCGCTGGAACATTTCCCGCAAGAACGGAGCCCTGACCGCAGTTCCGGCAGTTCTCTCGATTACGGGAGTCACCGATTCCGCGGCTTTTGCCGCATCGCTGGCGCCGAACCAGTTGTTCACCATCTTCGGCACGGGATTTGTCGCCAAAGGCCTAACCGTGACGCTTGGGGGCAAGGCGGTCAGCGTGTTGTCTGTCTCGCCCTTCCAGATCAACGCCGCGATACCGGCCGGAACTGCGGTAACTGCCAGTTCCCCGCTTGTGGTTACGTCCGGCGGTGCTTCGGTCAGCACAACCGTGGCCATCGCGGCCACTGCCCCAGGGATCTTCGTCGTCGGATCGCTGGGCGCGATCCTCAATTCGGACGCAACACTGAACTCGCCCGCGAACCCGGCCCAGCGCGGCCAGTACGTCTCGATTTACTGCACGGGACTGGGAGCGACCACGGCCAGCGGAGGGCTTCAGATTGCCGTAACAGCTCCGTCCGTTATCGTCAATGGCCAATCCATCAAGCCACTCTATGCGGGAGCGGTAACGGGTTTCGTGGGCCTCTATCAGGTCAATGTGACGATACCGGCTACGGTACTTCCGGGCCCGGCAACACTCATGCTGACTCAGGGAAAGACCAGCAGCAATACCGTGCCGCTGGCTGTCGATTGAGCATGGAGGCAGCGGCAACTCCCGGTTCCGGTTCTGAAGGGCTGAAGTGGCGGGCTCACCTCGCCCCCGCGATTCTGCTTCTTGTGGCGTTGCTGGTGAGCTTTATCGTAAGGATCAGGCTCGCCGACGCCCCGCTCGAGCGCGATGAAGGCGAACATGCCTATCTTGCTCAGATGATGCTCGACGGGAACGCCCCGTGGAAACTTGCGTACAATCTCAAGCTTCCGGGGACTGACGCAATCTATGCCGTCTGCCTGCTGTTTGGCCATACCGCGGTGGCGATCCGTATGGGGCTGCTCGTGCTCAACACGTTGACTGTATTTCTTGTAGCTCTGCTCGGCAGGAAGCTGTTCGGGATTGCCGCGGGCCTTGTCGCGGGCGCCAGCTATGCGCTTCTGTCATCCAGCCAGAATGTCGTCGGCACCGTCTTTCACTCCACCCATTTGGTGGTGCTGTTTTCCGTGATCGCCGCACTGCTGCTTTTGGAGGCCACTCTGAAGCCGTGGAGGCTTTTCGCAACCGGGCTGGTACACGGATTGACGTTTCTGATGAAGCAGCCTGGTGCCGCTTTTGCCGTCTTCGGAGCGTTGTATATCGTCGTGCGCTGGAGGCAGACTCGAACCGGGATCGCACAGGGGTTAAGGGCGATCCTTCCTTTCGTGGCTGGCTGCTCACTGCCCTACGCTCTGCTCTGCGTGGCGCTCTGGCGTGCAGGGGTTTTTGAACGCTTCTGGTTCTGGACGGTCACTCTGGCAGAGGCATATGCGGCACAGCGCTCTTTTTCCATGGCGCTTGTCTTCCTTTGGTATGCACTGCCCAAAGTGCTCCTCCCGAACCTGTTCCTTTGGGTAACTGCAGCCGTCGGCCTCGGATTAGCTCTTTACGCCAGGGGGACACGAACTTCCGGCCTGTTTACCGCTGGGCTGCTCGTCTTTTCATTTGCCGCGGTCTCGGCCGGTGGCAATTTCAACCCTAACTACTTCATCATGATGTTCCCGGCACTGGCTCTCAGTGTGGGGGCGCTGACCGCCCTGGGAAAGAGCCTGGTAGAGCCTGCGTCTTCCGCCACCGTAATCTGTTCTCCGCCTACCCGCGATAAGACCCTCAGGAAGAACAGGAAGAAGAGAAAGAACCCGAATCGGCTTGAGCGCGCGTCCGTTCCGCCTAAGAACTCCTTCTTTGCTTCCCGATATGCGCCTAAACTTCCGTTCCTGTGCTGTGCCATCGCCTGTTTCTATTCTTTGGCGGCGCAAGAGGCGTACCTGTTTTCGATGACTCCGTACGAGTTCTCACGCAGCAGTTATGCGACTAACCCCTTCCCTGAGGCAGCCCAGGCCGGCGAGTACATTCGCACCCACTCCGATCCGGGTGCCAGGGTAGCCGTGCTGGGCTCCGAAGCGGAAGTTTATTTTTATGCTCAACGCCGGGCCGCCACGGGGTACCTGTTCACCTACAGCCTGATGGAAACCCATCGCTATGCGCCTGGCCTTCAGCGGGAAATGATTGCGGAGATTGAAGCTGCGCGCCCCGAATACATCGTGTATGTCTCCACCCCATTCTCCTGGCTGGCGACGCCGCAGTCTCCTATGACGTTTTACAAATGGATGCCCGAATACGTGAGCAGCCATTACGACGCCGTCGGCATTATCGAACTAACCGTTGCCGGTTCGGTGAAGTACGTTTGGGGTTCGGCCGCGGCAATCTATCAGCCCGCGAGTAACAATTACCTGGTCATCTCCCGCCGAAAATAACTGCAGCCGCTGCTCACCGTAAAATGAACC
>Ga0302319_10007215_pt1 | contig 21880 bp, 12 predicted proteins | sample Bog_T0_2_FD_203319 | JGI IMG/M metagenome (GOLD analysis project Ga0302319, IMG submission 203319) | Peat permafrost microbial communities from Stordalen Mire near Abisko, Sweden - Bog_T0_2 | ecosystem: Environmental > Terrestrial > Soil > Wetlands > Peat | place: Sweden: Abisko, Stordalen Mire... | reverse complement strand
CCTGGAACCTCAGCGATTCGAGCGAGCAGCGAAAAATTTAATTCTTGCTTACCTGTTTCTTTTCCCCTTGACAGCTTAGGAGAGTTCGCGCTAGCCTCCTAATCAACTTAGGGGTGTTTCTTTTGACCGATCAGGCTCAACTCCTTCCCGGCACGCTCGATCTGCTCATTCTCAGGGCGGTCTCACTCGGCCCGCTCCACGGTTACGGCATCCTGCTGCGCATCGGGCAAATCTCAGAAAACGCTCTTCTTATTGAACAGGGCGCGCTCTACCCAGGCCTTTTTCGCCTAGTCCGCCAGGGGCTGCTCAAAGCAAGCTGGGGCACCTCGGAGAACAATCGTCGCGCCAAGTTCTACCAGCTCACAGCCGCGGGCCGCAAGCGCCTGCGCGAAGAAACTGCCAGCTGGAATCGCCTGGCCGGCGCCATTGCCGCCGCCCTCTCTCCCCAACCGGAGGAAGTATGAAACTCTTCGATTCCCTTCGCTTCCGCATCGCGACCCTCTTCCAGCGCGATCAAATTCGCGCCGAGATGGAGGAAGAACTGCGCAGCCACATCCAGCACCGCGCCGACGATCTGGAGCGCTCAGGCCTCGGTCGTGCCGAAGCGGAGCGCCGCGCGCGCATCGAATTCGGCGGTCGCGAGAAGTACAAGGAGGAAATTCACACCGCTCTCGGCGGCAATTTGATCGGGACTATTCTGCAGGATGTTCGCTTCAGCCTTCGCGTCCTGCGCAAGTCTCCAGGATTCACGATTGCCGCTGTCTTGACCCTGGCACTGGCCATCGGCGCCAACGCCGTGGTCTTCGGCGTACTGAATGCGCTCATCCTGCGCCCGCTGAATGTGCCCCAGGCGCAGAGTCTCTATTCAGTCGAGCACGGCCCCTTTAAGGATGTGAGTTATTCGTATCCCGATTACCTTGATCTGCGGGATCGGAATCGCAGCTTCGACGCGCTGGCAGCATACATACTTGCGCCGGTCGGACTGGACACCGGCAGCAATCCGTCTCAAGCGTGGGGTTATGAGGTCTCGGGCAATTACTTCGACGCACTGAGCATCCAGCCTTTTCTCGGCCGCTTCTTTCATGTCGCCGATGAGCACGGCCCGAACAGCGCTCCATATCTCGTCATCAGCTACGCCTACTGGCACAGCCACTTTCAGGATGACCGCACTGTAGTGGGCCGCGTAGTGCAGGTCAACAAGCATCCCTTCACCATCCTCGGCGTTGCGCCCCATGAGTTTCGAGGAACGCTATTATTTTTCTCTCCCGACCTTTGGGTGCCGATGGTTGACCAGGAGCAGGTCGAGGGGGTAGCTCTGCTGGGCGACCGCGCAACCCGCAACATTTTTATGGTGTTGGGACATATGAAGGCGGGCGTGACACCTGAGCAGGCAATTGCCGATCTGAACTCTGTTGGCTCGTATCTTGGGAAGACCTACCCCAAAGACGATGCCAAAATGACTTTTTCGCTGGCGCGTCCAGGTCTTGCCGGCAGCCTGCTCGGCCCGGCGGTGAAGGGATTCATGACGGGAATGATGCTACTGGCGGGATTGATCCTGCTGGCCGCGTGCGCCAACCTGGGCAGCCTGTTTGCGGCGCGCGCCGCTGATCACTCCCGCGAAGTTGCTCTTCGCCTCGCGCTGGGGTCGAGCCGCACACGCATTCTGCGCGGCGTCTTTACCGAAGCCGTTCTGATTTCACTCGTCGGAGGCGTGCTCGGGCTATTGGGGAGCATTGCGCTCTTGCGTTTGCTGAGCACGTGGCAGCCAGTTCCCCAGTATCCGATGACCGTGCCTGTAAACCCGGATGCACTTGTTTACCTGGTTGCTTTGTTTCTGGCGTTGGTCAGCGGATTCCTGTTTGGCGCTGTTCCGGTCAGGCAAATCCTCCGCACCAATCCCTATGAGGTCGTCAAGGCCGGAACATCCGGAATCATTGCCGGTAATACGGGACGTCGAGTCACACTCCGCGACGTGCTGCTGGTGCTTCAGATTGCAGTCTGTGCCGTGCTGGTCACTTCTTCGCTGGTTGCCGTCCGCGGGCTGGTGCGCTCGATGCACAGCGACTTCGGCTTCGAGCCGCAGAACGCGATGCTGATGGACACCACTCTCAGCATGGCCGGTTACACCGGCGACAGGGAGTCCGCCATGCAAAGACGCATGATCGACGCGCTCGCGACGATTCACGGCGTAAAGTCTGTGGGCCTCGTGAGTCAAATTCCCTTGGGAGGTGGCGGGTCCACCTCAAGTATCTATACCGACCAGACCACCGATCTGATCCCATCGAAGGTCGCCGCGGATCCGGCGAGATTCGAGATTTCTCCCGACTACTTCCATGCAGCGAACACCAACCTGCTTGAGGGCAGGGCCTTCACATGGCATGACGATAAAAACTCCCCGCCCGTGGCAGTGATCAACCAGCTGTTTGCGCGCAAGATCTTCGGCTCCGTAGCCAATGCGCTGGGCAAGTACTTCAAGACCGGAGATGGAACGCGGATACAAGTAGTCGGCGTTGTCGAGGACGGAAAATACTATCAGCTCACCGAAGATCCGCGCCCGGCGATGTTTCTCCCATTCCTGCAAAGGCACACCAGCCTCACATGCCTGGTGGTGCGCTCCAACCGCGATCCGCAGCTTCTGGCCGCAGACATCAGGAGAACAGTGCGAAATCTCGATGACGGCCTGCCCTTTAATCTCGTCACGTGGACTCAAGGGTTGGACATTGCCCTGTTTCCCTCGCATGTGGCCACTGTGGCGCTCGGTGTACTCGGCTTGATGGGCGCCATGCTGTCCATCACCGGTATCTTTGGTATGGCCGCCTACTCTGTCAGCAAACGGCTGCGGGAGCTTGGTATTCGCGTCGCGCTCGGCGCGCAGCGCAGCGAAGTTTTGCATGCAGCGTTGGGCCGCCCGCTTAAACTGCTGGCATTGGGATCGACGGGAGGATTGATCCTTGGACTGCTGGCGACCAGGGTCCTGGCATTCATCGTGTACCAGGCCACTCCCCGCGATCCGCTGGTATTGGCGGGTGTTGTTCTGGCCATGCTGCTGCTTGGCCTTTTGGCCACATGGATTCCCGCCCAGCGCGCTCTCTCCGTCGATCCTTTGATCCTGCTGCGCGAAGAGTGAGACCAACCAATTCCTTGTTGGTGGGATTCGGAGATAGCTCTTCCATCAATGGGCGGGAGCCGAAACGCACAGCACCCGCTCGTCGATCGATGCCGATCCCGCAGGCCTCTTCATTTCAAACCTGCTCGCCGGACCGTAGTACCCCAGGCATCGCTCCATGCGCCGCGCAACTCTAAGCCAGAACTGGCGCCTCGGAAACTCCAGCCGTCCCAAACACACTCCTGTACCGTTCCACCTCACCCGCCGGTCCCAGAGCCTTCCGGTAGTTGTCTGAGAGCTTCACCGTCGGCCTGCCGTCCACATCGGTCAATTTGCACACCAGGCTCACCGGGTTGAACCCGTCATCTCCCTGCGGATTGCAATTCCTGAAATCGTTGGTCAGGAACGTCCCCCACCCGGCGCTGAACCGGATTCGCCGCTCTGCAACCCACTTCCGCTCATCCTCAAAATCGCTTGCTCGCTCGAAATCCCCCGGCGTCGCGCCATTCAACAGCCTTCCGCCAAAGTACGCATGAAGCCCAAGAATCTGCTCCACATCCAGCGCATCCGACGCAATAAGCCGCTTCTGCCGGGGCTCCCGCCCATGCCTTTTCACCCACGCAATGTACTCGTCGCCGGCGACATACGGATCCTTGCTGTCCATGCGCTGCCCCGTCCAATCCGCCACCCACTCCGGCGCACCTTCTAGAAACTGCGTCGTACCAAACGTGTCCGGCAGCAAAATCAGCAACTCCCCCTGGTACGTCTGCTGCCACAACTCCAGCAGGCGGTATTGCGCGCCGCGCAGTTCTTCATCGCTATCGGCAAGTGCCGCCATCGCCATCGGCAACTCGTGCGCATTGGTGCCAATCGCCTCAAGATCGTGCTTGTACGCCAGGTAGGTATTTGAGCTGCCCGCAAAGCTCGCGCCCAGGACATCGCTCATGGCCTTCACCACATACTCCTGCCACAGAAAGCTGTGCCTGCGCCTGGTCCCAAAGTCGCTTACGTTCAACTTGGGAACCCCGCGCAGCCGCTCCATCTTTTCCCAAAGCCTGGTCTTGGCCCGCGCATAAAGAATGTCCAGCTCAAACTCGCTCAGCCGCTTCAAACTGGCCCGCGTCTTCAACTCGTCGATCGCTGACAGCGCATAAATCTCCCACAGCGTTGTCTCCGTCCAAAGCCCCTCGAAGCTCAGCGAAATCTGACCATCCCGCACCGACAGGTCGTAGTCGGAAAGCCGGAAGTCCCGTTCCAGCCACTCCAGAAATCCTGGCTCGAAGATGCCGCGCCGCCCATAAAACGTGTTGCCCGCCAACCAGATCAACTCTGACTTGTGGAATCGTAGGCTGCGCGTCTCGTCCAGTTGCTCCCGCAGTTGCGCCACATCCACCAACTCGCCCAATCGAACCTGGTGCGTCCGATTCAGAAGCGTAAATGTCGCATGGGTAGTTCTGAAGTGCTTCCAGATAAACTGCAGCATTAGCAGCTTGTAGAAATCCGTATCCAGCAGCGACCGCGTAATCGGGTCCAGCTCCCAGTTATGATCGTGCGCCCGCCTTGCAACATTGATAATCACAATAAAGACACTCTATCGCATAAGGTCCCTTAGTCGGTGAGTCCGTAGCCTCTCGTCCCTCATTCCATATTCTCTTTTTGATTGATCGCCTTGAGGCCTCAACGCCTCGCGGTCGTCAATGTTTACAGAGGTGCGAACGCGCCCAGGAAACTTCGGAGGCCCATACGGAATCGGCGCGAAGCGAGACCGGCTTTTCCATTTTTGTTTCAAATCCTCGCTCAAGTTTTGGCATCGAACGTCAAAAATTTAGGTCGCGGATTCGGGGGCCAGTGAAAACAAATCCGTCCACGAGAAATCGAAAATCCACTAGACATTCCGCTGTTGCGGTGGCATAATCTGCTCACATTTTGAGGTCTTTGCGCCGCTAAGCGGTATTTTCTTGACGTGTTGGACACAATCCCGGCTCACATAACTTCCTCGCCATTATTCCGGCTAAGTTCCTTCAGACGGAGGTGTATGTTCATGGGCTTGCTTGAAAGAATAATTGCAACTTCAGTTGTTGTTCCAGGCCTGTTCGTCGTCGCCCAAACTCCAAATTCACCAATAATTCCAATCAAGCCTCTGCCACTCCCCCTGACCATTCTTGCCTGGGGCTTTGCGGATCTTCATACACATCCCGCTTCGTTTCTGGGATTCGGATCAGATTCGGACGGCGTGAACGGTGCCATGTGGGGAAAGCCAGCGCACGATGGAGCCATGGATGTCGCTACTTCCAGCCAGGCGGCGAATCTGGCTGCCGACCTGCCGCCCTGTCCTTCGGCAAGCATTGGCCCTTTCGGCCTGGGCTTTACGCACAATAATTCAGCGGGGCCCGATTTTATAAAGCTGCTATCGGATGCCGGGATTATTTCGGCCCTCGACGGAACAGTGCCAGCGCCTGGCTGGATCCATCAGGCGCAAGGCTATCCGAACTTTCAAGGCTCGTTCGGCGCCCAAGGCTGGCCGGCCGCGTTCACGGTCGATCACCAGGTGATGCACATCAACAACATTCAGCGCGCCTATCAGGGAGGCCTGCGCCTCATGTTTGCCGCGGCTACAGACGACGAACTCATCAGCAAGGTCTGGACCCAGGGGTTCAACCTCGGCGGCAATTCAATGCCGACACACGATCCTTCGTTCGACTACAATTCTGCTGTAAAGCAGCTTACTTATATCACCAATCTCGTCAATGCAAATAGTTCCTGGATGCAGATCGCAAAAACTCCCGCGGATGCGCGCGGCGCAATCTTCAACGGCAAGCTGGCCGTTGTGCTGAGCCTGGAGATGGATTCTCTTTCGCTTTCACAAATCCAAAGTCTGGTGCAGCAATTTGGCGTGGCGCACGTGACCCCGGTCCATCTCGCCGATAGCTCATTCGGAGGCACGGCGGCTTACAACGACATCTTCAATGGCCTCAGCAACTTCATCAATGGCAATCCTGAAAACACAGAGGGTGACCCATTCGTAAGTTTTGTTTTTGCCGGAGCTCCCCAAACAGTCCAGCCGGTAACCGCGTCAACAACTTTGAGCCTTTCCTCGGGCCAGGTTGCAGCAGGTGATATCCTGCTGGGCGGACTCACGGCTTACGGCCCTGCGGCCGCAGCTGCCGCGGCGGCCTTGGCGCTCGGAGTGCAGATACTTCCCACCGGCGCATTCGGGTATCTCCCGGTTCCGACCTCCATCACCCCGGCGCAACCTCAGGTCCCCGGCTATGTGAACACCAGGGATCTCGATCAGGCCCAATTCTTCGAACTAATGAAAATGGGATTGCTCCTGGATATCGCCCATATGGGGCAGAAGACGGCATCGACCGCGCTCGGGATGGCGCAGAAATACCATTACCCGTTGATGGATTCGCACACAGGCATTCGGTGCGACAACTCTCCAACCCAGGCGCCTACGACGGGCTTCCCAGCGGCCTCATGCACAACTCCGTTTGGTTCACCGCCGACCGCAAACGCTCAGCAGATCGTCAATGAGCGCTCATTGCCAACCAGCCAACTCCAGGTGATCAGGCAGCTTGGTGGTGTCATTGGCTTGGGCGAGGTTCCATCCGATAACGATCCCGATCCGACTGCGACATGGATCAACAACTATTCAATTGCATTGAGCCTGATGGGCGGCAAAGGCGTCGCGCTGGGCACCGATGCCGATGGCCTGTCGCCGATGATTGAGAAGGACACGATTGCAACCAACTACCCGATCACGGTGGCAACCCAATTCGGCTGTCCGTCGGGCTGCCCCGCATCGCTTCCGCAATATCAGTTTGGCAACCGGACTTACAACTATCAGGACGACGGCATCGCAAACTACGGAATGTTGCCCGACTTTATTCAGGCCGCCAGCCAGCCGCGGCCCACGGGTACGCCTAAAGTCTACAATGCGCAATGCATAGCGAAGTGCCAGCAAACGTATGGCGGTTGCACAGTAGGTATCACTTCCAAACCAACGAACAACCCTCCCTTGGAGAATTGTCCCCCGAACTATATCTCCTGTGTCGCTAATTGCCCGTACACGGGAGATGGGCTTGGACCCGCGCCCACAAACCAGATCGCCGCACTCTTCCACTCAGCAGAAGACACGATCGAAATGTGGGAGCTCGCGGAAAAAACAGTCTTGATTACCAGCCCAAGCCTGACGTATGGACAGGCGGGGCAGGCGTATTCCCAAACACTTTCAGCACAGGGCGGCACTTCACCCTACACGTGGAGTCTTCAAAGCGGCTCGTCGCTGCCACCGGGCCTGACGCTAAGCCAGAGCGGTGTAATCTCTGGAACGGGAACCACGAATGGCTCCTACACGTTCACAGTGGATGTCCAGGACTCCGCAACGCCGCTGGCCGCGACTTCTTCTCAGACACTCCAAATCACATTGACACCACCGCCGTGCATGCAGGCCCCGAATCACCAAATAATCTCGTGCGGGCCAAACCATGTTCAAACGTGTGTCGTACCTCCGGCTGGATGTCCAAATTGCGGGCCGGACGAGATGCTGATCAACGGGATTTGCGTGACGAAGCCACCGCTGCCTTTGCCTGGCAAGCCCTTTCCAATTCGGATTCCATAGATTCCACTTCAGATGAGTTTTCGATCTTTTCCATTCATCTGGTGGGATTGGGGCTTGGTTTTTAATAGATGAGACGCATTCCGACGCCTTGGGGGTCCCTCAGCAATATCAGCCAGGAACCGCTTTCTGCCGTGCAGCAAATCAACTTTTGGTGACAGGTCACGAAGCACCGGTGGATGACGGATTTTTCGATACTATTGGCTGAAGGCCCCCGAATACCATCCGTGCGATGTTTGAGAGATACCCGCTAATACGCAATCTCCAGCACATTGATCGAATACGCCACAAAACTCTGCTCAAACTTCGCCCCAGGAACCTTTACCTGACGCTCCACAGGCACAACCGCGTCGGGATTCGTAATGCTGTTCGTCGCATTCGGCGTCTTGCCGCTCAACGTAATCAGTTTCGCCTCTCGGGCCACACTGCCTGCGCCCTCAAGCGAGATGCCGATCCGCTGCACTTCCGACGATGCATTCACCACCTTCACAAACAGCTTGTGCCGCTTCTCATCCCGCGTCACCGACGTATAAACGCGCGGTCCCGCATCGGTGAGCGCAGCAGGCACAACCTCCGTGCCCAAGTAGCTTCCGAACAGCACCTGCGCCCAGTAGCTCGGCGACCCGTAGCTCTTCAGCGCGTCGTACCCAATCAAGTCTGTCGACCACTGCATCCCGCCAGGATTCACATTCACAAACAGCGGCGCATAGCTGGCCATAATGATCAGGTCGCTGTTGCGCTCCATGCCTGTCATCCACGCCGCATCACCCAGCGCCGCTTCAAGGTTCGGCGTCGGATCGCCCTCCCGCGTCGCCCACTCGCCGACAAAGATTTTTGGCCCGCTGCGGTCCGTCTTGTCGTAGTGGTTCGCGTCCGCCAGCGATTGCTCGGCGGACATATAGAAATGTTCATCCAGAACGTCCGGCTTCACGCTCTTCACCGGAGCCGTCGCAATCAACTGCAAATCCGGATACCGCTGTTTGAACCCCTTGTAATACTGCGCAAACCGCCCGTCGTATGAGCCCGACCGGTCAAACCAGTCCTCATTTCCAATCTCCACATAGTGCAATGGAAACGGCGCGGCATGTCCATCCTTCACCCGCTCCGCGCCCCACTTGGTCTCCGGGCCGCCGGTCACGTATTCAATCTCGTCCAGCGCGTCCTGCAGATACGGGTCCAGCGTCGGCCCCGGTTCCACATGATCCTGCGCCAGTGAATATCCCGCGTACACCGCCAGCACCGGCTCAATCTTCAGGTCCTCGCACCACTCCAGAAACTCCAGCAGCCCCATCCCGTCAGAGGACCGGTAGCGCCACGGGCTCGGGTGCGTTGGCCGATCTAACCACGGTCCAATCGTCTTCTTCCACTCGTACCGGTCGGCGATATGGTCGCCCTCAAGATAGTTCCCGCCCGGCAGTCGCAGAAAATTCGGATGCATCGCGGCCATCTTTTCCATCAGGTCGATCCGGTTCCCGAAAGGCCGATCATGATACGTCGGCGGAAACAGCGAAACCAGGTCGAACCACACCGTCGCCGCTCGCGGAATCGTCAAAATCAGATGGTTATTCGCCGTTGCGGGAACATCGCCTGACTTCAGCGCAAACGTATACTGCTTCCAATCCGCCGTAAGCCCCTCAACGGTCGCGCTCGCCGCCGTCACCCCCGTCGCGTCGTTCACCATGCTCACCGTCACCGGGGCCCCGGCGCTATCCGTCTTCGCATAGAACGATCCGCTATAGGTCGTCCGCGGCCGTACAGCGATGCCCCAATAGCCGTCGTTCTGCACGCCCGCAGGTCCCGCTTCCGTGGCCGCAGTCACTTTCACCTTCAGGCTGCGTGGCAGTGCCGCGCTCGGGCCCGAGTTCTCGTCGACGGTCACTTCCACAGCGGAATTCCCTCGCGCCACCTGCGTCCAGTGGGTCAGGTTGCCCCGTCCGCGCCCCAGCGCCCGGTCCCGCACCAGCTCCGCATAAAGACCGCCGTCATAGGAAAAGTTGATCTCCTCGGTCATCAGCCCGTAAAGCATTGGACTGACCCTGGCCGTCGGTTTATCCACCTGAATCGTGAGCGCGGGTGTCTGCGCGAACAGGCTCAGCGGCGCAACCAGCGCGGCCAGGAAAGCGAGTGCAAATGTTCGGTTTTTCATACGCACGCCAGACTAGTGGATGTCCCCGTCCCATTGCAAGGCGGAAAACGTTTCCTCCGCTGCCGCAGCCGCGTTCGGCAACCCTCAAGCGTCAATCGCAGCGGCCATCCCCTCCTGTACCGTGTCCGGCAGCGCCGGCATTCCGCCGCGCTGCGAAGCTACCCAGCTACCCCACCGGTTCCCCGCTTCATTCAGCGTGGCCAGCTGCGCCCCGCGCAGCAGGTAGTGCGTCAGGGCCGCCGTAAAGGCGTCACCCGCCCCAATTGTGTCCACTACCTGGACCGGGCATCCAGGGTGTTCGTGCCACTCGTCGCGCGTCACCAGCAGGCTTCCGTTTCCGCCGCGCGTAACCGCAACCAGCCCCAACGCAGGAAACTCCTCCAGCAGGAGCGCCGCACCGCGCCGCAAGGTGCCCAATTCCAAAGCCGCCAAGTCCGCTCCGTCCGCTGCAGGCAACCCCAGAAGCCTCAGCACCAGCTTTACCTCCGCATCATTCATCTTCAGCACCGTGGCCAGTTCCAGCGATTCCTGGATCACCTCGCCGGAATAAAACGGCGCTCGTAAATTCACGTCGAACACGCACACGCACTTGGGGCCCGTCTGCGCGGCCAGCGTCTGAATCGTTTGCCGAGACTCAAGGCTTCGCTGCCCCAGCGATCCAAAACAGATCGCGTCTGCTCGCTCCGCCAGTTGCACCCACTCGTCCGTCAACTCCAGGAAATCCCATGCCGCCGGCTGGTGAATCGTGTAAAGCGGTTGCCCGCCCTCAAAAAACACCGTCACCCGCCCCGTCTCATGGACCGGATCCACCTGCAACAAGCTCGCGTCAACCGGCAGCGGATCCAGTTGCGCCACGGCCCTGCGCCCCAGGTCGTCTCTACCAATTCGGCTCAAGACTGCTGCGTGATTTCCCATCCGCCCCGCCATCACCGTAAAGTTCGCCGGCGCCCCGCCCAATCGCAGCCCGTCGGGCAATACATCCCACAACAATTCGCCCAATCCCAAAATCAAATGTGCTTCCGTCAAAGTCGTACCTCACGTGGCGTCTTTTCACCCAACCCAGCGCCCCGACATTGGGCCCCCCAGTCCGTCCAGAGGAATGACCACGCCGCCAGGTAATTACTTTCCTCCCGCCGACACATCCCGTCAATGGTTCGCCCGCAAAAGCCCAGCAGTGCCTCACGACCTCATCCCTACTACCTATTCCCTGCTGTCTTCCATCTCCAAATCGAACAGTCTTCCCAATTCGACGACGCATACTCCCCATCCGGCTGATTCGCCATAATCCTGTGATCTGCGATCGCGTCCGTCCGCGACCGCCTCACCTCGCCCCGAAACACCCGCTCAAAGCCCTTCTGCCCTTCCAGCGCCCACTCCTGTTCGTTGTTCACATAAAGCAGATCCAACGCTCCCGCACGATCCGCAAATTCCCTGGCCAGCACCTTCAGCAGCCGCCGCATCACCGTCGCCCCAAATGGATTGAACAGGAAAGCCACACACGGCCCTTTGGGCCACCTGAACTCCAACGCATCGCCACATATCATCTTCATCGGCGCCCCCGCAGAGCCTGCCCTGAGCCTGCCGAGCGGGCCAGCGCCTCGCCACACCGCGATATTCTTTCGCGCAATCCCGGCCAGTGTCGGATGCAGTTCCACCCCCACCACCGCTTTGAAGTTCATCTCCGAAGCCAGCAGCACCGCCCGGCCCATCCCCGCCCCCACATCCACAAACGTGTACTCTTCCATCGCCGCCAACGGCCTGCTCCGCCGCCAGCGCTTCACGAGCCCCTGAAACACCGACGGCGCAACCCCGTAATAAGCCGTATTGTGCCGGTCATGCGGGTGCCCGCTTTTCAGATACCGCCCGGCAATCAGCCCGCTCGTCCGCACCCCAAACTCCACGTCAAACGGGTGCCGAGTAAACCCATCCCCCACCTTCAACCCCGGCAACAACCGCCGAGATGTTTTCTCATTGTCCTTAGTTGCGTCATCTTTCACGGTTGAACCCTAACACAAGCCAGCCACTCTCCCGCCCATACGCAGGACATCAGCATCAGCCCACTTTAGTGCCTGGTTGCATAAACCAGGCTTTGAAAGGGCACGGCTTTACACGCTCCGGGAAGGTGCATCCGGAGGGCAAGAAGTGTCAGGGCACGGCTTTAGCCGTGCCGCAGAAGACCGCATAAAATGCGGGGCTTCAGCCCCTGTGGGAGCCTTCGTCGCCCTCAGAATGGCATTTCTGCAACCAATTCTACGCAGGAAGAGTCAGCCCGCAGGCGTAATGAAATACGAAAGTATGTCCTTGAAACAAATCACGCGGCACAATCGGAAATCGTGCCAATGCCGCGGAGCGACACTAGCTTTGAAAATCCAGCGAGCGGGACAGATGCGGGTATCTGCTAAGTTGAGACACACGATTCGGATCGCAGGCGTGGTCCTGTTCGTGGCGCACTAGTTCTACTTCTTCTCTCACTGAAGCGACGGTTACAAGGCAAACCGCACAAATTGAATCGAAAGATCCATCTCGATTGAGTCTGTGCGGAAAACGAGAACTCTCCCCAAGGTCCATGACGCGCCGCCTCCTGAGCCAGATTTTTTGTAATCCCTGGAATCTAGCCATAAGGAGGAGGGTTTTCTGTTCAATTTTGCTCACTTTTCTAAGAACCGAACGAGCGAAGCTCAACGTGCCGGAAACCCTGCAAATTGGCTTAGAGTCCAAACCAAAACAGACTCGTGGCTCGCTGGATTCAAGGAACCAGTCTTCATCGTCACGGCAGCCCGTCTCCGCTTTACTTCACCAGCACTCCCGCCGCGGCATACGTACTGCCTTCCACAATTGCGGAAGTAATCATCGGCAACTCCGGCGTCGCAGTGAGGTTTTCAATGACACCATCATGCAGCAGAACAGTGTCTTCCGTCTTGCCGCCGCGAATACTCGGGTTCCAAGCAAACGCCTGATTGTTCTCGACCACCTCAGCCCCTTCCGGCGTCGCTACCCACTCGCGTTCGCCGTAGCCGGTAGGTCCACCCTGGTGATGGAACTGTTCCTCGCCGGGAAACCCCTGGGCCACATATGCTGCCTGGGCCACTTTGAAAAGCTCAGCCGAAGTGGCGCCCACACGGGTTGCATTCAGCAGCGCGGCATTCACCTGCGCTGCGGCTTCAAAGCGCGCCCCAAGCTCGGCCGGCAGCGGGCCGAAATGAATGAACCGCGTGATAGAAATGACCAGCCCCCACTTGCGCGCGCACAAATTCAACATGCCGTACTGCTTCAGCCGCTTGCCGCGCGCCACGGCGTGCTTGTATTTCAGAATCCGATCGTCCACCGCGTAGAGATACACCGAAGGAAGGATGCCTCGCCGCAATAACCCGCCAGCCGTAATGGCCTCCAGGTCGTATTCGCTCAGCCCCGGCTCAACCTCGTGGAGCGCTTCCACCGTGGCCGCCGCCGTCTCCGCGCCCAGCCATCGATAGCGCGCAATCTCCGTCTCACTTAATCCCTCGCGCAGCTTACCAAGACTCACCGTGGTCAGCCCCGCTCCGGGCGTGTCGGACCCCAGCGGCCCACCCGCCAACCGCGATGCCGCCGCTACCGTCCCGTCCGCGTACCACGGAAACAGCACAGGCTCAAAGTCCAGCGCGCCAAATTCCTCGTCGTGCAATCGCGGCGCTTCATTCTCCGTGGTGAAGTAGTAGCGCTTGCCGGCGGCCGTCACCAGCAGTGAAGCCACACCCGTCTCGCAGGGTGTCAGCACGCGCAGTTCCACCGCCCCGCCCGTCACCCACGCCACATTCTCGTTGCGCCGGATCAGTACGCCAGCCAGCCCCTGCGCGTTCAGCCATTCCACCAGCTTGTCGTGCTTGGCGTCCAACTCCGCATTCCACTTGGCTTCCGTCGCCAGTGTATTGCCGGCCACCACCAGGCTCTTGCCAATTCTCTTGCTCATGATTGCACTTCCTTTTCAGTGGACAGTGGACAGTGAGGCGATGGCATCAGAGGACTGCAGATGTCTCCGAGATTCATCTGGCTAAAGATTCCGCGCAAGCAATGCCGCCGACAGAACTGATCACTGTTCCCTGTCCACTGACCACTGCCTTTGTCAGTCTTCGAGCTCGGGATGGTGATGGCTCTCCCAGCCCATGTAGCGCGCAGCTTCATGGATGGCCTTTGAAACATCGCTGAAGTTGGCGGCCACGTGATGTTCGAATCCTTCGCGGCAAATATACTTCAACAGTTTCTGCAATTGCGGAATCTCCGCCACGCCCGCGCCGCCGAATGTTGTCAGCGGATCGTCGGTAAATTTGCCTTGTCCCGTGTAGCCGCGAACCACGCCGCGCCGATCGTCTGTCGAGTAGCGTGCATAAGTCATCGTCCCAGCCTTCACGCGGCCCACGCACGTGCCGAAGGTGTTCAGCTTGCCCACCGTACCGGCAATAATCGCCTGGTAGTCCATGGTTGGAGCCTCGCCGAAAAAGTGCTTCGGCAAGTTTGAGCAGTGGAAGCAAACGCATTTGTCGGGATGGCTGCCGTAGTTATTATTCCAGTCCAGCAGCGCTGAGGGAGTTTCGCTCGCCAATGCCAGCATGTACATGCTCAGGGTGCCGGGCACGTCCACCTCGCAGGCCGATGGAATCAGGTTGTTGCTCATCATGCTCATGATGGTGCAGGGCACCACGCCGAAAAACTCTTCCATCGAAGTCCAGCACTGCACGGCGCTGATGGTGATGTTGGCTTGCTTCATCCAACCATCAATCACCGCGCCCAGCTTCGACATTTTCATCAGCGCATCTTCGGGGATGCCCGCCGTGGTCACATAGCTCTTGATCGCCGCCAGCTTAGCCTGCGCGGCGTCGTCTGTGTCCTTCATGCGATTGATGCGGCCGAATATCTCTGACAGATCGATCGTCTCGATGGTGATGCCGCTGGTCTCGAAGATGCGTTCGGAGTACCGCACAGTGTTGAACGCCGTTGGACGCGCGCCAATGGCGCCAATGCGCAGGTTCTTCAACCCCTTCACAATGCGGCACACCGCGGAAAACCATGCAAGGTCGGCCTCGAACTCGGCTGAACTCGGGCTCTCTGTGTGCAGCGTGGTCAGCGAGTATGGAATGCCGTACTGCATCAGGTTGTTACAGGCGCTCATCTTGCCGCAGAAGCTGTCGCGGCGCATGGCGATGGTCATGTCGTCGGAGCGATCCGGCGTGGCCTGCACCAGCACCGGAACCTTGAGCCCGGAAAGCCGTATGGCGTCCACAATGCCCCGCTCCTCGCCGAAGTTGGGCAACGTTATGATGATGCCGTCAATGTCATCAGCGTGCTTTTTGAAAAGCTCCGCGCACTTTTTCGATTCGGCGTAGGTTTCTACGGCGCCGTGCTTCGAATCCTCCGGCCCGAGCACGATGGCCTTGGCACCGGCTGCTTCAAGCACTGAGATGATTTCTTCGCGGCCAGTTTTGGCCAAGTGGTCAGGGAAAAAGCCGCGATTTCCTACGACGATTCCGAATGTCATGGTTCGTTTTGCTGTCATTTTTCTAATTGCTCCTTGTCTTGCGTTCAGACGGGTTACCGCATTCTCATTCCAAGAATCTCCGCGCAAATTCTTGCTCGGCGTATTTCCTTCCCCAGGGGACTCAGCCTGGCCGCTTGGCCGATCATTGCGCGCGACTGGAGTCGTGCTTTACACAAAGCCGCTGACGACTCCCGGTGCGCCGAGGCTTTTACTCCGCGTGGCCGGGACGGAAGCGTACGCCGTAAAACACACCGGCGGCAAGCAGCACCGCACCCCACCATATTGAAGCATGGAAGTTGGCAACGGCCATTTGCGGCAAGCTCAGCTCATAGAGGCCGTAACCTAGGATCATCGCGCCGTAGATGGTAAGCATGACACCGATGAAAAACCAGATGGAAATACCCGACGTATGCATAAGTGCTCCTTACCAGAAGTAAATGTTGAGGGCCAGGAAAATAATGATGGCGATAGCCGTCCAGAACCACTCATTCTTGTAAAGCGGAACGGGCTCTTCAGTGGGCAAGGGAGTGGCGCCGTAGACGACGCCGGCGAGCTCAGACAGGGACCGAGGCTTGGTAAACAGGCTCACAATCACGTTGACGCCGACCGCTGTGGTGACGGACCAGAGGGCGCGATACATGTTCTCTGCCATGCCTTTGGCATCGGGCGAAAGCGCCACATAGCGCAGCGCAGAGGGATAGAAATAGACCCAGGCCCAGAGGCCGATGGAGGTGAGGGTTCCCATGAGCAGGCCGTAGAAACCGCCGGCCCTGGTGGCGCGCTTCCAGAACATGCCGAGGAGCACGACGCCAAGCAGAGGCGAGATAAAGAAGCTGAAGAGAGCCTGCACATAATCCATGATGCCGGCGGCGTTCATAACGAGGTACGCCGCGCCTATGGAGATGACCACGCCGACAATGGTTACGATGCGGCCGACAAGGACATAGTGTTCGTCCCTGGCATGCTTGACGATGTGCGGTTGGTAGATGTCGTAGGTGAAGATGGCGGTGAAAGCGCTCACGTTGCCGGCCATGCCGCTCATGAATCCGGCAATGAGGGCGGTGATGCCCAGGCCGAGCAAGCCTGGCCCCAGGTAGCGAACCATCATCAACGGCAGCACTTCGTTATAGCTATGCAGGCCTGCGCCTGGGTGCGCGGCGACAACATTTTCGCCGACCAGGTGCATCAGGCTGCCGTCGGAGTTCTGGAGCACGACGAGGCCCAACAGGCCCGGCAATATAACGATGAAAGGCACGGCCATCTTAAAGAATGAGCCGATCACCGGCGCCAGACGCGCCGAACGTAGCGAGTTGGCAGCGAGCACACGCTGGACGACAAGGAAGTCAGTGGTCCAGTAGCCGAAGCTGATGGCGAAGCCAAGGCCGAAGACGATGCCGGTCCAGTGAATGCCCATCGGATTATCAGCGAAATGGCCCATGCTGCGCCACATGTGCGTGTAGTCTCCGCCGGGAGTGGCGCCGGTGGCGATGTTGTGGGCCAGGCGCGCCTTGAACCCAGTCCAGCCGCCGGTCTCGATGAGTCCGAGGATCGGCACCAGAAGCGCGCCGCCCCAAATGAGCACGAACTGGAGAACTTCATTGAAGATGGCCGAGCGCAGTCCGCCGAGCGCGACATATGCGGCAACCGCAAGGGAACTGACAATGATCGAGAAGTTCAGATCCCAGCCGAGAACAATCTTCATCACTTCCGCCATGGCGAACATATTGACACCGCTCATGAGCACGGTCATGAAGGCGAAGGACACAGCGGCCACGGTGCTGGAGCCCTGACCATAGCGGAGCTTCAGATATCCCGGCACCGAGTGGGTCTTGCACACATAATAGAAGGGCATCATCACCATGCCCAGGAACAGCATGGCTGGAATGGCGCCGATCCAGTACCAGTGCGCGGCGAGAATGCCGTACTGGTATGCCGAGCCGGCCCAGCCCATCAGCTCCAGCGAGCCCAGGTTGGCGGAGACAAAGCTCAAGCCCGCGATCCAGGCCGTCATCTCACGTCCCGCCATGAAGAACTCTTCACTGGTGTTGGCCTTGCTCTTCAGGTAGAAGCCTATCCAGATCACCATCACGAAGTAGATGGCGATCACGGCAATGTCCAGAAGACTTAGGTGCGCCAGCGAAGGGGCGCCAAGGGCGAGCAGCGCGGCGGACGACGAAGGTAAACCGGCGGCGATGGAGGCTGGGACCAATCCGAACATGACGTCACCTGATAGGGGGTGAATCTGCCCGAGGAACGCTCGGACATTCGCCCTTAAGTAAATGGCTTTACTGCGGTACTTGTCAACCCGCGAACCGGACTCGTGGAGAAATCCCTCCCGCCGCTGCTCGCTGCTTGCGCTGATTTCCGAAAGCTCGCAATACAGAGTCATCCGGAATTGGGTAATCGTTTACCGAACGAAGTCTACCACAGCACCGCCGCCTTCCAACATCCCGAGCCATTTCTTCCTTGTCTTCCCGGCAATTCAACGATACCTTGAGACATGGGGCTCTATTCTTCCAGCTTGATCATCCCTGAAACCCCTTCCCTCGCGGCCCTTGCGCGTCCGCCCCAGGTTCTCGTTCAGACCCAACCGATCCCAAGGAGCATTGCCCATGACCTCGCCTGTTGACCCCATTGGTTGTAGTGGCCTATCACGCCGTACGTTCTTCCGTTTCGCTGCCGGCGCCTCAGCCCTGGCCAGCATGCCCATCCTGACTGAAGCCCGCCTCGCTTTCGCCGCTCGCCCCAAGTTCGCCGATCCTAATAAAGGCATTCATATTGACGCCAACGAGAATCCGCTCGGGCCCTCGGAAGCCGCGCGCCAGGCCATCGCCAACATCATTCCCAAGGGCGGACGCTACGAATTCAACATGCAGGAAGACCTCGCCGCAACCTTCGCCAAGATCGAGGGCCTCAGTCCCGATTCGGTCATGCCTTATGCCGGCTCCAGCGAGCCGCTGCACTACACCGTGCTCGCATTTACTGATAAGAACAAGCCGTTGGTGATCGCTGACCCTGGCTACGAGGCGCCCATGTGGGCCGCGCAGGCTTCTGGCGCTAACGTCATCAAGGTTCCTTTAGCTGACCCCGCCCGCGCAGCCATGCACGATATCAAGGCCATGCTCGCCGCAGCGTCCACGCCCGGTGTCATCTATATCTGCAATCCCAACAACCCCACCGGCACGTGCACCCCTCGCGCGGACATTGAGCACGCCGTGGCCAACGCTCCCAAGGGCACGATCCTGCTGATCGACGAGGCCTATATTCATCTCTGCGACGCGCCGCACTCGCTTGATTTCGTCAAGGAAGGCAAGGACGTGATCGTGCTGCGCACCTTCTCCAAGTTGTACGGCATGGCCGGCATCCGTATGGGCTTTGCCGTTGGGCGGCCTGACCTGTTAGCCAAGCTGATGCCGTTCGGCGGCCAGAACTCGCTGCCCATCACCGCCATTGCCGCAGCCAAAGCCAGCCTGATCGATCCCGACCTGGTCCCCTCGCGCAGAAAGATCATCGGAGACATCCGCGCTGACAATCTTGCGTGGCTGAAGTCGAACGGATACGCCTGCACGCCGTCAGAGAGCAACTGCTTCATGCTCGACGTCCGGCGCCCCGGCAAGGAAGTCCTCGCTGCCATGGCAGCCAAGGATATCTACATCGGCCGCATCTGGCCGGCGTGGCCCACCCAGGTGCGCATCACCGTTGGCACCACTGACGAGATGCTCGCCTTCCGCAAGGCGTTCACTGAGGTCATGGCCAGCCCCACGGCCGGCCTGGTCGCTCCGCCGCTGCCCCGCAAGCTCGCTGAGCGGCCGTTCACGCACCTGTCGTAACAGATGACAGGTTACAGATGACAGTTTGTTTCGCCTGCCATCTATCTCCTCCGCCCCATGAACAACAAAAACCCCGCCTCGCAGCGGGGTTTTTGTTGTTGCTTAGGTTGTCCTTCTGATACAGATACCAAGTTCCAGAAGCCAGCTCTCAACTGTCATCTGTAACCTGTGATCTGCCCACTGCTGTTAAAACAGTATTTTCAACGCGAATTCAGCATTCAACGGCTCGCCCGGTCCGAAACCGGGGTTGCCAAGGTACGGCCCAAGAGTCGAGCCGATCTGGCCCGACTCAGAAGTCGTTGGCAAGCCAACCGGCGCCAGGTTGGTGCGGTTGAAGATGTTAAAGACGTCCGCCTTGAACTGTGCGCTCACCCTCTCAGTAATGTTGGTGGTCTTCAGGAATGAAGCATCCACCGCGGAGTAGCCGGGGTTGTAGTTCTGGCCGCGGCGTGTGGGTGAATAAGTGTCGGCCGGGGCATCGACGAATGCAGAAGATTCATTGGCAACGCAGCCGTTGGCGGCGGATGCGGACGAAGAGCTGAACCACTGGACGACACCCGGGCAGACCGCTCCGATGCCGTGTGGCACGCCTCCTGATGGCTTGGGCATCACCTGTACCGCACGGTCATTGTATTCCTGGTTGCCGCTTGGGTTGCTTCCTGACAGAACGGTGTAAGGAGTTCCGCCATGGAAGGAGAAGCCGGAGTTGACCTCCCAGCCCTTGGTGAGACGCCTGGGTCCGCGAAACGCCGGAACGTTGTAGTCCAGATAGCCGGTAAATGTGTTCCTTACGTCATAATCCGAATTGCCACGCTCTCCGCTCTCGTTGCTGGGATCCTGCGGAACATAAGGCAGCAGGCCGGTCTCGTAATCCAGCGCATGGCCCCATGTGTAGGCCAGCTGCGAACTCAGGCTGTGCCAGTTTTGCACTCGCAAGGTGGTCTGGAGTGCGTTGTAGATGGAGCCAAGATTGCTCTTGGCCTCGTCGATGACCGAGAAGCCGGGGAACTGGCTGTAATAGGGCCGGTTGATGTTGGGATTTGGGAGACTTGCGCTTCCGACCCCAGCGGGGTTGATATCGAAGATGCCCATCAGGTGGGTACCTTTAGTGCCTACATAGCCCAGTTGCCAAATGACTGACGGCGTAAAGCTGTGCTGGAGATTCAGGTCGAACGATTCGGTGTAAGAGGGACGGAAATTCTTGTCGAATGAGGAAACCGACACGATGCCCGCGCCAGCCAAAGCCTGATCCAGAGTCTCGTAGAACGGCATATTTGGCTGAATCACCGTGTTAAGCGCGGTAGCGTCCGCCACCTTCGACGACCCCGCCGGATTCAATCCCACTCCGAAAACCGAGATGTTCGACAGATCTCCATTTTGCAGAACGGACTTCATATAAATGGAGTCGTAATACATGCCGCCGCCACCGCGGAGAACTGACTTCGAGTCCAGTTCGTAGGCGAACCCGAGCCGTGGGCTGAAGCCGCCCCAGAAACGTTCGTAGATGTTCGGCACATCCTGGCCCGCAACGGCCAGACCGGTGGGGAGCGAGGGGTCGAAGACCGAAAGGTTCGGAAGCGCGGAATGCACCGGCCCCTCGTAATCGTACCGGCCGCCAAAGTTGAAGCTCAGCGCTTTGCTGACTTGCCAGGCATCCTGGGCCCAGAAAGAGAAGGTGTTCGTGAAGACCTGACGTTTCGGGTCGCCAAGCACGGTCGAAGTTGCCGAGGGATCATAGCAGCCAGCCAGAAAATCCGCGAGATAGAGAACATTCGGATCAGTTGGCCCATTGGATGGTCCATTGGAGGCAGTGTAGGGCGGAGTGCCGTTACCCAGCGCTGCGCAGGGAGAATTCGTTGAAGACCAGGGCCCTTGAGAACCGTCGAAGACCAGAGTGCCCCGCTGGCCCACCTGGTAGAAATCGTCGACCTGAGCTTGACGCAGCTCGCCGCCGAATTTCATCTGGTGTGCGCCTTTGGTCCAGGACATGTCTTCATCCAGGTGGCCGGTGATGTCGTTGCGGCCCTCAGGAGGGGTTACACCGAGCGGGTCAAAGCCGATACCGCTCGCGCTGAGACCGCTGGGACAGCCGTGAGGGTCAATGCACAGGTGAGGGGAACCCGCAAGTGTTGGAGACGTTACTCCGGTATCGAGGCCCAGGCCCACGGGATCGAAGTCGGTGTCGTGATCGCCGAACACCTGGTTGAAATAGCTGACACCCATTGAAAGCTGATTGGTAATGCTGTTGGAAAGGACGCGGTTGTAAACCAGCGAGAAGTTATCCACGTGAATTGGGGCGTTTTCAAAATACGGGGCCAGATCGGAAGACACTGGAGCGGTTTGTGTTCCCTGTCCGACAAACCAGACGAAGGCAATGTGATCCCTGGCCGTGAGCTGCTCGTCAAGCTTGAGGATGCCATTGAAGCTGTGTCCGGTCAGGTTACCCACCGCACCATAGTTGAGGGGGGTCGCCGCTCCCGTAAGCGCATACGTCGGCCAAAGCCCCGGAAGCGTGCCATTCCCGTTCAGCAGGTTGGCGGAAACGGGGTTGTGAGGAACACCATATTGGTCCAGAACCGCGTAGGCCGCCGTCTGGTAGAGAGCCGAGGGTTCCGTCGCCCTGTTTTCAGCACCAATCAGGAATGCCTGGTGTTCGCCGCCGATGAAG
>Ga0302319_10007213_pt1 | contig 21881 bp, 25 predicted proteins | sample Bog_T0_2_FD_203319 | JGI IMG/M metagenome (GOLD analysis project Ga0302319, IMG submission 203319) | Peat permafrost microbial communities from Stordalen Mire near Abisko, Sweden - Bog_T0_2 | ecosystem: Environmental > Terrestrial > Soil > Wetlands > Peat | place: Sweden: Abisko, Stordalen Mire... | reverse complement strand
CTCTCTTGGAACGTACACTGGAGAGCTTTGCCCCGGCGGAGCGCGTCGCGGTTCTCACTGGCGACATCCAAACGGAAAACGATGCCAAGAGACTGGCACGCTTCGGCTTTCCCGTGAAGCAAATCACGACTGGAGGGACCTGTCATTTGGACGCTCGAATGATCGAAAGAGCACTCGCGGACTGGAGTCTGGAAGATATCGATCTGCTGTTGATCGAAAATGTCGGTAACCTCGTTTGTCCGTCGAGCTACGATCTCGGGGAAAAAGAGAAAATCGTCCTTCTGAGCGTTACCGAAGGGGAAGACAAACCGCTCAAGTATCCTTCTATCTTTTTTAAGTCCAACCTATTGGTGTTGACCAAGCTTGATCTACTGATGCACGTCCCGTTTCAACTCGCGGCGGCCGAAGAGAACGCCCGGCGTATTCACAACGAAATGGAAATCGTCAAGGTCTCCTGCCTCACTCGCGACGGTGTGCAAAGCTGGCTTGAGTGGTTAAGCGAGAGGCGCAGGCGTGTGCGAACAGCAGCGATGGCCGCGGAGCACCGGACCGCTGAATCCACCAAGGTCTAATCTAACGTCACGGGGTGTCCATGGCGGGACTGACGTATTTGGTCGGTCGACGAGCTCCGTTGGCAGCAGCCCCTTGCAGCGTTGGGAAATTCCGAGAATTAGTGCCCCCTAAAGTGCAAGCCAACGCTGATAATGGCGACGGAGGCGTTCTTCTCTCCGTCAACCAAAGACACCGACGAAGGTTCCCAAACGTCGACTACGCTGAATCTTTAAAGATCTATCACGAACCTCGTTGCGGTCTGGCCGTCGGCCAATGTCGGTTGACATCCGGCGAGAGCCGCACTGGCCTGGATAATCCGAGAATGCATGCCCCCCTCGGCAGCAATGGGGCACTGCACGCCGTAGGGGAACTCTTGCGCCCGTCCTCGCTCGGCCGAGGGGTCGGAAATTCCGCCAAAACGCAACGCCAGGTTGGGGGCGCGGACCGCATTTGAGACCTGGCGCATCGGTGCGGTAGCTGCCTCATTCTGTTTGTCTCATCCGAGCAGGCACGGTCGATCAACCCGGCCAAAGAAAATCCTTACCATGGCCAAGCCGTGGAAGGAGGGTTCGGTGCTCCCGGAAAGCAGGCGGCTCGAAGAATCCCACAGAGTTCGAGTACTACGAGTCAACGACTGGTGGGCCCGCCAGAAGCTGAAATTCCGAGAATTGTCGCCGCCAACTGAGAAAGTTCGGTCGCGCCAACACCGCCGCCCAAAAAGTTCTGGAACGTTCTTGTCCTTGCTAATGGGTGGAGGTTCTTGGGGGGGAGTGTGGGCAGGCAGCGGAGAATGGTGTCGCCACCATCGCCAAGCGGACACCCTATGGTAACTGCACCTGGATTTAGTCTTCGTGAGAGGCGGGCCCGTCGGCCCCAGGAGGAGGGAGTCGAAGAGGTTATTTTGAAAAAGCGGCTTCCCGAAAAACTTTTCATCAACCTTTCATCAACAGCCGCCTTGATTCGCCACCTATTCGCCCTAAACGCGGTCATCGCAGCTATAGAACTCAATAAGATACACATTGACCCTTTCTCTCCGGAGCAAACGGTCGGCGGCTCGAATCAATTTCGCTGCTACCAGCTCTGACTGACTGGTGGTCAGCCGATAAACAGTCCAGAATTCAACTATGCTCGACCCGAAGACCCTTACATGTGTGCCGGTCGTGCGCCAAGAATCGTTTCGAGGTCACCCGCCCGTCAGAGAGATGCGTAGCTAGCCGCACAGATCGCGTCTCTCCTGATCGGCTGAGTTCCTATCAGCCGATCAATGGGGACTCAAGGCATTGATTCTACGATCCCAGAGAACATTTGTGTGCGCTCCTGTTTTCTGTCATAATCTGTTTCGAGACTCCCCTATGCCTCGCGGCCAAATCATCGCCCGCAGCCCCGGCACCTGGCTGGTCCGGTTCTACCAGGGCCGTGATCCAGAGAACGGCAAGCGACGATATATCAATAAGACCGTCCATGGGGACCGCCCGGCCGCCGAAGCCGAGCTGGCAGGACTTGCCGCGCTGACGCCCGCGCGTCCCGAAGAGAAATCGAAACTGAATCAGTACCTAGACTGGTGGCTTTATGCCGCCGTCGACGGGCGCCTGCGCGCCAAAACCGCGCGCGATTATCGAACACTACTCGATCGCTACGTCCGCCCGGCGCTCGGCGAGATCAGGATCGATCGGCTCAGACCTTTGGCTCTGCAGTCGCTTCTACTCAACATGTCGGCCCGCGGGCTTTCGCCGCGTACCGTTCGCTACACCCATGCCGTCATGCGTAGCGCTCTCGATCAAGCTCGCCGCTGGAGACTGCTTGGCGAGAACCCTGCTCTCGACATGCCCTTGCCGCGCGCCGATCGGAGGGAGTTTCAGGTCCTTTCACGGGAACAAGCGCAGCATTTTGCTTCAGTATGCCGCAACGATCCTCAGGCGCTGGTCTTCCTCGTCGCATTGAGCACAGGTCTGCGCCCCAGCGAATACCTGGCGTTGCGCGTTGCGGATTTTGATTCGGCACGTTCGTCGCTTACGATCACCCGGACGCTCGAACGTGCCCATGGAAAGTGGACGTTCGCTGAGACCAAACGCCATGGGAGCCGGCGGACCGTGGCACTCCCGGCTGAGGTCGCGGAACTCGTGCGGGCTCGCATCGGTTCGGGTCTCAAATCGGATGCTCTGATCTTTCAAGGCCCGGGGCGCGGCCCAATCCACGAACGAAATTTGGTCCAGCGATGCTTCAAGCCGCTGCTCAAGCTCGCTGACCTTCCGAACCTGCGTTTGTACGATCTACGTCACAGTTTTGCTGCGCTCGCTCTTTGCGAGGGCATTCCAATCCGGTTGGTCTCCGAGCAACTGGGACATGCGAGCGTGGCGTTTACGCTGGACGTATACGGGCATGTTCTCGAGGACACCCGTTCGGCAAGTGCCGAGCGTTTGTCCCAACTTCTGTTTCCGCCGAGTCGCAAGTGGGCGGAGCAAGAAACCGCGAACGAGTCAGACAGGAAACCGATCCAGAGCGAAAGCGCCGAGCCGAATCAGAAACTCGCATGACAAGGGGAATCGTATGGTTCTCGGAGTAGGCTTTGATTTGGAAGATCTGGAGGACTTCGGCCGTACCATGGACCAATCAGGCGAAGCCTTTCTGAAGCGCGTTTACACCGAACGTGAGATTGAATACTGCCGATCCCAACCGCACGCCCGTCAATCGTACGCCGCTCGATATTGCGCCAAAGAGGCCGCCATGAAGGCGCTAGGAATCGCCGGAGTGGAAGGACTCAAATGGCGTGACTTCGAGATAATATGCGCTACCTCTGGAGCTCCCCAGCTTCTCGTGACCGGTCTCGCGGCCTCGGCTGCCAAGTCGCTACGCGTACGTCGATTCTTCGTTTCTTTGTCCCACTCGCGTTCGGCGGCCGGCGCAGTGGTGGTTGCCGAAGGAGCGGGATCTATGCCCACGCGTCCGGCAGCGTCGCGGAACACTGCCAGGGCGAGTTCCGCTGGCCGCCGGCCGGATAAGAAGAGCCGGGCCCGGTCATGACAACGCTAGGCAGACTGTACGTTTTCGAAGGGCCCGATGGAGTCGGAAAATCTGCACTCGCGGATTGGTTCGCATCCCATTTGCGCGCATTCGGAATTCGGTGCATACTGCTCTCATTTCCGGGCAGGGAGGCTGGCACTCTGGGAAAGCACGTTTACGAGTTGCACCACGATCCGGCACGCTTTCAAATCAGAGCCCTCAGCCCAGCAAGTCTACAACTGCTCCATGTAGCCGCTCACATCGATGCCATCGAGAACCGCATCAAGCCGCTTCTCGCCGACGGCACAAGCGTCGTACTAGACCGTTTCTGGTGGTCGACGTTCGTTTATGGCATCGTCGGCGGTGCTACCTCTTCCGTACTGGACCGGACGGTCGCGCTTGAGCGTGCGGTCTGGGATCCGGTTCTTCCCGACCAGCTTTTTCTCGTAACCCGCTCCGAACCGCTCCGCCCCGAACCAGCCGAACTGTGGCCGCGGTGGCGCGAAGAATACCTACGGCTAAGCGATGCGGAGCGAAACAGCCATCCGGTTGTCGTCGTACCCAACGAATCCCTTTCTGAAGCCAGGAAGAGGATTCTCGAAAATCTAAAACTATGACAGCTAAACAACCCAACCCGAGCCCTCAACTGAGCCTGATTCTTGAGAAACGCCTGGAGCCTATCGTGGCGCGACCTCTGATCCTCACCAGGTCCCGCGTGGTCACCACCGAAGTCTTCGATACTTACTGGCGCTTTGCCGCAGAGCGGCAGCGGATATTTTTTCGCAAGGCTGCGGGCAATCAGCCACCTTGGACCTCAGATCCAATTCTCGTGCGCTACCGCTTCACCAATGCCTATAGGGCTGCGGACCGGGTCAGCCAGTTCCTCATCCGCGAAGTGCAACTCGGAGGGCCTCAGAACGCGCGCGACCTCTTTTTCCGAACGATTCTCTTCAAGCTCTTCAACCGCATCGATACTTGGCGCCTGCTGGAATCGCAGTGCGGTCCTATCTCGCTGGACACCTTTGACTTCGCGTCGTATAAAAAAGTTCTCTCCGATGCCATGACTTCTGGACGAAGGATCTATTCTGCGGCTTACATTATGCCGTCGGGGAGAGTGGAAGGCCAACGTAAACACGAAGCTCACCTAAAGCTCCTCGAACAAATGATGCGCGAAGATCTTCCAAAGCGACTGACCCAATGCGGATCAATGCAGAAGGCGTTCGATCTCCTGCGCGGATATCCGATGATAGGAGGCTTTCTTGCTTACCAATACGTCACCGATCTGAACTATTCGGCCCTTCTAGATTTTTCGGAAATGGAATTTGTGATGCCCGGTCCCGGCGCCCGTTCCGGAATTCGGAAGTGCTTTGCCGACTACGGGTCGTACTCCGAGTCGGATCTGATTCGTTGGATGGCCGAGCATCAGGACGAGGAATTCGCGCGCCGGGGAATCGAGTTCCCGTCGCTTTGGGGTCGTCCGCTCCAACTCATCGATTGCCAGAACTTGTTCTGCGAGGTCGACAAGTACGCCCGCGTTTACCATCCCGAGGCCACCGGCCTGTCGGGACGTGCGCGCATCAAACAAGAGTATCGTCGCAACTCCGAGCCAGTCGGCTACTGGTTTCCGCCGAAGTGGGGGTTGAACGAAAGCGTGGCGTCTTGGTCCGCGTCTCGCAGCTGCATTACGCGATCGGCCTGAATTCGATCGATCGACTGAGCAAATCCGCGATGACGATGCCCTTTCGCTGCTCCCGCAAACAGCGGAACGCACGGTAGCCGTCGAGAATCGCCTTCTCCCAAAGCCATAGCGGGCACCGCTCGACCTCATAGCCTCTTACCTGGGCTTCGATTGCCTTGAGCAAGGGATAGTCGATGGTGTCTATAGACCGGAAATAATCGAGTGCCAGGGCGTGCGCGAAAATCCACGTGGAGATGCTCTCTTCCACCAGTTGCGCTCGCGCGCCGTCCTGATTCTCATCCACAGTCGGGTTGCTCTTCCGCTTCACTTTCAATAGAGCCCGGGTCACGGGAGACCAGCCCAGAATGGCCGCACAGGCCATATGGAATACATCGTGAAAGCGGTAGTCATCCGGCTCGGTCTTGTTATCGGTCAAGCGGTCTCCAATATTCACACCGTTCCATTGCATCCGGACATACAGTTTTCCATCGAGGCCGCGCTCCATGATGTTCATCTCAATGCGCCGCGGCAATCGCTCCTCCGGATCTTCATCCTCGTCGAATAGCGGCGGGGGTACGCGCTCGTCCGGTTGCGGCCAGCGGCTCTTCGTTTTCTCGAGGTTGTGATGCGCAACTTCCTCGAGTGACACGCCCGCGTCGTCGGCGGCGGATACTACCGCCCGCAGGATCTCCACCAGGTGCCCGGTCAAGGCATCCCGATTCCGTTCGATTCGTCCAAGTGCGACGTCGTCGAGAAGCCGGCCAACCTTTCCGCCGAGTTCGATGAGCCGCTGCTCGTAGGCGGATTCCGCGGCTGTTCCTCCGCCGCCAACGAGGGGCTGCAGGTCACTGAAAGTGACGAAAACGTGCACCCCTCCCTTCGACCAATGGGTTTCATCGCTCGGGAGCTTGCCCGCGAGCTCGCTCAGTTTGAGATTGGCGCGCCGGGCGATATTGGAGAAATACCAGAGGACATCTCCGAATTCCTCAATCACGCTTTCGCGATAACCGATGTACGCAGCGCGGTCACGCTGTTTCTTCTTGAGGGCGCTCAGCAGACTGCCAGCTTCGCCGAATAGTCCAAGCAGCGGAAATCGCAGCCCCTCCATTCCTTCGCTTTTATTTTGATCCGTTCGGAAAGCTTTGGTCTGAAAATCATCCATTGCCAGCGTTGCCTGACTGGTCATCATGCAACCTCCTCTACCGCTTGCTCACGCGCCAATTCGTTCAGTTCACTGAGCAGTTCCCTGACGGCTGTCAGGCTCCAACCTTTATCGGTGTCGAGCCGGGCGAACGTCGAATGGCACACGAGGGATCTCGCAGCCAGGCCGGACTCGCGTGCTACAAAGTAGAGCAACTGCGACAGGCCGATCAGATTGCCGAGCGCGCGTTGCACATAATAGTGGTTGCGGTACAGAGCCGTGAGCATCACACCCTTTTCCTCACGCAGTTTGAATGACAAGTGCGCAAGGCACGGTTGGCCCATGGTTCGTTTGGAATCGAGCGCTGGATCGAAGATCGGCACGTCCGTGAGCATGTCGGTCAGGCCGACCTCGTAGATGCCGCGCAAAGGCGACTTACGTTTGCTCTGGGCGCGGAGCTTCTCGATCGTGACTTCGAGCGGATTAAAAGGCTTTCCATTCTTTCCCGTGTGCCGCAGCATTCGTCCCGCATACGTGCCCCATCTCGTGCTGAGTTTCGGATACGTTCGCTCAGGGAAGTCTTCAAAAACACCTTTGACGCCGTTGCGGCGGTAGTCGGACGCGGGGAAGATGGTGGCCGCCACGGTAGAGACTGGGTCCGCTTCATGATCCGTCAGGAAGCGATCGACGGCCTGCACGATACGCCGATCTAGATCAGTCATCGCGACCGGATTCTCGATGTCCAGAATAACGTTGTAAGCGCATCTGTCCGGCATCGTGGCGAGCAGGTTGACAGCTTTCAGCCACGCCTCGACACAGGTTTTCGCTTCAATCGGATGAATCATTTTCTGCCTCGCTTTACGTCGAAGGAACAGCAATCCGCGAAATCCGGGGAGCCAGGTAGTCGCTGGTCAACCAGGCGTAGCCGAGATTTGCCCAGGTTTCCCCCCAACTGTTCCGGACCAAAACCAGGGCGTCACCGCCGTTCGTTCCATGGCCGACCGCGACCAGGGCATGGTTGGACACTACCGGATCGTTCGCCGCGTCGCGGATGATGTAGTCCGCCGGCGGCAAATAAAACTGCAGCGTAATTCGGGCGCCGATGAGAACCGGCCGACCGCCATCGAGCGCCGTAATTACGTTCGCGATGTCCGCGGGTTTTTCGACGAAGGCGTGACGAAACATCTCACCACAATCCGCAGGCGGCGCCCAAGAGGCTGAATACGGTACGACCGTCAGATAGGGCCAGATCTCTTCCTTCGGTTGTCCGTCGTCTCGAATCGCATCGATCATATGCCCCATCGAAACTCCCGCATTTGGATTGAGAGGCGGTGATCTGCGCCGCGCGCTGTAATGGGCGTATTCGGCGGAAAGAAATTCCGTCGTGCCGTGGACGAAAGAGTGCGCATCGCTGGCAGCAAAGGCCATGCAGGTCGGACGCGCCCCCTGGTTCCGGGCGCCACCGAAATTCGTCCGCAGATCGACGGCAATATTGATGCTCAAACGGTTGCAAAGCGCCGCTCCGCGCGGGGACGGCCACTTTCCTTTCCCCGCAGATCGAAAGCGAACGACAGGCGGCTGATCGGCGCCCCGGAAGATTGCCACGGACGCGTCTGCTGTAGAGTGATTCGTCCGACGCGGTTTTCACCCGGACGCGCGCTCACGATGCGCTCCACGTCTCCACCGATATCGTCATCGGCGTCGGGAAGGAGTCGATCGTCACGAAACAACAGAAAGCCCGCATTTTTCAGGTCTTCCACGTTCCAGAGATACCCGGCACCGCTGCTCTCCTTCAGGCGCAGCACGAAGGCGTCGCGCGAATCCCCCTCGATCATCGATCCTTCGTCTGCTTCGGTCAAAATCCAGACATCCGGATACCAGTTTTCGAGTGAGTGCCCGTCGAGGAGTCCCTGCTTGAGCCGCTTCACTTCGGTGTCGCGAAGCGCGTCAAACGTCTGCTGTACGATCAGGTTATGCCGTAGCAGCGCGAGCAATGTCGCCTGGAAGCTCGCCCCGGCGCGCAAAGACAGCTGGTAAACGACCGAAGGATCCGTGAAGTCCCTTCTGGACCATTTATGACGAGCGGCTTGAGAAATCAACAACCACTGCGGAAGCAGGAAATCGGTAGCGAATGCGTTCGCGGCAGTCTCCAGCGGATCGTATTCCGCAGTGGGCGACTCGGCTCTGATCAACATCGACTCGTCATCGAGGCTGACCTGGTGTTTCATTCGGGCATGGCCGAGCTCATGCGCCCCAGTGAAGCGTTGCACGCTCAGTTGGCGCCGCGTCGTAACAATGATCCCGGGAATTGGACGAGGCAGGTAGGCGCCCAGCAGTCCATCGAGGGGCTTAAAGACCAGCGGAATTCTCTGGCGCACGATCGTCCCGAACACGTCGATGCTGCTCGCTTGCGCCTCCACCTGGCGGCGCATCTCCAATTCGTCGTGAAGTCGTGCCGCGGCTTTTGACCCTTCAAGGATGGCATCGCGTCGGGATTTCACAACGTCACTCCTTCTCCGCAGCGGATCGCGATTTCAAATAAGCTGCGAATTCCGCGAGCTGCTGCCGATCCTGGCTTGAAAGTTTGGAAGCAGCTCTCGCAAGATGCTCCACATCTTCGGGTAAACCTGCGGCGGTGATTTCCTCGCCCGTGAAATAACCCACGGGGCGTTGATACAGCTTCGCCAGCTTCTGCAACTCGATAGCGTCGACCTTGCGTTGACCGGATTCGATCAGGGAAACGGCTGTCCGCGGGACGCCCAACTCGCGGGCTACCTCGTCCTGGGAGAGATCCAGGTACTCGCGCGCTTCCTTAAGCAATCGGGCCATTCCGGTTCTTTCGAGATCCTCTTTTGATGCCATGGTTTCCTCAATAAAGATTCGGGCGACCGCTCAGTGTTTGATGTGATACGCGGCGAGCTTGCCCATCATGTGTTTTACAAACTCCTCGCAGTCTTGGTAACCGCCTCGCTTGACGACCGAGTCCGGGATCTCGTAGCCCACGATTTTCTCGACTTCAAGCACCGCCCCCAAGGCGTGATGCGAGGACACCAGAGGAACGATCGCGAAGACCGTTCCGCTGTTCGGCTGAAGCTCGTCGACCGGATCCGCAATCAGCTTTTGATCTTGTTCTTGCCGGGCCCACCAGTCGCGTAGAGCGGTTTCGACGTGGTTCTTTGGAAACGCTTGTGGTGCAGGCTTCTTTGCCGGGAGGGCCATAATCTATCCTCCTATATGTTCGATTTTCGCACATCGACGTTCGATTGTCAAACGCGTTATAATGCAGATTATGGAACAGACTCCAGACGGCGCCCTGTCGGTCGCCGGCCCAGACTGGCCATTCCTGAAGCGCGCTCTTGGCAGCCTCGCGCTTGAAATTACGGAAAGCGCCGTCCTCGGCTGTTTCGAACCGAAACCAATCTCAAGCTACTACGACGACGAACTGCCACGTGCGCGTCAGGCCATCCTGCGAGGACGAGATGGAAAACTCGCTCGGTTTCGGTACCAGGTCAATCGGAATGCATTCCTCATCGCTTGTCGGGACCATGCTGACGAGAAGCCCGAGGAGCATCTCATCATCGGCTTCGGTTTTCGTCATGGCTCCACTACGAAGGTGGAAAGTCTTCACCACGTGATCGGTCAAACGGGCACCGTCCATCTGCCCGACAATGTCGCGCACGCAATGTGGGATTTTTACGGGCAGCACGACAGCAATGAATTGCTGGTGTTCCACAACCATCCGTACAACCCGCTGAACTTCTTGTTCGATAATTGGCCCCTCACGTCCCGTCAGGATAGGCTTTTCCTTGAAGTCCGCGGCCTCAATCCCCCTGAGTTGGTTCGCCGCGTTCTTGGTCAGGGCCGCATCCTCTTCTACCTCGGAGAAAACGGATATGTGAAGGAGTTCTGTTTGCCGAGCGCTATCGCTCTGCTGAATCGATTTACGGCGGCGAGCCAACGGCAAGGAAGGTAGCCGTAGTGACGCTTCGAACCTCACATCGTGAGCAATCTATTGGTCACATTCGAGATCTGTTTCGGTGGCAAGGCTATTCCATTTGGAGATCTGAGCGGCCGCGATTCGCGTTGAGCCGGTTCGGCTGAGGGAACTTGATAGCGGAGCGTATCGATGGTCGACCAAGAGATAGCCGGCAAGAACCACCAAATCGCGATCCTCGGCTGGGGATCTCTGCTCTGGGATGAAGAGAACAATCGCTACTTCGACCGACGGCACGGCCCTTGGATGTTGGACGGGCCAGGGCTGCAACTCGAATTCTCGCGGAAATCCCAAACCCGCTCGGGTGCCCTTACCCTAGTTATAGATTCAAAGCATGGAGCAACCTCGACGGTGGCGTACGCAATTAGCACTAGAGCTGAACCTCAGGCGGCCATCAACGACTTGCGACGCCGAGAAGGTACCGTTAGCGAGAACATCGGCCGATTCTTTGGAGATCATTCCACGCTGAATCGCTCCAAAAGTACGAACGCGCTCGGTGCCATTGGTGCTTGGGCGAAAGAAAAAGGTCTCGGCGCGGTGCTCTGGACCGACCTCGCGGGCGACTTCGATGCGATCGCGCAGGAGCTGTTTGTACCGACGGCCGTAAAGTACAGCCAAGGCCTTACCGCAAACGGCAAGGTGAAGGCCGTGGAGTACGTCTCTCACGCGCCTGATTTTGTCCGAACGCCCCTCAGGGATGCGCTTGAACGAGAACCTTGGTTCAAAGAAAAGCTTCACGTGATTCGGGGAGCTAGAGCGGATACACAAAAATCCCAGTGAAGCGAGTGGCTGAAGGCGGTGAACAGTGATTCCTGATCAGGCCGACGTTCGCTCGCTCGGAGCGGATTGAAATTCATATAGAACATTTGTATGCTGTTCCGTTTTCATGTCATAATTCGACTGAGATATTCCACGGATCACAGCCAAATCATGCTCTCCTGATACGTCGAAATCAGAATCGATTGGTCGCGTCGCGGCGGAGCGGCGAATAGGTCATCGACCGAGTTGTGCGCTTCGGAACGGAATCTTGTTTACATGCATAGCATTTCGGGACGAACAGCAGATGAAGTATGGCGAGCAGCAGCCGCCCTGGCCGTCAAGAGCGAGTTGCCCATCCAGTCCAGTCGAGTGGGCGATACTCTCGAACTGCTCCATCTAGGACTCCACATCGAGGATCCGTCACAGCGCTGGGTTGTCAGCCGCACCCCGCCGATAAATCCGGCTTTCGCTCTCATCGAGGTCTTCTGGATTGTCGCCGGACGAAAGGATGCCGCTTTCCCCACTTTCTGGAATCGAACTCTGTCACGGTATTGCGGCACTTCCACGGATTTGCACGGTGCATACGGAGATCGACTTCGCAAACACTTCGGGGTCGACCAACTGGATCGTGTCTATCGGACACTTTGCAACTCCCCGGATTCACGTCAATGCGTCTTGCAGTTTTGGGATCCTGCTGTCGACTTGCCAAATGCAGACGGTTCGCCGGCAGCGGCAGATATTCCCTGCAATGTCGCGGCATTTCCAAAGATCCGCAATGGGAAGCTCGAATGGATGCAAGTGATTCGAAGTAATGACATTTTCCGCGGAATGCCATACAACTTCGTGCAATTCACCTCCATTCAGGAGATGCTGAGCGGCTGGTTGGGAGTGGCACCTGGTGGGTACCACCAGTTGAGCGACAGCCTGCATGTGTACGCCAGCGATTTTGAAGCTGTGCGTTCCGGCCTCAATCGGGTCGAGGCTCCCCCGAACACGGACTCTTTTGCCCTCGACCGTCCGACCTGGGATCTCGTCCTCCCGCAGGCCGTTGAACGATTAGAGCATTTAGCCAGGCACGGCCTCTCGCGTCCTGAGTTTGAGGCTTGCGCCTTCCGTAACGATCTTCCCAGGGCATACGAGAATGCGATTTTGGTTGCTGCGGCGGATTCCGCACGGCGTCGAGGCTGGCACGATCTCGGGGCGGAGTCGATCGATCGTTGTACCAATGCGCTACTTGTTCAACTGTGGTCGCGCTGGCGCATTCGATGGGCAAAGAAGGAAGAACAGTCACGGCTCGTCTAGGGTATGGCGCTTATACTCCATATTGCCGACCTCCACCTGGTAGCTCCTGAGTCGAGTAGTCCCATCGATGACCATAAGATCGGCCTTGTTCCCGCGAAGGCTAGAGCGACTCATCACCAAACTCTGGTGTTAACGATGTCTCGTCTCGGCGAGGCGCTGGCCAAGAGCGGGCGGACACTCGACTCAATCATCATGACGGGTGACATTGCGGACAAAAACAATGAGGGCGGTTACCAGGCCTTCCTCGCCCTTCTAGACGCACTGGGACCAGCCAAGCCTGCCCCAGAGCGCACCGTCGTTCTTGCAGGCAATCACGACGTGAAGAGGGGACTGCGGCCGGGCGATCCCGCGCGCTACTCCATGTTTGTAGAGTTCATCCGAAACTCCGGCTTTGTGACGCCATGCTTGGACGGTTTGGATACAGCTTCAACGTGTGAAGCAAACGTAAAGAGGCATCTGTTCGATTTCGACGATCTCCAGATTATTCCTCTTGATTCGACTGCTTATTCTCAGGTCAAACTTGATCTGGGCGTGACAGATGCGTTTTGGGCGCGACTAGAAGCTGATTTCGGGGGAACGGAGGACCTAGATAACCTCAAACGCCTTCAGATCGCTGATGCTGCGCGTGTTTCAGATACCCAGCTTGAGACACTGCGCCGGCTCGTGTCAGGAGTCTCTGACGGCCGCCGACCTTTGCGCATCGCAGCGATACACCACCACTTGCTTCCGGTCACGCTCAAAGAGGAGGTTAAACCGTTCGAGTCCCTGACGGATTTGGCTCTCGTAAGGGAGTTTCTCCGTGACCAGGAAGTCTCGATCGTCCTTCATGGGCACAAGCATACGGAGTTCACCTACGTCGATCACATTCCGGGACACGGTCTAGATGCCGGCCCTCCCTCACTGGTTCGAGTCATCTCTGGCGCCGCTGCGAGCGCCGCTGACCTTAATCGGACGGACGTCTTTCGATTGCTGGATGTAGACGCGGTGGCCGGGATCGTCAAGGTAGAGCGCGTCCCGATTGCTATCCCTGGTGGGACGTTTTCGATTGGCCACCCGGAGCCCTTCCCGTTTACTCGCCCGGGCGGTCCGACTATTACAGAGACAGCCGGTAGCCTCGTGATCAACGGCGCGACAGTCGAGCTGGTCTACGATCAGCTGGTCGCGAAACTGGCCAACCGCTCTGGCGAAGCTGATCATGTTGTCTGTCGGATCGAGCATTCACCGGAGCTAGGGGACATTGCCAAGCTCTATCCAGGGTTTTCGAAAGGGGTGAATCAAAAGCAAAGTGAAATCGCCAAGTACCAACTGGAACAGTTTCAGGACTTGGTGAACTGGTGGCAGTTTCCGAACGCGCCTCTTAGCCCATGGGAACAGCCCGGTTTTACGCACGGGAACCGCATTCAACGATTCAATGGCCATTTAAACCAGCTCGAAGAGGCAATTAAAGCGCTTGCGCAAGACCACGGGACCACCCGCGGAATTGTTGTTCTGCTTAGCCCGGAGGCCGATAAGATCGCCCAGCAGCAAGTTCCGTTTCCTTCGTTTTGTCTGCTCCAGTTCAAGATATCGGTTGCTGCTGGTGCTGAAGGGGCTCCCACCCTGGATTGCACCGCGTATTTTCGAAAACAAGAGATGCGTTTCTGGTGGCTCGTAAATCTGGCAGAATTAGCGCAACTGCAACGCCAGGTGTGTGATAGGCTGCGGGGCGGAAGAGGTCAGACCGAGCTTCGAACGATCCAGCCGGGTCCGATTACGACGATCGCGGCACGTGCAAAGGTCGATCGTACCCCACCAAAAGTCCAAGTCCCTCGAATTGATCGTTATTACAGCCTGTCGCGCGAACGGCTATTCGGGATGGTCAACGCGCTTCTGTGGAAACACATGCCAGGGCGCGAACAGTACGCTCACGATTGGATGCAATTGTTTGCTGAACTCGCACCACCGGAAACGTCCGACCCCGACGGATTGGCTGTGGCACATGAGGGGATCAAATACATAAGAGAGGAAATCGACAAGCATCTCAAGTCGACACGATTTCTGGGCGATCAGCAATTAATAGAACTTCGCAATGTTCTAAACGAGCTCTTAGCCCGAAATGGCGAGTTTGCTCTTCTGCAGCAGGAGGAGAAAGCGAACTCCGACAAACATAGTAGTTGGCGCGCCGCGATTATCCCGCTCTTGCATCGCATTGTAGAACTGACTCAGGGCAGAATCGCGGCAGTCTCAACTCCGTCTCCCAAAGCCGGGAGGACGAGTAGAAAAAAGGCGACGTTGGACTGAAAACAGTTTGGGAGTCTCGTGGCCAAGTGCGTGTTTTTTGTGCGTAACCAGTTTGGTAATTAATACGCGGGTGGTGCTAATGACGATGCCAGCGACGCTTCCGCACGCGGAGTTTTGAACGATTGAACAGCCCTCGGCGACGAAGCGCGAGTTGAGCGGCTGCGCTGATGTTTCGGTGACGGTCGGCATGATCCCGATTAAACTGGCCAGTGATGCGATTCCAAATTGCAATTGAGCCGTGGATACTGCGTAGTTACGTTCCTGAACTTGTCAAACTCGCAGGCGCGGAACTGTGGAAAAAACGCGCGACGCACCTCCGCTCGTTCGGGCGATCACCATACCTTGCTCGAATTGCGTCCGACTACCACTGGGTTGAACTGCAGCTCGATGAGGAGCTTGCGAAACGGCAGGAGCCTGTGCCGGCAAAGATCGCCGCCGACCCGATCGCGGCCAGAGCGCTTCGATTTGCCCAAGGAATTGTCGAGGTCTACAGGTCGCTGCCGCCTGTTGGGCAGCGCCAACTCGTGGGACGCATCAGAGACGCCCTACAAGCCGAGACGGGCTTTGCGGCCCTCTACCAGGAGATGGAGATTGCGACCGTACTCATAAATCAAAACTTCGATGTAGGATTTCCTGACCTGGAAAACTTGGGACGAGCCGATATCTCCTTTCAGCAAGGAGCGGCCAATGGTCTGATTGAGTGCAAGGCGCTATCGGCCGAAGCGGGCCGTAAAATTCACCGTAAACACTTCTATCGGTTCATGGATGTTATCTCGCAGGATGTTCTTAACCGAATTTCGCGTTCCGGCGTGAGCGAGTTGGTTTTAATTACCTTGAAGGATCGCCTTCCGCCGCGCCTCCAGAGCGACACACCTTTGGTTCAAGCTACGAGGAATCTTCTTCGTTCGGACGAACTTTCGCATACCGCCGGCCCCGATTTCGAGGTCGTACGCAAACCCTATTCGACGCTGTTCGATGCTTTAAGGCCGATGTCAGAGCGCGACTTCTACGCTGAGGCGCAAAAACAAGCCGGCACGAACTGTCATATAGCCGGCGGCTGGACCGAAACTGGGGGCTGTCTCATTCTCATGCGTAGTGAAAGGGAAGACGATCATTCGAAACCACACTTGGAGGCTATGAAAGAAGCAGCCGAACAGCTGCCGGCCGACAGGCCGGGATTCATAGCGCTCCAGTTCAATGAGATCAGTTCGGCAGACCTTGCCCTTCCACATCTCAGAGAACGCTCTGCTCTTCTGTGCAACTATCTATTCCATGCGACACCCGCAGATCATGTCGCAGGGGTCTACATCTGTGCATTTGGCGCGATCTCAGTTGATGCTGATGCGGCTGCCTACCCCGCGATCGTGATTTGGAATCCACGATTCAAGCTTGATGGCCGTGGTTTGCCGTTTCGTGTTGGCGTATCCGATGCAGCTTTCGCAAAACTTGTAAATGCTCGTAACATGGACAAGTCAGCAAAACCCAAGAGAATGAGACGTTCCGGACGCCAACGGAACCAGCGATGATCGACAAAACGGGTACTCTCCAGAGGTTCCCGCGACCCGAGTTGGAATCGCAGAAACTGGCGAACAATAGGCGAACAGTGGTAAAATAAAGAGCAAGAGTATTCGTTTCGTGTCGCGTCGAGTGGGATCACGATGCCACTTTATGAACTCGCACTGATGGGCGCGCCTTCAGACACCCAAATAGGTGACGTAGAGACATGCGTGTCCGGAGCGGTCGCTCCGTTTGGATTGCGCCTGGGCGCGGAAGTCGGTTGGGCCATACGCCCCGCAATCTTCGATCCGGAGCAAAAAGTGCCGGCCGCTGTAGCCTTCTTTGGCCAACCTGGAATTGCACGCGACGGTATACAACACTTGCTCGCGCGTGGCATTCCGGTTATTCCAGTGGCGAGAGAATCCAATTCAGTCAGCAATGACCTGCCCGATCTGCTCAAGCCGTTCAACTGCCTAACTTTTGGTGGCGACGGCGCCCTCAGAATCGCGACGGCACTACTGGAATGTGTGAGGCTCTTACCGCGCCAGCGACGCGTATTCGTCAGTTATCGGCGTGATGAGGCAAGAGAAGCTGCTCTCGGAGTATTCAATTTCCTTTCGAGCAAAGTCTACGACGTATTTCTCGACACGCACGGAATCTTGCCTGCGGAGGATTTTCAGGGCGTGCTCTGGCACCGTCTGTGCGACTCGGATGTATTGATCATGTTGGACACGCCAACATATTTTCAGAGCCGTTGGACTAGCGCAGAGTTCGGACGCGCTTTGGCTAAAGGAATATCGATTCTTCGCGTCGGATGGCCAGGTGTCATTCCGGCCGCGAGGACAGCGACCACAACCAGCTTGCCGCTCGATGATACGGAGGTTCATGCTGCAACTGGTCAACTCACAGATGGCGCACTGCATCGGATCGCCGAGCAACTTGAAGTCGTTCGCGGGCAAAGTCACGCCGTCAGGATGTTGAATCTTTTTAGCGGTTTAAAGCGCGATGTAGAGTGCGTCGGCGGATCCGTGAGTGGTGTCGGGCTTCACTACTCCATTCTCGTTCGACTCGCCGACGGACGAGAGGTCCTCACATATCCCACCACAGGCGTGCCGACTTCGATGACGCTTAACGATGCTGTTGAACGCGCGTCGGGCAAAGAAGCGGCGATTTTATATGACCACATTGGTCTTCAGGAGACATGGCTCCGACATTTAGCTTGGTTGGGAACTAACATATCCGCAGCACGATGGGTTCGCTCGACCGAAGCAGCGTGGTGTTTTGCGGCGTGGGGCACTCCATGAAGTCTATCTTTCTATCTGCCAGCATACCGGTTGTCGGCATCGGCCGGTACTTCGAAACGGCCGACCCATTCCTGATACAGATTGCAGTCCGAGAGCTCATGACCCTCGCCCTCGGTCGGCGTCGCGTAGTCTGGGGAGGACATCCGGCAATCACCCCGATGATCTGGGCGGTTTGCCAAGATCTGGGAATTCGATACGCGGACGCGGTTGTCCTATATCAGAGTCGTTTTTTTCAGGAAGTCTTTCCCGATGAAAACGAGCATTTCGGCAATGTGGTGTTCGTCGAAGCCGTCGGCAATGAGAGAGAACCGAGCCTCCTTGCGATGCGCCGCACAATGCTTTCCCGCGATGATCTCGATGCTGCAGTATTCATCGGGGGAATGGAAGGTACATTGGCGGAGTACGAGATATTCACTCAGTTCCATCCGTCTTCGAAGGTAATCGCAGTCGCGTCGCCTGGGGGTGCCGCTCGCGAACTGGCCTTGCAAATCCACAAACCGTCGGAAGAACAGGTTCGGTCATTGGATTTCGCCGGAATGTTCTGGCGAGAACTGGGCATCAATCCAAATGATCGGCGAGAAGGCGCCGCTTCATAGGTGAGCAGTAGGCGGGCCAAAAGAGGCGAGGCATCGCACCGTGGGTTATTCAGGCCTCGAATCGACCGGGTGAGGAGCAGGAGTTTCGATGAAGAGACGACATGTTTTCATTAGCCACCATCACGCTGATGACGCCAAGGTCGATCAGCTCACAGATCTTCTGCGGAGGCGTGACAACGACGTCCGTAACAGTTCGGTTCGAATGAAGCCCGCGAACCAACGCAGGATGGACGAAGGGCGTGTCAAAGACGAAACGATTCGGCGCCTCTTACGGATGAAAATCTCATGGGCCACTACAGTCGTGGTGCTGATCGGCAACGAAACGCATTCACGGCCTTGGGTCAACTGGGAGATTGAGGAGGCTAAGAGGCAGGGAAAACGCATCGTGGGTGTATACGCCTATGGCGGAACCGACGCGCAGAAACCTGAAGCATTAGAGAAATATGCCACGACGATTGTTGCGTGGAACACAGACAGTATCGTTGACGCAATTGAGGGGGAGGAAAACAGGTTTGAAAACCCCGATGGTGCGGCACGCCCACCTGTTCATCCTAATACGACGAGAGTATGCTAGGCCGTGAGTTTTCTGTACATGTACGTCGTTGATCGGGACTTCGGCTTCGCGCCAAACCCATTCCACGGATTCTGTACGCTTGCGACTTGCATGCCTCAAATCAGAGCGAAGGCGACAGGCGACGACTGGATCGTTGGAATGGGCGGCCGTCGTCTCAAAGCAACTGGTCGTTGCGTCTATGCAATGCGCGTCACTGACACAAGAACATTCGATCAGTATTGGGCGGAGAAGGAGTTCTTCGACAAGCGCCCAGTGAGGAATGGAAGCCGCGTCATGATGGTCGGCGACAATATCTATCGCCGCGAAACGCCTAACGGAGACTGGGTCCAGCTCGATTCACACCACAGTAATCCTGATGGAACACCTAATCAACTGAATATTGACAAAGATACGAGAGCGGACCGAGTGCTCATCTCGCGGGACTTCTATTACTTCGGGAGGAATGCGCCGCCTGTACCAGCTGAGATCCTAAAAGCACTAGGCTTCAAAAACAAGATCGGCCACCGGAAGTTCAATACAGCCGGACGCGACAGCTTTTTGAGTTGGCTTCTTCAGAACCACGCAGGCGACCGTAACTTCGTTGTGGCGGATCCTTTCGATTTCGAGAAGACGGAAAAGCGATATTCAGGTCGGGGCAGCAAGCTTCTGTGAATCTTGCGATCGGCACGGTGCGACAACACGGAACGCATACTCCTGGGCGATTGTTGGGCGACGAAGTGCCGGAACGCGTACAACCGTGCGCTGAAAGCGTGCGAGTATGAGTACGCGGACAAGGGGTTTGACGCGTCGACGGAGTGGCAGAAGATCTTCGGCTCGCAATTCCAATTGGATTGGATGCAGAGCCTGCTACTGGCCCGCATCGGCGCGTAACAAACGCACATGTCAGGAACCGACTCGGGGACGAACAACGCGATCTCGCCGTATGCTCTCGCGAAGGCGCTCGATGATTGCGCGAAGCGATGGTGGGGAGCAAGCCTCGGAGCAAAAGGTCTGGGCTTCCTGACAGGCGCGTTCATCAGCGTGCTGCCGCCTGAGCCAGTTCCGTTCGTCGTCGCGGCATGCACGCTCGTCGCGGAGCTCTGCTCGTACCGTTCGGATGCGGTCAAGAGCACCGCGCAGCAGTTCCGACGCAAGCTCGACCTGCAGGACGGGTTCGGCTGGCAGATACCGAACACCCACCTCTCCGACCTCCGGGTGCGGTGCTCCTCATGGGTCAAGAAGCGAGCACGACTGCATCCGGCGAACGAACCCTACTTCGCGAGTACGGACCCGCCCGGACCGGGGCGCGCATTGAAGAACGTGTGCGAGTCGGCATGGTGGACGAAGCATCTCGCGCAGCGGTTGGCGACCTATTGCTGGACCACTATGGTCGTCGGCATCATCATCTCGTTCATCATACTGATCGTGGCGCTCCAGGCGACGAGCACGCATTCGACGCAGGTCAACGTGGCCCGAATGGTGACGGCGTTCCTCATGCTCTTTCTCAGCTTGGGCCTGGTCAAGCTCGCATTCAGCTACGGCAGCCTGAGCAAGAACAGTGAGAGCAGCGAAAAGGCGGCGGATCGAGCACTTCAGGCAAGGCCGGACGAACTCGGGGCGTTCAAGGTCATGTACGACTACCACCTCCACCGCGCCGCCGGTCCTCTGCTTCCGACGTGGCTTTGGAAGATGCGCAAGGACGAACTCAACCAGACGTGGCAGGAACACCGCTGCGGAGCGGCGACGCAATGACGAATGAGCTGTTCGAGCGCCTGCTGTACGAGGAAGAAGGCACGACCATCGACTTCAAGAAGGAGCAGTACCGCTTCGTGAAGGCTACTGATGAGGAGAAGTCAGAACTGCTCAAGGACATCCTGGGCTTCGCGAATGCGTTCCGCAGATCAGCCACGTATATCCTGATCGGCGTCGAGGAAGTCCGTGGCGGCAAGAGCAACGTCCTAGGTATCGACGCTTCAGACCAGTTGGATGACCACGCCGTCCAGCAGTTCGTCAACAATCTCGTCAACACGCCCGTGCGCTTTCAGTACCGTGCGTTCACGTACGAAGGCAAGCACGTCGGCATTTTCGTGATCGACGAGGGGCAGCTCCGTCCGATTCATCTCAAAAAGAACTACGGGAAGTTGAAAAAGGACGAGGTCTACATCCGGTACGGCAGTTCGACGGAACCGAGACCGGCATCACCGAGTGAAATCGCGCAGATGGGCAAGGACAAGCCACGAGACAGGGCCGAACTGCTCGTGGAATTCGCCCACGTTCATCGCGATGATGCTATCGGCGCGACTGTCCGCATGAAGTGCGAGTTCTGTCGCGTTCCCGCGCCGAAGGATATTCCGAACCTCGCCGACCCGTACCAAGGTCCCTTTGGAATCAGGACTGATTTCCTGCACCAGCACAACACGAACTACTTCCATGAGCTCGCCGAATACGAGTTCCTGACGCGACTATGCCAGCCGGTTCGCCTCACCGTCAAGAATATCGGCGAGGTGGCGGCGAACAACGTACGCCTCGAACTCGTCGTTCGCATGGGCGTCGGGCTGCTCCCGCTCGAAGACCTCCCGCCGAAACCAGAAAAGGAAGAGATGCCAGGGGCCAGAGCCATGCGCGGGATTCGACCGGTGCACCGGCGCGAACCTGGAGAGGTGGGCATCAACCGGAATGACGAACGGTTCCGCATCGAGATCGACTGCAAGGAGCTGCAGCCGGGACGGCGGGTATGGTCAGACACGTTCTACATTGGTGCGGGGCAGACCGACGACTACCCGATCAAGGGCCACGTCTTCGCGGACAACCTCCCCACGCCCCAGGAGTTCACGCTTACCGTGACGGCGGAGGTAGAGCAGACCGAGCTCGCGGTAAAAGAGCTCTGCGCCAAATGAGCGACCCGATGAGGTTTGGGATGACCGATCCTCCCGAGGTCGGTGGCCAACCGGGAGACTACGAGGAGCGCGGGGCGCAGTGGTTCCTTGAGCAGTCGTTCTTCCGTGACTTCATCTACCGCACCCCGCGCGGCAAAAAGAAAGGAACGGAGCTCGCGGATGCGCTCGTCCTCTTCGATGACGTGGGCGCTGCTCGTTCAGGTCAAAGCGCAGTGCGGCAACCATGATCCCGTTGCGTGGGCGACAGAGAAACTACTGGAGGGTGCTCAAGCAGTTGAAAGCGACGCATGAGCAACTCGGCGATGCTGGCATCACCAAGCTCGATCAT
>Ga0302319_10007212_pt1 | contig 21882 bp, 20 predicted proteins | sample Bog_T0_2_FD_203319 | JGI IMG/M metagenome (GOLD analysis project Ga0302319, IMG submission 203319) | Peat permafrost microbial communities from Stordalen Mire near Abisko, Sweden - Bog_T0_2 | ecosystem: Environmental > Terrestrial > Soil > Wetlands > Peat | place: Sweden: Abisko, Stordalen Mire... | reverse complement strand
ATACGTCAATGAGAAGCTGAACGCCGGACACCAGATTGTAGTAGCGCCGTTATGCGGCCACAACGCCCGTTGCATGTTCACCGCCGAGGTGGCGCTTCCGGTGTTGTTCCCCAAGCAGTGAATTCTGTCGGGGCCACTCATTCCGCCCGACTCAATCTTGCGTCCGCTCTCCAAAAGGCTCATAATAAGCCCCATCGCCGTTTTGCCGGTTCGCCGGACCGCGTGGGTGTCGTGCTCCCTGGCGGCCGGGAGGATTCATGTCTCGCATCGTCCGCTGTTCTTTGATCCAGGCCACCAACGCCGCCCCGCCGGACGCTTCGCTCGAAGCCATCAAGAAAGCCATGGTCGATAAGCACGTGGCCTATATCCGCCAGGCCGCGGAGGCTGGAGCGCAAGTCGTGTGCCTCCAGGAGATTTTCTACGGCCCCTATTTTTGCGCCGAACAGACCACCCGCTGGTACGATTTCACCGAACCGGTTCCCGATGGCCCTACCATCAAACTCATGCAGGACCTGGCGCGGCAACTCCACATCGCTCTCATCGTCCCCGTCTACGAGATCGAACAGGAGGGCATCTACTACAACACCGCGGCGGTGATCCACAACGATGGCTCGTTCCTCGGCAAGTATCGCAAGACTCATATCCCCCATGTGGCGCCGGGCTTCTGGGAAAAGTTCTATTTCCGGCCGGGCAACCTGGGCTTTCCGGTTTTCGATCTGGGCTTCGTCAAAATCGGCGTCTACATCTGCTACGACCGCCATTTTCCCGAAGGCGCCCGCGCCCTGGGCCTGAACGGCGCGGAAATCGTGTTTAACCCCTCGGCGACCATTGCCGGGCTGAGCGAGTACCTTTGGAAACTGGAGCAGCCGGCGCACGCCGTGGCCAACGGCTATTTTGTCGGCGCCATCAACCGCGTGGGCGTCGAAGCGCCGTGGAATATCGGTGAATTCTATGGCTCCAGCTACTTCTGCGATCCGCGCGGCCAGATCGTGGCGCAGGCTTCGCGCGATCGGGACGAAGTGCTCACCGCCGATCTCAACCTGGATCTGATCGGCGAGGTCCGCAAGACCTGGCAGTTCTTCCGCGACCGGCGTCCCGACATGTACCAATCCCTGGTGAAGGCCTGACTTATGACCAAAGACGAAATCATTCTTGCCAATAAGGAATATCTGTTCCCGGCGGTCTTTCACTACTTCAAGGAACCGCTGGTGGTGACGCGCGCCAAGGATCAATACGTCTGGGACGCCGATGGCAAACAGTATCTGGATTTCCTGGGCGGGATCGTAACCGTCAGCGTGGGCCACTGCAATCAGCAGGTCAACGATCAAGTGAAGCGGCAGATGGACACCCTGCAGCACGTTTCCACGGTGTTCGCCAACGAACCGCAGGCTGCCCTGGCCAAGAAAGTGGCCGAGCTGAGCCCGGGCCGTCAACTGACCAAGTCTTTCTTCACTAATAGCGGCACCGAAGCGAATGAGACCGCGATTCTGGCGGCGCGCTGCTACACCGGCAGCACCGAGATTGTGGCGCTGCGCCATTCCTACCACGGCCGCTCGGCACAGGCGATGACGCTCAGCGGGCAAGGGGCGTGGCGGCTGGGGCCGTCGCAGGCCGGCGTGATCCACGCCCACAACGCCTACTGCTATCGCTGCCCCTTCGGCCTGACTTATCCCAGTTGCGAAGTGCGCTGCGCCCAGGATATGGAAGAGCTGATCCGCAGTTCCACGGGTGGACGCATCGCCGGCTTTATCGGCGAGCCGATCCAGGGCGTGGGCGGATTCATCACGCCGCCGAAGGAGTATTTCCAGATCGTGGAAAAAATCGTGCGCAATCACGGCGGCATCTTCATCAGCGACGAAGTACAGACCGGCTGGGGCCGCACCGGCGGCAAATGGTTCGGCATCGAACACTGGGGCGTCACGCCGGATATCATGACCGGCGCCAAGGGACTGGGGAACGGCAGCCCCATCGGCTTGACGGTAGCCAAACCGGCGGTGGCCGATTCGGTCAAGGGCCTGACCATCTCCACATTTGGCGGCAATCCGGTAGTCTCCACCGCTGCCAAAGCGGTGATCGATTACATTGAGGAGCACAACTTACCGGCCAACTGCGAGGAGACCGGCGCCTATCTGCGCGGCCGGCTGGAGGAACTTCAGGAGCGGCACGACATCATCGGCGACGTGCGCGGCATGGGACTGCTGCAGGCCATCGAACTGGTGGAAGACCGCCAGACGAAGGCTCCGGCCACGGCTGCTACCGCCATGGCCATGGAAGCGGCTCGCGACCAGGGCCTGCTGCTCGGCAAGGGCGGCATGTACGGCAACGTGCTGCGCTTTTCTCCGCCCATGAATATCGGGCGCGCCGACGTGGACAATTTCTGCGGCATGCTCGATAAGGCGCTGACCGCCGTGGGCGCGGTGGCCGCCGGAGGAGTACGGTGACTGCCGGGCCCGAAGGGCAGGGGGACCATACCGCGCGCAATCTGGAGCGCTTTCCCGACCTTCATCCGGCGCTAAATTCGCAGTCTGCCCTGTCCGAATCCAACCGCTGTCTTTTTTGTTTCGACGCGCCATGCACCGCGGCTTGCCCCACGCACATCGATGTGCCCCGCTTCATCAAGAAGATTTCCAGCGGCAACCTGCGCGGTTCGGCGCTGACCATTCTCGACGCCAATATCCTGGGCTTGAGCTGCTCGCGGGTTTGCCCGGTGGACGTGCTTTGCGAAGGCAGTTGCGTGCTGCACCGCTACAACCAAAAGCCCATCGAGATCGGCCGGCTGCAACGCTACGCCATGGACCGCTTTTACACGGCTCGGGGCACGCTGCCGGTCGCCACGGCCACGGCCGCGGCCGCGGGCCGCGTGGGCTGCATTGGCGGCGGGCCGGCGTCGCTGGCTTGTGCCGGCGAACTGGCACGGCGCGGTTACTCGGTGACCATCTTCGATAATCGCCGCCTGCCTGGCGGCTTGAACACGTACGGTGTGGCGGAGTACAAACTGCGGCCCGCGGACAGCCTTCGCGAGGTGGAACTGATTCGCTCGCTGGGGGTGGAATTCCGCCAGGCCGAAGTGGGAAACACGGTTTCCCTGGACGAGCTGGAGCGCGAGTTCGCCTTCCTCTTTCTGGGGCTGGGACTAGGCGCCATGGAGCGCCTCAGCATTCCCGGCGAAGACGCTCCCGGCGTGATTGACGCTCTCCGCTTCATCGAGCGCTATAAGACGTCTCCGGATTTCAGGGTAGGCCGGCGCGTGATCGTGATCGGCGGAGGGAATACGGCCATAGACGCCGCCAACGCCGCCAAGCGGCTCGGCGCCGAAGACGTTCACCTCTTCTATCGCCGCACGGCCAAAGAGATGCCCGCTTTTCCGTTCGAGTTCGATCACTCCAAGGTAGAGGGCGTGCGCTTCCATTGGCTCGCTCAGCCCACCGAGATCGTGGTCCGCGGGGATCGCGCCGCGGCCGTACGGTTCCTCGAAACGCGGCTGGGCGAACCGGGCGCGGACGGACGGCGGAGAGTCGATCCGGTGCCAGATTCCGATTTTGAAATTCCCTGTGATACCGTGATTCCCGCACTCGGGCAGAACCGCCAGATGGGGGCCATGCTGCACCAACGAGGCATCGACATCCAGGGCGGCGCGATCAGGGTGGACCGGCCCACGGGACGCACCGCCGACCCGCGCTACTATGCCGGCGGCGATTGCGTCAATGGAGGCCGTGAAGTGGTAGACGCCGTAGCCGACGGCAAGCGCGCGGCGTTGGCCATCGCGCAAGCGCTGGAGGGCCGACTGTGAGAGCCTGCAATAGCATTTGTTCACCGCAGAGACGCAGAGACGCAGAGAAAACCCTGGATAATAGGTTCGATCTGTTTCTGCGCCGTGCTCTGTCCCTTTTTGAGCTCTACTCTGTCTCCTCCGCGCTCTCCGGTTTTGACTTTGACTCTCTGATCTTTTCTGTTTTTTCTCTGCGTCTCTGCGTCTCTGCGGTGAACAAATGCCTGATTTAACGACCAACTTCGCCGGCATCCGCTCTCCCAACCCGTTCTGGCTGGCGTCCGGCCCCCCTACCAATTGCGGCGACCAGGTCATGCGCGCTTTCGATAAAGGCTGGGGCGGCGCGGTCTGGAAGACCATCGGCGACCCCATTCTTAACGTCTCTTCGCGCTATTCCTCCGTCGATTGGAACGGCCAGCGCATGATGGGGCTGAACAACATCGAGCTCATCAGCGACCGCCCCATCGAAACCAATCTCCGCGAGATCACCGCGGTCAAGAAGCGCTATCCGCATCACGCCGTCATCGCGTCTCTCATGGTGGAATCCACCCGCGCGGCTTGGCATGACATTGTGAAGCGCACGGAAGAGGCCGGCGCCGATGGCCTGGAGCTGAATTTCGGCTGCCCCCACGGCATGAGCGAGCGCGGCATGGGCAGCGCCGTGGGCCAGGTCCCCGAGTACTCCTCCATGATCACCGAGTGGGTGAAGGAAGTGGCGCGCACCCCGGTGCTGGTCAAGCTCACGCCGAATATTACCGACATCCGCGCGGTGGCGCGTGCCGCCCGGCGCGGCGGCGCAGACGGACTCTCCGCCATCAACACCATCAACTCCATCACCGGCATCGATCTGGATAGCTTCACTCCGCGCCCGAACGTAGGCGGTTATTCCGCGCACGGCGGCTATTGCGGTCCGGCGGTGAAGCCCATCGCGCTGCACCTGGTGCAGCAGATTGCGAGCGACCCCGAAGTGGGCCTTCCCATCTCCGGCATCGGCGGCGTCTCCGGCTGGCGCGAAGCCGCCGAGTTCTTCCTGTTGGGCTGCGGCACGGTGCAGGTCTGCACCGCCGCCATGCGCTACGGTTACCGCATCGTGGAAGATATGATCGACGGCCTGAGCCAGTGGATGGACGAGAAAGGCTTCCGCACCCTTGATGATTTCCGCGGCGCCAGCCTCCCCAAACTCACCGAGTGGAAACACCTCGACCTCAACTATAAGATTGTGGCGCGCATCGACCGCGCCACCTGCATCGGCTGCGACCTCTGCTATATCGCTTGCTGGGATGGCGCGCATCAATGCATCCACATAGACGGGCACGCCAAACCTGAAACCGTCGAAGCCGCCAGCCAGGCCCGCCTCACCACCACGCCCATCGCCAAGCTGGACGCCATCGAAACCACGCATGCCGTCACGCCCCCGCTGCGCATTCCGCGTGTGGACGAAGCGGAATGTGTGGGCTGCAATCTCTGCTGGCTGGTCTGCCCGGTGGAAAACTGCATCACCATGGAGCAAGTGGAGACCGGCAAGCCGTTCCAATCCTGGGAAATGCGCGCCGGACAAAGTTAACCATGAACACCCTCATACGCAATGGCGCCGTGGTCACGGCGCACGAAACCAGGGCCGCCGATGTCCTGATCGAAGGGGAACGCATTCTGGAAGTCCGCGCCGGCATTCCCGAGGCGTCCGCGGACAAGGTGATCGACGCCGCGGGCATGTACGTCATCCCCGGCGGCATCGACGCCCATACCCACCTCGACATGCCTTTCGGCGGCACCACCTCGGCCGACGATTTCGAAACCGGCACGCGCGCCGCCGCCTTTGGCGGCACCACCAGCATCGTGGATTTCGCCATCCAGGCGCGCGGCACGCGCATGCGCGACGCCCTCGACACCTGGTGGAAGAAAGCCGAAGGCCGCGCCGTGATCGATTATGGCCTGCACATGATCGTCACCGACCTGGGCAATTGCGGCCTGGAAGACATGGACGATATGGTCCGCGAGGGCGTGGCCAGCTTCAAGCTTTTCATGGCCTATCCGAACGTCCTGATGGTGGACGACGGCACCATCTTCAAAGCTCTCTCGCAGACCGCCAAGAACGGCGCACTGATCTGCATGCATGCCGAAAACGGCAGCGTGATCGACGTGCTGATCGCGCGCGCCCTGGCGGAAGGCAAGACGGCACCTATATATCACGCGCTCACGCGCCCGCCGCGCGCCGAGGCGGAAGCCGTACACCGCGCCATCGCCATGGCGGAGATTGCCGGCGCGCCGGTGTACATTGTGCACCTCTCGTCGGAGGATGCCCTCAACGAGGTGCGCGAGGCGCGCGACCGCGGCGTCCCGGCCTTCGCCGAAACCTGCCCGCAATACCTGCTGCTCTCCATCGAAGACCTGGAGCGGCCCAATTTCGAGGGCGCCAAGTACGTGTTCACGCCTCCCCTCCGGCCCAAGCACCACCAGCCGAAACTCTGGGACGGCCTCAAGCACGATCACCTGCAAGTGGTTTCCACCGACCACTGTCCCTTCTGCTTCGAAGACCAGAAGGTGCTCGGCAAAGACGATTTCACCAAGATTCCCAACGGCGGCCCGGGCATCGAAAACCGCTTACAGTTGCTGTACCACCACGGCGTAAACGCCGGCCAGTTGTCCCTCAACCGCTTCGTGGAAGTCACCTCCACCACCCCGGCACGGATCTTCGGCATGTATCCCCAGAAGGGTGAGATTGCACCCGGCAGCGATGCCGACCTGGTGATCTGGGACCCCGCCGCGCTCTACACCATCAGCGCGCAGACGCATCACATGCGGGTGGATTATTCCATGTTCGAAGGCTTCCCGGTCCGCGGCAACGCCCGCACGGTGTTCTCCCGCGGCGAGGCAATCGTGGATGGCGGCCAGTTCCTGGGCAAGCCCGGCCGCGGCAAGTATCTCAAGCGGACAGCGCGCGGAGGCGCCTGGAAGTGAGTGAGGGTGTCTCCTCGAGAGGGCCGTGGAGAGTCCCGGTTGTTGGTATAAGTGTTACATACGGATATGCGCTTCGAGTTTGATCGATCGAAGAGTCAGGCGGTCAAGCGCAAACACGGTGTCAGCCTAACGGAGGCGCGGGAGATTTTCGATCAGGCGTATCTGGTCGACCAAAAGAACGACGATCCAGAACAGTTCCGTGCGATTGGCTGGTGTGGCGGGCGTCTCTGTTCGGTAGTCTTCGAGATTCGGTATGACGCGGATGGCGAATACTACCGCTTGGTGACCGCGTGGAGAGCCACCCAAGAGGAAGAGCTAAGTTATGCCAAAAACGTTTAAGGCCACAATTTCCGCGGATGAAATCGCCGAAAAGGCGTCCCGTGGCGAAGATATTTCAGCCCACTTCACCAACAAGTTCACCGTGGTCAGACCCGTCCGTCGCGTGAATATCGATCTAACGCAGGGCATGCTCCGGGAACTGGACGAGCGGGCGGCCCGGCTCAACATCAGCCGGCAAGCCGTGATTAAGACCCTGCTCGGCAGAGCACTCGCCGAAGCCCCGCCCGGTAAACCAAGATCGAAGCGGAAGGCTTCCTAAGATCGCCGGCGTCATGCCCCGACACGACCCCACGCTCTTCAACGAAGACCTCGCGCCCATTCCCCCAGAGCGCCGCACCTGGGGCACCTACAACTATGCGTCCTTGTGGGTGGCCATGAGCGTCTGCATCCCCACTTATATGCTCGCGTCCGGCCTGATCGCCGGCGGCATGAGCTGGTGGCAGGCCATCGGCACCATTCTGCTGGGCAATCTCATCGTGCTGGCGCCCATGCTGCTCAATGCCCACGCCGGCGCCAAGTACGGCATTCCCTTTCCCGTCTTCGTGCGCGCCTCTTTCGGCGTGCGCGGAGCCAACATCCCGGCGGTGCTGCGCGCCCTGGTAGCTTGCGGCTGGTTCGGCATTCAAAGCTGGATCGGCGGCCAGGCCATTTTCTCCATGCTTACGATTCTCTGGCCCGCCGCCGCGCAGACACCCGGCGGTCAGTGGTTCTGTTTCTTCGCCTTCTGGCTGCTGAATATTGCCGTGATCTGGCGCGGCATCGAGACCATCAAAATCCTGGAGGGTATCGGCGCGCCTTTCATGCTGGGAATCGGCCTGCTGCTGCTGTGGTGGATCACCGGCAAAGCGGGCGGCTTGGGCCCTGTGCTCAGCGCGCCGAGCAAATTTCACAACAGCGCCGAATTTGTGCGTTTCTTCATCCCCTCGCTCACCGGGATGGTGGGTTTCTGGGCTACCGTGGCGCTCAATATCCCCGACTTCACCCGCTATGCCAAATCGCAGAAAGCGCAAGCCCTGGGCCAGGCTTTGGGACTCCCCGCCGCCATGACGCTCTATTCCTTCATCGGCGTCGCCGTGACCTCGGCCTCGGTGGTCTTGTTCGGTGAAGCCATCTGGGATCCGGTGGTGCTGTTGGGCAAATTCCATCAGCCGGTAGTGGCCTCCATCGCCCTGGTGGCGCTGCTAGTGGCCACGCTCAATACCAACGTGGCGGCGAACGTGGTCTCGCCTTCCAACGATTTTTCCAACCTCAACCCGCGCCTGATTTCCTTCCGCACCGGCGGCCTGATCACCGGCGTAGTGGGTGTTCTGATGATGCCGTGGAGGCTGCTGACCGACTTCAGTTCCTACATCTTCGGCTGGCTGGTAGGATACTCGGGCCTGCTCGGCCCCATCGCCGGGGTCATGATTGCCGATTACTTCCTGGTGCGGCGCGCGCGTTTGAACGTCGATGATCTCTACCGCCGCGGCGGCGAGTACGAGTATTGGAATGGCGTCAATCCGCGTGCCGTAGTGGCGCTGGTGACGGGAATCGCGGTGGCCCTGTTGGGCCTGGTGGTTCCGGCGCTACGATGGTTGTACGACTACGCTTGGTTCGTAGGTTTCGGCGTCTCCGGCGCCGTCTATGTGACGCTGATGCAGCGCGCCGAAGCGCCTGCCTGGGAAGGTGAATCATGATCGCTACCGACGCAACGATTTCCCTGGTCTCTTTTTATATCAACGGAGTCTGGGAACGGCCCGACGGCCGCTCCGGCGGCAGCATTACGAATCCCGCCAACGGCGCCGCCATCGCCGAAGTTCCCTATGCCGATGCCGACGATATCGACCGCGCCGTGCGCGCCGCGCACCAGGCCTTCCTCACCTGGCGCGACGTTCCGGTGGTCGACCGCGTGCAGGTGCTCTACCGCTATAAGACCCTCCTCGAAAAGCACCATGGCGAAATGGCCGCCACGCTGACCCGCGAGAACGGCAAGACTGCCGACGACGCCAAGGCCGAAGTGCGCCGCGCCATCCAGATGGTGGAAGTGGCCTGCGGCATGCCCAGCCTGATGATGGGCGATTCTCTCAACGACGTGGCCGCGGGCATCGACTGCAAAACCATCCGCCAACCCATCGGCGTGTGCGCCGGCATTACGCCGTTCAACTTCCCGGCCATGGTTCCCATGTGGATGTACCCCTTCGCCATCGCCTGCGGCAACACCTTCGTGCTGAAGCCTTCGGAAAAAGTGCCGCTCACCCCCACTTTCGCCATTCAACTCTTGCACCAGGCCGGTCTGCCGGCCGGTGTCCTCAACCTGGTACACGGCGGCAAGCCGGCGGTGGATGCGCTGCTCCATCATCCGCTGGTGAAGGCAGTTTCCTTCGTCGGCTCGACCCCTGTGGCCAAGTACATTTACACCACCGCCGCCGCCGAGGGCAAACGCGTGCAGGCGCTGGGCGGCGCCAAGAACCATCTGATCGTGATGCCCGATGCCGATATGCCCAAGACGGTCGACGCCATCATCGGCTCGGCCTTCGGCGCCGCCGGCGAGCGTTGTCTGGCCGGCAGCGTGCTGGTACCGGTGGGCGATGCCGCCGGCCCGTTGCTCGAGCTTCTGGTAGCGCGCACCAAAAGCCTGACAGTGGGCGACGGCTCCCAGGCGGGCACGGAAATGGGACCGTTGGTAACCTCCGACCATTGCCGGCGCGTGACCGGCTACGTGGAGAAGGGAGTTGCCGAAGGCGCCGTACCACTGGTGGACGGCCGGCAAAACACACCGGCCTCGGGCGAGGGCTATTTCCTGGGTCCGACCATTTTCGACCACGTGACCCCGCGGATGACCATCGCGCGCGAGGAGATTTTCGGCCCGGTGCTCTCTGTGATGCGTGTGCCCACGCTCGACGCCGCCATCGAATTAGTGAACCAGTCGCCGTACGGCAATGCCACGGCGATCTTCACCGCGAGCGGCAAGTCCGCGCGCGAATACTCGTCGCGCTGCGAAGTAGGGATGGTAGGGGTGAACGTCGGGGTAGCCGCGCCGATGGCATTTTTCCCTTTCGCCGGCTGGAAGCAATCCTTCTTCGGCGACCTGCACGCCCATGGCAAGGACGCCGTGGGGTTCTATACGGAGCAGAAGGTGATCATGAGCCGGTGGTTCTGAGGTGGGCTGCGCTTAGCCTAGTTCCAGGATTCTGAGTACGCCTGCTTCCACCGATTTCATATCGCCGGCAGAGATCTCGCCGAGGTGCGGAGAGGACCAGGCATGGCCTTGTCTTGGCGATCTCGGAGCCCACGGCCGGGTCCAACCGTACCCACCAGACCTCACCTCGCCGGGGCATCGTTCCAGGGCTCTGCGATCTCCGCGGAGACGGCGTCGAACTCCTGTTCCAGTTCGCGGATGTCCTCGCTCGCATTTGCCAAGTCACACGCTCGCGCAAGAGCGGATTCCTCAGCCTTCAACTTCATTGCTAGTGCGCTGGTGACGAACTTGGATCGATTCCGCGCTGTAACGGTTCTCAAGAAGTCTTTGGCGACGGCCTCGGGAATCGAAAACGTCATCTTTTACGGCAGCCATATGACCATAATGCCATAGGTATGGCGAGTCTGTAGATACCCGCCGGTAACGGTCGAGGCTGCGCTGACGTACGCAGGTCTCGCACCGAACAGCGTCGGCCTATACCAGTTTAACGTCGTCATTCCGAATATGCCCGGGAACGACACGGCGCCGCTGACTTTCACTCTGGATGGCGTGCCGGAGGGCAGACGCTCTACGTACAGAATTGCCGGGCGCGAATCCGTCGTGTCCAGATGGATCCGGCGGAGGTATAACTCGGGTTATACTGAGGGTGTGAAGACTGCCGTATCGATGCCCGACGAGCTTTTCCGCTTGGCGGAAGCGACTGCTCGCCGGCTCCGCGTTTCTAGAAGCGAACTGTACGCTAAAGCGATTGCTGAGTACTTGAAACTGCAGCAGGACAATACGATTACGGATCGCCTGAACGAGATCTACTCGCGTCGGCCGGCGAAATTGGATTCCGGATTGCATCGTGCCCAACTGAAATCTCTCGAAAAGGATGTGTGGTAAACGATGAGCGAGATTCAGCGAGGAGAGATCTGGTGGGCCGATCTTCCCGAGCCTCGCCGTTCCGAACCGGGCTACCGCCGGCCGGTGCTTGTGGTCCAAGCCGACTCCTATAATCGCAGCCGGATTCAGACCTCAATCGTCGCCGTGATTACGACAAACCTGGACCTCGCCGAAGCCCCGGGCAACGTCCTGTTGCCTGCACGCGTGTCGGGCCTATCCCGCGACTCGGTGGTAAACGTCTCCCAGTTGTTGACTCTCGACCGCAGTTTTCTAAGCGAACAGGTCGGCACACTGCCCCCGCGGGTACAGCGGTCTGTGGATGCAGGGCTGCGCACGGTGCTGCAGCTTTAGGTCCCGATGCTTCCTGCATCGCAAGTCCGCGGCTGGCTGCGAAACTCCCGCTGTAGAGGCAGCCGCCACCGGTGGTGTGCTTGCCGAGCTTAGCCAGCAACGCATCAGACTCACTGAACCCCGTCATATCGTAGACAACGGTTGCCGCTTTGCGCGGCGAGAAACAGGCAAGCGGCACATCGCCTTCGCGCCCGCTCTCGTGGGTGTAATGATAGCTGCCGAAGCCGACGATCGACGGCCCCCACATCTTCGACTTTTCGCCGGTGGCAAGTTGCATCAACTGGACGAGCGCCTTGGCGTCCGCGCGCTTAGTCTCATCCATGATGGCATCGGGGCTCAGAATCGGGCCGGCCACTTCTCGATATTCGGCCGGGACGCGCAGACGAGTTGCCCTCCCGTGAATCGCTCGTCGTCGGTCACTTCGTGGAGAATAAAATCAGGGACGATCAGGGCTTCGGCCTCCACGGCCGAGTTGAACTCCGCTTCGGCCAGTCGCAGGCCCTGGAGCGCGCCTTCAAAGACGTCGATGCCACCACCCCCTAACCTCGTTGCCAGCGCCCGGCAAACCTCCTCAGCCACCGGATGTCTAATGCGAGTTACGATTAATGGCGATGCCCGTCACCCGTGTCCTTTTGTTCGCTTTATTGCTGCCCTTCTCCGTCTGGTCCCAACCAACCATCACTCCCGCCAATTGGGGCGCCCTCGCCACCCCGGTCTATGGATCCGTGGACCCGTCCTTTCCGGCGGGAACGGAGTTGATCGCCGGACCCAATAAGTTCGGGCGCTACTTCGCGGGCGTCCTCCCCAACGGCCGCACGGTAAGACCCGCAGGCGTTTCCATTCAGGTCGGCATGAATCCTCTGGGCGCCGCCCTCACGCCCGACGGCAAGTTCCTGGTCACCAGCAACGACAGCAGCCATTCCGCGCCCGCGTCGCAGCAGAACCCAATCAATGTGGCAGGCTACTCGCTCTCGGTCATCGAGACCGCCTCCATGAAGCTGGTCTCGCAATTCAACACTCGCGTGAAGCTCTTCATTGGACTGCAAATCACTGGTTCCGGGCCGTATACCGTGTGGGCCTCGGGCGGCGGCGATAACCAGATCAACCTCTTCACCCTCTCGCTGGCCGGCCAGTTGGCGCGAGCCAAACCGGACCGCATTGTCATCAAGCCGATTCTGCCCTCAACCGCCGGCTACGTCTCCAACTACACTCCCGACGCCTCCCTCAACGGGCCCGTCCCCACCAACTTCAATCGCACCGCCGGCGCGCAGACCACCTTCCCCGCGGGAAGCGCTCTCAGCCCCGATGGCCGGTTCCTCTATGTGGCCTGCAACGGCGACAATAGCGTCGCGGTAATCGATACCGCCAAGATGGCCGTCGTCCGCCAGATACCCGTGGGCTACTTCCCCTACGGAGTCGCCGTCAGCCGCAACGGGCAGAAGGTGCTGGTCTCCAACTGGGGGATGACGGAGTACCGCTTCCTCAAACCCACCTACGACCCAGCCACCGGGAAACTCACAGCCATCGACAGCACCGGCAACAATCTGCCCGACGGCTTCTACGTGCCGGCTACCGACACTAAGGGGCCGCGGCCCAAGACGTCTTCCGTCGCCATCCTGGAGGCTCCCGGCGCCGACGGCGCCGCGCTGGCGCTCCGCGGGGCGGTCTACCAGGGCAAACCGCTCGACCCGCTGCGCCAGGTCGGCGACACCCACCCCTCCGCCGCCGCCATCGTGCGCCAGGGGTCCGTCGAGATCCTCTACGTCACCAAGAGCAACGACGACAGCCTGGGCCTGCTGCGCCTCTCCGACAACCGCAAGCTAGCCGATTTCGACCTTTCGCCGATCGCCGTCTCCTTGCCGGCAGGCCAGGAGGTGCACGGGGGCGTCCCCAACGCGCTCGCCGTCTCTCCCGACAACCGGCGCCTCTACGTAGCCGAAGCGGGCATCAATTCGGTCGCCGTACTCGACACCGCCGACCCTCAGAAGCCCAAACTTCTGGGCCGCATCCCCACCGGCTGGTATCCCACGGCGCTCGCTCTGAGCGGCGACGGCAAGCAACTCTTCATCGTCAACGCCAAAGGCGTGGGAGAAGACGTCAATCCGGCGGTCGACATCACCGCCGCGCACCATCCCACGGGCCTGGTCTCGCAGCGTGGCATAGACAGCAACTACATCTACGGCACTGTCGAGAAGGTGGATCTCGCCGCGTTGACGCTCGACAATACCACCGTACTGCGCAACAACTACTCCACCGTTCCCAACCCCGATACCAGCGTGGTGCCCGCGGGTGGCGCGCCGTCGCGCAAGATCCGCCACGTCATCTTCATCCTGCATGAGAACAAGACTTTCGATTCCATGCTGGGCAGCATGTCGCAATTTGGAGCGCTGGCCGGCACCACTTTCAACGACGCTCAGGGCGCCGCCTATTCCAACGCGCAATACACCCGCGTGGCGCTCAATACGCAAGCTCTGGCCGCACACTTCGCCACCGGGGTGAACTATTATTCCGATGCCGAGGAAAGCGATGCCGGCCACCAGTTCGCCTCCTCCGGAACCACCAGCGATTACATGGAGAAGACCCGCCTGGTGAAGGACGGCCGGGGTCTTTTGGTCAACAAGAATATGGAGCCGGAAGACTACCCGGCGGGCGGCTACATTTTCAACAATGCCGCGCGCAACGGAGTCTCCTTCAAGGATTACGGCGACCTGACCCGCATCAGCGGCACCGATACCGGAACGAGCACCCCCACAACGGTCAACGATCCCCGCAGCGGCAAGGCCGGATACCCCGTCCTGGGCGACGATAAGACCAGCGTCACGGTGCCCCTGCAAACCATCGGCGACGTCGATTCGCCCCTGGTGGGTCTGGGCCAGTCGTACTTCCTCGCCTTGCCCATCCTGGCCGTGCTGGGCGCCAACAACGCCAACGGGGAGCCGCACCTCGACCGCAACTATCCGGGCTACAATTTCAACATTTCGGACCAACGCCGCGCGCTGGAGTTCATTGCCGATTTCGACCGCATGGCGGCCGCCGGCGCCATCCCGCAGTTCCTTTACATTTACCAGCCCAACGACCACACCGGCCGCGCGCAGGCGCCCAACGCCACCGAGGTGGGCGGCACGGCGCCGCAGCAGGTGGCCGATGGCGACGTGGCCCTCGGCATGGTGGTCAACCACATCATGAAGAGTCCCATTTACTACGACGAAAAGACCGGCGACGGCAGCGCCATCTTCGTCACTTGGGACGATGCGCAGGCAACCGTGGACCACGTGCATCCGCACCGCACGCCACTGCTGGTAATCAGCCCGTATGCCAAACCCGGTTACGCCGCTAGACGGCATTACTCCACGGCGTCGATCGTCAAAACGGAAGAACTCTTGCTGGGGCTGCCGCCCAATAATTTCGGCGATCTTCTGGCGACCGACTTGCGCGACCTTTTCCAACCCACCTACAACGGCATTACCGCCGCCGAAGTGCCGGTAGCCCGGACCGCGCAGGTGACCCCATCGCCGGAAGGCAAGCGCGTGTGGGACTTGGCGGCCCGGCTGGACACGTCCGCTCCCGACCGCGACAGCGCGCGTCTGGGCGCACTCAGCCGGCTCTCCATGATGGCCGACGACCTCCACGAGCAGGCCGCCGCGGCCAAGCAGTTGCGGTCGCGTGCCTACCGGTCCGCGCAGTCGGCCATTTATGCCGAAGGCAAGAGAGTCGTCAAAGGGCCCAAGCCGCGCGACGGCGACGACTGACCGATTTCGTTCTTCACTGAGACACACCGCGGCCAAACAGCCACGGTGAGTTGCCGCATTTGACTTGCCTCCCACCCCTCGCTATCCTGATTCTTCACGGTAGAGGTGCGGCGGCCATCAGTAGCCGGGTTGGAATTCCGATTGCCTTCGGAAGCCCGGGCGAAAGGGGCCGGCAGTTTCCGCCGAAACCGGAACGGGAAGTCAATCCCGGCCGGTTGGGGGGTCAGGTTAATCCCGGCCCACTGTCACTCGCAACTCCGGCGGGTGGAGCGCTATCGGGGTCGAAGGCACGGCCAATACCCGTGTTCCTTTCCTTCTCCGGCTCTCCTCCTCCATCGGTCCGCTTATGAACGTTTTCGAACTCACGCGCGCGCTGGTCGATATCGAATCGATCACCAATAACGAAGAGCGGGTCGGCAACTTCCTGTTCGATCTCCTCACCCCTCTGGCGGCGCGCTACGGCGGCCACGTGGAGCGCGTGGAGGTGGAACCACGCCGCTTCAACATCTTCGCGCAGTGGGGCCCCGAGCTGGCCGTCACCCTCTCCACGCATATGGATACCGTGCCTCCCTTCTTCGCTTCGCGCGAAGACGACCAGGACATCTGGGGACGCGGCGCCTGCGACACCAAGGGCATTATCGCCTGTATGATCTATGCCGTGGAGGCGCTCCTCCAGGCCGGCCAACGGTCTATCGGCCTGCTTTTCGTAGTGGGCGAAGAGCGCAACAGCGCCGGCGCTTACCGCGCCGCGCAGGATCCGCGCGGCTCCCGCTACATCATTAATGGCGAACCCACGGGCAACCGCCTGGCTCTCGGGTCGAAAGGTGTGCTGCGCTACGAAGTGGCCGCCACCGGCAAGATGGCCCACTCCGCATACCCCGAGCTGGGCGATTCCGCGATCCATAAACTTATCGACGCGCTCGCCGAGATCCGCCGCATCGTGCTGCCCGTGGACGATTTGCTGGGCCCCAGCACACTGAACATTGGGACTCTGGCCGGCGGCCGCGCCCCGAACGTGGTCGCCGACGAGGCGCATGCCGATGTCATGGTCCGGCTGGTGGGCGATTCCGCCGCAACCAAGGTCGCCCTGGCGCGAGCGGTGGACGGCCGCGCGGAACTGCGCGAGGTGATTGAAATCCCCGCCCTGCGGTTGAACGGGCTGGAGGACATTCCCACTACGGTGGTGGCTTACACCACCGATATCCCGGCTTTCGGCGGCCAGTGGGGCGAGCCGTTCCTCTTGGGCCCGGGCACCATCCACGTGGCCCATACCCTCGAGGAGCGGGTTCCGAAGTCTGAATTGATCGCAGCCGTGGAACTCTATCAACGAATCGTAAGGCACTTATGCAAACGCGTATAGAAGTAGGCATTCTCGGCGCCACCGGCATGGTGGGCCAGCACTTTATCAAATTCTTACAGGGCCACCCTTGGTTCGACCTGAAGTGGCTGGGAGCCAGCGACCGCTCCGCCGGCAAGAAGTATAAGGACGCCATGAACTGGAACCTGGCCGGCACCGTGCCGGTTTCCGTGGCTTCGTTCACGGTCGAAGAGTGCAAGCCGGGGAACGCCCCGCGCCTGTTGTTTTCAGCCATGGATGCTTCCGTCGCGACGGAGATAGAACGGGCGTTCGCCGCTGCCGGCCACATCGTGGTTTCCAATTCCCGCAACCATCGCATGGAGACGGACGTCCCGTTGCTCGTCCCGGAGATCAATCCCGATCACCTCCGGCTCTTGCCCGGCCAGCAGCGCGCACGCGGCTGGAAGGGACGGATTGTCACCAACCCCAACTGCTCCACCATCGTTCTGACTATGGGCCTGGCGCCGCTGAAACAGTTCGGTATCACCAAGATCGTCGCCACCACTATGCAGGCGATTTCCGGCGCCGGCTACCCCGGCGTGCCTTCCATGGACATCGTGGGCAACGTCATCCCTTATATCGGCAACGAAGAAGAAAAAATGGAGCAGGAAACCCAGAAAATTTTGGGCGAATTCTCCGGCGACCATATCGAGCCGCTTCCCGCCCGCATGAGCGCCCACTGCAACCGCGTGCCGGTGGTCGATGGCCACACGGTCACCGTCTCCGTGGAATTCTCCGCCAAGCCCTCGGAATCCGATGTGCGCCATGCCTTCGACCTCTTCACCGCCCTTCCCCAGGAGCGCCGCCTTCCCAGTGCGCCCGTGCGTCCGGTGATTTATATGGCGGAGGCCAACCGCCCGCAGCCGCGCAAAGATGCCGAACGGGAGAATGGCATGGCGGCTTTTGTAGGCCGTTTGCGCCCCTGCCCGGTGCTGGATTATAAGTTCGTCGCCCTTGGTCACAACACCATCCGCGGAGCTGCCGGGGCGGCCGTGCTCAATGCCGAACTGATGCAATCGGAAGGGATGCTGGGCTGATGATCGTCATGAAATTCGGCGGCACTTCGGTGGAGTCCGCCGCCGCCATCGCCCGCGTCGCCAGCATTGTCCAACAGCGCCAGGACCGCCATCCGGTAGTGGTGGTCTCCGCTATGGGCAAAACCACCAACAAGCTGCTGGCTATCGCCGCCGCCGCCATCGAAGGCAGGCGCGACGAATATATCCGCCAGCTTCACGATCTGCGCGATTATCACTCGCGCGAAGCCCGGCAAGTGGTGCCGCTGGCCGAGCGCGCCCCCCTCGACCGTTTTCTGGACGAGCATTTCCAGGAGCTCACCGAACTGGTCAAGGGCCTTGCCGTTTTGGGCGAGCTGACGCCGCGCTCGGTGGATGCCATTTCGAGCTACGGCGAAAGGCTCTCCAGCTTCGTGGTGACTTTGGCTTTCCGCCATTTCGGCATTCCCGCCGTACACCTGGATTCCCGCGAGGTCGTCATCACCGACAAACGCCACACCCAGGCCGCGCCGGATTTCCCCGAAACCTACCGCCGGCTTGCCGCCACGGTCCCTCCGCTGGCTGAGGCGCAGGTAGTGGTGATGGGCGGTTTCATCGCGTCGTCCCACGACGGCGTGACCACCACCCTGGGACGCGGCGGATCGGACTTTACCGCTTCCATCGTGGGCGCCGGCATCGGCGCCGAGGAAATCCAGATCTGGACCGACGTCGACGGCATGCTCACCGCCGACCCCACCATCCTGCCCGGCGGCCATCGCGTGAAGACCATTTCCTTCGCCGAGGCCGCCGAGTTGGCCTATTTCGGCGCCAAGGTGCTGCACCCGGCAACCGTGGTCCCGGCCATCGAAAAGAATATCCCCGTTCTCATTCTGAATTCCCGCCGGCCCGAAGTTCCGGGCACGCGCATCACTTCCGAGAGCGTTCCTTCGAGCAACGTGGTCAAGTCCATCGCCTGCAAGCGCAAGATCACGCTGGTCAACATCCATTCCAACCGCATGCTCATGGCGCACGGCTTCCTGCGCCGCATCTTCGACGTCTTCGAGCGTTTGGAAACGCCGGTCGACATGGTGGCCACCTCCGAGGTCAGCGTCTCCCTCACCATCGACAACAGCAAGAATGTGGACGCCATTCTGGCCGAATTGCGGCAGTTCGCCGAGGCCGGCGTGGAGCACGATCAGGTGATCGTCTGCCTGGTGGGCGAGGATATTCGATACACTCCGGGTGTGGCCCGCCGCACTTTCAACGCGCTCGACGGCATCAACATCCGCATGATTTCCCAGGGAGCGTCTCTGCTCAACATCAGCTTCGTGGTGAAAGAGGCCGATCTGCGCAGCGTGGTAGCTTCGCTGCACCGCGAGTTCTTCTCCGAGCTCGATGCCAATGTTTTCGAACGAAATGAGGCGGTCCATGTCTGAGGTTCGCAAACTGGCGATTGTGGGTTACGGCAAAATGGGCCGGCTCATCGAACAACTCGCGCCGCAGTACGCCTTCGTGGTGGCGCTGAAGCTGGATGAATTCAATAACGGCGACTTCGAAGGCATCAACCGGGAGAATTTCGCGGGGATCGATGTGGCCATCGATTTTTCCATCCCCGCGGCCGTGCGCCGCAACGTGGAAGGCATCGCGGCTTTGGGCGTCAACATCGTGGTGGGCACCACCGGCTGGCTGGAACATGGGGACGCCGTGAAAGCGGCGGTGGATGCGAACGGTATCGGTCTGGTCTGGAGCCCCAATTACTCCATCGGCGTCAACGCTTTTTTCCGCCTGGTGCATGAGGCGGCGCGGCTCCTGGAATCGCAACCTTCGTATGGCGCGTGGGCGTGGGAAATCCACCACTCCACCAAGAAAGACGCCCCCTCGGGTACGCTATTGAAGCTGGTGGAGGAGATGAAGAAGGCCGGCTACGCGCGGCCCATCGATATCGCCTCCAACCGCGCCGGCGCGCACCCCGGCACGCACGAAATCGGCTTCGATTCTTCCGCCGACACCATCACTCTCCGGCACACCGCCAGGAGCCGCGAAGGTTTTGCCCGCGGCGCATTACAAGCCGCGCAGTGGGTGGTTGGAAAAAAAGGCTTTCATGAGTTTGGCGAGATCATATTTGCTTAGCGTTATTGTTTCCTGATTTTCGTAGGAGGTGGCACATGTTTACAGGTTGTGGAACCGCGCTGGTAACTCCGTTCCGGCGCGATCAATCGTTGGATGAAGAGACGCTGCGCAGGCTGGTGCGCCGCCAGATCGTCGCCGGCATCGATTTCCTGGTTCCTTGCGGGACTACCGGCGAAAGCCCCACGCTCACGCGCGCCGAGCACCTGCGCGTGGTGGAGATCACCCTGGATGAGGCCCACGGCAAAGTCCCGGTGCTTGCCGGCGCGGGCGGATACAATACCCACGAAGTGATCGAACTCGCGCAAGAGATTGAACGCCTGGGCGCGCAGGGCATTCTCTCCGTGACCCCCTACTACAACAAGCCCACGCAGGAGGGTCTGTATCAGCACTATCGCGCCATCGCCTCCGCCATACGCCTGCCCATCGTGGTGTACAGCGTACAGGGCCGAACCGGAGTGAATGTGGAACCGGCCACTCTGGCGCGCCTGGCGCAGATCGAAAATATCGTAGCGGTGAAGGAAGCCTCCGGCAATATCGGGCAAATGGCCAACGTGCTGCACGAGGCGCCGGCCGGGTTTACCGTCCTTTCGGGGGACGATGCCATCACCATCCCGCTCATGGCGCTCGGCGGCCGCGGTGTCATCTCCGTAGTCTCCAACGAGATTCCCGGCGAGATGGCGCAACTGGCGCAGTGCTGCCTGCGCGGCGATTTTGATACCGCGCGCCTCATCCAGGCCCGCTATCTGCCGTTGATGAACGTGAACTTCGTGGAGTCGAACCCCATTCCGGTGAAGGCGGCGTTGGGCCTGATGGGCCTGCTCGACCCCGTGTACCGCTTGCCCATGTGCCCGCCCGGCGCGGCCAACCTGGCAAGAATCGAAAAGGTGTTGGAATCCGTGGGCCTGGCCAGGAGCGTGCGGGTTGCAGGCTGAAATCGAGCTCCTCTTCGACCAGAAGCCGGCCTTCTACGAGGACGCACATTTTCGCCTCTTCGCCGATTTCAAGGCGGCGCTCAATGAAGGCAGCGTGCGCGCCGCCGAGCCCGATCCCGCGACTCGCACCGGCTGGCGCGTCAACACCTGGGTCAAGAAAGGTATCCTGCTCGGTTTCCGTATGGGCGGTGTGATCGATATGTCGGTGGATTCCGGCCGCCAGCCCTTCTTCGACAAGTCCACCTTCCCCGTGAAGCACTTCACTCCGCAGAGCGGCGTGCGCATCGTGCCCGGCGGTTCCAGCATTCGCGACGGCTGTTATATCGGCAAGGGCGTGACCTGCATGCCTCCTATGTATATCAACGCCGGCGCCTATGTGGACGACGGCGCCATGGTGGATTCGCACGCTCTGGTGGGAAGCTGCGCGCAGGTGGGCAAGAACTGCCACATCTCGGCCGCCAGCCAGATCGGCGGCGTGTTGGAACCGGTGGGCGCCATGCCGGTAGTGGTGGAGGACGACGTTCTGGTCGGCGGCAACTGCGGCATTTATGAAGGCACGGTAGTAAAGCGGCGCGCCGTGCTGGGCACGGGAACCATTCTCAATCGCTCCACCCCGGTCTACGATCTGGTGCGCAATACCGTGCATCGCGCCGAGGGTGACGACCCGCTGATCATTCCCGAAGAGGCCGTAGTCATCGCCGGCGCGCGCGCCATCACCAGCGGTCCCGGCAAGGATTGGGGCATCTCGGTGTACACCCCGGTGATCGTCAAATACCGCGACGCCAGGACCGACACCAAGATACAGCTTGAGGATTTATTGAGGTAAATGGCGCGCATTCTGGTGGCGGATGACGACGCCGAGCAGGTCAACCTGCAGCGGATGGTGCTCGAAGCACTGGGCCACACAGTCGAAACCGCGCTCTCCGCGCCGGCAACGCTGGAGCGACTGGCGCGCAGCACGCCCCACCTGATCGTGATCGACCTCCGTTTTCCGACCGCCGGGGATGGGATGGCGCTGATCCGCGGCATTCGGCGGACTGGTTACAGCCGGCCGGTGATCGTACTTTCCGGTTGGCCCGACGACCTTTACGGCACGCCGGAAGAGAAAATGGTCTCGCGTATCGTGGTGAAGGGCAGTGTGCGCGAATTGCTAGACGCCATCGCCGGGTTGCTGGCCGGTTGACCGCGATTCCGAAAAACCGCTCCCTTTGGTCGCGGCTCCGTTCCGAGCCACGACCGGAG